>Ga0136618_10000634_pt1 | contig 12379 bp, 13 predicted proteins | sample AntDrymUQ3302106_2_FD_104805 | JGI IMG/M metagenome (GOLD analysis project Ga0136618, IMG submission 104805) | Polar desert sand microbial communities from Dry Valleys, Antarctica - metaG UQ330 (21.06) | ecosystem: Environmental > Terrestrial > Soil > Desert | place: Antarctica: Dry Valley... | reverse complement strand
GCGGTCCGGCCGCGGCCGTCGATGCGGACCGGGAAGTCGAGGGTCATGTTGCGAGCACCCGGGTCTGTGCCGCCAACGGCAGCATCGGGGTCCCCGTGGGCGTAGTGATCGACGTGCCGGACATAGTCGCGACGGGGGTCCCGGCGGACAGCACCCGCATCGACCCGACGACCCACTGGCCGGTGAGGCAGGGTGGGGTCGGCGAACCGGTGAGCCCGCAACCGGCGACGACGTACGGCGTGACCAGGGTGACGACCGGCTGCCCGGACACCAGCACCCGCGGCACCGGGCTGGTCGGGGTCGCCTGGCCGGCATGGCCGCACATCACCGTGGCGCCGAGGTGGAGGATCGGTCCGGGCATCGTGTCGTCGCCTCAGATCACCGTCAGGGCGCCGGCGTTGACATCGACGGTCGGGCCCAGCATCGAGATGGTGGCGCCCTTACCGTTGCTGATCACGATTCCGACGTCGCTGACCGAGATCATCGCGCCGGTCGTGGTCTTGATCAGGACGCCGCCGGTCGGGCCAGGGGTGTCGCTGATGGTGATGCTGTTGAGGGAGCGGGTCTGGAAGGTGAAACTCGACAGGCCGGGAGGCACGGCGCGCGCCGTCGCCGGCACGTCGGCCGACGAGTAGAAGCCGCCCACCCAGATCGGGTGGTCGAGATGCCCCTGCTCGAACTCGACCCAGACGCCCGCCCCGATCTCGGGCACCGAGAACATGCCTGCCTGGGTGCCGGTGACCGGGAAGCAGCCCTCGGCCCAGACCGGCGTCGGCAGGCCGAGGCCCGGAACGCTGACCAGCAGCTTGCCGCGCATCTCCGGGTCGACATTGCTCATCACCGTCCCGCGGTACTTCCCGTAGTGGGCGGCGTGGGTCTGGGTCCTGCTCTGGGTCGTCGTCATGCGGGCACCACCGGGATCGTCGAGACAAGGGCGTTGCGGGCGAGGCTGAAGGTCTGCATGAACTCGCCCCGTTTGAGCTGGTGCGTCACCTTGGTGACGTAGTAGAGACCGTTGAAGGGTTCGCCGGCTCCGCGGACACCGACGAGTTGGCGTGACCGGAGCACCCGGCCGTAGCGGACCACGTCGAGGGACCCCGTGCCGAACACCGAGTCGGAGTGCTGACCGGCGTACGCGATGCCCCTCATCAGGGCCGCCGCCGGGTTGAGCTTCGCGGTGTCGGTGAGCCAGGTGATCTTCGGCGGCAGCGGGGGGATGAGGCCGAGTGTAGGATTGAGCGGCGTCAGGTCCGGGATCGGGATCGGGATCGGTGCCTTGCTGAACGGCTCCTGGATGGTGACGATTGGCAACTCCTTCTTCTCCTTGTCGAAGGAGAAGCTCAGCGAGGTGACGTTGTCGTGCGGCCCGTCCAGGCCCGCGTTGAGCGCGGGCTGGGGCTGGCCGAGGCGGATCTCGGGTCCCCAGTAGGCGCGACTGGTGCCGACCACCGGCCCCGGCTCGAGGTAGAAGCGGTAGCCCACGTCGTTGGCGAGCCCGCTGATGTAGGAGTAGTCGGTGCCGACGTGGCGGGGGATCCGCTGGATCGGCAACGGGATGTCTTCGATGATGCTCGGGATCACCAGCGGGATCACCCCGACCGCGGCGTACTTCGCCAGGGCGGTCAGCACCCGCAGCGCCGGCGGCATGGCGGGGTACGGGATGCCGTCGAGCTCGATCACGTCCATCAGCGCGGTGAGGTCCTTGCCCTTGACCCGCAGTGTGTTGGTGGTGCTGCCGGTCTGCAGCTCGTGGTGGGTCATCACCCCGTCGACGAGGACCTCGGTGACGCCGTTGACGGTCACTGCGACGACGACGCGCAGGATCGGGACTCCGGCGCCGCCGCTGAGCAGGAACAGCGTGGTCAGCGGGGACTTCTTCGGCACCTCGAAGACCAGCTCGAAGCCGCTCTGGGCGTCGCCGGACCCGTTCTCGACGGTGACCTGCTGCAGAGAGTCCACGACGACCTGTGGGGCCGGGACCGGCACGAGCGGGCCGGCGTACAGCTGGAGCCGGACGGGCGAGGGCGAGAGGTTAGCCACCGAACGCCTCCTCCCCGCTGGGCATCCGGAGCCGACGTCCCACCGGCAACGTCATCGTCACGGGGTCGATGACGCCGTTGGCGTCCGCGAGCCGCCACCACAGCAGCGGGTCGCCCAGATGGGTGGCGGCCACGAGGTCGCGCCGGTCGCGCTCCACGCAGACGTACTCGTAGGCCGTCGTGAACCGTTCGGGCCTCGGGACCAGCCGTCGCTTCAGGAACGCGATCGGCAGGGGTGCCCCGCCCGGAGGCGCCGGCCGGGTGTACGTCGACACCCCGACGGTGGCGTACCGGCTGGTGGGCGGGAAGCTGATGTCGGGAACCACGCCGGCGCTCAGCAGGGCCTGGATCGCGTCGGGCAATCAGATCACGTCCAGGCCGAGGGCCGACAGGGCGACCGAGCCGGCGCGGGAGGCCATCTGCTCGCGCGATCGCAGGTAGCCGAGGAACAGGGTGCCGCCGCGATGGTCGAAGCCGAGGTCGTCGACGGAGAGGACCCGCATGCCGAGCGAGACGCGCGCCCGGATCGGGTTGAGGTGTGCGTCGAACGCCTCCTCGGTCACCGTGAGATCGGTGATCCGGACCGGCACCACGCGGTTGCGCCCCCAGACGAAGAGCGTCAACGGCGCCTGGAGGGGCAGGACCTCGAGGATGCCCCTGCGGGCAAGGGCGTCGTTGGCCTGCAGGGCGTCGGCGGCCGGCTGCACCAGGAGTTCGACGGCGGCGATCTGGGGGTGCAGGCCCGCCTCGACCGCGGTCGAGTTCTGGTCGGGGAACTCCAGCCGGTCCGTCGCGTCGATCTCCGCGTCGAGCTTGAGCGTCTCGACGGCCGCCCCCTTGAGCCGGAGCGCCTGGCTCTGCCCGCCGCCGTCACCGCCGCTGGCCTGCACCTGCAGGGTTCGGCTCAGCTGGTCGGGGTTGTACTGGAGGGCGACCACCCGCAGCGTTAAGCCGCTGGTCGGGTCGACCTGGACGATCCCGCCCTTGATCAGCCGTGGTGACGTCATGGTGTCCTCATTGCGCGTGCACGATGTGGTCGTCGAACTCGGGGGTGCCGCCGTAGATCCGGCGCTTGCGCGGCCCCTCCAGCCACTCCTCGGACACGGTCCGGGCCTGCCGGCCGCGACCGACCGGACGGAGCCCGAAGATGTGCCGCAGGTCCGGTGCGGAGACGTCGGGGCGCCGGCCCCCCGGTGGGCCACCGACGCCCATCCCCCAGAAGGTCCGGAAGGCGCTCAGCCAGCCCGAGTTCTGGCCGATCCGGCAGCCCCGGATCTCGAAGGGCATCCCGTGCGGGAGCCGGCTCTTCATGATCAGCAGGTTGTTGGCGAACGTGCCGCGGGCGACCGCGCCCTGGATGCTCTCGTAGCGCGGGGTGCTGCCCGAGACTGGCTGCGGCTGGTAGTCGCCGGCGGTGACCGCGGTGCGGACCAGCAATGGGCCCTCCCGGTCGACCCTCGTCTGCAGGTCGGTCAGGGTCTGGTCGGCGCGGGCCTCCTTGTCTGCACGGGGGAGGCGGGCGGGTGCCCGGGCCACCAGGTGCTGCCTGGCCAGTGCGCGGTAGATCGCGATGGTGCGGTCGATGCTGGCGACCGCCTGGGCACGGAACGCCGGCCGGAACCCGCCCAGCACGTACTCCATGACTGGCGATCCGTCCCGTCGCCTTCCGGTCCCCGGCTTCTGGGTGGTGAGCATCGCTCGGTCGAGCAGCCACCACAGGTAGGTCTCGAGGTCACCCCCGGCGCTGAGCGACGCGGGGAGCCCCGAACCCTGCTGGAAGGCGGTCCAGGTCGGGTCTGTGGCGAGCTGGCGGTAGAGCCGGGTGGCCCAACCGCGCGGCACCACGTGGTGCTCGATGGTCTCCTCACGGTCGTCGCGGCCGACGGTGGCGTGCTCCGTGCCGAGCTCGCCCTCGAGGGTGGACTGGCTCTGCAGCCGCAGGTCGGCCTGGAAGAGCGAGGTGCCACCGCTGCGCAGCAGCGGCAGGAAGATGCCGGACGGCACCGCGTGGGTCACGAGGCGGACTCGGGTCGGTGCCCCCGAGATCCCGACCAGCTGCTCGAGCATCTCCTCGACCGACGAGACCCGGACCGGAGCCGGGAAGCCGTGGTCGGCATGGAACCGGCCGGCGTACTGGAAGTAGCCCTGCTTGCCGAGCGTGGAGAAGAACAGCGCCTCGCTCCGATGCACCGGGCCGCCACCACGACCGCCCTGCTGGCAGACGTGGGTCAGCTCGTGCGCAAGCAGCCGCAGGCCCGCCGGTGTCGAAGCGGCCGGTGCGTGGTCGGCGAAGTGGATATCGGAGCCCCAGGTGAACGCGCGGGCACCGATCGCGCCACTGAGCCGGTCGGAGCGCTCGCCCCGGTGCAGCCGCACCTGACCGAACGACCGCCCGAACGCCGACTCCAGGTGGGTGCGAGCCGGCTGCGGGATGAGGACGCCGGAGCCGCTGCTGTCCAGTGCCTCGCGGAAGCCTCCGGACACCTGCGCCGGTCCGGCGTCGCGGGAGGCGAGCACCTGCTCACCCTGATCGGCCTGGTCCGCCTGTCCGGCTCCGACGGCGGTCGCGGTCTCCGCGTCGGGCCACGGGTCGTCGGCCAGTTCCGGCTCGACCACGCCGTCCTCGCTCGGTTCCGCACGCCCGGTCCCGTCGCCCGCGCGGGCAATCGGAGCCGCGGCGCTGCGCGGACCCCCCGGCCCGAACGCCGGCCGTCCCGTCGCGACCCTGGCCGCGACGGCGTCGGCCTCCCGCTCGGCCGCGTCGGAGGGCCGGCTGACCGCCAGCGTCCCGGCACCGCTCCGAGCCGGACCGGCGGGGTCGCCGGCATGCACCGGCACTCGCGAGAACGACCAGCCGGTCGGTGTCGCCTCGGCGGCGAGGGTCTCCTGTACGAGCCGGAAGAGCAGCGACTCCGGCAGCGGCTGCCGGGTGGGGGTCGGACTCTGGTGCGCGGCGCCTGGTGCCTTCGGCGAGGTCAGGGTGCGCATGGCTATCGCCCACCCTGCGTGCGCGACGCCCGTTGCTGGACGACATGGACCAGCTCGTGGGCGATCAGCCGTCGTCCTTGCGCGGTCCACGGCTGGTAGCGACCGGCGTCGAAGCCGACGTCAGGGCCGAGGGTGAACGCGCGCGCGGCCAGCCCGGTTGCCGCTGCCCGGGCGGCTGCGTGGTCGTGGATCCGGACGTCGGAGAAGTCTCGACCGAACCGGGCCTCCATCGACCTGCGGGTGGCGTCCTCCAGGGGCCGGCCGCCCTGGTCGACCGCCTGGTGGACGTCCGCGGTGAGCCGGCCGGCGGCGGGCTCGTACGCCGGATCCGAATCACGCTGGACCGTGTCCTCCTCCTCCTTCTTCGGGTCTCCCGGCTGATCCTGCTGGGCCGGCTGCGGGGCGGACTGCTGTGCGGGGCCGGCGGCGGCGGGGCCGACGGTCTTGGGCTGCTCACCGGTCCGCAGCGGCAGCAGGGTGGCCGCGAAGCGTCGGGACTGCTGCGCGACGACGTAGTCCCGTACCCAGGTCGCCTCGGCGTCCCTGGCGTCCTTGCTCCTGAACCGGTCGAGGTCGGCGCGCAGCCTGGCGGTGTCGGCATTCTTCGCGTCCCTGCTGGGAGCAGCGGAGCTGGAGGAAGTCCCGGAGAAGGAGAGGGTGACTCCGACGAACGTCGGGGCGTTGACCGGACCCTCGATGGTGAGCTTCGCGGTCGCGGCATAACCGCCGATGGTGCCGACGGGGATTGCCGGGATGGGAGCCGGCAGCGGTTGCTTGGCCGCCGCGAGCCCCGCCAGCCCCGCGACCCCTGCACCGACCGCGGCGACCTTGCCGCCCGGGGTGTCGAGCGCAGTGAGGACGGCCTTGACGTCCGGCCGCTCCTTGACCTTCTCGATCACCTGCTTGCCCACCGGGGTCTCGGCGAGGGCTTTCACGATGTCGCCCGCGGTGCCCTCCCTCACCTGCGGCTTGTCGGTCGGACCGTCGCGGTGGATCGCCGCGGACGTCGGCACCTGGGCGAACGACCAGCCTCCGATGTTCTCCCCGCGGCTGACCGCGTCGGCGCCGCGCTCGGCCTGGACCTCGGCCGGGTCGTGCGGGAGCGTGACGGCGAACGAAGGGCCGGTGTGATGGCGCCGGATCCGGGAGGTCATCGCAGTCCCTCCGTCTTGCGGCGCACGCTCGTCCACACGGCCCGCGACACCCGGTCGGCCAGGTCCTCCGGCGACCCGGGTCGGGCGCGGTGGTGGTCTGTGACCTCGTCGCCGGCGACGAGGGCGGTGAGACGTCCTTCGACCAACCTGCTCACGGCGTGGGCGGCATCGGGGCTCAGGTCCGGCAGCACCATCTCGTCGAGCTCGATCTCCCATCGCGTCATGGGTGTGCCCCCACGTCGGCGGTGAGAGCGGCGGTCTCGGCGGCGGTCAGGCGGCGTTCGATCTTGGCGTACTCGACGACGGCCGCGTGCAGCACGTGGGCCGGGCCGATGGGAGTGCCGTCGGCGGCGGCGGCGAACGCGGCGGCCAGTGCGATGGAACGGATCGACCCACCGCTGACCTGGAGCTTGCCGAGGGCGGCCAGGTCGAGCCCGTCGACGGGCGCGGCGGCGGGGATGGTCCGCTGCCAGATCTCGGCGCGTGCCGCCTCGTTCGGGAACGGGAACTGGATGACGAACCGCAGGCGACGCAGGAATGCAGGGTCGAGGTTCGCCCGGAGGTTGGTGGTGAGGATGGCCAGGCCGCGGTAGGCCTCCATCCGTTGCAGCAAGTAGGCGACCTCGAGGTTGGCGTAGCGGTCATGGCTGTCCTTCACCTCGCTGCGCCGGCCGAACAGCGCGTCCGCCTCATCGAACAGCAGCACCGCACCGCCGGCCTCGGCGGAGTCGAAGACGCTGCGGAGGTTCTTCTCGGACTCGCCGATGTACTTGCTGACCACCGCCGACAGGTCGATCCGGTAGAGGTCCAGCCCCAGCGAGCCGGCCACCACCTCGGCGGCCATCGTCTTGCCGGTGCCGCTCTCGCCGCAGAACACCGCGGTGACGCCGAGTCCTCGCGCGGACTGGGCCGCGAACCCCCACGTGTCGTACACCTGCACGCGGTGACGGAGCTGGTCGGTCAGGTCGGCCAGGAGCCGGCGCTGGCCGGGAGGTAGCACCAGGTCGGCCCAGGTGGCCTGCGGCTCGATGCGCTCCGCGAGCGTGCCGAGTCCCACCCGCGCGCGCTCGCGGGCTAGGCGACGGAGCACGCCGGTGGCCGGCTCGGAGTCGCGCTCCGTCCGGTCGACCAGCGAGGTCCACTCGGCCGCGATGGCCGCGACGTTGCGGGCGCTCAGCCGGTAGTGATGCGCAAGGTCCGCGACGGCCGCGGCGGTGGTCGCGCCGACGTCGCCGAGGGCGTCGGCCCAGATGCCAGCCTGTTCGGCAACCGTGGGCGGCCCGACCGCACGTGCCACCACGGTGCGACCGGCCACCGCCGGCCCGTCCGCGGCGGCACCGGTGCACACGAGGACCGGGCTCTCCAGCAGGGGGAGCAGCCCGGCGTGGGCAGTCATCGGCAGCCGGTCGCCGAGCAACGCTTCACGATCCAGGAGATGGGCGGCGGAGCTCATGGTCTTCTCGGCGAGGACGGCGTCGCGGACCACCAGCAGGTCGAGCCCGAGCTGCTCGGCGAGCCGTGCGGCGACACCCTGCACGGCGTCGGGGTCCGGCCCGTGCAGCGTGACCAGCACCGCTCCGTCCAGCGCGGTGACCGCGCCGACCAGCTCGTCGGCCACAACCAGCTGGGACGTGGTGAGGGTCGCCAGGTCGCCCAGACGGTCGCTCGCGGTCGCAAGGCCGCGTACGTCGGCGTGGCGGTCGACCAACCCGACGAGTCGGTGCAGGATCAGCTCGTCGCAGGCCATCGGCCGGGCGACCAAGGAGGTACCCGGTGCCAGGTCGATCAGCTTCCATCGGCGCAACGGCCTCTCCAGGGTGAGCGCATCCCAGTGGGCGTCGGGACAGATCGCCAGGGCCAGCGCGAAGGTGGGGCGCGAGTCGCCTCCGAGCTCACCCACCAGGGTCGCCAGCTCGGCGTCCAGCTCGACGCCGGCCGCCAGGAGCAGGACGTCGCGCTCAAAGGGGGAGAGCTGCAGGGCCGCGACAACACGATCCAGCGACCAGCACGGCGGCGGATCCAGGGCCGGGGCCGGCTCGCCGTCACGGAAGGCCTGCAACAGCCGGCGGATCCGATCCAGGTGGGCCATCAGCCCCGGCCGGGCCAGCTCGGCGGGGGTGGGCGCGGGGAGGGCGTGGGCGGTCATGCCGGGACCAGCACGGTCTGACTGGCATCGAAGGCCGGCGGCGCGACGGCGTGGTCGACCAGGTGGCTCTCGGCGCCGTCGACGGTGAGTCGCAACCACTGCAGTCCGTCCGGGACCCCGCCGAAGCGGAAGGTCAGCTGGTCGGTCGTCGCCGGTCGAGGGTCGGCCGTCGCGACAATGCCCCCCAGGGCCACCGCCACCTGTTGGCTGGGTCGGACGGCCGGATGCAGGTCCAGGAGGACGGTGACGTCGCCGGACGCGGCCCGGGTCACGGTCGGCGGCGGTGCGAGCACCGGCGAGGGCGCGAGCACCATCGCGCTCACGTTGCTTGACCGGGTGACCGCCTCACCCGGCCGCTGGAGCTCGATCGTCACGCTCCACACGCCGGCGGGCCAGGCCAGGTCGGCGACACCTCCGGTGGGCAGGGTCACGTCGAGGCCGTCCGGGTCGACGTTGTTCGGAAGCGGGATGTCGATAGGGGTGGTCAGCAGGGGGTGGCCGAAGCGCGCCACGACCGCGGTGCCGTCGAGGTGGAACCCCGAGACTCGGACGGTGTCGCCGAGCAGCGCGCTGGGCTGGTGGCCCGGAGGCGTGACGGCGTACACGGTGGGGAGCGGCGGGCTCAGATCGGGCTGCACGAACACGCCGTGCTCGGCCAGCGTGACCGGGTCGATCGGGCCGCGGCTGAGCACCGGCAGCGCCGCCCGGGTCGGCTTGGTCGACTGGATGAGCACCACCGAGGCGACGTAGGCCGCCGTCGGGCGGTAGTGGGACTGGATCGCAGACCACAGGCGGGACATCTCCTCGGTGTCCAGCGGCTCCATGGTCAGGGTGACGGCCTCCGCTTGGTCGGCCAGGTCGGCGGCCGCCAGTGCCTGGAACGCGGGTGGCAGGATCGAGGGCCCGAGCGGGCTGGGCGAGAGCGCGGTACTGATGGCGGCCCGATCGAGCACGGGCCGCTCGTGCAGGACCGACATCGCGTACCCGAGCAGGATCTCGGCCTGGAAGTCGCTCTTGGCGTACGCCGTCAGCAGGTAGTGCAGGTCCAGCGCAAGGGGCGGGTTGGTCAACCGTGTCCCGGCGGCGTCGTACGCCGGAAGGCCGGCGTTGCGCCAGCCCTGGTTGGGGCTGACCCGGTAGAGGAAGAGATTGAGCCGGGGGCCGGTGGCGGGGTCGTCGAGCTTGATCGAGTCGGGGGCTACCGCGGTGACGGTGACCGACCCAACCGCCGGTCCGGCGTCGACCATGCCGTTGTCGAGGAGGTTGCGCATGACCGCACTGACTGCGGCCAGTGCCAACGGGCTGCTCATGGCGACTTCCGGTGCCCGCGCAGATAGTCGGAGAGGGAGACCGGCTCGCCGCCAGCCGGTCTGTCGGTGGTGGGTTCGACGGGGGGCGGAACCGGTGCGGGGGAGCGGACCTCGACCCGGCCGATCGTGACGTGGACGACGTCGGGACCGGTGCGCGGTGGCGATGTCGGCGCCGCGTGCCCGGGCGGAGCTACCCACGGGGCGGGCCCGGCCGGCGCCGGCGTGGCCGGGACCAGTGCCGGGCCGGGCGTCCTGGGGCGGTGCGTGGTCGCGGCGGCGAGGAGGCGGGCTGCGATCGCGGACGGCTCGGCCGGCCGACCGGGGTCCGGCGGCGGGAGGTCGACGATCGGCTGCGGCGCGGCGCCCGCGGAGCGGATGAGCGCTCTGGTTCCCGGCGACCGGCGGGCGCGGGCGGGGGGCGTGCGACTGTCCGGAGCGCCGGTGGTAGCGGTAGAGGTGACCCCAGCGTCCCTCGGCGGCAACTTTGGGTCCGGCCCGACTGCGGTGGCCGCGGCACGGAGCGTCGACGGCAGCCGGACCTCGACCGTCTCCTCGAACTGCCCGGTCTGCTCCCGCTCCGGAGGGTCGAAACGCGCCGGCAGTCGCGGCGTACCGCCGGCTTCCGCGCCACCGGCACGGGCCGCCAAACGGGCCAACCATCCGGTCACGGCACACCGTCCAACACCAGGGACAGGTACGCCGCTCTGCGGCGGTCGCCGAGGGCCAGCACCTCGGCCTCGGTCCAGCCGTAGGCCCGCGCCAGCACGTCGACCCCGTGCAGGATCCGGACGGCATGGGCGTCGAGCTCGGCCCAGACAAAGCGGCCCGGATCGAGGTCGGTCGCGAACTCATCGCCACAGTCCGGACACGTGATCGACACCACGATCTCCGCGAGTGGGTCGGCGTCGGCCAGCAGGTCGTCGACAGCGGCCCGGGCGTCGTCTGGCAGCGTCGCGGGGTCGACTGGCCGCCCGTCGTTCGTCACGCTCAGGCAGCGGTCGGCGAGCCGGGCACCCGGATCGACCGCGGTGGCGACGACGAGAAGGTCCGCCGGCGTGGGACAGCGCCAGCTCACGACGTACCCACCATGGAGGAGGAGCGCGTCGGGTTGCCCAGGCTTGACGTCTCGCACGGTCGCGACAGGCATCGTGAACTCGACCCGCTCGCCGCACTTCGGGCAGGCGGCGGTCGCCACCAGGTCGTCGCCCCAGAGCCGCTCGTGCAGGTCGAGCAGCAGCGCATGGGTCCGTCCCAGTGGCAGGTCGCGCAGGGATTCCTCGGCGTGGCCGCCGGCCGCGTCCAGCTCGACCGTGGCCATCGCGACAGCGCGCTCGAGCGGACTCAGGTCGCCGGCCTGCTCCCACAGATGGAGCAGGCCGCCGGCCCGGAGCCGCGGGGGGTGCGCTCGGGACCAACTCATGGACTAGGGCTCGGTGAACGTGGGTTCGCTGGGCTCTGCGACGTCGTAGTCGCGCTCCCAGCCCTCGTTCTCGACCTTGAGCGTCTGGATGGCCACCGCGTTGGCGTTGGCGTCCAGGTCCGGGAGCGCTTGGTACTCAGAGACCCAGGCGCGGTAGACCTTGTAGGCCAACACGAGCTGGCCGGCCTCGTTGTAGAGCTCGATGAGGAGGTCCTTGCGGAAGTCCTTGAGGGACACCTCCGCACCGAGGCCGGACCCGAAGTTCCAGACCTTGTTGGCCCACTTCTCGAACTCCTGGTCGTGGGTGACCCCTCGTTCGAGGGTGAGCGCCTCGAACTTGCTTCGGCCCGGAGACTTGCGCGACGTCGACGGATCGCCGCCCTCGCGATGCTCGACGATCTCGGTGCTGCGCTTGAGACCGCCGACCTTGCTGATCCCGGCGACATACCGACCGTCCCACTTCACTCGGAACTTGAAGTTCTTATAGGGGTCGAACCGCTGGGCGTTGACGCTGAACTGAGCCACTTCGATGCCTCCTGGTAGTGCGGCAGTCAGACCTCACTCTGTCCGGACATCTGCTGGAGGCGGATGACCACGAACTCGGCGGGCTTGAGGGGGGCGAAGCCGACATGGATGTTGACCACACCGAGATCGATGTCGGCCTGCGTCGTCGTCTCCTTGTCGCACTTGACGAAGTAGGCCTCGCGCGGCGTAGTGCCCTGGAACGCGCCCAGCCGGAACAGGTTGTTCATGAACGTCCCGACGTTGAGCCGGATCTGCGCCCAGAGCGGCTCGTCGTTGGGCTCAAACACCACCCAGTGGGTGCCGCGGAACAGGCTCTCCTCCAAGAACAGCGCGGTCCGGCGCACGGGTAGGTACTTCCACTCGCTGGCCAGGCGGTCCGCGCCCTGCATCGTCCGCGACCCCCACACCACCCGACCGGCCCCCGGCATCGCCCGCAGGCAGTTGACGCCGAGCGGGTTTAGCTGGCCGATCTCGCCATCGGTCAACGGCACGGCCAGCTGGGGTACCCCGGCCAACGTCGCCTCGAGCCCGGCTGGAGCCTTCCAGACCCCGCGCTGGCTGTCAGTGCGTGCGATCACCCCGGCCACCGCACCGCCGGCGGCGAAGGTCTCGACCTGGTCGTCCTTGAGCGGGTTGGGCTGCCGGAGCCGGGGGAAGAGCAGCGCCGCATTCTTGCTGTCGGTGCCGAGCGCCGTGGCGAAACCGCCGGCGAAGGCCGTCGTCACGTCGCCGACCTCGTCCCACGTGGGCAAGGCGTCGACGAGCTGGACGGCGCGGCGCCGTTCGCACATCGTGTT
>Ga0136618_10000633_pt1 | contig 12390 bp, 10 predicted proteins | sample AntDrymUQ3302106_2_FD_104805 | JGI IMG/M metagenome (GOLD analysis project Ga0136618, IMG submission 104805) | Polar desert sand microbial communities from Dry Valleys, Antarctica - metaG UQ330 (21.06) | ecosystem: Environmental > Terrestrial > Soil > Desert | place: Antarctica: Dry Valley... | reverse complement strand
GTTCGGCCGTGGTCCATCCCCGCGCTCGGCCGTCTTGGGCTCGTGAGCCGCGTCGCGGGCGGCCTGCACCATGCCGTCGACTTCGGCGACCCGCACGGGGCGCTCGTCGACCGCCGCCGCGGGCGCGATGTCGCAGCGCCCGAGGCATGACACCTCGTGCACCTCGACCTCGACGTCCTCGCCGTAGCGGGCCTTGAGCTCGGCGATGCGCTCGTCGGAGCCGTGCAGCCAGCACGCCAGGTCGTGACACACGTGCAGGTCTATCTTCGCCGGCGGCTCGCGGCGGAAGTGCGGATAGAACGAGACGATCCCCTCGATCTCGTACAGCGGGCGCTTCGTGTCGCGTGAGAGCTGCTCGAGCGCTTCACGCGGTAGCCAGCCGTGCTCGCGCTGGATCGCCGTCAGCGCCGGGATCAGGCTGGGACCGGGGAACTTCCCGTCGCGCGCCTCCGTGCCGGGGACGCGGGCCTGGACCCGCATGCCCACGCGCCCGTTGCCGACGTGACCGTTGCCGGTGCTCATCACGCCCCCTCGCTCGCCGTCGCGGACTCGTGCTCCGCCGAGCGGCCGCCGTCGGTTCCGCCCGTCCGCTCCACCCGGACGGCGCAGAACTTGAACTCCGGGATCTTCCCCATGGGATCGATCTCGTCGGTCGTCAGCAGGTTCGCCGACGCCTCCCGGAAGTGGAACGGGATGAAGCACGTGCCCGGCGTGTCGCGATGCGAAAGCCGCGCGCGCAGGTCGATCGTCCCGCGTCGCGAGGTGACGCGCACGAAGTCGCCGTCGAGCACTCCCATCTCGGCCGCGTCGCCGGGGTTGAGGAACACGTGCGCCTCGGGCTGGATCGCGTCCAGCGCGTAGGAGCGACGGGTCATCGTGCCGGTGTGCCAGTGCTCGAGCAGCCGCCCCGTGTTGAGGATGAAGGGGTACTCCTCGTTGGGCAGCTCGCGGGCCGGCAGCCACTCCGCCGGCACCAGGTGCGCCTTGCCGTCGTCGGTCCCGAAGCGCTCCTCGAACAGCACGACGGTCCCGTCCGAGTTGACGGGGTCCGCGTTGGGGTAGAGCTTGCCGGTCGCGCCCAGGTTGTCGTAGGACAGCCCGGCGTAGTTGGGCATCACCGACACGAGCTCCTCGAAGATCTCGCGCGGCGACTCGTAGTTCATCTCCAGGCCGATGCGGTTGGACATGTCCTGGATGATCTTCCAGTCCAGGCGGGCCTCGCCCGGAGCGTCGAGCACCTTGCGCCCGATCTGCACGCGGCGATCGGTGTTGGTGTAGGTGCCCTCCTTCTCCATGTAGGAGGTGGCGGGGAAGATCACGTCCGCGAACTCGGCCGTCTCGGTGAGGAAGATGTCCTGCACGACGAGGAACTCGAGCTGCGAGAGGGCCTTGCGGACCTTGTTGGTGTTCGGGTCCGAGAGGAACGGGTTCTCGCCCATCATGTACATCCCCCGCACCCCGCCGTGGAGGATCGAGTGGATGATCTCGGTGACCGTGAGGCCCGGCTCGGGGTCGAGCTCACGCTGCCACTTGGCCTCGAAGAGCTCGCGCACGCCGGGCCCGTCGACCGGCTGGTAGTCGGGGTACATCATCGGGATCAGCCCGGCGTCGGAGGCGCCCTGCACGTTGTTCTGCCCGCGCAGCGGGTGCAGCCCCGTGCCGGGCCGCCCGACGTTGCCGGTGATCGAGCACAGCGCGATCAGGCAGCGGGCGTTGTCGGTGCCGGTCGTGTGCTGCGAGATGCCCATGCCCCAGTACACGACCGCGGCGCTGGACTCGCCCCAAAGTCGGGCGACCTGCCGGATCATGTCGGCGTCGATGCCGGTGATCTGCGCGGCACGCTCGGGCGGGTATTCCTTGACCGTCTTGGCCAGCGCGGCGTAGTTCGTCGTGCGCTCGGCCACGAACTCGCGGTCCACGAGGCCGAGGTGGATGATCTCGTGCAGGACGCCGTTGTAGAAGGCGACGTCGGTGCCCGGCTTGATCTGGCAGAAGATGTCGGCGTGGTCGGCGATCCGCTCGCGCCGCGGGTCGACGACCACGAGCCGCGTGCCGCGCCGGCGCGCCTGCTTGAAGAAGGACGATGCGACGGGGTGGTTGGCGGTCGTGTTGGTACCCGCGAGGATGGCGACGTCGGCATTGATGATGTCCCCGTATGTCGTCGACACCGCTCCGGAGCCGACGCCCTCGAACAGTGCCGCGACGCTCGACGCGTGACACAGCCGCGTGCAGTGGTCGATGTTGTTGTTGCCAAAGCCCGCGCGGATCAGCTTCTGGAAGAGGTAGGCCTCCTCGTTAGAGCACTTGGCCGAGCCGAAGCCCGCGATCGACTGCGCGCCGCGCTCGGTGTGGATCTCCAACAGGCGACCCGCCGCCAGGTCGAGCGCCTCCTCCCAGGAAGCCTCGCGGAAGTGCGGCATGACCTCGGCGTAGTCCACCATGCCACCCGGCTTGCGCCGGCCCTTGCCGTCGCCCCGCACGTCGACCGACAGCGGACCCTTTGGGTAGCTGTCCTCGCGCCGGATCAGCGGCGTGGTCAGGCGCTGGGGGTTGGAGGCGTAGTCGTAGCCGTAGCGGCCCTTGACACACAGGCGCCGCTTGGATCCAGGCTGCTCGCGCCCGTCGGTGAACGCGATCGCGTTGCGCTCCTCGTCGACGTGGAAGGTGAGCGCGCACCCGACGCCGCAGTACGGGCAGACCGTGTCGACGCTCTTGAGCTCCTCGCGCGGGCGGATCGGCACGTTGTTGATCGGTTTGTTGACCAGGGCGCCCGTCGGGCAGGCGGCGACGCACTCACCGCAGGTCACGCAGGTCGATTCGCCCATCGGGTCGTTGAGGTCGAACGCGATGCGGCTGGCGTAGCCCTTGCCGGAGCGGCCGATCACGTCGTTGCCCTGGATGTCGTCGCACGCGCGCACGCAGCGGTCGCAGAGGATGCACGCGTCGTGGTTGACGGCGATGACGGGATTGGAGAGGTCCTCGCCGCGGCCGCTCCCGAGCGGGATGCCGTTCTCGCGCTGCACGCCGTAGCGGCGGGCCAGGACCAGCAGCTCGTTGTCGGCGGTCGTGGTCTCCTTGGGGTCCTCCTCGACCGGCGGCTGGTCGACCATCAGTAGCTGGGTCAGGGTCGCGCGGCTGCGCTCGAGGTCGGGCGTGGTGGTCTTGACCTCCATGCCCTCCTCGACCGGGCGCACACATGCGGCGGCGTAGACGCGGCCGCCCACGTCGACGGCGCAGAGCCGGCACATCCCGACGGGGTCATAACGCTCGTCGTGGCAGAGCACGGGGATGTCGATGCCGGCGCTCTTGGCCGCCTCCCAGATCGTCGTGCCCTCCGGAGCGTCGACCGGCCGGCCGTCGATCGACAGGGTGATGGTGCGGGACTCGGCCGGGGCCGGGACGGAGATCGCCATGCTCGCTCACATTCTCCTGGACGTCGAAAGGATAATCACGGACCGAACCGGCTCTAGGAGGCGTGGGCGCCGTCGGACGTGGCGGCCTGGTGGCCGAGGACAGCCGAGACGTCAGCGGCGTGACGCCGCAGAAGCAGGCCGAGCGCACCCGTGTCCGCGCGGTCGATCCGCGCGGTCGGACCGGAGAGGCTGATCGCCCCGCAGACGGTTCCGCTGCCGTCGAACACCGGGGTTGCCACGCAGCTCACTCCCGCTTCGTGTTCTTCGCGGTCGAGGGCGTAGCCGCGCCGGCGGATCCGCACGAAGTCGTGACGCAGTGCCTCGAGCGTCGTCAGTGTATGCGGCGTAAGCCGCTCGAACGGCTCGCGCGAGCTCGGGTAGAGCGCGGCGATCACATCGGCGGGGAGATAGGTGAGGATGGCCTTACCCGAACCGGTCGTGTGCGCGAGCGCGGAGCTGCCCAGCTGGGTGAACATCCGGATGCTGTGCGACCCCTCGACCTGGTCGACGTAGATCACCCGGTCACCGTCCAGGACGACCAGGTTCGCCGTCTCGCACGTCGCCTGCCGTACCAGCTCCAGGTGCGGGCGCGCGGCAGCGCGCAGAGCCGTGGTGCGCACCTCCAACCCGCCCGCCAACTCGAGCACCTTGAAACCGAGCGCGTAGCGGCCGTTGGCCGGGTTGCGTCCGACGTAGCCGCGGTCGGCCAAGCCGGCCAGCAACCGGTGCGTGGTGCTGACCACCAGTCCGGTTCGCGCCGCTACCTCCGACACCCCCAGCTCCCCGGACGCGGCGAGTGTCTCGAGGATGTCCAGGGCGCGGTCCAGGGACTGGACGCGGTCGCGGCGCCGCATGCCGACCGCCTCCACGGCAGCCTCGGCCGGAGGTTCGGGCACGGCGCGGATCAGCCCGCCATCTCGGGCAGGGCGGCAAGCGGGTCGGGGACTCCCTCATCGACCTCCTCGAACTCGCGGATGTGGTCGATGGACTTGCCCATGGCGGCGTCGTCCTCCGGCGCGATCATGATCTCGACCAGCACCGGCACCTGGCGCTCCTCGGCCTGGGCGACCGCCCAGTCCAGCGCTCCGGCGATGTCGCCCGGCTCCGTGACCTTCATGCCGTCGGCGCCCATCGCCTTCATGATGGCGACGTGGTCGATCCCCGGGTGGCCGTCCGGCCCCTCGTAGGAGATCCCGACGGCGTAGTTCATCTCGTAGGGCTTCTCGGACTGGCGGATCAGGCCCATGTAGCCGTTGTTGAGCATCACGAGCACGAACGGCACCTTGTACTGGACGGCGACGGCGACCTCCTCCATGAGGAACTGGAAGGAGTAGTCGCCGACCACGCCGACCACGAGCTGCTCGGGGGTGGCGAGCTTCACGCCGATGCACGCCGGCACCTCCCAGCCCAGCGGTCCGGCCTGGCCGCAGCACAGGTAATGGCGCGGCTTGAACGTCTGCTGGAACTGGCCGCTCCAGATCTGGTACAGGCCGATCGCTGTCACGAAGACCGTGTCCGGGTCGAAGAACTCGTTGAGCTCCTGGAAGACGCGCGGCGCCTTGATCGGCACGTCGTCGAAGTCGGTGCGCCGGGTCAGCGTCTCCCTGAAGTGGGCGACGCGCTCGTTCCAGCCCTCGCGCGAAGCGCTCGAGCGTTGCGCCGCCTGCTCGCGCAGCGCCTGCAACGCGAGCTTCGCATCGCTGACGATGCCCAAGTCGGCCGGGAACACCCGCCCGATCTGCTCGACCGCGATGTCGATGTGGATGAACTTGCGGTCGCCGCGGTAGATATTGATGTCACCCGTGTGGCGGTCGCCGAAGCGCGCGCCGACGGCCAGCACGACATCGCTCTCGAGGAAGGTCTGGTTGCCGAAGCGCTGCGTGGTCTGGATTCCCACGATGCCCGCCCACAGCGGATGGTCCTCCGGGATCGCGCCCTTGCCCATGTAGGTGGGCGACACGGGGATGCCCAGATCCTCCGCGAAGCCGACGAGCTCTTCGGAGGCCTCGCTCAGGATGACGCCGCCACCCGCCAGGATGAGTGGGCGCTCCGCGGCGGCCAGCATGTCGAGCGCAGCGGAGATCGCCTTCGCGTTCGGCTCGGGCACCAGGTAGGCCAACGGACCATCCGTAGCCGGGTCGTACTCGATGTCCTCACCCTTCTGCACGTCGAGCGGGAGGTCGAGCAGCACCGGTCCCGGCCGGCCCTCGCGCGCGACGCGGAACGCCTCGCGGAAGGCCCACGGCAGCTGCGCGGTCTCCTTGACCTGGTGGGCCCACTTGCACACGGGCCTTGCGATCTCGACGATGTCGACCGCCTGGAAGGCCTCCTTGTGCAGCACGTTGCGATTCGCCTGCCCGGTGATGCAGATCATCGGGATCGAGTCCGCCAGCGCGGTATAGAGGCCGGTGATCATGTTCGTGCCGGCCGGGCCTGAGGTGCCGATGCAGATGCCGGGCTCGCCGGTGATCCGCGCCCAGCCGTCGGCTGCGTGCGTGCCGCCTTCCTCATGCCGGACGCTCAGGTGGCGGATGTCCGAATGACGCATCGCGTCATAGAGCGGGAGGATCGCCGCGCCGGGAACGCCGAAGGCGACGGTGACCCCCTCGTCCTCCAGGACGCGGACGACGGCTTCCATCGGGTTCATGCGCGGCATGGTCCTCTCCTCAGGCCTTCGTGGTGGTCTGGCGCTCACCGATCCGGTGAGCGGCGAGCTCCTCGACGAGCTGCAGCATGCCGGAGTGGTCGTCGCCGCCGTGGCCCTTGGCGCGCAGGGTGCGCAGGTACTGCTGGACGAGGGCGGTGACCGGGAGGGGCACGCCGAAGGCGTCCCCGGTCTCGAGCGCGATGTTCAGGTCCTTGTGGTGCAGGTCGATGCGGAAGCCCGGCGTGAAGTCGTGTTCGAGGAAGTTACGCCGCCGCATCTCCATCACGCGGTTGGCGGCCAGGCCGCCGCCGAGCACGTCGAGGATGACCCCGGGTTCCACGCCGGCCTTGTCGCCGAGGACCAGGGCCTCGCTGACCGCCGCGATGGTCACCGCGACGACGACCTGGTTACAGGCCTTGACCACCTGGCCCGCACCGGGACCGCCGACGTGCACCACGGTCTTCCCCAGCACCTCGAAGAGCGGCCGCGCCCGCTCGAAGTCGTCGGCCTCACCACCGACCATGATCGACAGGGTGCCCTGCTGGGCACCGACGTCGCCGCCGCTGACGGGGGCGTCCAACGCGGCCACGCCGCGCTCGCCGGCGGCCTTCGCCACCGCCGCGGACACCGTCGGGTGGATCGTGCTCATGTCGACGAGCAGATCTCCCTCCGACGCGCCCGCGAGCACGCCCTCGTCGCCGTACACGACGGCTTCGACCGCCGGCGAGTCGGGCAGCATCGTGATGATCACGTCGGAGCGCTCGGCCACCTCGCGCGAGCTCGACGCTGCTTCGGCGCCGGCGGCGGCGAGCTCCTCGACGGGCGCTCGGCCGTGGTCGTGCACGACCAGCTGGTGCCCCGCGTTGACGAGGTTGTGCGCCATCGGGACGCCCATGACGCCCAGGCCGATGAATCCGATCGTTTCAGGCATTCAGTGCTCCTGTCAGGGCCGGCCGCCGCTGGCGCGCCGCTCGGGCGGCAGCCAACCGAAACTCGCCTCGGTGTCGCCGCCGGCCGGCTTGTATTCCAGGCCGATGTCACCGTCGTAGCCGAGCTCCTGGATACGCCGGAAGACGTAGTCGAAGTTGATCTCGCCCGTGCCCGGCTGGTTGCGCTCGGGGCTGTCGGCCACCTGGATGTGAGCGATCTCACCCAGATGACGCTCGATCGTCGCGGTGATATCGCCCTCCATGCGCTGCATGTGGTAGACGTCGTACTGCAGGCGCACGTTGTCCCGCTCGACGGACCGCAGGAACTCCGAGGCGGCGGACGTGCGCGAGAACAGGTATGGGCCGTTCTCGAAGGTGTTGACGCTCTCGATGAGGATCTGCGCGCCCTGACCCGCCGCCGCGTCGGCCGCGAAGCGCACGTTCTCGCGCGCGACCTCGAGCTGCGCCTCGCGCGAGCTGCCGGCGAGCTCATGGCCGGCGAGCGCGTTCAGCTTCCTGCAGCCGACGGCGGCCGCGAGCTCGAGCGCGACCGGCACGTTGTCGCGGAAGGCGTCCTGCAGCGCCGGGTCGCTCAGCAGACCCCGGTCGCCGGCCGGCATGTCGCCCGCGTCGAAGTTGAGCAGTGCCACGGCGACGCCCGCGTCGGCGATCGCCGCCTGCACCGCGGCGAGGTCCTCGCCGCGGGGCCACCAGAGCTCGACCGTGTCGAAGCCGGCGGCGCGAGCCCGGGCGAAGCGCTCGAGCAGCGGGAACTCCGTGAACAGGATCGAGACGTTGACGCAGAAGCGCACGAAGGCGACCCTACCCTCGCGCTTTCCGCATGTCAAGACGACCTTTCCGCATTACAGAACCTCCTCAGAGGGCTTTGAGCTCCTCGGCGATCTCGCCGACCGAGGCCTTTGCATCGCCGAACAGCATCGCGGTCTTCTCCCCGTAGAAGAGCGGGTTGTCAATGCCGGCGAAGCCCGAGTTCATCGAGCGCTTCAGGACGATCACGCTGCGTGACTCGTCGACGTTGAGGATCGGCATGCCGTAGATGGGGCTGTCCGCATTGGTGCGGGCGTCGGGGTTCGTGACATCGTTCGCGCCGATGATCAGGGAGACGTCCGTGCGGTTGAACTCGCCGTTGATGTCGTCCATCTCCTTGAGTTGCTCATAGGGCACGTCGGCCTCTGCGAGGAGGACGTTCATGTGCCCGGGCATCCGGCCCGCGACCGGATGGATCGCGAACTTGACCTCGACGCCCTTGGTCTCCAGCAGCTTGGCCAGCTCGCGCACCGCGTGCTGGGCCTGGGCGACGGCCATGCCGTATCCGGGCACGATCACGACCTGTGAGGCGTACGCCATCTGCACCGCTGCGTCGGCTGCGCTGGTGGACCGCACGGTGCGATCGCCGTCGTCGCCCGACGCGCCGGTCGTGACCACGCCACCGAACCCTCCGGCCACGATCGACGGGATGGAGCGGTTCATCGCCTGGGCCATCAGGTTGGTCAGGATCGATCCGCTTGCCCCCACGATCATGCCCGCGACGATCAACGGGGTGTTGTTGAGCGCGATGCCGGTCGCCGCCGCCGACAGGCCGGTGAGCGCATTCAGCAGGCTGATGACCACCGGCATGTCCGCGCCGCCGATCGGCAGCACCACGAAGTTGCCGAGCACGGCGGCCGCCAGCAACACGCCGATCATCAGCAGCCCGGCGTCCGCGCCCGCGACGATCGCCGTCGCGCACGCGACGGCGATCGCCAGGAGCGCGAGGTTCACCGCCTGCTGCGCGCGGCCGATGCTGATCGGCCGCCCGGGCAGGATCTCCTGCAACTTCGCGAACGCGATGTTCGATCCCCAGAAGCTCACCGATCCGACGATCGCGGCGAAGAGGCTGAAGATCGCGACGTAGGTGGGATCGTCGCCGAAGCCGGAGCTCGTGCGGAACTCCACCCAGGCGATCAGCGCCACGGCGCCACCGCCCACGCCGTTGAAGAGCGCCACCATCTGCGGGATCGCCGTCATGCGCACGTTGCGCGCCGCGGGAACGCCGACCGCCGTGCCCAGGACGATTCCCAACAGGATCAGCCCCCAGTTGCCGATCCCGGGGATCAGCAGGGTCGCGCCCACCGCAAAGGCCATGCCGACCGCCGCGATCCGGTTGCCCCGCACCGCCGTCTTGGGACCGGTGAGGCCCAGCAGGCCGTAGATGAACAGGCAGAACGAGACGATGTACAGCACCGAGATGAAGTCGCGGTCCTGAAAGACCGAGGCAAGCGGCGTCACGCTTCGACTTCCTCCTTCGGCTTGCTCTTGAACATCTCCAGCATCCGGTCGGTCACGAGGAAGCCGCCGACCACATTGATCGTCCCGAACATCACGGCTATGACCAGCAACGCCTTGTTGAGCGCGCCGTCCGCGCCCAGTCCCAGCACGATGATGGCGCCCAGGACGACGATCCCGTGCACCGCGTTGGTGCCCGACATCAGGGGGGTGTGCAGCGTGTTGGGCACCTTGGAGATGGTCAGGTAGCCGGCGAAGCCGGCGAGGGCGAGGATCGCGAGGTTCGTGACCAGCATCAGGCCGCCGTCGCTTCCGCGGTCTTCCTGGCGCCCTCGTGAACTATCTCGCCGTCGCGCACCACGCAGGCGCCGGCGATGATGTCGTCTTCGAAGTCCAGCGTGAGCGCTCCTTCGTCGTCGAGCATCAGCTCGAGTAATGACTGCAGGTTGCGGGCGTAGAGCTGGCTGGCGTGCTCGGGCATCGTCGCCGGCAGATTCACGAGCCCGACGATCGTCACATCGTGCTCCACCTTCACCTCTCCAGGTGCGGTCAGCTCGCAGTTGCCGCCCGTCTCGGCGGCCAGGTCGACGATCACCGATCCGGGCTTCATCCCCTGCACCGCCTCGGCCGTGACCAGCTTCGGTGCGGGGCGGCCGGGCACGAGCGCCGTGGTGATCACGACGTCGAATCCCTTGATGGCGTCGGTCAGCGCCTCCTGCTGGCGCGCGCGTTCTTCGTCGGTGAGCTCGCGCGCATAGCCACCCTCGCCGGCGGCCTCGACTCCCAGGTCCAGCCACTGGGCCCCCAGCGACTCCACCTGCTCGGCGACGTCCGGGCGCACGTCGTAGCCCGTGGTGCGCGCTCCCAGCCGCCGCGCGGTGGCCAGCGCCTGGAGCCCGGCCACGCCGACCCCGAGCACCAGGACCTTCGCCGGTGGGATCGTCCCGGCCGCCGTAGTCAGCATCGGGTAGAAGCGGGTGGAGTGCATCGCGCCGAGGAGCGCCGCCTTGTAGCCCGCCACGTTGAACTGCGACGACAACGCATCCATGGACTGCGCCCTGGAGATGCGCGGGATCGCCTCCATCGCGAACGCCGTCGCCCCGGTTCCGGCCAGCGCCCGGATCGTCTCGGGGGCCGACATCGGCGCCAGGAAGCCCACGAGCACCTGACCGTTCGCGAGCCGACCCACCTCATCGGCCGACGGCGGGGCGACCTTGGCCACCACGTCCGCTCGCCAGGGATCGCCGACCGTCGCTCCCGCGTCGGCGAACAGGGCGTCGGGGATCAGCGCCCCCTCCCCGGCGCCGGACTCGATGACGACCTCCACGCCCTTGCCTGCGAGCCGCTTGACCACCTCGGGCACCATTGCCACCCGGCGCTCGCCCGGCGCAGTCTCCTTCGGGACACCGACGACCATGCTCAGCTCCGTTCTCCTCGACTCGTGCGGGCGGGCATCACGCGGCCCTCGTCCTGGCGCGATCGGTAGCCTCCGAGGCAGTTCGAGAGCTCCAAGGGGGGTGGCCCACGTGGTTGATGACCAGCATGAGTCCGCGGCGGACGATACGCATCCGAGCGTCGACGAGGCCATGAGCGACGCATCCGGCGACATGGCGAAGACGCCCAGCGAGGACGACCCGACGTCCGAGGCCGTCGTCGGCGAGGCGGGTGCCGGTGCCGACGTGACCGAGGGTTCCGCCGACGACGCGATGAGCGACGCCGCGTCGGACACGGAGAAGAGTCCCGACGCCGAGGACGAGCGGCTCTAGGCGCTGGAGGCCGCCCCAGGGTGGGCTCGCGCTCGCCGGAGTCTGTGCCCGGGGGGCTCGCGTGCTCAGGCCAGGAAGAATGTGACACCCATCATCGTGTAGAGCGCGAGCAGCCTGGCCGGTGACGCCGCCCGGGCTCACGTCAGGCCTCGGACCGCTTCACGCACTGAGCGTCGACACGGCGATCTCCGCCACCTCCGTCGGCGTGCGCCCGACGCGCACGTTCCTGGCTTCGAGCGCGTCGGCCTTCGCCTGCGCGGTGCCTGAGGTGCCGGACACGATGGCACCGGCATGGCCCATGGTCTTGCCCGGCGGCGCCGTGAAGCCGGCGATGTAGGCGACGACCGGCTTGCTGACGTGCTCGGCAATGTACTCGGCCGCCTCCTCCTCTGCTGAACCGCCAATCTCGCCCGCCATTACGATCAGCTCGGTCTCCGGGTCCTCCTCGAACAGCTGGAGGATGTCGACGAAGCTGGAGCCGGGGACCGGGTCGCCGCCGATGCCGACGATCGACGAGTTCCCGAAGCCGCTCTGGGCCAGCTCGTTGCCGATCTGGTACGTGAGCGTGCCCGAGCGCGAGACCACGCCGACGTTCCCCTGCTTGAAGAAGTCGGCCGGGATGATCCCGACGTTCGCCTTCCCGGGCGACAGCACGCCCGGGCAGTTCGGACCGATCAGGCGCACGCCGTTCGCGCGCTTGAGGTGCGTGTACACGCGCAGCTCGTCGTGGGCGGGGATGCCCTCGGTGATGGCCACGATCGTCGGGATGCCCGCGTCGGCGGCCTCGACGATCGAGTCGGCCGCGAAACGAGCGGGGACGAAGATCATCGCCGTGTTGGCGTCGGTTTCCGCCACCGCCGCGTGGAAGGTGTCGAACACCGGCACGCCCTCGACGTCCTGGCCGCCCTTGCCGGGCGTCACGCCCGAGACGACGTTGGTGCCGTAGCGCTTGTTGTTGAGGGCGTGAAAGGTACCCTCGCGCCCAGTGATGCCGGAGACGCACAGCCGGGTGTCGTCGTCGACCAGGATGCTCATCGCGCCTCCACGCTCGAATTGGCGGCCGCGAGCTCGACGACGAGCTTGGCCGCACCGAGCATCGTCGACTCCACATGCAGGTTCGGCAGATCGGCCTCGGACAGCAACCGACGGCCCTCTTCGTCGTTGGTGCCGTCGAGGCGCACCACGAACGGCACGTCCGGATGCACCTGGGCGAAGGCCTCGATCAGGCCCTTGGCCACCTCGTCGCAGCGTGTGATCCCGCCGAAGATGTTGAAGATCACGGCGCGGACCTTCTTGTTGGCGAGGATGACCTCGACTGCCGCGACGATCGCGTCGGCCTTCGAGCCGCC
>Ga0136618_10000631_pt1 | contig 12411 bp, 14 predicted proteins | sample AntDrymUQ3302106_2_FD_104805 | JGI IMG/M metagenome (GOLD analysis project Ga0136618, IMG submission 104805) | Polar desert sand microbial communities from Dry Valleys, Antarctica - metaG UQ330 (21.06) | ecosystem: Environmental > Terrestrial > Soil > Desert | place: Antarctica: Dry Valley... | reverse complement strand
GTCGTGCAAGTCGGTTTTTCATAGACGGTAATTTTATCTGACATAAACTTTAAATCATATCGCCGCGTTTAGTTTCGATTAAATTTTCTGATTCTTCCAGCGAAAAAACTCTCGATTTGGTGACGAACCGTAGCCCAAGCGGGATTTCGAGCGAAAAGCTCGCGCCGCGTCCCGCTGTGACATCAATCGTGAGTTCCGTGTGTTTCCAAAATTCAAACTGGTCTTTCGCCATATAAAAATCACAGCCGTCAATCGCGCCGAGCCAAACGTCGCTTCTTCCGACCAGAAATTCGCCGTCCGCGTAACACATCGGCGAAGAACCGTCGCAGCAACCGCCGCTCTGGTGAAACATCAACGCGCCGTGTTTGGCGCGAAGCTCATTGATTACTTTTTTCGCTTCATCTGTAACAAGAACTCTTGGAATGTTTTTCATACCATTTTTTTTGACTGCGCGTTATTCTTTGACGATTTTCAACGCTTCTTCGCGCAACGCGCGGCTGATGAAAAAATTATTTGATTCGAGATTGTCTAAAATCGGTTTGAGTTCCGTAATAATTCCGTTTGGTTTCGCCCGCACCAAAACGCCGACTGTTCCGATGACGGTAACACCGAGACGCTTTGCCGCCGCCCGCGCCTGTTTGTCATCGGAAATCAGCAGACAGTTTCTCTCGCTCGCCAGCGCGATGGCTTCGGCTTCGCCCGCATCTACGACCATCTGCAAAGCCGTCGCTAACAAATTATTTTTGAGATTTTCAATTTGCAGCCACGCGAACTTGCCGCCGAATTCGCGCTCGACTTCCGGCGGAATTATTACCGGAGCGAAAAGCGCGGGCAGAATGTCTAGCTTTCCGACGCGCTCCAGTCCGATTAAACAAGTGCTGTCGGAAACGACCGCTTCCTTCACAAGCCGAGTTCCTCGCGCAGTTCGTCGGGCGAATAATTAAAAATCGGAATATTGTGTCGCCCCAGGACTTCGATAAACGCCCGTTTGGAATAACCCGCCAATTTCGCTGCCTGTCCGAGAGAGACGCGCTCAATTTCATACAATTTCACGGCGAGAAGCGTCTGCGCTTCGTCTTTCGTCAAGTTCGACGGCAAATCCAAAGTCAATTCAACAGTATTCGACATAATTTTCACCCGTCATCATTTTAACATTGTCAGAAAAACGAAGCGATTTAATCTTGAATTAATCAATCCAAATAACACATCGGCGAAGAACCGTCGCAGCAACCGCCGCTCTGGTGAAACATTAATGCGCCGCATTTCCCGCGAAGTTTGGCGATAACTTTTTTCGCTTTGTCGGTTACTTTTACTCTTGGAATGTTTTTCATAAACAATAATAATCAGCAACTGTTTTGTTAAACCTGTTGCCGTTAATTAAAGACTGAATCGTCAACAAGACCTTTAACAAATTCCTCAAAATTGGAAGCTAAAAAAGTGATTTTATAATCGGATTCCTGATCAACGTGAACAACTTGCGGTTCGCCGGTTCTCCCGCTTTTTCGATAATCGAGACAAATCATATCGTGACCGGCTGACGGGCAATCGGCGAAATAAATTCCAATACCGGGATAGCCCCATTCATCAATCATAAACTGACTGCCAAGTTCGCCGCATAGTGAATAGATTTTTTCCCTTCCTATACCTAAGATTCCTGAAATGGCAATGTGATCTTCCGCCCAAGATGTTCTTTCTTCAGTTGGAAACGAGCAATTTTTAGGAATGCCGCCGTTTTGGTTTTTCATTAATTCGATATATGAAAGCGGAAGTTTGTAACCTAATTCTTGTTCGATGGAAACAGTTAATTCATCAGTTAGAATTTCAGATACATAATTTGCTGATGCGTATTCGCTTGCTTCCCAAAATTCGGTTAAATCAAAATCTTTAAACAAAATTGACATAAAAGTTTTTATTTACAAGGACACGGCAGAATTCAATTTATCGCTACGCTATTCACAAATATCTTCAGGATTGTCTTCAAAAGCAAATCTAAATTTTAACAGTTGAACGCAAATCAAAAATAAAATCTGCGTTCATCTGTGTCTATCTGCGGTTACTTTTACTCTTGAAATGTTTTTCATTTTCAACACGTTTCAGGATTCTGCGACACGTTTGGGCAAAGTTCCGATAAATCAATATAGATGGTTTGCCTATACTGTGATTATAAACAAGCCTTGCCTCTCTTTCTAATCGCAGTTCGGAACGCCAATCCAACAAGGATATTGATCAATTATAAAGCTGATTACGAGCGTTGCGATAAAGATGAAAAGCGCGACGGCAATTAAGAGATTGACGGGATTTGCCGTCAAACCGTCGCCTGCCCGCACGTTTCGCACTACCGGCACAAGGCTGATAACAAATCCTAACGGTAAGAGCAAAAGTGCGCCGGCTTCCAAAATCCTTCCGAGAGTGCTTATCCGATGACCGTCTGCTTCCGTCGTTAATGTTTTAAAAAAACCGCTTAACGGCTCAATGTCATACACCAGTATCAAAAGCAGAATTGCCAAAGGCATAGCTAAAAGAAACCCGACAATTGCCGCTGATTTGTAGTTTGAAATAGTATTTTCCATAGTTGCTCCGCTTTTGATTTGAATCAAATGTTTCTTAACGATGCCCGCGAATGTTTCGATGAACATCCATAATAAAAAGCCGAATGATGTTTGCTTCGCTTGTTGTTTTCGTTCATTGCACAGATCGTCAAAAGTCTGCTCCATTGATTCTCCGAACTGTTCCCTAAACGCTTGCGGATAGAAAGCAAGAATTTTTTTATAGAAATTCCGAACCGTTTTCTGCTCAAACATCATACGCAAAGGTTTTCAGCAATAGTTTAAGTTTCTTTGTCACTCCGACAATGTGCCTGTAGCGTTCAAGTTCTGCCGCTAGTGCTTTCTCGCCAACGTCCGTAATTTGGTAATAAATCTGCCGCGTATCATACATTTCGGGATAAACCCGCTTTTCGCTCTCTTTTACTAACCCCGCATCTTTCAAATCCGCCGTGTTTTGTGTTTTTAACACGAACCGTCTAACGAGTTGGTTGACCGGGCGCAAAATACCAGAGATACCATACGAAACTCGCTCGACGCGCTTCAATTGAATTGATTGTTAAGTCGATTCACTTGATTTTTTTTGCTCTCCCTATTTCCCGTCCTTCTTCCTGAACCACCAGATATGTAACTTGTTCCTTTTCATCTTTGACGAAGCGATAGGTGAGGCGAGGATTCTCGGTAGTAAAAAAGTTGACTTCCGTTTCCGGCAGCAACTCTCGTTTTTCAGTGTCCGAACCCTGCTGTATCATCAACTTGTTGCCTTCGCGCGTGACCGTCAAGACCGTAGACGGATTCGGTTGGTATTGCCCGGCATAAGTATCTAAGATTTTTGAGTCAACTTTTGCAGCAGTGCGCTTTGGAATTAAACCGGGGATGTAGTGGTCTGCGACATCGAGCGCAATAGAGCCTAGATTCGAGTTATCGCCATTCGCCAAGATGACGATTGTCAGTTTATCGTCTGCGAACCGCACGAATTCGGCGCGAAAACCCGGAAGCGAACCGCCGTGACGCACTAGCTTACGACCTTCCAATGTGTCTAGATACCAACCGAAACCGTAAGGATAGGTTGTGCCGTTGTTAAGTTTGACCGGCGACCACATCTGATTGCGGACGGACTGCTTGAGAATTTTGTCGGTGTAGAGAGCCGCATCCCATTTTGCTAGGTCAAGAACGCTGGAGAGAAATGCTCCGCTTGGGCGCAAGGCGAAGTAGATGCCGGCGTTTTGCAGTTTGTTAGTCCGCCAAACATATCCGTTGGCGCGGTTCTGAACAATCTCGGTGATGCTAGTGGTGCGTGTGGCGTTCATTGCGAGCGGCATAAACAGACGCTCCGTTAAGTAATCCTCCCACGGCTTGCCGGTAACTTTGCGAATAATCTCAGCCAGCGTAAAGTAGCCGGTATTGCTATACTCAGACTTTTCTCCCGGCACGAAGCTGAGCGGCAAAGGATAGGCAGACTTTATTACGTCAGCGTCATTTTGAATCTTGAGTGGGTCAAAGCCGGGAGCTTCACGAACAATTCCCGAAGTGTGTGTCAGCAGGTGACGGACGGTAATCTCCTTCCACGTATCAGGCGTTCCCTCAAGAAACTTACTGATTTTGTCGTCGAGATTAATCCCGTTTTCCTGAACAAGAAGCATAATTCCGGCGGCAATAAACTGCTTGCTGACCGAACCGATTTTGTAGACAGTCTCAGCCGTGGCAGGAACATTGAGTTCAACATTCGCCAAACCGTAACCCTCTGCTTTGATGATTTTCCCGTCTCTGATGACAGCGAGAGAAAGCCCGGGAATATGCTGCTTCAGCATCTCGGCTTTAACGTGGTCGTCTACTTTGTCTGCCCGCAACGTGATGATTGCGGTGAGCAGTAGAACAAGAGCAAAAAAAGGGATGAGTTTACTATACATAGTTTCCTCCATCTCTGCTTTTCTTTCTAATCGCAGTTCGGTATTTGCAGAACATCGCACCTGTATATTTCTGACCCCCAAGCGAAGGAAATCAAGATGAAAACTGCGAGCAGGAGTGTGGCGAGCGTGCCATTCACGAGATAAAATTTCCGATTCTCGTTAGCTTCTTTCCGAAGCATTGGTCGGATGGCGATGAAAGCACCGACAGGAAGAAGGAACAGGACGATAGGCAGTAAAACATATTCCAAAGGACTAGTATGAATGCCGGGTCTAATAAGCGAAAAGAATGGCTCTATTCTGTCTCCGACAATCTTATTTAGGGCTATAAGCGGCACAATGAAAAGCAAGCCGATAAGTGCCGCCGATTTTGGATTAGTGGTGATATTTTTCATCGTGTTTCCTTGTTTCATAACTAATACCTGTTCCTTGATGATTCCGCTGGCTGTTTCGATGAACATCCATAATACAAAGCCGAATAATCCTTGCTTTGCCTGTCTTTTGCGTTCGTTCCAAAGGTCATTGAAGGTCTGCTCCATTGACTCGCCGAATTGCTCCCTGAATATTCGCGGATAGAAAGCGAGCAGCTTTTTGTAGAAACTCCGAACGGTTTTTTGCTCAAACATCATACGCAAAGTTTTTCGGAAGAAGTTTAAGTTCCTGTGCCAACGCGACAATGCTGTTGTAGCGTTCAAGTTCATCCGCGAGTGCCTTTGCGCCAACGGCTGTAATTTGGTAATAGTTGCGCCGCTCATCATCCATTTCGGAATCAATTCGCTTATCACTCTCTTTAACCAATCCCGCATCGAGCATTCGTTTGAGCGAACCGTAAAGCGTTCCCGCGCCCATTTTTACTTTTCCCTGGGAATCTGCGTTGACTTGCTTCATAATGCCGTAGCCGTGTAGTTCTCCGCTTGAGAGTGCCAAAAGAATATGAAACACGGCGGGCGTGAGCGATGGTTTTTGGTTTTCGTTAGCCATCCGACAACTGTATCCGTTGCGGATATAATTGTCAAGGTTTTTAATCGTTTAAATTTTTAGATGAGTTATAGAGTTTTCTGAAAATTTTGTGTGAATTTGTTGATAGTTTTTTTCGCTTCGTCGGTAACTTTTACTCTTGGAATAGGTTTCACAATAAAAATTAATTTCTAAAAATTCAGGTCCCGGTCGTTACAGCGTCTCATTCAGCGTTAGTGATGCCCAAACCAGCGACAATTCATCTGTTGCCAAAAAAAGTCTTTTATAATCAGGCGATTTTAGCATATTATGAGGAGATGAAATTCAAGTGGTTGCATTTTCTCATCATCGCCATATTTTTCAGCGTCGGCTCAACATTCGCGCAAAACGCCGCCGATGCCGCCAAAGATGTCAGATTTCAGCTTTCACTCGCCGGCGAAAAAACCGTCTATCGGATCGGCGAGCCGATCAATCTGATTTTATCGTATGCCGCAGTTCAGCCGGGTTATGTGGTGGAAAGATATTATTCGCCGCGCTTTGACGACGTGATCATCTCGCCGACCGACGGCGTTTACGATTGGCTATACAGATTAAATCGCCTATACAGCTACGATGATGTGAGTATGCCGGAGAAATTATGCGAATCTCCGGTTGCGGTCGAAATCACAATCAACGATCTCGTCCGCTTTGACAAACCCGGCAAATATAAGATAAAAGTTCTCTCCAGAAGAGTGTGGAATTCAAAAGAGGAACTCTCTTTTCGGTCGCGCCCGATTCCTCTTACGTCGAATGAAATCGAAGTCGAAGTAAAAGAAATGACTGAGGAGGAGGAGCGGGCGGAGGTCAAAAGAATCACGGGCTTGATGGATTCGGCGCAGACCTTGACGCAGCACCAGATTTACAAACGCGAGCTGGATTATCTGACCGGCGACGTTTCCACCGCCGAGAAGGTTAATCGCTTTCTCAATCCGCCGATGTTCGGCGGTGTTTGGTGGCTCGATTCGGGAAAAGGTTTGGACATCGCCCGCAATAAAGAACTGGCGATCAAGTTGCTGGAAGCGGTCTTACGCGATACGCAGCGTGAGGTCAGCCGCGAACTGATCGGCAGGCTCGTGACGCTCCGCATTCTGTTGGAAGATGAGCGGCAGCCGAGCTGGGCGGCGAACTCGCAGCAACTATCGAATGAACGCGAGCCGCGCTCGACGGAAATTAGTCAATCCTACTATGCGGAACTGCTCGAAAGTCTGCCGAAACGCGCCGGGAAAAGCCGAATCGTCGCGGCTTACACGATATTTACCGCACTGCCGAAAAGCGACGTTTCAAGCGTCGCCTACAGCACTACGAAAACATTGCTGAAGGAAAAATTCGACGAGATGACTCCTTACGGGCGAGTAGAACTTCTCGAACATTACTGGGAGAAGATCAAAAATCCCGCTCTGATTCCCTCGCTGGAGAAGATACTTGCCGACAAAGAACCCGTGCCTGCCTGGAACGTCAGAGCCAACGCTTTAAAACGTTTGATCGAGATTGACCGGAAACGCGCCCGGTCATACGTGATCAATGAAATTCGTGACCCGGATTCATTGATGAATCCCGAAATCCTGACAACGCTCGACGATGAATACCTGCCGGAGACGGACGATGCGCTGCTCGCCCAAATAACCAATCTCGCTTCAACCGATGACCGCCGGATGCAATTAAATCTGCAATTTAAACTGACGCTGGCGGCGCGTTACGCCACTGCTAAAATTTACAGGGAGTTGTTGGACGTTTATAAAAAACGCGGCATCAGTTGGTCGCTGGAGCGGAGCGGACCGCTGCTTTCATATTTAGCCTGGCACAACGACGAAGAAACAATCCCTTTGATTGAGGAACAACTAAGCAAATCGGGCGACCAAAGCGGTTTTAGTTTCTTTCATACAATAACTAAAACCGGTTTCACCAAAGGAATGGAAAAACTTTTACAAAAGCGTTTAGAAAGCGATGAGTCGCAGACAGCCAGCACTGCTGCTTATTATTTATCGAAATACGGAGGCGGGGAAAATAGATCGTTGATTGAAAAACGCTACAATCGCTGGCTTACTAAATGGAGCGGGCGGCGGGCGGAACTGGAAAATCCCGATGCTGTGGCGGCAATTAAAAGTGAGCCGATGTTTCAGGTGAGTTTACTGGAAGCGTTAATCAGAACGGAAAAATGGAAACTTTCGGAAACGGAAATTTCCCGGTTAAAACTGACCTGTCTGACCGAAAACTGCCGCCGCCATTTCAGCATCAGATGACTGTGACACCAAGACGTTTTGCAGCAAATATAAAAAGGTGAAAAAGTTGACTAAAAAACATCGCGCAACTTTTTCACCTTTCCATTTTCCGCTTTAGAAAAATCCCATCGCTTTCTTGTCGTAAGAGATGAGCATATTTTTGTTGTTGCGGTAATGGTCAAGCATCATTTTGTGATTTTCGCGTCCGAAGCCCGATTTTTTGTAGCCGCCGAACGGCGCGTGTGCCGGATAATTGTGATAGCAATTGACCCAGACGCGACCGGCTTTGATGGCTCGCGGAACTTGGTAAAGCTGATGCGCGTCGCGTGTCCAAACGCCCGCGCCCAAGCCGTAAAGTGTGTCGTTGGCGATTTCGATGGCTTCGGCTTCAGTTTTGAAAGTCGTCACTGACGCAACCGGACCGAAGATTTCTTCCTGAAAAACGCGCATTTTATTATGTCCTTTGATTAAGGTCGGCTCGACGTAATAACCTTCTTCGAGTCCGTTGGAGTTTTTATGCGCCGCGCCGCCGCACAAAACTTCCGCACCTTCGTCTTTGCCGATTTGAATGTAATTGAGAATTTTTTCGTATTGGTCTTTGCTCGCCTGTGCGCCAATCATCGTTTCCGGGTCGAGCGGATGACCGAGTTTGATAGACTTCGTGCGTTCGACGATGCGCTCGATAAATTTATCGGCGATTGATTCCTGAACTAAAATTCTTGACGGGCAAGTGCAGACTTCACCTTGATTCAAAGCAAAAAGTGCCGCGCCTTCCAGACATTTATCGAAAAATTCATCGTCCGCGTCCATCACGCTTTCAAAAAATACGTTGGGCGATTTGCCGCCGAGTTCGAGCGTCACCGGAATCAGATTTTGCGAAGCGTATTGCATAATCAAACGCCCGGTCGTCGTCTCGCCAGTGAACGCGACTTTCGCAATTCGTTCCGATGTGGCAAGCGGTTTTCCGGCTTCGGGACCGAAACCGTTGACGATGTTCAAAACTCCCGGCGGAAGAATATCCTGAATCAATTCCACCAAAACCATAATGCTCGCCGGAGTTTGTTCCGCCGGTTTGACGATGGTGCAGTTGCCCGCCGCCAACGCCGGAGCCATTTTCCACGTCGCCATCAAAATCGGAAAATTCCAGGGAATAATTTGAGCGACTACGCCGAGCGGTTCTTTGATGTTTATCGAAACCGTGTTCGCGTCGAGTTCGGTCGCGCCGCCTTCTTCAGCGCGAATCACGCCCGCAAAATAGCGAAAATGGTCAATCGCCAAAGGCAAATCCGCCGCCATCGTTTCCCGAATCGGCTTGCCGTTGTCCCAGGTTTCGGCGCGGGCGAGCGTTTCGAGATTTTTCTCCATCATATCGGCGATTTTCCACAAAAGATTACTGCGCGTCGTCGCCGAAGAATTGTTCCATTCGGGCGCGGCTTCATGAGCCGCGTCGAGCGCGAGTTCAATGTCCGCTTCGGTCGAACGCGCAATGCGCGTAAACGGTTTGCCGTCAACCGGCGAAGCGTTTTCAAAATACTCGCCGCCCTTCGGCGCAACCCATTCGCCGCCGATAAAATTTTCGTATTGCTCTTTAAACTTCGGTATGTCGTATGTTTTTTGTGTTGCGTCCATAAATTTTGCTCCTTAAAAATGAATTTCAGCCGAATAGAATTTTCGGTTGTCTAAATAATTTTTTGTGAAATTTATTTTAGCACTTTCGATTCCAAAATTACTAAAATGCGCAAAATAAAAGCCATCGCAACATTGTGAGGGCTTTAAAAATTAAAATTTTTGTTTATTGAATAACAAAACTGATGCGATGCAAAACAGCTTCGGCTTAAATAAACCTTACTTTCAGAGCAGCCATTCAAGACTCATAGATTGATTAACTTGAAGTGCCGACCAGCGATGGCTTAATTCATCCATTTTGGCTCTGATTCCGGCAAGTTTCTTTTTATTCAGCATTGCCCGTTCGGTTTCAGGCATCTGTGCCAAAGTATTGTCGGCGTTGACTTTCATCTCCCTGGCACGAGTTTGAAGTTTTGCTTCCGAAGAATGAGATAACCAGTCATACAGACAGATGTAAGTTGCGCGTTCGGATTGAGCACACTCATCTAAATTCTCCTTTAACAGTTTTTTTCCGCGTTTTGCAGTTTTACGACGAAGGCGGGAATCTGCCCGATTATTCGACTTTTCAGAAGGCGTATGATGAAAAGTGCCTGCCGTTCCTCCAAGCGCGAGCTGTCCGAATATTCCTCTGCGAAGCCCAAGTTCCTGTTCAACCAAAAAATGAAGCATATCATGGGGCATCAGCGGATCAAATCCGGGCGCGGGATCCATCTTCAAGTCTGGTGACTCGTCCCGCAGGACAACAACCGAGTAACGTCGTTCGCCGGTTTTATGAAATTCCACTTGCATATTCGATTTTTGTCTGTTTGAGTTTTTTAGTTTTGGTGAAATTTATTTTAGCACTTTCGATTCTGAGCTATGCAGAAACCCGCACGAAGTAAGGGTGCAGAACTCTTTCACCCTTACTTCGTGCGGGTTTCCGCATTTTAACTTGCGTTAATTTGACGCGCCGACGATTCCCATTTTATCGTAGACAGTTTTCAAGGTTTCCCGCGCAATTATTTTCGCTTTTTCCGCACCAATTTTTAAGATTTTCTCAAGTGCCGTGTCGTCAAATTCCTTCACTCGCTCCTGGAATGGTTTGAGAAATTCGACGACCGTTTCTGCTAGTTCGGTTTTAAAATGTCCGTAGCCTTTGCCGTCAAAATCGGCTTCGCACTCTTCGGCTGTTTTATCGGTCAATAGCTGATAAATCGTCAAAAGATTATTGATTGCCGGACGCGACTGGTCAAATTTTATATCAGTTCCCGAATCGGTTACGGCGCGTTTAATTTTTTTGGTAATCGTGTCCGCGTCGTCGAGCAAAAATATCGAACCGTTTAAATTCTCGTCCGACTTCGACATTTTTTTCGACGGTTCGGCTAACGATTGAATTTTCGCGCCGACGGGCGGAATAAACGCTTCGGGAATTTTGAAAGTTTCGCCGAAATCGCGGTTGAATCTTTCCGCAACATCTCTGGTTAATTCGAGATGCTGTTTTTGGTCTTGCCCGATCGGAACTAAATCGGTTTGGTAAAGCAAAATATCCGAAGCCATCAAAACTGGATATGTAAAAAGTCCTGCACCGACGCGCTCGATTTTGCCCTTCGATTTGTCTTTGAACTGCGTCATTCGCTCTAACTCGCCCATTCTTGCGATGCAATTTAAAACCCAGGCAAGTTCGGCGTGTTCGGAAACGTCCGATTGAATAAAAATGGTTGAAACTTCCGGGTCAACGCCCGATGCGAGATAAATACGCGCCAAATCTAACGTTTTCCATTTCAAATTCTTCGGGTCTTGCGGCAGAGTTATCGCGTGAAGATTGACGATGCAAAAGAAACTTTCAAATTCGTGTTGGAGCGCAACCCAATTTTTCAGCGCACCGAGATAATTGCCGATATGCAGATTGCCCGTTGGCTGTGCGCCGCTAAAGATGCGTTTCTTCATAAAATTATTGAAGTATGGCAATCAGCGCAACAAAAAATGGCGTGATAATCAAGCGAAAAACACCGACGTAAATCAAAAACATTAGAATCAAAAAGCCGTATTGTTCGAGAAGATTTAGAATTGGCTCAAAACTCACGGGCAAAAATGTCGAAAGAATTTTGCTTCCGTCGAGCGGCGGAAACGGCAATAGATTAAACACAAACAGCGATAAATTTAACAACATCAAATCGCCGACAAAAATCCCAATCGGATTTTGACCGCGCCCAAAAAAATCTTCGAGTCCGAAGCCCTGTGTCATCAAAATTTTTGCTAAAACAATTCCGATTATCAGCAAAATCAAATTTGCCAAAACGCCCGCGACCGAAACCATCACGTTTGCCAATTTGTAATTCGTCCAATTGCGCGGATTGACCGGTGTCGGCTTGCCCCAACCGATGAGCGGAATCGAACCTAGTGCGCCGCCGACTGCACCGAAAATAAAAGAGATAATCGGAATCAGAAGTGTTCCAATCGGGTCGGTGTGCGCGACCGGATTTAAGGTTACGCGCCCGAGCATATACGCCGTATCGTCGCCGAATTTGTGCGACATCCAAGCGTGTCCGGCTTCGTGCGCGGAAATCGCCAGAAGCAAAACGACCATATAAATTAAAAGATGACTGACTAAATTTGCTAAATCAATTTCGCCCATTTTTACTCCGTGTTCTTGTTTAGAATTCAAACAAAAGTTTGAATTCTAAACATCAATTTGAAACTATCAAAAAAACAAATTTTGTTGTTTTTACAATTAAATTGTGCCATTCTTTTATCGTAAATCAAAATCATCAAATACGGAGAAATTTTTAATGCTGAAACAGATGCTTTTCGGCGGCGAATCGGGTTTATCAACGCCAGCCAATATAGGTTTAGCACTTTTGCGAATTTTCGCAGGCGTGGCTCTGGCTGTTTCGCACGGTTTGGGAAAACTGCCGCCATCCGAGCAATTTATCGGCGGAGTTACCAACCTTGGATTTCCTGCGCCGACGTTTTTCGCGTGGGCGGCGGCACTCTCGGAGTTTTTGGGCGGCGCGTTTCTAGCTCTCGGACTTTTTACGAGAGTTTCGAGTTTTTTTATAATTTGTGTGATGCTGACCGCCATTTTCGGCACGCATTTGAACGATCCTTTTCAGAAAAAGGAATTAGCATTTTTGTATTTTT
>Ga0136618_10000630_pt1 | contig 12419 bp, 12 predicted proteins | sample AntDrymUQ3302106_2_FD_104805 | JGI IMG/M metagenome (GOLD analysis project Ga0136618, IMG submission 104805) | Polar desert sand microbial communities from Dry Valleys, Antarctica - metaG UQ330 (21.06) | ecosystem: Environmental > Terrestrial > Soil > Desert | place: Antarctica: Dry Valley... | reverse complement strand
GGCGCGTCGATTCGGTAGCCCACGGGCGCGCGCAGGCGAAGCAGGTTCAGCAGCCCGTCGCCGGTGATGTGAGCAAGGCCGCGGACCTCTACGTCGGAGGCGAGCAGGTCGCGGATCGCGCGCACGTAGATCACGGTCGGCTCGAGCAGGGCCTCCCCTACGCTCGCGCCTCCGAGCTCGGCGGGCCTCTCTGCGAGCTCGGCGAACGCGCTGCGCGCGAGCGTGTAGCCGTTGGAGTGCACGCCCCCGGCCGGCAGGCCGATCACCGCGTCACCGGGCCTGACGGCGTCGCCGGTCACGACGGCGCGCAGGTCGACCAGCCCGACGCACATCCCGACGAGGTCGATGCCGCCCGGCGAGGGGTGGCCGCGGATGAGCTCGGGGACGACGGCGAGCTCGCCCCCCGGGATCTCGACGCCCGCGTCCTGTGCCCCCGCCTTCAGCCCGCGACCGATCGCCTCGAGCATGCCTTCGTCGGCCTCCTCGACGGCGATGTAGTCGAGCACCGCGATCGGGTCCGCTCCGACGCAGATGACGTCGTTGACGTTCATAGCGATGCAGTCGATCCCGATCGTGTCGTAGCGCCCGAGCTGCTCGGCGACGATCAGCTTGGTGCCGACGCCGTCGGTCGACAGGGCGAGACCGGAGTCCCCGGTGAGGCGCAGCACGTCCGCGTAGTGGCCCGAGCCGAGCAGCGCGCGCCGCTCGCGGCCGGTGTCGATCGTGCGCAGGATCTCCACGAGCGCGCCGATTCCCGCCCCCGCCCGGCCGGTGTCCACGCCGGCGCGCGCGTAGGCAGAGTCGCCACTCATCGCGGCTATTGTGCCCGACGCGCAGGTCAACCCGAGTGCGGCGCCGCCCCGTCAGGCCGGTGACGCAGCGCGATCGCGAACGCGTCGTCACTGAGCCCGCCGGCCCAGTCGCGTACCTCGGCGTGCAGCGTGTGCACGATCTCCTGGGCGCCGAGCCCCGCGCGCGCGGCGCGCTCGAGCGCGCCACCCAGGCGGTCGGAGCCGAACAGCTCGCCGCCCCTGCGAGCCTCGATCAGGCCGTCGGTGAAGCCGAGCACCAGGTCGCCCGGCTCGAGCAGAAGCGTGCGCTGCTCGTACTGCGTCTCGCGCGCGACGCCGAGCGGCAGGCCCCGCCCCTCCACCTCTGCGATCGGACTCCCCCCGCGCGCGAGCAGCGGCGACAGGTGGCCGGCGTTGGCGTAGCGGATCCCGTCGCGGCCGACGAAGCCGAAAAAGGCGGTGACGAATGTGTCGGCGGGCAGCCGATCGTGGAGCATCGTCCCCGCGCGCGCCAGCGCGCCGGCGGGCCCGCTCGACTCCCAGCTCTGGGCTTCGATGAAGAATCGCGCCATCGCGCTCAGCGCCGCCTGCTCCACACCCTTGCCCGCCACGTCGCCGACGAGCACGGCGATCTCGCCGCCGGGCAGGGCCCACGCGCCGTAGACGTCGCCGCCGGCGGTCTGGCCGCCGGCGGGCTCGTACAGCAGGCCGACCTCGTAGCCCGGCACCGCGGGCAGCGACTCCGGCACGAAGCCGCGCGCGAGCGCGCGGGCGATCCGGTGCTCGCGCTCGAAGGCGAGCGCGTTGGCCAGCGCGGCGGCCGAGATACGGGCGAGCGCCTCGAGCAGCTCGATGTCGTGGGCCTCGAACGGGGCGCCCGTGGCGCGCACGACCGACAGGACGCCGTGAAGGTCCGGCCCGAGTACGACCGGCACGTGCGCGGAAGGGGTGACCCCCTCGCGGCGCAACGGTGCGCGCGAGCGCGCGACCTCGGCCAGTGCGCCCGCCGTCAGGCCCGCGATCTCGGGCGTGACCGGCGTGCCTGCGTTGGCGGCGGCGGCCAGCGCCCGACTCTCGCCGCCCAACCGCGTCAGCTGCGCGTAGTCGGCGCGCACCAGCCCGCGCGCGTGGACGACGGTGACGCGTTCGATCTCGCGCGCATCCAACGACTCGCCGGAGGTCTGCGCGGCGCGGCGCAGGAGGCGCCCGTCACGCGTGCGAACGGCGTCGGCCTCGAGCAGCTCGAGATGCTCGGTGGCCAGCGCGGCGCCGTCGGCGAGTGCCTCGAGCGTCGCGACGTCGGCGCGCAGCAGTGGCCGCTCGGGATCGGTCGATGCCGCGATCAGCACCCCGACCTCGCGGCCGTGGCGGGTCCGGACGGGTGCTCCGATCACCGACGCCCTGCGCAGTGCAGCTCCCATGCCGTGACTCCGCCGCCGTCGCGCAGCTGCAGCCGTTCGCGCAGGGCCGGCCCGGCCTCCCAGTCCTCGAGCACGGGCAGGAAAAGCGACCGCGTCCGGCCCATGACCGCCTCGACGATGCCCGGCAGCTCGCCGTAGGGCCGGTCGAGACTTGCGATCGCGGCCTGGTTGATCAGCGGCGAGATCGCCCACACCGCGCTCGGCTCGACCCGGTTGTGCTCGGTGTCGACGACCAAAAAGGCGCCGACGTCGATGCGGGGGTGCGAGCGCAGCCGCTCCACGAGTGCCTCGAGGGGTCTCCAGGGAGCCTGAACGAGGTAGCTGGACGTGGCATCTCAGCGACAGGGCCGGGAGTACTCGTGATCGCAGCGGTGGTCGTCATGGGCGGACCCCAAGGGTAAGAGCGATGCCGCTTCGCCGCCACCGGTCGGCGCGCGGCGGCGGTGACCGGGGGTCGGGTCCGCCCCCGAGCTTCGGCGGATTTCCTAGGCGGCGTCGGCGGCGGGGTCCCCCGGGGGCCCGCGGCGGCGGCTGCGGATCACCAGGTAGACGAGGCCGCCGAGGATGCAGGCGGCGACGAAGTAGTCGAAGTAGTGCAGCGAGTCCTTCCACCGCTCCCAGTTGTCGCCGGCCGCCTTGCCGATCAGCGTCAGCATCAGCACCCACGGAACGCAGCCCGCCAGCGTCAGCGCGCTGAAGCGCCAGAAGGGCATGCGGGCCACCCCCGCGGGCAGCGAGATGAAGGTGCGGATGATCGGCAGCATGCGCGTGAAGAAGATCGTCGCGTCGCCGTGGCGCTCGAACCAGCGGTCGGCCCACTGGAGGTGGCTCTGCTTGATGTGGAGCTTCCTGGCGTGCTTCTCGAGCAGGTCGACGCGCCCGTACCAGCCGATCGCGTAGGCGATCCAGGAGCCGACGAGGTTCGCGAACGAACCGACCGCGACGGCCGCGGTCAGCGAGTAGCTGCCCTCCGAGACGGCAAACCCGGCGAACAGCATCGTCGCCTCGCTGGGCACGGGGATGCACGCCGACTCGAGCGTCATGAGGACGAAGATCCCCCACAGGTCGAGGGCCTCGACGACGTCGACGGCCACGTCGACGATCGGGTCGGTGATCGAGGCCGGCAGCGGGTTCGCGGTGAGCTCGGGCAGGGTCATCGGCAGCGGGTGAGGGTAGCGCGCGCCCGCGGGGCCGCGGGCGCGCGCAGCGAGGGTAGGGTGAGGGCTGCCGTGGCCGTACCGCTCTTTGCCACCAGCCTCGACCGCTACAAGCCCCGGCTCAACGAGAAGCTCGCCGAGGTGGTCGCCGGCGGGCGCTTCATCCTCGGGCCCGAGGTCGAGGCATTCGAGGCCGAGCTCGCCGGCTACCTCGGCGTCGCGCACTGCGTCAGGGGTCGGCAACGGCACCGACGCGCTGGCGATCGCCCTGCGAGCGCTGGGCGTCGGACCCGGCGACGAGGTGGTCTGCCCCTCCTACACCTTCTACGCGACCGCCGAGGCGGCGCTGGACATCGGCGCCAAGCCCGTGTTCTGCGACATCGACGCCGAGACCTTCTGCGTCACCGCCGAGACGGCGCGAGCGGTGATGGGTCCCCGCACGCGCGCGATCATCGCCGTGCATCTGTTCGGCAACGTCGCGCCCGTGGACGAGCTGCGCGCGCTCGGCGTGCCAGTGCTCGAGGACGCCGCCCAGGCAATCGGGGCGCGCCTTGACGGCGTCCGCGCCGGGGCGCTCGGCGACGCCGCGACCTTCTCCTTCTTCCCGTCGAAGAACCTGCCCGCCCTCGGTGACGGCGGCGCCGTGGTCACCGACGACGACGAGGTCGCCAAGCTCGCGCGCCGGCTGCGCTTCCACGGCTCCGACGACAAGCGGACCTTCGTCGAGGTGGGCTACAACTCGCGCCTCGACGAGCTCCAGGCGGCTGCGCTGCGGGTCCTGCTGCCCGAGCTCGACGGCTGGAACATCGCCCGCCGCGCCGCAGCCGAGGCCTACGAGCGCGCCGGCCTCGGCGAGCATCTCGCGCTGCCGCGCCCGGGGCCGGGCGTCGAGCACGTCTACCACCTCTACGTCGCCCGGCACGAGCGTGCGCACGCGCTCGCCGCCGCGCTTTGCCGGCGCGGGATCGGCGCCCGCGGCTACTACCGCGTGCCGATCCACCGCCAGCCCGCCACCGCACACCTCGCGCCCGCCGGCGAGCAGGCGCTCGCGCAGACCGAGCTCGCGGCGCGTACCGGGCTGGCGCTGCCGATGGGCCCCGAGCTGGACGCGGATGCGGTCGACGAGGTCGTGGAGGCGGTCGCCGCGTGCGCATCTGGATCGATCTGACCAACAGCCCCCACGTGCTCGTCATGCGTCCGGTGATCGAGGGCCTGCGCGCGGATGGTCACGAGGTCGAGGTCACCGCGCGCGACTTCGCCCAGACGCTGGCGCTGTGCGAGCGATTCGGGATCGCCCACACCGCGATCGGCCGCCACCGCGGCGGGCGCGCGGCCAGCAAGGCGCTCGGCCTGGCCAGTCGCAGTGGAGCGCTGATCCGGTGGGCACGCGGACGCGGATTCGCCGTCGCGATCGGCCACGGCTCCAACGACGTCGCAGTTGCCGCATTCGCGCTGCGGATCCCCTCCGCGACGGCCTTCGACTACGAGTGGGCAAAGCTCCAGCACCACGTCAACTGCCGCCTGGCGAAGGTCGTCGTGGTCCCGGAGGCTATCCCGCCCCAGCGCCTGGACCGCTACGGGGCCGCGGGCAAGCTGCAGCGCTACGCAGGGCTCAAGGAGGAGTACTACCTCGCCGACTTCGAGCCCGACCCGGCCGTGCTCGGCGAGCTCGGGCTCGACGCGGAAAAACCGATCACCGTCGTGCGCACTCCGCCTGAGGTCTCGCTCTACCATCGTTTCGAGAGCACGATCTTTGCCCGCGTGGTCGAGCGGCTGCGCGGGACGCAGGCCGTAGTCCTGCCCCGTACTCCCGCTCAGCGAGCCGAGTTGGAGGCGCTCGGTGGCCTGATCATTCCGGCGCGCGCGATCGACTCGCAGAGCCTGATCGCGCTTTCCGACCTCGTCGTGTCCGCCGGCGGTACCATGAACCGCGAAGCCGTGGCGCTCGGCGTTCCCGTCTACACGACGTTCGAGGGGAGGCCGGGCGCTGTCGACGAGGAGCTGATCTCCGACGGGCGGTTGCGCAGGCTCGAGGATCCGGAGCAGGTGAGGCTCGAGAAGCGTCCAACCCCCCTGAGGAAGCGCATCCGCCGCGATCCCCGACGGCTGATGGAGATGCTCCTCCGCGCACACGTCTCGTGATGGCACGAATCAAATCGTCAGTCGGGATTCGCCGCCTCGGCCAGGTGGCCGTTGACGCCTGCCTGGTCGCGCTGGCGTACTACCTCGCCTTCATGCTGCGCTTCGACGCCGGCGCGCCGCCGCGCTACGAGGCGCTGCTGCTCGACACGATCCTTTTCGTCGTGGTCGTCAAGGTCGCCCTGTTCGCGGCCTTCGGCCTCTACTCGAAGCTGTGGCGCTTCGTCGACCAGACCGACTTCGAGTCGATCATCAAGGCTGTCGTCGGCTCGAGCTTCGTTCTGATCGGGGCGCTGTTCCTGCTCTCGATCAGCTCCGCCGATCCGCCCCGCGGGGTGATCGCGCTCGACTTCCTGCTCACGCTCGCGCTGATCGCCGGGGCGCGCTTCCTGGTGCGCGCGGCCATCGAGCGCCCGCGCGGACCGCTGATGACGCGCGCCGACCGCGAGGTGCTGGTCGTCGGTGCGGGCAACGGCGGCCAGCAGGTCGCGCTCGAGCTGCGCCGCAACCCGCAGCTCTCGAGCGCGGTGATCGGCTACGTCGACGATGACCCGCGCAAGCGTGGAATGTTGATCTCGGGCTATCGCGTGCACGGCACCACGCACGATCTGCCGCGCATCCTTGACGACACCAAGCCCGACGAGGTCGTGATCGCGATCCCGTCCGCGCCGGGCATCCTGCGCCAGCGCGTGGTCACGGCCTGCCGCGCGCGGGCAATCCCGGTGCGCACGCTGCCGACGACCTTCGAGCTGCTCGCGCGCGGCCCGAACCTGCTCGCGCAGGTGCGCGACGTCCGCGTCGAGGACGTCCTCGGGCGCGAGCCGGTGCGCGTGGAGATCGACCACGTCGGCGCCTATCTGCGCGGGCGCACCGTGCTCGTGACCGGCGCCGGCGGATCGATCGGCTCCGAGCTGTGCCGCCAGATCGCGCGCGTCAAGCCCAAGCGCCTGGTGCTCGTCGATCATGCCGAGAACAACCTGTTCGAGATCCGCCGCCACCTCGAGGAAGAGCGCCACTTCGGCGCTGCCGTGGCAGTGCTGGCCGACTGCAAGGACGCGACGCGCATGCAGGAGCTGTTCGAGGACGAGCGCCCGTCGGTGGTCTTCCACGCCGCCGCCTACAAGCACGTGCTGCTGATGGAGGAGAACCCCATCGAGGCCGTGCGCAACAACGCCGTGGCGACGCGCATCGTCGCCGCCGCGGCCGGGCGGTCGGGCGCGGAGCGCTTCGTGCTGGTCTCGACCGACAAGGCGGTCTCCCCGGCGACGGTCATGGGCGCCTCGAAGGCGCTCGCGGAGTGGGCGATCGAGGCCGCCCAGCACCGCTACAGGGGCACCCACTACGCGTCCGTGCGCTTCGGCAACGTGCTCGGTTCATCGGGCTCGGTGGTGCCGATCTTCCGCCGCCAGATCGCCGCCGGGGGCCCGGTCACGGTCACCGACCCGGACATGTCGCGCTACTTCATGACGATCCCCGAGGCGGTGCAGCTGATCATCCGCTCGGGCGATCTGGTGACCGGCGGCGAGGTGTTCGTGCTCGAGATGGGCGACCCGGTCAAGATCGTCGACCTCGCGCGCAACATGATCCGCTTGTCGGGCAAGGAGCCCGATGTCGAGATCGCGATCGAGTTCGTCGGACGGCGTCCGGGTGAGAAGATCCACGAGGAGCTGTTCGAGCCCGCCGAGCGGCCTCAGCCCACCCCGGCCGAGAAGATCCTCTCCGCCGTGCGCCCGCGGCCCGAGGCCGAGTGGGTCGAAAGCGCCTTTGCGCGGATCGAGGAGCTCGTCTACTCTGGCGACGCCGCCGGTCTCGCCGGCGCGGTGGCAGAGCTCTCGGCTGAGCGCGCGCTGATCGCCGCACCCGCTGCGAGCCGGAATCAGCACCACTAAGGTTGGGCGCGCTGCATGGAGATCATTCAGGAGATCGGGTCCTATGCCGGGTTGGCGGCGGTCGTCGGCCTCGCCGTGCTCGCGGCGCTCTACTTCTCGCAGGCGCGCGACGTGCGCCGCCTGCGAGAGTGGGCCGGTCGCTCGCCCGAGCGCCCGGAGGGGGGCCCGCCCACCACCGGCCAGCGCGTGGTCGCACGTCCGGTGCCGCGGCCGCCCGGCCAGCAGACCACGTCGGGCCGCCCGGTGCCCGGCGGGCTGCCGGCCCGCGAGCCGCCGCCGGTGCCGCGTCCCGCTGGTGGTGCCGCAACGACTGCGACGGGTGCCGGAACCGCGGTCGCGGCCGGCCCGGCTGCGGCGACGCGGGCTGCCCCCCGGCGTGCCGCTGGGCAGGGCCCCGGCCCTGCCCAGCGCGACCCGGCCGCCGGCTCTCAGGACACGATGTCCCACCCGCCGCCGGCGGCGTCCGACCGGGACGGCGAGGATCGCGACGCGCCCGAGCCACCGACCGGCATGACCGCCGTTGCCGGGCCGGGCGGGGCGCCCCGCCGCGCCGGGGACGAGCAGTACGACGACTACGAGGCCTACTACGCCGAGGACGAGGACTACGCCGAGGACGAGGACGACGCCGAGGACGCTCCGGAGACCGCGGATCGCCCCGTGCCGACGCTGCCGCCGCTGGCTCCGGGCGCGCCGGTCGCCCCGTCACGGCCGGGTGCGGCCGCAGGGGGCTCCCTGCTCCTGCCGCCCTACGAGGGGAGTCGTCCGGGCGGCCCGTCGCCGGACGGGCGCTTCTCCGGGCGCAGGCGCACGGTCGCGCTGGTGATCTGCGGGGTGCTGGCGCTCGCGCTGGTCGCCTTTGGCGTGAGCGAGCTGCTGCTGGGCGGCGATGACACGCCCGGCACGGCACAGCAGGCCGGCTCGCCCAGCGGCAGGGCGGGCCCCGGTGGCGAAGGCGGTGGCGGCAACGGCGGTGCGCAGCCGCCGATCGATCCTTCGCAGGTGACCGTCGCGGTGCTCAACGGCACGACCACGCCGCGTCTCGCCGCCGATCTCGGCGAGACCGTCGAGGCCGAGGGCTACCGCCTCGGAATGGTCACCAACGGCGCCGACCAGGCGCGGGCGGAGTCGGTGGTCCTCTTCGCACCCGGCGCGCGGCGCGACGCACAAGAGGTCGCCCGGCGCCTGGGAATCGGCCAGCGCGAGCCGATCGATGCCGCCAGCCAGCAGCTCGCCGGCGATGCTTCGGTGGTCGTCGTCACCGGCGCCGACCGCATCCAGTAGGCGCGGGGACGCGATCGATGGTCCACAGAAGCCGACGACGATGAGCTTGTCGTCCGCGCTCGAGGCGTCGCGCTGGCGCGCTCGCAGCCCGGACGGCGACGGCCGAAGTCACTCCATGATCTCGTTCAGGGCGAGCAGGTTGCCTTCGGTGCTCAGGAAGGCCAGATCTACGCCGCTTGGCAGGCTGTCCACCTTCGGTTCGCCCCGCACGCGCCGGCGCTCTGCTGGAGCACCGGTCACCGGTGGTCCACCACTTCGATCGGGCAGGTGGGACCGGTTGCGGCGGCGAGCCGCCGGTCGGTGGTCACGAGGATCGCATCGAGGGCCTCGGCGAGCGCCACGTACATGGCGTCCCAGCCGCGTACCGTGTCTCGCAGCCGCCACGCCCGGGTGAGCAGGAGCCGGTGGCCGAAACGCTCGCCGGGCCAGGCCTCGAGGTCCTCGACCGCCTGGGCGGCCTCGGTGCGGTCGAGGCGCCCGCGCAGGTGCTCGCGCCGCACGACGCCGAAGACCTCGACGTCGACGATGTGCGGGGCCGCGTGATCGCCGTCGGCGGCCAGCCGGTCGCCGATCGCCTTGGCGCCCGGCCCGCCGATCAACACCTCACACAGGCATGAGGCGTCAACCACCAGCATTGGGCCACGAGCCGCGCTGCTCGTCGAGCGCCGTCACGACCTCGAGCCGCCCGAGCGGCGACGAGCGCCGGCGCGTGCGCTTGAGCCATTCCTCCACGCTGGGCCGTGCGGCGAGGCGCGCGGCCTCGATTCGCAAGAGCTCCGGCACGCTGACCCCGACCTCGGCGGCGCGTCGGGCGAGGCCCGCGTAGACATCGTCGTCGAGGTCGCGGATCTGCACCGTCTTGGGCACCACGCGATCTTAGCATTAGTTTCGCATCAGAGCATGCGAACGCGCATCGCGACGTAGCTCAGATGTCCCGAACACTGAGCGCAGTCATCGCGCTTCGACCGTACTCATCATCCGCGGGCCACGCGACGTTCTCGCTCGGACGATCATGCTCGGCATGTGGGCGCCGGTTCTCCAGCTCGACACCGTGTTCGCTGAGACGCCGGCCAGTTCGGCCGATGGCAGCGAGGGCTCCTCGGCGGCGACCGCCTCAGGGCAGCAGGCCGGCCTTCCGGTAGGCCGCCGCCGTCTCGGCGAGCAGGCGCCGGTCGACGAGCGTCAGCGTGCGTCCGGCCAGCTCGATCGTCGCGCCGTCGTAGGGCGGGTACCAGAACGCCCTGATCCGCCGCTCGGTCAACTTTGGAGGATCGGTGTGCTCGACGCGGCGCATGGCCTCGAACTGTGCGCGATCGACGTACCGGCCTTCGCCCTGGGCCTCACGCGGAAGCGGCTCGCCCACGAGCGTACGGTCGATCGTCCAGCGGAAGACCTCGAGCAGGTGCTCCTGACTGCGCAGGTCGAGCGAGAACGCGGTCTCGGACTCGGCGGCGATCGGGAAGCGATCCACGCGCACGAGGTCGCCGGTGTCGAAGCTCTCGTCGACGAAGTGGGCGGAGACGCCCCACCGCTCGAAGCCCTCGAGCACCGCGACGTTGTAGCCGCCGACCCCGCGCATTTCGGGCAACGGCGCAGGATGGAAGTTCAGGCAGCCGAGCCGGCCGAGCTCTATCAGCGGCGCCCGTATGCGTCGCCAGAACAGGAACGAGAGCACGAGGTCGACTCCGTCGAGGTCGACCGCGCCCCCGCCCGGCGCCTCGATCGCCGCGTAGAGCTCGTCGTCGCTGACGAGCGCGATCCCGTGCCGCCGCGCGGCCTCGTCGAGCCGCTGCGCCGGCGCGGCGTCGCCGGGGTCGGGCGGCGAGACGACGGCCCGCACGTCGCAGCCCCGCGCGACCAGGTGCTCGAGCGCCCGGACCGCCGAGCGCTTGTGCTTGCCCATCAGGACGACCCTCACGTCAGCTCCTCGTACAGGGCCAGTGTGCGCCGGGCGATCTCTACCCACGAGTATGGCCCGGCCGCCGCAGCAGCGGCGCGGCGCTCGAGCTGCGCGCGCGCCCCGGGATCGGCCAGCAGGCGCTCGAGCGTGGCGCGCAGGGCCTGCGGGTCGCCTGGCGGGACCAGCTCGGCCGCGCCGTGCTCGTTCGCGACCTCGGAGAAGCCGCCGACGTCGGAGAGCACCATCGCCTTGCCGAAGGCGAGTGCCGTGTGGAGTACCCCCGACTGGTCGATGCGGCGGTAGGGCAGCACGACGAGGTCGGCGCGGCGAAACAGCGCCGGCAGCTCCGCGTCGGTGACGTAGCGGTCCACGAAGCGCACCGCCGCGCGCGCGCCGGCAGCGGCCCGGCGCAGCGGCTCGACGTCCATCCACGGCCGCCCGACGATCCACAGCTCGGCGCCATCGAGCCCGCGGAACGCCTCGACGAGCACGTCGACGCCCTTGTACGGGCGCAGCACCCCGAAGCACAGCACCACCGGGCCCTCGACCGCTTCCAGGTCGGGGTCGAGCGGTTGCTCCTCGTCCTGCCGGGTGAGCGCCTCGAAGGCGCCGTGGGGGATCGTGTGCACGCGCGCGGGGTCGGCCCCGAAGCGCTCGACCAGGGCACGCGAACCGGCGCCGGTGTGGGCGATCACGGCCTCGCAGCGCGCGATCACCAGCCGCGCGGCCTGTTCGCGCACGCGCCCGGTGCCGCGGCGCAGGACGTTATGGGAGGTGAAGACCCGTGGCGCGCCGCGTGCGAGCAGGAACGCGTCGAGGGCCTCGAGCGTCAGCCACTGGTAGTGCACGACGTCCACGCCGTGCCCGTCACGGCGGTGGCGCAGCATGTCGGGCACGTGCTCGGCGAGGCGCACCGCCCGCCGCGCGCTGGTTTTCCGCTGGGTTGCGGTCGCGCAGCGGTAGAAGTCCTCGCGCACGGTGAAGCCGTCGGGGGCCGCGAGCTCCCAGTAGGGAGAGCGGCTGGTCACGAGCTCGACCTCGGCACCGGCCCCGGCCAGGGCCGCGCCCAGCGCGCGGTCGTAGGGAGGGGTGTACGCGGGCGGGTCGACGAGCTGCACGCGCATCGCGGCATTGTCGCCCTCGCGGCGGCGCGCTGCGCTCGCCGGGCCTGCGGATACGGTTCCGTCGGTGGATTCGAGCGCGCTGGTCCGAGCCGTCTTCGCCGTGCTGGTGCTCGCGACCACCGCGGCGTTCTTCTTCACCCAGGCGCTGAAGCAGGAGGAGCCGGTCGTGCTGCGTTTCGCTGTCGACCGCAAGGCGATCTCCCCGGACGGCGACGGCGTCGGCGACGCCGTGCGCGCCGGCTTCGACCTCTCCGAGGCGACCGAGGTGTCGTTCGCGATCATCGATGCCGAGGGGACCGAGGTGCGACAGCTCGCCGACGACCGCGAGCTCGAGGGTGATCGCAGCTACCGCTTCGCCTGGAACGGGCGCGACGACGCCGGCCGCAAGCTGCCCGACGGGCGCTATCGCATGCGCGTGGTGCGCCGCCGCGAGGGGCGCGTGCTCGACTCGCTGACCCAGATCAGCGTCGACTCGGTGCCGCCCAAGGTGCGCCTGCTCGCGGCCGAGCCCGGCGTGATCGCCCCGGGCCGCCCGGGCGTGGAAGGCTCGGTGCGGGTCTCCTACCGCGGACCCCGCAACGCCTCACCGATATTCACGGTCTACCGCACCGACGGCGACCTGCGCGTGGTGCGGCGCTTTCGCGGCGACGGCACGCGCAGCGGCCTCTGGGACGGCTCGACCCGGACCGAGGTCAACGCCCCGGCCGGCAGCTACGC
>Ga0136618_10000628_pt1 | contig 12429 bp, 10 predicted proteins | sample AntDrymUQ3302106_2_FD_104805 | JGI IMG/M metagenome (GOLD analysis project Ga0136618, IMG submission 104805) | Polar desert sand microbial communities from Dry Valleys, Antarctica - metaG UQ330 (21.06) | ecosystem: Environmental > Terrestrial > Soil > Desert | place: Antarctica: Dry Valley... | reverse complement strand
GCTCGGTCACGGTGCCGGTGACCGTCACGTCGCAGATCGTGTCGCAGCGCACGCGCAGCGGCAGGTTGCGCGTGGCGAACAGCTCGCTCGAGCGCAGGACCTTCACGCGCACGTCGGGACCCAGCGGGAGCGGCAGCGTCGGGAGCTTCGGCGGCGGCGGGTTGCCGAGCGCGCCGAGCGCGCCGCAGGGCGCTGCGGCCGGCGCCGCGAGCGCGAACTGCTGCACGCGGTTGTTCTGTGAGTCCGAGACGGTGAGCGTGCCGTGGCAGTCGACATTGACGCCGGTCGGGTTGATGAACTGGCCGGGCGCGGTGCCGCGCGTGCCGAAGGTCCCGAGCCGCTCGCCGTTGGGTCCGAACTGCTGGATGCGGTTGTTGCCCTTGTCGGCGACCCACAGGTTGCCGGCGGCGTCGAGGGCGATCTGAGCCGGCGCGGAGAGCTTGCCGAGCTTGCGCCCCAGCCCGCCGAACTCCGCGACCTCGTCGCCGGCGGCGTCGAGCACCCGGATGTAGCGCCGGTCGTTGACGTAGACGCGCGAGCCGTCCGGCGTCACCGCGACGCCGACGACCGAGCCGGCGTTCGTGCGCGAGCCGAGGTAGTCGCCGGAGGTCGTGAAGCGCGCGATGCGCTTGTTGCCGGTATCGGCGACGTAAATCGTCCCGCCGGGCGTGATCGCCAGGGCGGAGGGGTCGCGCAGCCTGCCGGGGCCGCTGCCCTTGGAGGCGATCGAGCGCCGCGGCAGGCCGGTGGAGCGGTCGAAGACGATGATCCGGGAGCGGCGGCGGTCGAGCACGTAGGCCGTCCCCGCGGCGTCGAAGGCGACGTCGACGGGGTTGGGCAGGATCGTCGGGCCCGGCGCCGGAGATCCCCACACGGCGGCGATCGATCCATCGGGATGTAGCAGCTGGACGCGGCCGTTCACCGAGTCGGCGACGGCGCGCACGCCGGAGGCGTCGACGCCGATCCCCAGCGGCGCGTTGAACTGGCCGGTGGCCCGGCCCGAGGCGCCGAAGGAGCGCTTCAGCTCGCCGCCGCGGTCGAAGACGTCGATGCGGTCGTTGCCGGTGTTCGCGACGAACAGCGTGCCCTCGGGGTCGACGGCGATCGCGCGCGGGTAGGCGAGCTTGCCCGGCGAGGATCCGTAGGAGCCCCAGCGAGCCTCGTAGCGGTAGGCGGACTTCGGTCCGAAGCGCACGACGCGGTGGTTGAGGTCGTCGGCGACGAAGACGCGGCCGGGGCCGTCGACGGCGATGCCGAACGGCGCGTTGAGCTGGCCGCCCTCCGAGCCCGGACCTCGAGCAAACGTGCGCAGCAGGCGCCCGCCGGTGTCGAACACGGCGATCCGGTGGTTCTTGTCGTCGGCGACCAGCAGGCGGGTGTTACGGACTGCCAGTCCGCGCGGATAGGCGAGCGTGCCGGGGGAGACGATCTCGGCGCCGCCGCTGCCGTCGAGGTTGAAGCGCTGGATGCGGTCGTTGTAGCTGTCGGAGACGAACAGCAGGTTGCCGGAGATCGCCAGCCCGCCGCCGGCTGGCGCGTCGTTGCCGCCGCCGGCGCCGAAGTGAAACTCGCCGACGCCGTCGCCGCCGTGTCCGAATGACCCGATCAGCCTGCCGCTCGCGTCGAAGCGGTCGATCCGGTTGGTTCCCTCGGCGACGAACAGCGTGTTGTCGGCCGCGACGGCGATCGCGCCGACCGCGCCGAGCTCGCCGGGCCGGCGGCCCGCGAGGCCGACCTCGCGCACGAAGGTCCCGTCGGGCGTGAAGACCTGCACGACGCTGGAGGACTGGTCGCCGACGTAGATCGACCCGTCAGGGCCGATCGCGACCGCCTGCGGGAAGCGCAGCACGCCGCCGCCGCGCTGGCCGATCTGCGAGTTGCTCACGTACGGGCAGGCCGGCTGGGCGGCGAAGCAGTCGGCCGCGAGGGCCGCCGTCGCGAACGCGGCGGCCACGAACCAGGCGACGGCCGCGGTCGCGACGCCGAGCGCGACCGCGAGGACGATCCGGGGGAGCCTCTCAGGACGTCGCGCGGGTGCGCGCGCGGACCATGGCCGGTGGCCGGCACGGCGATGCGAGGCGGTGACCATCGTCCGTCCAAACACGCGGCGCGACGATAGTCGCGGCCCCGCGGGCAGCCTGCACGAATGCGTGCGCGCGGCGCGGCGGCGTCAGCGGCGGCGAGCGCGCGGTAGTCGCACCGTCCACGCGCCACGCAGGGCAGCCTTCGCGGCGGCGTGGCCCGGCACGCCATGCACGGCACCACCGGGGAAGGCCGAGGCGCTGCCGAAGTACAGTCCGCGCAGCGACGTCGCATAGGGGTTCAGCGCGGGCATGGGGCGGAATATGAGCTGGTCCATCGCGTAGCTGCCACCGCCGACGTCGCCGCCGACGAGGTTCTGATTACGCGCGTGCAGGTCGTCCGGAGCCAGGATGTGGCGGGCGAGGATGCGGTCGCGAAAGCCGGGCGCGAAGCGCTCGATCTGGCGTTCGATCGTGTCGGCGAAGGACTCGCGCTCCTCCGCCCAGTCGACGCCGGGCGGCGTGTGCGTGTAGGCCCAGACGGTGTGCTTGCCCTCCGGCGCGCGGGTCGGGTCGGCGATCGTCTGCTGGCCGGAGAGCAGGAACGGCTGCTCGGGCAGGCGCCCGCCGGTGACCTCGTGCAGGGCGCCGCGCAGCTCGGCCACCGTCCCGCCGACGTGCACGGTGCCCGCGCGCCGCGCGTCGTCGTTGGTCCACGGGATCGGCGCGTCCAGCGCCCAGTCCAGCTTGACCGTCTGCGGGCCGAAGCGAAAGCGCATCGCGCGGCGCACGTAGGCATCCCCAAGCACATCGCCCGCGATCGAGACGAGGCCTTGCGGCGTCGTCGTCGCGACGACGATCCTCGTGTGCACCGTGTCGCCGTCTGCCAGGCTGACGGCACTGACCCGGCCGCGACGGGCGTGGACGCGCTCGGCGCCGGCCGACATGCGCACGTGGCCACCCAGCGAGCGCAGCTCGGCGACGAGCGCCTCGGCGACACGCGCCGCGCCGCCCTCGGCGCTCGGCCAGCCGACCGCGTGGCCCATGAGGTTCAGGTACACGCCCGAGATCGCGCTGCCCGCTGCATCCAGCGGCGCGTCGCCGTGCAGCGACGAGCCATACAGCCAGGCGGCTCCCTGGCCTTCGAAGACCTCGCCGGCGAGCGCCTCGGCGGACGTCAGCAGCAGCCGGACGAACTCGAGCATCCCGCCGAGCTTCAGCGCGGGGATGAGCTTCGCCGGGCCGCCGACGGGCGGAAAGGCGCCGAGCATCGTTGCGCGCACCGCCTCCCAGTGGCGCAGGTAGGGCTCGACGAGCGTCTGCCAGCGCGCGCCGTCGCCGTGATGCAGCGCGTCGAGGTTCGTGCGGGTGCGCACGAGGTCGCGCGACAGCACGGCGGCACGCCCGCCGGGCAGCGGGTGGGCCATCGCCAGTTCGGGCGCGATCCAGCGCAGCCCGTGGCGCTCCAGCGCCAGCGACTCGAACACCGGCGACGCGACCGCCGCCGGATGCACCGCCGAGAAGACGTCGTGGTGAAAGCCCGGCAGCGTGAGCTCTGCGGTCTGCAGCGCGCCGCCCAGGACCGGCGCGGCCTCCACGACGAGCACCGAGCGCCCGGCACGGGCGAGCGTGATCGCAGCGGTCAGTCCGTTGGGCCCCGAGCCGATGACGACCGCGTCATAGCGCTGGGCGGTCATGGCGCGGTCTGCCTGGCGATCTGCTGGAGCATGCTCGAATCCGCGCGCCCACTGCCCCAGAACGCCGCCTGGGCCTGGCGGCCCGCGCTGCGATAGGCGCCTTCGAGGGCCATCGGCATGTCGTCCCACGTTCCGGCGGCGCGCAGGAATGCCTGCACGTCGTGCTCGTAGATGAGCAGGCGATTCAGGCCCCGGCCCATGAAGTGGCCCTCGTGCGTCGTGAGGTCCATCGCCAGCGTGGCGGTCGCCCCGTCGGGGACCGGCGGCGGCTGGTCGCGGCCCACGCGGACCATACGGTCGTTGAGATCGGCGACGTAGGCATCCAGGCGCTCGGGCTCCTCGGCGCGTGAGAGCAGCGTCGTGACCGTGACGTAGCCGCGCACGATCGCCGGCGTGCGGGGCGTCAGCGCGGTGATGACCTCGATCTCGAAGGTCTGACCGGCCAATCCGCCTGAGCGCACCGCGGTGAAGCGCCCGAGGTCGGTCGCGAGATCCGGCCAGCGCGCCGGTTGGGACAGCAGCTGCCCGACGGTGGCCGCCGACGCGATCGCCACGGGCTCGTAGGTGTGCCACACCTGTTCGCCTGTCGGACGCTCCGGCGGCGTCGGATCGCCGAGCCTGGCGTGGCGCAGACGCTGCTCGGGCCGGTAGGCGTCGCGCTCGGAGGGCGACTGAAAGGCGATCCCGTGCGCGCGGCGGTCGTCGTCGGCGTAGGCCTCGGAGAACCACGCGCCGATCAATCGCTGCGCGCCGGTATGCAGCTGCTCGTTGTCGAGCGTGCCTCGGGGCGTGTGGCGGGCGTCGAGGAAGCGCTCGCGGCCGAACGCGCGGTGAAAGGCCGCGACATCGGGCGCGTGCAGGCGGCGGTGGCCGAGCCGCTGCCAGCGCGTCGTGAGGATCGCCAGCGCGACGCGCAGGTCCTCGACCTCGCGCAGCTCAGGCTGGCGCGCGAAGTAGGCGGCGTTGAGGAAGTCGGTCACCCAGCCCGCGGCGTCGGGCGCGCTGATCGACGTTCCGGTCATGCGCGCCACCCACGCGGTCGGCGACTGCCACGCGCGCCGCAGAGCGAGCGCGGCTCCGACCGTGCCCAGCGCTGTGCCGGCGTTGCGGGCGGCGTGTCTCATGCTGGCAGCCTACGACGCCCGCCGCGACGGACCCGGGTAGCGTCAGACGCGTGATCCAGCACGTCGCGATGGAGGTGCCCGAGCAACAGGCCGAAGCATGCGCGCGCTTCTGGGCGCTGCTGGGATTCGCGCGCGTCGAGCCCCCGCCGTCGCTTGCGTCGCGGGCCCTCTGGGTGCAGGCCGGTGCCACCCAGGTGCACCTGCTGTTCGCCAGCGCACCGGTCATCCCGGCCGAGGGCCACGTGGCGGTCGTCGTCGGCGACTACGACGCGACGCTCGCCGCGCTGCGCGACGCGGGATGTGCGCCGGCGCCGCGCGCGCCCCACTGGGGCTCGCCGCGCGCCTTCGTGCGATGCCCGGCTGGTCACCGCGTCGAGCTCATGGCCTTCGCTCCCTGACGCGGCCTGAACTCAAGACCGCGCGTCCCGGACGGATGTCCTCCAGGCGGCCCGCCACTGCGGGCAGCCCGCGGGTCGTCCTGCACATGCCGATGTGGCAGAGCCACACCTTCGATCCTGTGTCCTTGCGGGCACCGAGGGCGAAAGCCCTTGGTCGGCGCCGGCATCCCGGCGTTTCAGGCACAACGTTCCCGGACGACCCACAGTGACCGGCGGGCGCGGGACGGTGGCATCGGTGACCACCGCCCCACGGCCGCGCCGTCTACGGGTCGCGTCGGGTGGACGCGATGACCGCGGCTCCTCTGCCGGCGCTCGGAGGGGGATCGGAGCGCGGGCGACGCCGGTCAGGCGGGGGAGGAGTGTCTGACCGGCTGCGGGAGCCTGCCGAGCATTCTGGGCCCGCTTGCTCAACGACGGTTAAGGCGCCCGTGAACATCATGTGATCGTTTTATGTAGCGGAGATTGAGCTGTGCTGCGCCGTCGTTTCGCGCTCACGAGGCACGAAGCAACAATGGCGATCCGCGGGGCGGCGGCATCGGTGACACCGCCCCACGGTCTCGCCGTTGTTTTCCGTGGCTCTTGCCCGGCGCTCGGAGGGGGACCGAAGCACCGGCGATGCCGGTCAGGCGGGGGAGGGGTGACTGACCGGCCGTGGGAGCCTGCGGACCATGTTGCCCCCACAAGATGAACCTCCGCTAAGCCGCACATGAACGTTGCGTGAGAGTCCGAGGCGGCCGGCGCGCCAACGACGGCCGGTGAGGGATGCGAGCGCCACCGACCGGCTACGGTGAACTGGATGGGTGCAGAAGCGATCACCGCGACCTTTTCTGCCGGTGAGGCCTGAACGGTGCCCGAGCCGATTGTCGCCCATGCTCTCGACTTCGTCCCGCTGATCCCGATCCCGATCGCGATCGTGGCGCTGATGATCTATGCGCGCCGCCAGCGCCAGCGCGGCGACCAGCCGCGAGAGAAGGAACCCGAAGGCCTGGCGGCGCTGGCGGACCTGACGCTGCTCGGCATCCGGACGCTGCGCGATCGCTTCCGCGGCTCCTCCGGCAAGGACAAGCCGAAGGAGTCCTGATTGCCGGCGACGCGGTGGCCGCAGCGGCGACCTGTCACGACTCCTCCCCGTCGGGGGAGCCGGTCCACGGCCTCACGTGGGGCGTGGCTTGCGGCGCGATGACGACGGCGACGCCGCCGTCGCGCAGCAGGTCATGCGCCGAGGACCCCAGCAGGGCCGATCCCAGCGACGTGTGAGCAGGTCGGCCGATGACGATCAGCCTCCGCGCCGCGTCGAGATCGCGGCGCTGGACGACAATCGCCGCCGCAGCACCGAGGCGACCTTCGAGCCCTGTCGCGCGGCGTTCTCGGCGGTCGGCGCGAGCTTGGTCCGCGAGGTCGAGGATGTCGTCGCCGTCGAAGTCGCCCCGGACGCTCGGCGCGGCCAGCGCCGGCGCCGAGCACCAGCCCGCCTCGTAGTGGATCGCGAACATGGACGTCGCGGGTCCCCGCCTCGGGCTCACGCAAACGCGCGTCACGGGGCCGCGCGGGTCGCTTGCACGATGCGGCGCTGCTCGCCGGCGATCGAGGTCAGGGATCCACGCTTGGCGGCGTGATCGGATGGCGGCCCGGCGCCTCGCTGGTCCGGCGCGAGCGCAGGACCAGGGTGACGCCGCCGAATACCGCCGCGAAGATGCTCACCGCCAGCAGGGCCACCGTGATCGGAGAGTCTGGCAGGACCAGCCACAGTCCGAGCGCCAGCGCCGGGATGACGAGCATCAGCGCGACTGGCGAAACGGCAGCGGTGGGTGCTTCGGGAGGTCGTAGGTCTCGCGCACTGATCGCATGTGCCGGGGCTACCCGCAGCGGCGCGGTCGTTACCGGTCGATCGACGCGGTCGCAGTCGCACGGCGGCCACGCCCACCGGGCCGGATCCGATGACCACGGCGGCGCTTGGGGGGTTACCGGGTTGCTGCGCCGCTGCGCGCTGCGCGAGGCGTGGGGCCGCCGGTGGCGACGGCAAACGTCCGCAGATCTGACCGGCATCGGTGGCGTGCGACGGCGTACGACGGATCCCCGATGTGCCCGATCCATACCCGACGATGGCCCCGTGAAACCGGTGTCCGGGGACGCGGACACGCCGATCACCGCCGCCGCCCCCCGGACCCCTTCGGTGCCGGTGAGCGTCGAGGCGCGGCGGGCGGTGTGCAACACTGATTGGACCGAGCTTCCAGGAAACCAGTCGGGACCTGTGGGAGCGAACGGGCTGCGTCCTCGCGCTGTGACGGTTAACCGTCTTCCTCTTGACATGCGCGCGAGTCCATTTGCCCACTGAGGGAGGCGAGAACAGTTGCGCCACCATGACCCTCCAGACCGAGGACCAGCAGCCGGCGAATGGCACGCTCACTGCCGCGATCTCCAATGCCGTCGTGCGGCGTACCGCGGAATACACGGGTCGCGGACCGACGAAGGCGCGCACGATCTTCCGCGACGATGTCGTGCTGGTGATCCTGCAGGACATCTTGACCAAGGGTGAGCGTGCGCTCGTCGCGCATGATCGCGAGCACAAGGTCATCGAGCTGCGCGGAGAGTTTCAGAACGCGATGGGTCCCGTGCTCACGTCTGACATTGAGCGGCTCACCGGCCGCAAGGTGATCGCGTTCATGAGCGCGAATCACATCGACCCCGACATGGGCGGCGAGCTGTTCATCCTCGAACCGCTGCCGCTCACAGCGCCGCAGTCCGCCGGGGATGGTGAACGGGACGCCGGCGCCTGACGCGTGATCAGGCGCTGCCTGGTCCGATTTCCCCGCAGCGCCGGGCGGCTGAAGGCGGCCGGCACCCGAGGTCGCCGGTCAGGCCCTCGACGCGCGTGGCGCTTGGGGTTGTCAGGCGGCGATGTGGGGCTGCTCGGCGTCCTGCTGGTCGTGGTGGGTTGCGACGAGGTTGAGCTTGTGCAGGGTGCCTCGGATGATTCGTGAGATCTGCATTTGGCTGACGCCGAGCAGTTCGCCGACCGGACTTCAAGCGGCTGCGCATCCCACGCAGCGGGCGACTGGGATGGGCGGGTTCGGCACCCGGGCGTAACAGGACTTATGTAGGATCTGTGCAGGTCAGGAGGTTCTGATAGCGGACATCCGGATCGTGATCGACCTCGACGGGAACAAGTCGCCTCACAGCCGGGGCGGGTCTGGATCCACGGGCACCAGTGTGATGTCAGATACGGACCCGTGTCGCGATCAGGAGCCGCCTTGCACAATCCCGGAGAGCTGTCGATGTGCTCCAAGCGAGACCTCGACGTTCACACGATCACGCTGGTCGGCGAGCTGGATCTCGCCACCGCCGGCGATGTCGAGCATGAGCTGCGCGGCGCCGAAGAGGCCGGCGCGACCACGATCGTGGTCGATCTCGCGGGCCTGACGTTTCTCGACAGCTCCGGAGTCCGGCTGCTGATCCTCGCCGACGCGCGCTCGCGCAGCAACGGACACGATCTCAGCCTCCGCCGGCCGCCGCAGCATGTGCGGCGCGTGCTGGAGATCTGCGGCATCACGGAGCACCTGTCGCTCGCCGACTGACCGCCTGCGATCCGCGCCACCCGCGGTGATCCGACGCTTGCCGTGCCAGCGCAGGGGGCATGGTGCGACCCCATGACCACCTCCACATCCAGCTTCGCTGTCGTCACCGGCGCCTCCAGCGGCATCGGATATGAGCTCGCCAGACTGTTCGCGGAGCACGGCTTCGACCTGCTCATCACCGCGGAGGACGACGCGATCCACGATGCCTGCAGCGAGATCGAGAGCTTCGGGACGCGCGTGCATGCCGTGCGGGCGGACCTTGCCACAGGCGACGGCGTCGACGAGCTCTATCGCCACATCAAGCAGATCGGCCGGCCCGTCGACGCCTTGGCGCTGAACGCCGGCATCGGAGCCGGCGGAGCATTCGCGACAGATACCGACCTGCGCGACGAGCTGCACGTCATCGACCTCAACGTCCGATCGACGGTGCATCTCGCCAAGCATGTCGTGGCCGACATGGTCGATCGTGGTGAGGGCAGGATCCTCTTCACCTCGTCGATTGCCTCGACGATGCCAGGCGCCTTTCAGGCTGTCTACAACGCCTCGAAGTCCTTCGTGCAGTCCTTCGCGCTGGCGCTGCGCAACGAGCTCAAGGACAGCGGCGTCACGATCACCTCGCTGATGCCCGGACCCACTGATACCGAGTTCTTCGAGCGCGCCGACATGCTCGACACGAAGGTCGGCGCCGCCGACAAGGACGACCCGGCCGATGTCGCTCGCGACGGCTTCGAGGCGCTGATGGCCGGCGACGAGCGCGTCGTGGCGGGATCGATGTCGACCAAGCTGCAGGGTCGCGCCAGCCGCGTGCTGCCCGACAGCGTCAAGGCGCAGATGCACCGCAGGATGGCCGAGCCCGGCACCGCCGAGCCCCGGTAGCCCGGACCGAAGCTCGCGGCATCAGGGCGCAACGCCGGCTCGCCTCTCTTCGGCGCCCGGTGCCGGACGGCTCCTTCGTTTGAGCGCTGCCGGCGCCGGGGTACACGCGACGCCGAACCGTAGGGCGACAGGGGAGGAACGGCAATGGACGCAAGTGATGCGCAGGAGTCCACCGAAGAGGTCAGCTACGGCGACCAGCCCGTGCAGCGCGGTGGAGGTGGCGAGACGCACCAGGTTGCGGGCGATGGCCGTCCGTCCTTGACGACGCAGCAGGGCACCGTCGTCGCGGACGATCAGAACAGCCTGCGGATTGGTGAGCGGGGTCCGACCGCCCTGGAGGACTTCCACCTTCGCGAGAAGATCTTTCACTTCGATCACGAGCGGATTCCCGAGCGCGTCGTGCACGCTCGGGGGTATGGCGCGCGCGGGTTCTTCGAGAACTACGAGCCGCTGTCGGACCTGACCGCCGCCGATCTGTTTCAGCGCGCCGGCGAGCGGACGCCGGCGTTCGTGCGCTTCTCGACGGTCGCCGGCAGCCAGGGGTCAGGCGACCTCGCACGCGACGTGCGGGGCTTCGCGGTCAAGCTCTACACGAAGGCCGGCAACTGGGATCTGATCGGAAACAACATCCCGGTGTTCTTCATCCAGGACGCGATCAAGTTCCCGGACCTGATCCACGCCGCCAAGCCCGAGCCCGATCGCGGGTTCCCGCAGGCTCAGACCGCGCACGACAATTTCTGGGACTTCGCGTCGCTCATGCCCGAGGCGACGCACATGCTGATGTGGGCGATGTCCGATCGGGCGATTCCCAGGTCCTTCCGGTTCATGGAGGGCTTCGGCGTGCACACGTTTCGGCTCGTCGACGCCGACGGCAGGTCGACGTATGTGAAGTTCCACTGGAAGCCGAAGCTCGGCCTGCAGTCGGTCGTCTGGAACGAGGCGCTGAAGATCAACGGCGCCGACCCCGACTTCCACCGCCGCGACCTGTGGGACGCGATCACGCAGGGCGACTTCCCGGAGTGGGAGCTCGGGCTGCAGCTCTTCGACGACGAGTTCGCCGATGCGTTCCCGTTCGATGTCCTTGACGCGACGAAGATCATCCCCGAGGAAGACGTGCCGATCCGCATCGTCGGCCGCCTGGTGCTCGACGAGGTCGTCGACAACTTCTTCGCGGAGACCGAGCAGGTCGCGTTCTGCACGCAGAACATCGTGCCCGGGATCGATTTCACGAACGATCCGCTGCTGCAGGGCCGCAACTTCTCCTATCTCGATACGCAGATCAAGCGGCTCGGGGGGCCGAACTTCGTCCACCTGCCCGTCAACGCGCCGAAGTGTCCCTTCGCGCACTTCCAGCAGGACGGGCACATGACGATGCACAATCCCACGACGCGGGCCAACTACGAGCCGAACTCCTGGGATGGCGCGGAGGGTGGCCCGCGTGAGGACCCTGCCCACGGCTTTCGGACCTTCCCCAGCGATGAGGGGGGCGCCAAGCGGCGCGTGCGCGCCGAGTTGTTCGCCGACCACTACAGCCAGGCACGCCAGTTCTACATCAGCCAGACGGCCGTCGAGCAGCGCCACATCCGCGACGCGTTCGTCTTTGAGCTGAGCAAGTGCGACCGCGTCGAGATCCGCGCCCGCATGATCGCCGGGCTACGCAACGTCGATGAGCAGTTGGCGCGGGGTGTCGCCGACGGCGTCGGGCTGCAGGAGCTGCCCGCGGCCAGCCCGCCGGCGCGCGAGCCGATCACGGATCTCGCAGCGTCGCCCGCGCTCAGCATCCTGCGCAACGGTCCCGACGACCTCACCGGACGCAAGCTCGGCGTGCTCGTCAGCGACGGAACCGACGCCGCGATTCTCGACGCGCTCCAGACCGCAGCCGAGCAGGAGGGCGTCACCGTCGAGCTCATCGCGCCCACCATCGGGGGCGTCAGGACGAGCGACGGATCGTTGCGCGAAGCCGATCAGCAGGTCGATGGCGGACCGTCGGTCCTGTACGACTTCGTGATCCTGCTGCCCTCATCTGAGGGCGTCTCGACGTTGGCTGGCAAGGCCGCGGCGAGAGACTTCGTGACCGACGCTCATGCGCATGCGAAGTTCATCGGCTACGGAGCCGATGCCGCGGCTCTGCTGCAGGCAACCGGGCTGAGCGAGAAAATCGACGCAGGCATGATCGAGATCGGCGACGCCACGGACGTCCGGTCGTTCTTCTCGCGCTGTGGCGAGCTGCGCTTCTGGGAGCGTGAGCAGTCCGCCGCATGACCCGAAGCGGTGCTGGATGCACCGCCCGCCTCGAGGTCTCGCGGTGTTCGCAGCGCGGGCCCCTCAGGCGGCGATGCGGTGCTGCTTGGCGTCTTGTTGGTCGTGGTGGGTTGCGACGAGGTTGAGCTTGTGCAGGGCGCCTCGGATGATTCGTGAGATCTGCATTTGGCTGACGCCGAGCAGTTCGCCGATTTCGGCTTGGGTGAGTTCGCGTTCCAGGCGCAGTCGTAGCACGAGGCGTGTGCGTGCTGGCAGGATGCGTAGTAGCTGGGTGAGGTCGGCTCGTGTTTCGGCGTGCTGATAGCCATCTTCGCTGGCGCCGACGGTGTCTTGCAGCATGGCGCGGTGGTCGTCTTGGGTGGCGGTCGGGGCATCTAGTGATAGTGAGGAGCGCGTCAGCAGCGGCTTGAGTCCTTCGAGGATCTGCTCGTCGCTGCAGTTCAGTGTGTCGGCGAGCTCGCTGACGGTTGGGCGGC
>Ga0136618_10000627_pt1 | contig 12441 bp, 13 predicted proteins | sample AntDrymUQ3302106_2_FD_104805 | JGI IMG/M metagenome (GOLD analysis project Ga0136618, IMG submission 104805) | Polar desert sand microbial communities from Dry Valleys, Antarctica - metaG UQ330 (21.06) | ecosystem: Environmental > Terrestrial > Soil > Desert | place: Antarctica: Dry Valley... | reverse complement strand
TGCGCTCGCCCCTCCCCCACCTCCGCGGCGATCAGCGCGTAGAGGGTGGCGTTCCCTTCGTCCACCGTCGGCGCGGGCACGGCTATCCCCAGCTGTAGCATCCGCAGGGATGCCGACTGGACGAGCAGGGATGAGATGGACGTGCGTCCCGCCGCAACGTCGACGAGTCCCGCCGACACGATCTCCCAGCCGGGCAGCCCCTCGAAGCGAGACGTCTCTGCCGATGTGCTCGATCCCATGTCGGAACCTTAGACGGCCTGATGGAGTCGGTAAACCCGCTTGAGGGCTCAAAACGGATGAGCGACGACCCGAAGCGCATCGTGGAGCGCGGCTACGACGCCATCGCGGAACGCTACCTGGCGTGGAGCGGTGGTAACCCCTCCCCCACTCGTCTCCGGGCGCTCAAGCTGTTGTCGACCGAGCTCTCGCCCGACTCCCGAGTGCTGGACCTGGGCTGCGGCGCCGGGATCCCCATGACGGCCGCCCTCGCCGAACGGCACCGGGTGCATGGGGTCGACATCTCGGCACGACAGATCGGCCTCGCGACCCGAAACGTTCCCGGAGCCACGTTCCAACAGGCCGACATGGCGTCGATCGACTTCCCTGAGGGCACCTTCGACGCCGTGGTCGCCTTTTACGCGTTCACCCATCTGCCGCGAGACGAGCTAGGCCCTCTCCTCGAACGCATCGCGCGCTGGCTACGGCCGGGCGGCCTTCTCTTCGCCACGATGGGCGCACACGCTGATGCGGGAACCGTGGAGGACGATTGGCTGGGCGCGCCCATGTTCTTCAGCCACCACGATGCTGACACCAATCGGAGACAGGTGGAGGCATCCGGACTGGCCGTCACACGGGCATCCATCGAGTCGGAGGAGGAGGACGGTCAGCCGGTCGAGTTCCTCTGGGTGATGGCTCGCAAGCCCGCGGCCGGGCCCTGACGGCGGCGTGAGCGCGCCGGCCCGGTCGGAAGCTATCCTTCGCTCCGCCCACCTCCCGCAGATGCAGGACCCATGGAACTCTTAGCCGACCCTCAGATCTGGATCGCGCTCCTGACGCTGACCGCGCTGGAGATCGTCCTGGGCATCGACAACATCGTGTTCATCTCGATCCTGGCCAGCAAGCTGCCGGCAGAGCAACGTGACCGGGCGCGCATCGTGGGGCTCGGGCTGGCCATGTTCATGCGCATCGCTCTGCTCTTCTCGATCTCATTCATCATCGGCCTCACGGCGCCGCTGTTCGCGGTCGTGGGCATGGAGTTCTCCGGTCGCGACCTGATCTTCATCGCCGGCGGCCTCTTCCTGCTGGGCAAGTCCACATTCGAGATCCACGAGCGCCTGGAGGGCGAGACCGCTCACGCATCCGGCGGAAGGAAGGCGGCCACCTTCGGCAGCGTCATCGTCCAGATCGTGCTGCTGGACGCCGTCTTCTCCATCGACTCGGTCATCACCGCCGTGGGCATGGCCGACGAGCTGGCCGTGATGGTGGCCGCCGTCGTCATCGCCGTGGGCGTGATGATGGTTTCGGCCAAGTCCATCGGCGAGTTCGTGGAACGCCATCCGACCGTCAAGATGCTGGCCCTCAGCTTCCTGCTGCTCATCGGCACTTCGCTCATCGCGGAGGGCTTCGACGTCCACATCCCGAAGGGCTACATCTACTTCGCGATGGCCTTCTCGGTGCTGGTCGAGATGCTCAACCTGCGTGTCCGCGGCCGCAAGGATCCGCCGGTGCAGATGCGGCCCCTTGTCAAGGCCGACCGCGTCGCGGCCAGCGAAACTCCCGCCGGGGGTGAGACGCCCGCCGTGACGACCCAGTAGGGGCCTGACTCAGACGACCTTGTCGTCGGGCAGCGCCTCTGCGAAGGCCGAGCCCAGGCGCGCGCCGTCGTAGGCCTGGCCCACCAGGTGGTGGTATGGCACGCCAGAGAAGCGATGGTGGCTCTTGGTGGGGAAGTCCGAGCCCTCCTCCCACTCCTTGCGCTGGAGCTCGATGTAGCCCTGCTCCTGCTTCTCGGCCATGGCTTGCAGCAGCACCGACAGCCCGTGGCCCATGGCGTGCTGACCGCCTAGTGTGATGAAGATGAAGCCGACGCCCATCTCGCCCAACTGCTTGAAAGTGATGGGGTCCGGGTCGTTGAACCACTTGAACGACGACGACCAATTGAACGCGAAGCGCGCGTCGGGGAAGCGCTTGTGGATCTCGCTGGTAAAACGCTCGACCGGCCCGCGGTCGGAGGTGGGGAACTCGCACCAGAGCAGGTCCGGGATGCCCGAGTCGAGATAGCGCAGGCCCCGCTCGATGGCCAGCTGCATGCCCCGGGCAGGCTCCGGCGCATCCACCGCCGATAGCCCATCGGTCCGCGCGATGATCACGAAGTCGGCGTTGCCCAGGTCGTCCGCCACGGCACGGGCCATGCGCAGCTTGCCCACCATCTCGCTGGCTGGCACCAGCGCCTTGCCGCCGATGTGGCCGCAGCGCTTGGGGAGCACCTGGTCCTCGATGTGTGCCGCGGCGACGCCAGCGTTGACATACAGCTCGGTCGTGCGTTGCACGTTGAAGATGTTGCCGTAGCCGCCATCCATGTCGACGATGACGGGCGGGATCTCCAGATGGCGCGGCGCGACGCCCTTCTCGGGATCACCCACGGCCATGGTGAGCTGGTACTTACGCAGTGCGCTGACCGTGCGGCGTGCACCGTCGGCGATCTCCCCGCTGTCATATAGGTCCATGTCGGTCGTGCCCACATGACCGATGGCGAATGAGTACCCGCTGAAGTAGACCGCCTTGAAACCGTGGTACATGACCAGCTGCGCGCCCATCGGATCATACACACCCGGTCCGAACAGATAGGGCTCCGTGCGCAGCAGCTCGCGCATACGGGTGCTCGGATGCGTCGAGCGCGATGCCGGCACGCGATAGCCCTGTGGAAGGAGCGGGGAGGAAACGAGTGCCGTGTCGCCGGCGGGATGCTCTTCCTCCCCTTCCCCAGCGGGGAGCTCGATGGGGATCTCAGACGGTGTTGTGACGGACATGCCGGCTTCCTCCAGATCGAGGGTCGTGGGTGCGGATGGTTCGCCAGATGCTGCGCCTCGTGGTCGGGCGCGGCGGCTCACTCGTTGGCGTGGTCGCGCTCGCAGAAGTCGGGGCAGCAGCACTCGCTCTGGTCGGCCGCGGCCTCCGTGACACCATGAATCCGCCCGGTCTCGGGGAGAGCCTCGAGCGCCGCCGGGGCGGGTCGCAGCCGCCTGATCGTGGCCAAGCGGAGGACGCTGGCGGGCGCACCGCGCATCCGTCCCAGGATGCCACCTGCCGGGAGCTGCCCGGAGCTTCTTTCATCGATCATGTTCATGACTCCCTGCTTTCGGCCGTTGTCGACCGCCCGCGTACTCTACGGGCCAAGCACCATAGACCATGCTATGGCTTCGGGCGCGCATCATAACGTGGGTCTATCATACCCGGGCGATGCAACTTTCCCAGATCGAGGGATTCCTGGAGGTGGCGCGGCTGGGCAACGTCAGCCGTGCGGCAGCCAGCCTGTCCATCACGCAACCGGCCCTCTCCGCACGGCTGCAGGCGCTGGAAGAGGAGCTGGGGCAACCGCTTTTCGTGCGAGGGCGCCGGGGCGTGCGCCTGACGGACGTGGGTCAGGCCTTCCTGCCTTACGCGCAGCAGGCCGTGGCGGCCCTGGCGAGTGGTCTGGCGCTGGTCGGTGACCTGGGAGCTGGGGGCGCCGGAGAGCTGGTGATCGGTGCCGCCCCGGCAGTAGGCACGTATGTCCTGCCCCAGGTCCTGGTGCGCTTCGCGGGGCGCTACCCCAACGTTCGTCTGGTGGTGCGCTCTGGCCATTCGGAGGAGATCACCGAGCTGGTGGTGCGCAACCAGGTCCATGTGGGGTTGGTGAGGCGCATCGCCCATCCCCTGGTCACCGCCCGGGCACTCTATGACGACGAGCTGGTGCTGGTCAGCGGTCCAGAGCACCCCTTCGCGCAGCAGGGCTCGATCAGTCGGGAACGGCTGGGCGAGGCACCGCTCATCCTGTTCGATCCTGCCTCCAGCTATCACGAGCTGACCACGGCGCTCATCCGCGAGGCCGGCGTGCGGCCCCGCGGCGTGATGGAGCTGGACAACATAGATGCCGCCAAGAAGATGGTCGCGGCCGGCCTGGGCGTGGCGCTCCTGCCACGGACGGCGGTCGCCGAAGAGCTTGCCTCGGGAGTGCTGGCAGCCAGCACGATCCGAGGCGCGCCGCCGGGGCACCGCCGGATCGTGGTCATCCGTCGCTCCGATGCGGGCGAGCCACAGGGCGCCCTGGCCGACTTCCTGGAGCTACTGGACCGGATCCCGGAGATCGTTCCGGGAGCGCTCCCACCAGGGCGATGACGATGGTCCCCTGGCGTGCCGGTCGACCGCCGAACCACCCCGGATCGATCTCGGTCGATCCGGAGACGGCGGCTCGGGGTTCGCTTCGCCCTTCTGGCGTTCCAGGGGTGCATGCGCTGCCCGCCTGAGAGGCGCTATGGCGCCGCCGAGAGGCGTTCAGCGCTGCGATGCTCGTCAGGTGCTCAGTGGATCCTCAGCGCCGAGAGCCGTCCAGGTAGAGGGGCTCGTCCAGGGTGATGGTGGTTGCCTTGAGCAACGCGATGTCGATGCAGGCCACGTCGCCCAGGTCTGGCAGCGTGCCCTCCAGGACCGTGATCGTCGGAGGGCCGCCGGCATCGCGGTCCACACGCACCTCATCAAGACCGTAGCAACTGTCCACTCCACCCCACCAGTAGACCGTCACGCTGCGGCCATCGGCCGCGACGCTGATGCGATCGATGGCGTGTGGACGGCTGTCCACGATGCCCGGCACGGGCTCTACGTGGAGTGCGTCGTCGCCTGGCGGGGGGTCTTGGGGCGCTGGCTCGCCGACGCTCGGCTCCTCCGGTCCCGCCGAGCCGGGCTTCGTATCGCCGGGGACCGCGCCGTTGCCGGGACTCGACGGCGCCCCGCCACTCCCGGGGTCGCCGGGCGCTCCGCCGCCCGCGTCAAGCCGAGAACCAGCATCGCGCTGGTCGGCGCCGGCCTCGGTGGCCATGGTGGCCACCGAACACGCGGAGATAGAGAGAGTCGCCAGCAGGCCGAGCAGCAGGATGCTCCGGCGGACCGGTCGCGTGGACGTCATGGTCATGGTTCGTCTCCGTCGTTTCGGGGTCAGGGTGCGACCGGCGAGTCGATCGCTGTGGAGCACCGGCCGGGTGCGGTCCCCTAGACGCGGCCATGGGGTCGCGCGGTTCCCCGCACGAGCCCGAGCGCCAGTCCCGCGTCCCTCGGGTGACCTACGAGGCGCGGGCGGCGCTTCGCCAGGCCTCCGCGGCAGCTCTGAGCTCGCCGGCCAGGGCGGGCGTGACGCGACCGCGGATACGCACGTCCCGGCCGCGATAGCTGATGTCCACCGTGCCCCGTTCGCGGACCCGCGAGAGCAGCTCGCCTTCGCTGTAGGGCACGGCCACGTCGACCTCTTCCCAGAGGTCCGAGAGCAGCGAGCTGAGGCCGACCCGCAGCGCATCAAGCCCGAACCCGGTGGCCGCGGAGACCAGCACCGCGCCATCCACGATGGGAGCAGGCGCCTCACCGTCGGCGGCGGCGGGCGCCAGCAGGTCCGCCTTGTTGTAGACGACCAGTCGGGGCTTGTCGCCTGCGCCCAGGTCGTTCAGGACCTGCTGGACCGTCTGGCGATGTTCGGGCGCGTGCGCGTCAGAGGCATCGACCACCTCGAGCAGGACGTCGGCGCGGTTGACCTCCTCCAGCGTGGCGCGGAAGGCGTCCACCAGCTGATGCGGCAACTTGTGGATGAAGCCCACCGTGTCCGTGACGATGGCCGACTGCCCCTCCCCCAGCTTGACGGCGCGACTCGTGGGGTCGAGGGTCGCGAACAGGCGGTCCTCCGCCCGGGCTGCCTCCATACCGGCCAGGGCATTGAGCATGGAGGACTTGCCCGCGTTGGTGTAGCCCACGATGGCCACGGTCGGTACCAACCGGCGGTCGCGGGACCGCGAGGCTGTCTCCCGTTGGCGCCGCACCGCCTCGACCCGCTCCTTGAGCTTGGCGATGCGCGTTCGGATGACGCGTCGGTCCGTCTCCAGCTGCGTCTCGCCAGGCCCTCGCGTGCCGATGCCGCCGCCCGTGCGCGATAGGTGGGTCCAGAGCCGGGTCAGGCGCGGCAGCTGGTACTGCATCTGCGCAAGCTCCACCTGGAGGCGCCCCTCATGGGTGCGCGCGTGCTGGGCGAAGATGTCCAGGATCAGGCCGCTTCGGTCCAGGATCTTGACGCCGAGCACGCCTTCCAGGGCCTTCTGCTGGTTGGGGCTGAGCTCGTCGTCGGCGATGAGCACGGTGAAGCCGGTCTCAGCCTTGGCATGGACCAGATCCTCCGCCTTGCCCTTGCCGACATACCAGTTGGGATCGGCGTGCCGGCGGTTCTGCCACTCGGCACCGACCACCTCCGCCCCCGCGGTGTCAGCCAGGCTGGCCAGCTCCGCGAGGGAGTCCTCTGCGCTCCAGCCCTCATCGCTGCCGGTATCGACGGCAAGCAGGAAGGCCCGTTCGGTGGGCGGGACCAGGTCGATGGTGGATCTTCGGGCGTTCATGGGGCGCTAAGGATACGAGAGGTGGTGCCGCGACCCCACCCGAGCGACTAGCAACCCTGCAACGCGCGGCGCCGCCGCGCTACGCGCGTGCAACGCTGGCTGGTCCACGCTCCGACCATGACCGAACGACGACCCTTCAGCCGTCTCGAAGGGGAGCTCCGGACCGGCCTGGACACGGGTACCGAGCGTACCGATCTGCCGATCCCAGAGGATGGCCTCCGCCAGGCTGCCACGGACCCGCCCGCGGTGGTGCCCACGATGAGCTCCGAGCAGCCGGTCGTGGCGGCTGGGATGGGACTGTCGTCATTCGCCCAGGCGGACCCGGAGTGGGGTCTCACCGGCGCTGACGATGCACCCGAAGCCCAGGGCGAGGCTGAGGCCGATGGGACCGCCTCGGAGGGTGAGCGATGACCGACGAGGCACGCAACGACGGACCGCCGCCGGAGACGCCGCTGAACCCGCCTGATGTCTCGATGGATGAAATGGGTGGACAGATGACGGGCGATCAGGCTGAGGGCGACCAGGTGGCCTACGTTCGGCAGGGCGAGATCGATGATCTGGGGACGATGAGGGACACGGCGATCTACGAAGGGGAGTTGGAGGCTGGCGTCTACGACGACCTGCCGACCGAGTCCGAGACAGAGAACCTGGAGGACCTGACGGCGCTCGAGATGCGCGCGGGAGAGACATCGAACCCGGATATCGCGGCCGAGGAAGGCCTGACCTGGGTGCCGCCGATCGACCCGCCGGTGATCCCCAGCGAGGAGGATCCGCAGGGTCTGGAGGTGGCCGCCGGCTTCGGGGTCTCTTCCCTGGCAGAGCCGTACGACGCAGATCACCACAGCGAGCCGGTGACCGACGACGACGAGATCACGGAGCGCGTGCATGAAGCACTGCGGGCGGACAGCGCCACCAGCGCCATCGCCCAGCGCATCAAGGTGGGTCTGCGTGGCAGCACGGTCGTCCTTCGCGGTGAGGTGGACGACCTGGTCGATGTCGACGAAGTGGTGGCCGTGGTCGAGCGGGTCAGCGGCGTGACCGAGGTGATCGACGACATCGAGGTGGCGGCGCTCGGCTAGACCGCTGCACGACTTACGAGCGTCGATTCCCCAGGAAGGACTCGGCGGTCTCCAGGGCGATCGCTAAACTCTGCCCCTCGGTCCCCGTCAGCCACGTGATGTCGGGCTCGCGCCGTAACCAGGTGCGCTGCCGGCGCGCGTAGGCCCACGTTCGTAGGGCGGTCGCGTCCACAGCGGCCTCGACCGATCGCTGACCGTCCAGGACCTCGAAGGCCTCGCGGTAGCCCATCGCGCTGAAGGGAGCTGGCGTGGACCCGAATCGCTCGCGAAGTGCCGCCGCCTCTTCCAGCAGGCCGCCGGCGAACTGGCCGCCCGCCCTCGCCGCGATCGCAGCTCGGTGCTCAGCTGGGTCCGCGGTCAGGCCCAACCAGAGGACTGGTCCGGGGTAGCCGACCGGTGCTGGCGGTGGGCGATCCCCGGTCGTCGCGACCCGCTCCAGGGCGCGCACCACGCGGCGGCTGTTGGCCAGATCCGTCGCCGCTACCACGCCCGGCGCGGCTCGTTGGAGCTGCTCCACGAGGGGTGCCAGGCCCCCCGCCAGGAGTCGTGCCTCCAACTCAGCGCGCACTGCTACGTTCCGGCCGGTGGCACCTACGGGGACGCCGCGAGCCACGGCGCGCAGGTACAGACCGGTCCCGCCGGCCAGGATCGCAACGGCGCCACGTTCGGCGAGGTCAGCCAGTACGCCGTGGACGTGGCGCACGTAGTCGGCCACCGTGAACGGCTCGTCGGGTTCGGCCAGGTCCAAGCCGTGGTGCGGCAGGCGGCGGCGGGTCTCGGCATCCACCTTGCCCGTGCCGATGTCCATGCCGCGGAAGACCTGGCGCGAGTCAGCGCCGATGATCTCCGCGTTCCCCATCGCCTCGGCGAGCGCCAGGGAGAGGAGCGTCTTGCCGGTCGCCGTGGCGCCGGCGATGACGATGAGCGGCGGCGCCTTCGTGAGCGGCGGCGCGGCGGTCGTGCCGAACGGATCAGGCGAGAAGGCGTCCGTTGAGGGCATAGGGTCCGGTCCGCTCGATGCGTACGTCGACCCGCCGGCCGACCAGCTCCGGCGGACCCGTCAGGTGCACCAGGCGGTGCTCACGGTTGCGGCCCGTCAAGCGACATCCGGGCGTCTCGGCTGATGATGCGTCGTGGCCGTGGGAGGGCTCGGCGCGGACCGAATCCACGAGGACCTCCGTCGTGCGGCCCAGCCACGCCGCATTGCGCTCGAGGCTGATGCTTTCCTGGACGTCCAGCAACCGGTTGAGACGAGCGCGCTTCTCGGCCGGCGGCACGTCGTCGGGGAGTCGCGCGGCGGGCGTGCCGGGCCGCACGGAGAAGGCCGCCGCGAAGACCTGGTCGAAGCCGACCCGCTCCATCAGGCTCAAGGTCGCTTGGAACGCGGCGTCGCTCTCGCCGCTAAAGCCGCAGATGACATCGGTGGAGAGGCTGATACCCGGGATCGCGTCGCGCAGCCGCTCCACCAGGGAGAGGTAAGCCTCGGCCGTGTACTGGCGCCCCATCCGGCGCAGGACGCCGTCGTCGCCCGACTGGACCGGCAGGTGGAGGTGCTCGCAGACGGAGGGACACTCGGCCATGGCCGCGATGAGGCGGTCGGTCAGGTCCCAAGGGTGCGAGGTGACGAAGCGCAGGCGCGGGATGGCGGGCAGCCCGTCGGCGGTGCGGAGGCCATCGATGGCCCGCAGGAGTGCGGCCATGTCCGGCCGCCCGCGCAGGTCGAGGTCGCGGCCGAGCCGGCGCTGCTCCCCCTGCCCGGCGAAGCGCTCCTCTGGCGGCAGGTCGTGGCCATAGGAGTTGACGTTCTGGCCCAGCAGCGTCACCTCCTGGTAGCCGGCGGCGGCCAGGCTGCGTGCCTCGTCCAGGATCTGGTCGAAGGGACGGCTGCGCTCCGGACCGCGCGAGAACGGCACGATGCAATACGTGCACGTCTTGTCGCAGCCGTAGATGATGGGCAGCCAAGCGCTGATGGTGCTGCCGCGGGCCACTCGTTCAGACTCGACCGCCGCGGCGCGCGTGCCGGGCAGCCGATCCGCCGTGGCGGCGGTGCCCCGCCCGACGCGCGCGAAGGAGGGACCGCCCAGCCCGCCGGGCGTGGTGAAGCCGGCCAACCCCAGGCGCGCGGCCAACTCGGGCTCCTCATCGGGCCGAAGGAAGAGATCCACCTGTGGGTAGCGTCGGTGCAGGTCGATGGTCTCGTCGGCGCGGACCGAGCAGCCGGTCAGGACCACGCGGAGGGCCGGGTTGGCCGACTTCAGGCGCGCCAGCACCCCCATCCGCCCGATGATCTTCTGCTCGGCCGCTTCGCGGATGGCGCAGCTGTTGATGACGATGAGATCCGCGGTCTCCATGCCTGCCGCCTCCGAGCAGCCCGAGGCCAGCAGCGCGCCGGCCATCTCCTCCGAGTCGGAGCGGTTCATCTGGCAGCCCAGCGTCCAGACGTGGAAACGCGGCAGGACGGTGTCCTCGGTGGCGAACTCCGCGATGTGGGCGTCCGGGGCCGTGGCCGCGCGCGGCGCCAGCGGCGGTGGCGGCGGTGCGGCGGAAAGCGGCTCCAGGACCGGCAGCTGCCGCATGCTCAGGGCGCCCCGACGTGGACGGCGGCGATCGCCTCGAGCAGCCGTTCGGCGGCCTCGTCGGGGACCCAGGTCTCCGCTTGCGACTCTGCGTAATCCATCGTGTCGCCATGGTAGTCGCTGCCTCCCGTGGCCAGCAGGCCGCGCTCTTTAGCGAAGGCTGCCATCCGTGCCACGGTCTCGGGCAGGAAGGTGCGGTAGTGGACCTCGAGCCCGGCCAGGCCCCAGTCCTTCAGCTCGGCGATGACCTCTGGCCGTTCCGGTGCGGCCGGAGAGTGAGCCAGGACCGGCAGGCCCCCGGCTGTGCGGATGGCGTCGATGGCGTCGCGCGGCCCCAGACCTTCGCGCGGCACGTAGCAGGGCCGGCCGTGATCGATCCAGCGCTCGAAGGCGTCATCGACCGAGTCAGCGTGGCCGGCCAGGATCAGCGCCCGGGCGATGTGCGGCCTGCCCAGCGCGTCGTGGCCGGTAGGCCCCACGGCCGCCAGGATCTGCGGCAGTTGCTCGTCGATGGACGCACCGTGGCGCCGCAGGCACTCCACGGTGGCCTCCAGGCGGACCCGCCGCCCGTCACGCTGGCGCGCGAGGCGGGCCTCGAAGACCGCGTCGTCGGGATCCATCCCGAAGCCAAGGATATGCAGCTCCTCCCCGTCGCGACCCATGCCATGGCGGCGCAGGACGGATCCGGCCAGCGTGTTGATCTCCACGGCCGAGATGAGCTGCGGACCATCCCGGGAGGGGCGCTCCCCCAGGCCGGCAGCTCGCAGCTCACGGTGTCCGGCCAGCGTGTCGTGATCGGAGAGCGCCACAACGCGCATGCCATAGCGCGCCATCTTGCCGTAGAGGTCGGCCGGCTCCAGCACCCCGTCCGAGCGGCGGCTGTGGCTGTGCAGGTCGACCCGATTCGGTCGCCTCGAGGTCACGCGTCCAGGAGCCGGCTGATGCGTTGGAGCGCCACGGTCGCCCCCGACGAGGTGTCGATGTCGATCTGGAGGGCGTTGAAGATGACCGGCCCGGAGCCGACCTCGAAGCGTGTGGGCAGGCCGGTCAGGAAGCGGGGCAGCACGGATGCCGGCGCGAAGCCGATGACCGAGTCGACCGGTCCGGTCATGCCCAGATCGCTGACGTAGCCCGTCCCGCGCGGCATGATCCGTTCGTCCGCGGTCGGAACGTGGGTGTGCGTGCCCACGACCGCGCTCACCCTCCCGTCCAGGTGCACGCCAAAAGCGGTCTTCTCGCTGGTCAACTCGCAGTGGAAGTCGACCAGGCGGACCGGAGGCAGCTCCATGGCGCCCTCATCGAGCAGCCGGTCGAGGGTCAGGAATGGGTTCTCGATGGGTTGCATGTACGTCCGGCCTTGAGCGTTGATGACGGCGATCTCCGTGCCCTGCGCGGCATGGAAGAGGCCCCAACCATTGCCTGGTACGTCGCGCTCGCCGTAGTTCAAGGGTCGCAGGATGCGCGGCTCCCGCTCCAGCTCGGCATAGATCTCGCGCTTGTCCCAGATGTGGTTGCCGCTGGTGATGACGTCCACGCCGGCACCGAACATGGCCTGGGCCGTGGAAACGGTGAGACCCATGCCGCCGGCCACGTTCTCGCCGTTGGCCACCACGAAGTCGATCGACCGCTCCATGCGCAGATCGCCCAGCGTCCGCTCCACGGCCTGGCGGCCGGGCTTGCCGATGAGGTCGCCGATCATCAGCACGCGGACGGAACCCGCCGTGGGGCTGGCTGGCGGTTCGGGAAGCCGGTCGGCAGCCTGGACCTCGGCGACCGAGCGACGTTGCGCGATGGCGGCTACTTGGCGTACTCCACGGCACGCGTCTCGCGGATGACCGTGACCTTGATCTGGCCCGGGTAGGTCAACGACTCCTCGATCTTGCGCACGATGTCCCTGGCCAGGCGCATGGAGGCTAGATCGTCGATCTGCTCTGGACGGACCAGGATGCGCACCTCGCGACCGGCCTGGACGGCGAACGACTTCTCCACGCCGGGGAAGGAGTCGGCGATCTGCTGCAGATCCTCCAGGCGCTTGACGTAGGCGTCCATGGATTCGCCGCGTGCGCCGGGCCGGCTGGCGCTGATGGCGTCGGCGATCTGCACGATGGGCGCCTCCACGCAGGCGTACTCGACCTCCTGATGGTGCGCGGCGATGGCGTT
>Ga0136618_10000626_pt1 | contig 12442 bp, 7 predicted proteins | sample AntDrymUQ3302106_2_FD_104805 | JGI IMG/M metagenome (GOLD analysis project Ga0136618, IMG submission 104805) | Polar desert sand microbial communities from Dry Valleys, Antarctica - metaG UQ330 (21.06) | ecosystem: Environmental > Terrestrial > Soil > Desert | place: Antarctica: Dry Valley... | reverse complement strand
GAGTTTTGATTAAGGGCTTCCGCGCTGATTTGGCGCAGCGGCGCGTAATTATCCAGAACATAAAAACCGCGTCCGAAGGTGGCTAAAATCAAATCGTTTTCGCGTTTTTGAACGGCAATGTCGCGGACGGCGATAGTCGGCAGTCCGCCTTTCATCTGAATCCATTTCGCGCCGCCGTCAATCGTAAAGAAAACGCCGAATTCCGTGCCGGCGAAAAGCAATTTCGGATTCGCGTGGTCTTCGGCAAAGGCGTAGAGCGAGCCGCGTTCGGGCAAATTGCCTTTAACCGGAGTCCAGGTTTTTCCCGTATCCGCGCTTTTCAAAAGATATGGTTTGAAATCGCCGTTCTGATGATTATTAAAAAGCGCGTAAACCGTATTCGCGTCGTGCTGCGAAGCAAAGACGCGGCTGACGTAGCTCATATCGGGAACGTCCGGGAATTTTTCAATCTTGCGCCAATTCTTGCCGCCGTCTTCCGTAATTTGAATCAATCCGTCGTCCGTGCCGACGTAAATCAAACCTTCTTTCAACGGTGATTCAGCCAACGCCGAAGCATTGCCGTAAAGCGCGGTGGATTGGTTTTTTCCAATCGCGTCCGGTCCCCAGATTTTGCCCATCACGGGCAGCGCGTTGCGGTCGAATTTGCGGGTTAAATCGCCGCTCAAAAGTTTCCAGTCATCGCCTTGATTATCGCTGCGGAAAAGTTTGTGTCCGGCAAAATAAAGCCGGGTGCGCGAATGCGGGCTGATGATAAAAGGCGTGTCCCAATTCGTTCGCTGCGATTCTTCGTCGCGTTCGGGAAACGGCGCGATGTCAAACCGCTCGCCCGTCCGTTTGTCGAAACGGACGAGTCCGCCGTTCTGACTTTCCGAATAAATAATGTTCGGGTCTTCCGGGTCAACCTGCGTGCGAAAACCGTCACCGCCGTTGGTCACAAACCAATCGGAATTGAGAATGCCCGACGAATTGCGCGTCCGCGCCGGACCGCCGAGCGAATTATTGTCCTGCGTTCCGCCATAGACATTATAAAAAGGCGCGGAATTATCGGCGACGACGTCGTAAAACTGCGCGACCGGAAGATTTGCCTTGAAATTCCAATTCGCGCCGCGGTCGAAACTTTCATAAACGCCGCCGTCACTGCCGACGAGATAATAATCCGTATTTTTCGGGTCAATCCAAATGGCGTGATTGTCAACGTGTTTTAATCGTTCGCCGAGCGGTCGCTGTGTGCGTCCGCCGTCGTCGGAAACTTGAAAGATGACGTTCGGAATATAGACGCGGTCAACCACTTTCGGGTCGGCGACGATTTGCCCGTAATACATTCCCTGCGCGATGCTCGGACTCATCCGTTCCCAGGTCGCGCCGCGGTCGTTTGAGCGAAAGATGCCGCTTAAATTTCCGCCGGCTTCGACGGTCGCGTAAACGACGTCCGTATCGGCGGGCGAAATTGATAAACCGATGCGCCCTAAATCGCCCGGCGGCAATCCGCTTCGCAATTTTGTCCAGGTTGCTCCCGCGTCGGTTGATTTGTAAATCGCGCTTTCGGGTCCGCCGTTAATCAGCGTGTAGAAATGACGGCGACGCTGCCATGAGGCGGCATACAGCGTGTCGGGATTTGACGGGTCAATCACGACATCGGTGACGCCCGTGTTTTCGCTGATGGTAATTATCTGCTTCCAGGTCTTGCCGCCGTCGGTGGTTTTATACAAACCACGGTCGCCGCCCGCCGACCACAGCGGACCTTGCGCGGCGACGTAAACGACGTTGCCGTCGCGCGGGTCAACGACGATCCGTCCGATGTGTTCGCTCTTTTTCAAACCCGTATTTTTCCAGCTTTTTCCGCCGTCGTCCGAGCGGTAAACGCCATCGCCGTAAGCGACGCTGCGCTGGCTGTTATGCTCGCCCGTCCCGACCCAGACGGTTGAAGAATTTTTTGGGTCGAGCGCGATTGCGCCGATGGAAAACGCGCCTTCGTTATCGAAAACAGGCGTCCAGGTCGTTCCGGCGTTGACGGTTTTCCAAACGCCGCCCGACGCGACCGCGACGTAGTATTTCGCGCGGTCATCCGGGTCAACGGCAAACATATTGACGCGCCCCGAAGTAACCGCCGGACCGATGGAACGAAACCGCATCCCGCCGAATGTTCCGGTCGAAAGCGGTTCGGGTTTCGGCGTCGGCGACGCTTCCGGCGTGGGTGTCGGCGAAAGTCTTACTTCCGGCGTCGGTGTCGGCGTAATGGCAAGTTTTATTTCATTCTGCGCCAGTAACGGGGCAGCGAAACACAATAAGAGAAATAACGGCGAAAAAAGACGAAACAATCGCATAGCTGACAAGTCCTCGATTAATTATTTTGTTGATTTGGAAATAGTTTAGAACGAAAATTATCATAACTTTAAGCAACCGCACAGACAAGGCAAATAGAGACGAATTTTTAACGCTAGTGGTGCAAAGGCGCAAGGACGCAAAGATTTTTAAGGTAAAAAGACAGAATAACAAACATTTTATTTTTCTTAGCGCCTTTGCACCACCAGCGTTAAATTAATTTTGAGAAAATCTGACTTTATTAAATCAATATGCGCTTTTGTTGTCTGTTTTTTAAGTGTTGTAATATTTGTCAGCCGTTCAGAGTCCAAACGCGGAACGCACTTTGCCAACCGCCGCGCTTCGCTAGCGGTTGCACACGCTAAAGCGTGGACTCTGAACAGTTATGCAAATCTCAAATAATTTAAAAAACAGAGTATTTAGTTGATTTTCAATTACTAAAAAATCCAAATTTGGCGCGGCACAAATTATTCTGTAAAGTTAAAACAACTTTATGAATATCCTTTCGCTGGAAAATGTCAGCAAGAATTACGGCATCAAGCCACTTTTTGAAAATGTGACGGTCGGACTCGAAGACCGCGACAAAATCGGGATTATCGGCGCAAACGGTTCAGGCAAAACGACGCTTTTGCGCGTGATTGCCGGACGCGAAGAACCGGACACCGGAAAAGTTACACGCGCCGGCGGGAAAACGATTGCGTATTTATCGCAAAATCCGCCGATTGACGAAGAAGCGACCGTTCTGGAAACGATTTTCGCGGCTTCGAGCGGCGTGATGAAAACGATTCTCGATTACGAAGCGGCGTGTCACGATTTGGCGGTCAACGGCGCAGACGCGAAAACGCTCGAAAAGGTTTCCGCGCTTCAGCACGAACTCGAAATTTCGGGCGGCTGGGAAATTGAAACGAACGCGCATATTATTCTCGATAAACTCGGCATCCGCGACACCTTCGCGCCGATGAAAACGCTTTCGGGCGGACAGCGCAAACGGGTCGCGCTCGCGCACGAACTTATCTTCAAACCCGACATTTTAATTCTCGACGAACCGACCAATCACCTCGACGCGGACACGATTGAATGGCTCGAAGATTATTTGAAACGATACACGGGCGCGCTGCTGCTCGTCACTCACGACCGTTATTTTCTCGACCGCGTGACGAATCGGATTTTTGAAATTGATTTTGGAGCGATTCAAAGTTTCGGCGGCAATTACGCTTATTATCTGGAGAAAAAGGAAGAACAGGAGACGCTTCGCGCCACCGAAGGACACAAGCGCGATATGCTGATAAAAAAAGAACTCGCGTGGCTCCGAACCGGCGCAAAAGCCAGAACCAGAAAATCGAAATCGCGCGTCAACGCGGCTTACGATTTGATAAATCAGCCGAAGGAGCGGGCGAAATCCGAGATTGATATTGCCGTCGGCGCAAAGCGGTTGGGGACGAAAATTATCGAACTCGACAATATTTCAAAATCTTACGGCGGGCGCGTGCTGATTGACGATTTTACGTATCTTATAAAGCGCGACGACCGCATCGGTATTATCGGCGCAAACGGCGCGGGAAAAACGACGCTTTTGGAACTCATTACGAATCGGATCGAGCCGGACGGCGGCGAAATTGAAATCGGGCAAACCGTGCATATCGGTTATTACGACCAGGAAAGCCGCGCTTTGAACGATGAACAGCGCGTGATTGATTATATCCGCGAAGTCGCCGAATATGTCACGACTGTCGGCGGGCAGCAAATTACGGCGGGACAAATGCTGGAGAAATTTCTGTTTACGCCTGCCGCGCAGTATTCGCTCATCGAAAATCTTTCGGGCGGCGAGCGGCGGCGACTTTATTTATTGAAAATTTTGATGAGTTCGCCGAATGTTCTTTTATTAGACGAGCCGACGAACGATTTGGATATTCCGACTTTGATTGCGCTCGAAGAATATTTGGACGATTTTGCGGGCGCGTTAATCGTCGTCAGCCACGACCGCTATTTTCTCGACCGGACGATTGAACGGATTTTCAAATTTGAGGGCGAAGGAAAAATACGTGAATTTCCGGGCGATTATTCGACTTATTTGGAAATCTCCGGGCGGGAAAAATCTGAAAATAAAGAAGCTGAAAAACAGACGGAAATGCGCGCTCCGGCAAAAACTGAAAGGTCTTCGGAAAATTCAAGTGAAAAATCCGAATCGAAAAAACTCACCTTCAAAGAAAAACTCGAACTCGAAACGCTCGAAATGGAAATTCCCGAAACTGAAAAGAGATTAGCTGAAATTGAACACGAATTAAGCCGGTTCGCCGCCGACGCTTTTAAAGTCAACGAACTTTTTATCGAGCAGCAAAAGTTAAATTTACAACTCGAAACAGATACTGAAAGATGGCTGGAATTATCCGAAAGAGCCGGGTGAAAAATTGATCCGCGTTCCTGCGTTCCCGCTTCGCCGCCCGACCTTGAGGGAAGGCTAACCGACGCGGATTTAAAAGACACATTACGAAATAGCGAAAGACGTCGCGGATGAATTAAAATAGAAAATAAAGATAGAAGGAGAAAAAATAATGGCACAATGTGAAGTTTGCGGCAACGATTATTATCTGGCTTTTGAGGTAATTACGGCGGGAAACCGTCACGTCTTCGATTGTTTTGAATGCGCGATTCACCGGCTCGCGCCGGTTTGTGCGAATTGCGGATGCAAAGTTATCGGTCACGGCGTAGAAGCCGACGCGACTTATTTTTGCTGCGCCCATTGTGCCAGACAAAAGGGCGTAGTCGGCGTGGATGACCACGTTTGGGGAAAGGAAAGAGAAACGGCGGAAAGTTCAGGTGAATAAAACGTCGGGCGAACTCTTAGTAATCACGACAAATCAGAACGGGAATTTTTTATGAAAGGTTTGCTTTGTAGCTTGATTGCCATTTTTGCTTTGTTTTTAATCGGCTGCGGTCAGCCGCCGACGGGTTTGGCGGAAAACGAAGTCGTTTCGACGCAAAATATCCCGAATGGTGAAAATGCTAATCAATCTGCCGCCAAATTTCGCGTCGAAACCGTCGCCTCAGGCTTGGAAGTTCCGTGGGCGTTCGCGTTTCTGCCGAACGGAAATCTGCTTTTTACCGAACGACCGGGCAGAGTGCGCGTGATCGAAAACGGAAAACTTCGCGCCGAAACAATTTTTACCGTTCCCGATGTCGAACCGTCGAGCGAAAGCGGTTTGATGGATTTATCGCTGCATCCGCAGTTCGCGCAAAACAATTACATTTATCTGGCTTACGCTTATCGCGGCGACGGAAAACAGGTTCGCGTTGCGCGTTATAAATTTGCGAACAACACAATCACCGAACCGAAAACGATCATCGAAGCAATTCCAGCCGCGCCGAATCATGCCGGAACACGGGCGCGTTTCGGTCCCGACGGCAAACTTTACATCACGACCGGCGATGCATCGCAAAAACAACTCGGACAAGATACGGGTTCGCTTGCCGGAAAAACTCTGCGGCTGAACGACGACGGAGGCATCCCGGCAGATAATCCGTTTGTTAATAATAAAAATTATCGCCCGGAAATCTGGACAATCGGACACCGCAACGCGCAGGGCTTGGCGTGGCAGCCCGGCACAAATTTAATGTTTCAGACCGAACACGGACCTTCCGGTTTCGACGCTCCCGGCGGCGGCGATGAAGTCAATTTTGTCGAAGCCGGCAAAAATTACGGATGGGCGGAGATTCATCACCGACAGACAAAAGAAGGAATGGTTTCGCCGCTTTTGGAATATACTCCGGCGGCTGCGCCCGCGAGCGCAATGTTTTACAGCGGCAAGGCTTTTCCCGAATTCAAAGGCAATTTCTTTTTTGGAAATTTGCGCGGCGAACGTATTATTCGCGTTTCACTCGACGGCAGAAAAGCCGTCGCTCAGGAAGATTTGCTGAAAGGAACTTACGGGCGAATCCGCGAGATGGCGGAAGGACCGGACGGTTTTATCTATTTTTCGACGTCAAACCGCGACGGGCGCGGCTCTCCGGCAAACGAAGACGACCGGATTATGCGAATCGTGCCGGTTAAATAAAAACAATTTTTCAGAATTAGAAGGAGTTAAAAATGTCAATCATTCAATCGTCCGAAAAGGATTTGTCACAAGTTGCCGAGGGCATTTTTCATACAAAAATAATTTTCGTCAATTCATATTTTGTGGATACGCCGGAGACCGCGTCCGGCTCGTTTGTGCTGGTTGATACGGGACTTCCCTTTGCGGCGGGGAAAATTCGCCGCGCGGTAGAAAATCGTTACGGCGCGGGCGCGCGCCCGACGGCGATTGTGTTGACGCACGGACATTTCGACCACGCGGGATCGGTTCTCGATCTCGCCGAAGAGTGGAATGTTCCGGTCTACGCGCACCGTCTCGAAATGCCTTATTTAACGGGCGTATCCGATTATCCGCCGCAAGACCCGACCGTCGGCGGCGCACTCGCGCAAATGGCGCGTCTTTTTCCTCATAGCGGCATTGATTTGAAAAACCGCGTTCACACTTTGCCGGAAAATGGTGAAATCAATGAAATGCGCGGCTGGCGAGCCGTTCACACGCCCGGTCATACTGCCGGACATATTTCCCTGTGGCGCGAAAGCGACCGCGTTTTGCTCGCCGGAGACGCGCTGGCGACGCTGAATCAGGATTCCTGGATTTCCAATTTGACGAAAAAACAGGAATTTCATACGCCGCCCGCGCCTTTTACCACTGATTGGCAAGCCGCGCGTCGTTCGGTTGAATTGCTCGCTGATTTAGAACCAAACGTCGTTGCCGCCGGACATGGTAAACCGATACGGGATGAGAATACGGCGCAGCAATTAAAAGAATACGCCCGCAATTTTCAACCGCCGCGCAAAGGTCGTTACGTCAATAGTCCGGCAATTGCGGACGAGCGCGGCGTAGTCGCTTTGCCGCCTCCCGTGACCGATACCGTAAAAATTGTCGCCGGTGCAGCCGCTGCCGGAGTTATCGTCACCGCTTTAATGAGAAAAAATCGGAGAAGATAGCACTACGAGTGAAAATTGTTTTTGCTAAGTTTATTTTATTGTTTTTCGTTTTCCAGTAATTCTTTCGCTTTCAGAAGACTTTGCCGGTGTTCTTCGGTAACTTGCGGATACTGCAAATTCATTGATTCCAACTTTTTAACAACAATTTCGGAAACCGCCACGCGCGTAAACCATTTTTTGTCGGCGGGAATGACAAACCAGGGCGCGTCTACAGTTGAGGTTGCTTCGATTGCTTCCCCGTAGGCTTTCATATAATCATTCCAAAAGGAACGTTCTCTGGCGTCAGTAGCAGAGAATTTCCAATTTTTTTCAGGCGTTTCGATTCTCGCCAAAAAGCGTTCCTTTTGTTCCTGTTTAGAAACATTGAGAAAAAATTTTAAAATGTGAACGCCGTTTTCCGCCAGATACGTTTCGTAATTACGGATTTGTTCAAATCGTTTTTTCCAGATGTTTTTGTCATTTTTCGCCGCGTCAGGCAGCGATTGGGTTTGGAGAATCTCCGGGTGAACGCGGACGATTAAGACTTCTTCGTAATATGAACGATTGAAAATACCAATGCGCCCGCGTTCCGGCGTGTTTTTCGCGCAGCGCCATAAAAAATCGTGGTCGAGTTCTTCCGACGAAGGCTGTTTGAACGAAAAAACCTGAACGCCCTGCGGATTCAGTCCCGACATTACGTGCTTGATCGCGCCGTCTTTGCCCGCCGCGTCCATCGCTTGGAAAATTACAAGCAAAGCATGCTTGTTTTCGGCATAAAGCACGTCTTGGAGTTCGGTCAGCCGCTTGACATTTTTTACTAAATCTTCCTTCGCTTCGTTTTTGTCGGTGTAATCGCCCGAAAAATCGGTTTTATGCTTTTTTAAGTTGAGCTTTACGTTTTCAGGAATCAGAAATTGATCGTAATTCATATTTTTATTAAAGTAATGTATTTAATTTACTATAAACCAAATCTGATGTTCCGCAAAAAAATCTTTTGTTTAAATAAAAGCAAATTTGATTGTGTTTTTATTCTTCGCCTAAATCTTTGCAAAAGTGATGTTTTAACCCGTCACAATTTCAATCAATATTTCAGTAAATTGTTTATTTACAGATTAATCAAAAGGAATTGTTTATGGGAAAATGTTCAGTATTGAAAACCGATGGAAGCTGTGAGCTGCTAAACGATACTCCGTCAGGTTCAAAATCTCCAACTTCCGGCAACAGACCGGGCAATGACGTAAAAATATCCGCTCCGGTCGGGATAAACTCCCCGAATATTTACGATGATGTATACAACATTCAATATGCTTTAGATAAAGTTCCGCCGATTGACGGCGGACCGTCTCCACTACTCGTGATTGACGGCAAGTGCGGACCGAAAACCGTTAAAGCCATTCAGACCTTTCAATTAAAACATTTCGGCTGGTCGGGAGCCGACGGAAAAATCGAGCCGAATAAACAAACTCATCGCAAACTAATAGAAATTTCAAATCGTTATAATGTTTACCCGTCTCTGCCGCTCGATTTAAAAACGGACGATTGGTTTCTCGCCGCCATGATGCAGCATGTTCCATACACCATCAACTGTATTCACGCGGCAATGGCAAAGATTTTGTTAGCGATGCCGACGGCGGATTCTGCGTCAGCGGGCGGATTGCTCGCATCTTTCGGACGGGAAGAAAGAATGAGTCTTTTGAATCGGCATTTTACGATAGACGGTTTTCCCGCTCCCCGTCAAAGAATTCTGCAAAGATTATATGATATTTACGGCTATATGCTGAATGTTCTAAATCGTCCCGATTATTATTTTACGCTCGATACGGATAACAGCGGAGAAAGAATCAGCACGGTTGCTTTTGCGCGGCTCGGAGGATTTTTCAGCAAAGATGCGACCGGGAAAATCGTTTTCAGGCGCGGAGCTTATTTTGCCACCGGCATACAGGATTTCGCCGCTTTTGTGTTCATTCACGAACTGAGACATTTTGTCGAACGTGAAGGCGAACACGGACATTTTGCCAAAGGATGGGTCACCGACCCGGGAATGCAGGCTTTACTTCCTTCCCAAAAAATTTACAATAGCGACACTTTTGGAGGTTTCGCGCTCGAAGCCAGGAACGGAATTATGGAACGCCCGGTGTGGATTAAATCGAGTGTTTTTCGTTAAAAATAAAAGGCATTCCATTTCTGGAATGCCTTTTATTTTTAATTAGTTCCGATTTACGCGGTTGCCGGATTATTTCCGGTAATCGGCGGCAGAATCGGCTTTTTCTTGAACGGATTCAAAGAACCTTCTTCGCCGGTTTTCTGCGGCGTTCCGCCATCGTTTATATTTGATTCGGTGCCGTCATTATCAAGCGGAAGACCGGCAACAATCCGGCGAATTTGAACGCCGTCGAGCGTTTCTCTTTTAATTAATTCTTCTGAAAGACGAACCATCGCGTCGGTGTTTTCAGAAATAACAAGACGGGCTGTTTCATATTGATTGGCAATGATTTTCTTGACTTCGCTGTCAATTTTAATTGCCGTCGCTTCCGAATAATCACGATGCTGCGAAATTTCACGTCCTAAGAAAATTTGTTCTTCCTTTTTACCGAACGTGAGCGGTCCGAGATCGGACATACCATATTCGCAAACCATCGAGCGGGCAAGTTCCGTCGCGCGTTCAATGTCATTTGAAGCTCCGGTTGTCACCTGTTCCGCTCCGAAATAAATTTCTTCGGCAATCCGTCCGCCCATCAAAATCGCAATCTGGCTCAAAAGATATTCCTTCGTATAGCTGTGACGGTCGCCTTCCGGCAACTGCATCGTTACACCGAGAGCCATTCCGCGCGGAATAATCGAAACTTTGTGAACCGGATCTGCCGAAGGAACTTTGAGTCCGACCAGCGTATGTCCCGCTTCGTGATAAGCCGTCAATTTTTTCTCGCTGTCGGAAAGCACCATACTTTTGCGCTCCGCGCCCATTAAAACTTTGTCTTTGGCGATTTCAAAATCGGTCATCGTGACGACTTTTTTGTTGAAACGCGCCGCATTAAGTGCCGCTTCATTGACAATATTCGCCAAATCCGCGCCGGTAAATCCGGGCGTTCCGCGGGCGATCACGTTGATGTCCACGTTTTCGTCAAGCGGAATTTTGCGTGTGTGAACTTTCAAAATCGCATCGCGTCCTTTTACGTCCGGTCTTCCGACCATCACGCGCCGATCGAAACGTCCGGGACGAAGAAGCGCCGGGTCGAGAACGTCGGGACGATTGGTTGAAGCTATCAAAATAACTCCGTCATTCGATTCAAAACCGTCCATTTCAACCAGTAATTGATTCAATGTCTGTTCGCGTTCATCGTGTCCGCCGCCGAGACCCGCGCCGCGATGCCGTCCGACCGCATCAATTTCGTCAATAAAAATTATACACGGAGCGTTTTTCTTTCCCTGCTCGAACAAATCACGAACACGCGACGCGCCGACACCGACAAACATTTCAACAAAATCAGAACCTGAAATCGAGAAAAACGGCACGTTCGCTTCGCCCGCAACTGCTTTTGCGAGAAGCGTTTTACCCGTTCCCGGAGGTCCGACCATCAGAACGCCTTTCGGAATTTTACCGCCGAGTTTTTGAAATTTTTGCGGGTCTTTCAGAAATTCTATTATTTCTTCAAGTTCTTCTTTAGCTTCTTCAACGCCGGCGACGTCTTTAAATGTAATCCGCTTTTGTTGATTGTTCAGCAATTTGGCGCGTGATTTTCCGAAACTCAGAGCCTTGTTGCCGCCCGCCTGCATCTGCCGCAAAGTAAACGCGAGAAAACCGATCAAGAGCAGAAACGGCAGAGCGTTAATCAACAAAATCCAGCCCCAACCGCTCGAACTTTGTTCTTCATTGAATTTAACCTGCGAACCCGGATTTGCCTTGTTAAAATCAGTAATAGCTTTCAGAAGCGCTTCACGAGTTGCGTCACTGCCGATAGTGGTAACGAATTTACCTCCATTTCCGTCAACGAATTCAACTCCGCCCTGTTTGAAAAAGGCTTCCTTAAATTCCTTGTTTTCAATTCGTGTAATCGCTAAATCAATCGTCAAATCTTGCGGATTTTTCGTTTGCTTGCTCTGCAAAAACCAGACAAACAAAAGCGCGCTCGAAATAATCATCAGCCACAATAAAACTTGCTTTGCTTTAGAACTCAATTTATAGCCTCCAAAATAATCTTTTCATCAAAAAATATCATAAAATATTAGTTACAGTTCTTTGATGAGTTTTTCAATTCTCACGTTGTTTTCAATACTTCCGGCAGCGGCTCGTCAAAAGCCAACATTTGATTTTAGTTTGTGAACGGTTATTTTACAACTTAAAAGATTTTAAAAGATAGTTTCCCATCTTTTTTGACAACTTGCGCGCCGTTCGGCAGTTCGACGCATTTTCCGCTTTTGCGGCTGAATGCCAAACGCTCAATCGCTTCGAAATGTTTCAACTCCAAACTACGCAAATTCCCGCGATTCGCCTCAAGCCATTGCCGCACAACGCGATAAAGCATTGCTTTCGGCAAATTTTTCAGTTTTTGCAAAGGCAGATTTTGCCGGTCGCCGTCAATTATCGGGTCGTCTTCTTCCGCTTCAATCTTTTGCCGCTCACGCTCTAAAAATTCGTCTTCCCGACGCAAAATTTTTGCTGTGTCGGAGAGTGTTTCAATTATTTTAGGGTTAAAGTCTTCGAGCATCGGAAGCAAAACTTTTCGCACCCGAACGCGCTTAAAAGCCAAATCCTCATTCATCGCATCATCTCGATACTCGACTTCACTTTGGCGGCAGTAATTTTCCGTATCACGCCGCTTCGCCCAATTTAACAAAGGACGAACCAGTTGGATTTTGGATTTTGGATTTTGGATTTTGGATTTTTTAATTTCAGATTCAAAATTCAAAATTCCAAAATTTCCCTTTTCCCCTTTTCCCTTTTTCCCCTTTCCCCCTTCGCTTCGATTCTCATCTTCTATCTCACGAATCGGCGACATTCCGCTCAAACCTTGCAAACCGCTTCCGCGCAATAAATTTATCAAAAATGTTTCCGCTTGGTCGTTCATTGTGTGCGCCGTTAAAATTCCGTAAGCCTGAATATTTTCAGCCGTTTGCGATAAAAAT
>Ga0136618_10000625_pt1 | contig 12453 bp, 11 predicted proteins | sample AntDrymUQ3302106_2_FD_104805 | JGI IMG/M metagenome (GOLD analysis project Ga0136618, IMG submission 104805) | Polar desert sand microbial communities from Dry Valleys, Antarctica - metaG UQ330 (21.06) | ecosystem: Environmental > Terrestrial > Soil > Desert | place: Antarctica: Dry Valley... | reverse complement strand
GATTGATTGATTCGGTTTTCTCAAATTCAGCGACTAAAATTGCGGTAATCAGAAAACCTGAAATGACGAAAAAAACTTTGACCCCGAAGTTTCCTAAATAAGGAAGATGAGAGGTAAAATTTGAGAGCAAATGGCTCAAAAGGACGAGAAGAATTGCTAACGCTCGCAAACCGTCAAGGCTCGCTATTCTGCCTTCGTTATTCATAAAATAAAAAAATTTACTCAAACCAGTAAATTAAAGTTTTGTCGGAACGGCAAATTTCTTAGTTTCTATTAGTTTTTATTCAAGATTAATTGAATACCTGCTTAATGCTTCGTCATAGATCTCACTTGAGCGTAGAGCGCGAAAGTTAGCTGCAACTGAAAAATTAACGAGAAGAATCAGAATCCAGAAGTCGCCATTCCGCCTCGACCAAACAACAGCCGTGCGTAATCGGCGGAACTTCGCCCGACCCGTAAAAATCTCCTTCGATGACGGTCAACTCGCTCGCGTCATCAATTCTATCGAGATATTCATCATCGCACATAACGCTAAAGCCCAAACGATAACTCGCGGGCGGTAAGGGAAGTTTACGTATGCGACAAACAAAAACTCCGGTCGCAGGTAAAGAATCCCAGTTGTCGCCGGTCAGCCGGTTGTGCTGCAAAAATACCGGAACATCCAAATAAGTTCTTACCATAAAGCCGATAATTACGTTAGATTTCTTATAGTTCGGCAGCGTTTCAAAATAAAAACAGACATCAATGTCTTGACCCGACATAGTATTGTAAAGAGAATTGCCGTCTAAATCCTTAATTTCAATCGCGGTTACGCGCACTTCGCCCGAACCCGTTCTGTCGGCGCGTTCTTTAAAGTTTAAATTAACATTTTTATTGACGCTTTCGAGGTAATACGAGATGGCGCCGGATTGTTCGCCGACGAAGGTAACTTTGCCTTTTTCTAAAACCACGCCGCGCCCGCATAGATTTTCGACGGCAGCCATGTTATGGCTTACAAAGAGAACCGTTCGCCCCGCCTTTGCCACGTCCCGCACTTTGCCGAGACATTTTTTTTGAAATTGCGCGTCGCCGACCGAGAGAATTTCGTCAATGATTAAAATGTCGGGATTAAGGTGCGCCGCGACCGAGAAGGCGAGACGCATATACATTCCGCTGGAGTAATGTTTGACGGCGGTGTCGAGAAATTTTTCAATTTCCGCGAATGCGACAATCTCGTCAAACAATCGTTTAATTTCGTAATTTTTCAAACCCAGAATCGCGCCGTTCACGAAGATGTTTTCGCGCCCCGTGAGTTCCGGGTGAAAACCCGTGCCGACTTCTAAAAGACTGTTCGCGTTGCCGTATAATTCGATTCGTCCCGCGGTCGGTTCGGTAACTCGCGCCAGAATTTTCAAAAGAGTTGATTTGCCCGCGCCGTTGCGTCCGATGATTCCGACAATCTCGCCCGGTTCGACTTCAAAGCTGACGTCGCGCAGCGCCCAAAACATATCCGATTCGCTGCGCTTCCGGCGTGAAAAAATTTCCAAAGGCGAACGCGCGATGTTCGAGACGGTTTCCCGCAGCGTCGCGTAAGTCGCGGGACGAATTCCCAGTTTATATTGTTTGCTCAAATTTTCGACCTTAATGATAGGCTTCATCAGTTTGCGGGTATTCGGATTGTAAAATGCATCCGGTCTATGATGCGGAATTCAAAAAGTTGCGGATGATTTCGTCAATCCGGGCGGCTCGATTATCGAATGTGTGTTCGCGCAATGTGCGGAGTTGACCGGCTGCCGCGAGTTCACGCCGCTCGTCTTCGTGTTCGAGGATATATTTAACTTTTTCAACGCACTCTGCCGCCGAACGATAAGTCAAAACTTCTTTGTCGGGTTCAAACAAATCAGACAGATTTTCTTTCCAATCGGTCAACAAACACGTCCCGACACCCGTCGTTTCAAACAACCGCATATTAGACGCGCTGACGGGCGAGATGTCTATATGATTGTTGAAAACAACGCGAGTGTCAAGAAGTTGTTGGAACATCTCGATCCCAAATAGAGGTGAGCGCGTTCGATGTGAGATGTGTTCATCAACGCATTGCTCAAAGGCTGGCGGCGACTTCCACGCGGCGATTTTTCGCAGTCCGGGCAGCGCATTCAGTAATTGTTCTGAAACGCCCGCGCTCCGCACGGCGGCGACAACATCATACGCTTTGCGGCGAGCGAACATACTCCGCCGTTGTTTGAGAGACGGATGCTTTATATCCGACCAAATTTGCAAATTTGTGGATTCGACAAGTTGAAGTAATAACCGCTCGCGCTCAATATGGAATTGGCTCTGTTTCAAAATCGAGCCGATAAATCCAAAGTCAACACCCGGCTGAGATTTCGGATTAAGCTGATTCAAAATACGCGGCGCAAAAGCGTGGTTGACGTGATTACTGCGAATGCCTTTGACTCGAAAATCCGCCACCATTTCGGGGACGCACGAAAGAGCGACGTCCCATTCGCGGAATACGGACGAGTCATTATAAGGCGCTCCGCACCAACCCAAAATGAGACGAATCGAAGGACATTCGCGTCTTACATTTTTCAGAAAATCGGCGGTGAAGATTGAATAATCGGCAACCAGCAGCACGTCGGGGCGAAAATTTTTAATTTGTGCCGCGGCGATTTGAAAGAGCCAATCGTTCTCATCAAAATTGAAATTGTTCTCGCTCGCCCAACTCGTCTGCAAAAATTTTGCGTTGGCGATGATGTCGGTCGTTTCGTAATTTAGTTTGGTTAAGGCGCCGGTCCAAAAATCAGAAGAGCCGAAGCAGTCATCTATCAGCGCGCGATGCTGAACGGAATAAAGCTGTGTTTTGAGTTCGAGTCGCTTCTCGTAAAAATCTCGCAGATACGAGGGATGATAAATGCCCAGTTTAAGTAAGCGCATAATTGCCGAACGGATTCAAAGTTCCAGGTGATAGATGATATTTCCGGTCGATTCTTCAACGCCGGTTTGATGCAAGCCCAGCCGCCGCGCGCCTCTCGGCGAAACGTTATCCGGGTGAATCTTCGCCATTAATCGTTTAGCTCCCGAGAGCCGGCAAATTAACTTGGCGGTGTCTAAAGTCAAACGCATAAAAGCGCCGCCGCGATATTTTTCGTCAATCAAAACCCCGAAAGACGGAACTTCATAACCGGCATCCCAGCCGCGCAGCATAAAAACGCCGGCAAGATCGGCTTGCCAAAAAACTCCTGAATAAATATCCATCCTGGATGCTGACAACACCTCGGCAATGGCGGATTCGTCCGCACCGAATGCGTAGAAGAAACGCAGATACTCGGGTGATTGCGAACGCATAAAGGCAGAAACCGCGGCGGCGTCGGTCGGTTCAAGCGGACGAATTGAGAAAAATTTATTTAAAGACATTGTTATTAAAACTTAAAGATTGACCGCAAAATATCATTATCCTTCATTTTTAAAAGCCCTAGAAGTGTGTGGTAACACACAGACGGCACATCAATTTTAATATAATTTAAATTAAATATCATTTCGGGAATCTTTTTTTTTGAACCCGTGAATCCAAATTACGTTTATGCGCGAATGAGAATATATGCTACCAGTAAAGAAGTTAATGCAAAGTCTGGTAATTAGTGTTTAGAATCAAATAGATTGTCTCGATATTTTATTGTGGTAAAATGCTAGAATAATCTTATCAGATTCGATTGAAATTTTACTTTGGTTGAAAGCAAAATTTGTTGCCCGAAATTGAGCGGTTAAACTCAATTTCGGGTTGTCATAAGTGTTACTCGGCTGGGATTTAAGCCTTGGCAGTATCGAGCAGGGGCAAACACTTAAAATATTAAAACATAAAGGATACAAGGAGGATTAGTAAATGCGAAAAACAACACAAATTCTTTTGACAATGGCAATCGCCGCCATCACATCTATGTCACTACTAATAGGTGGACTTCCCGAAACACAAGTGACCGAAGCATCCAGTCACCGTGAAGCTCCATTGATCAGTACTGACCCGGGAGCGGATACCACGGACGTTTATGCGTTCGTCAGCCCCGACAGACCAAATACGGTTACAATATTAGCCAACTACATCCCGGATGAAAATCCGGCAGGCGGTCCGAACTTCTTCAAGTTTGACGACAGCGTGCTGTATCAAATCCGGTTCGACAACAACGGCGACGGTCGGCTTGACCTCGCCATTCAATATCGCTTCAGAACAGTGGTCGGGAACGGCAATTCGTTTCTGTATAACGGCGACTTCGACGGCAACGGCGAAGGAACCATCAACAATCTGTCCGACCCCGACTTCAACGTCAAACAGTTTATGGATGTGACGGCTCTGATCCGGCAGGGTGACCCAGCCAATCCGACCTTCACAACCTTCGTGCTCGGCACTAATTTGCCGACGCCGCCCGTTAATGTCGGTGTGCGCTCGACACCGAACTACGAAACGAATCTCGCCGAGCCTTCGATCGCCACGGTTGCGACCGGCGCTGGCAACATCAGACTTTTTGCCGGACAGCGCGAGGAAGCATTTTACGTTGACCTCGGCTCGATTTTCGACTTGGTAGGTCTGCGTCCGTTTAACGCAGCGCATCTCGCGCCGCTCCCAACCTCTAGAGGCGTTGATGCCCTCGCGGGCTCTAACGTTCATACGATTGCGATACAGATTCCGACCCAACTGCTGACGCGCACCGGTGCGCTGCCGACGGGAGCGACCGATCCGACCGCGATTATCGGTATCTACTCGACGGCAAGTCGTCCGGGAACTATAGTGTTGAACAACAACGGCACGAGAACCGCGGATTTGAACGCCGCGTGCGGCACATCGGCAGCACCGGGAGCGGGCAGCATAACGCCCAATGCAAGCTGCGTGCAGGTTTCGCGTCAAGGTAATCCGCTCTTTAACGAATTGTTCATTCCAATGGGCACTTCGCCGACTGTTTCGGAAAACGATAAAGACCTGTATAATGCACAACTTCCGGCGAGCGACGTGAACCGTATTGACTTTGTGCGCGGCACGCCGACACGACCGGTCGAGCCGGTTAATTTGATTAACTTGTTGTATCCGCCGGTTTTCGACGCTCCGACATCAGGACGCATCGATCTCGTGCGCGTCTATCTGACGGGCGTCCCCGCCGGAACTGCCACCGCAGCCGGACCCAGCCCTGCGGGAACGCGCTTCCCGTTCCAACCTGACCCGGCTGACCCGACGGCGGGCAACGGCTCGGCTCCGGCAGAATACCTGCGTTTGAACACTGCTGTTCCGGCGACGGCGCCAGGATCGGAAAACCGCATCGGCTTTGCCGCGGGCGACTTTGCCGGTTATCCTAACGGTCGGCGTTTAGGTGATGATGTAATTGACATCACGTTGCGCGCCGCGGCTGGCATCCTGCTTCCGGGCAACGCTTGTGCGAACGGCACAGCCAGTTGTAACCAAGCACCCAATAACATACTCGGCGACGGTGTCAATCAGAACGAAAGGGCTTTCCGCTCGACGTTCCCGTACTTAGCATCGCCTTACGACGGCTATTCGTTCCCGAAAGGCGGTCGCCCTTGTGCTGCGGACACGACTTCGCCATGCCCGTCGCCGAGTCCGACACCGAACCCGTAACGGTTTAGGGAGTAAGACGGTCATGACTATGACCGTAAACGCGTAACAAAAAGAAGGCTAATGTATTTCTTTTAGCCTTCTTTACTTTCAATCAACCGAAGTAAGAGATAAAATTCGTGGGCGATATTTGACTTCAAACACCGCTCACGAATTTTATTTCTATTTTATTTCCATCGTATCCAAAAGATATGCGTAAACAACTTTACATAACAATTTTCGCGGGAATTACCATCGGAATCATTTTGACTTTGATAATTACGGCAGTTTCCAAGCCCGATGCTTCTCCTGAGGCTTCGCTTTTACTACCCGTAAAGTCCAGTCAAGCGACGATGGCGGACCAGAATATCAGTTCGGCTCAGGGGTCTATAGAGAAATATCCGACTGATCCGAAAGGTTTTAATATGTTGGCTGCTGCATTTATGCAGAAAGCCCGCGAAACCGGAGATTTCAGCCTTAACGCGCGCGCCGAAGAATCACTCAAACATTCATTCCGGGTTGCTCCTGACAACTATGACGGAATAAAACTCCAAGCGGCTCTATTACTTAATTACCATCGCTTTTCGGAAGCATTGCAAACCGCGCAGCGCGCACAGGCGATGAATCCGCGAAATCACGACGTTTACGGCGCAATCGTAGATGCAATGGTTGAGTTGGGCGATTATAAAGGTGCTGTTGATGCTGCTCAGACGATGGTTGACCTGCGACCGGATACGGCTTCTTATTCAAGAATCTCGTATCTGCGTTCACTTCACGGCGACACGAAAGGGGCGATTGATGCGATGAAAATGGCTGCCGAATCCGCCAATCCTAAAAATCCCGAAAGCGTCGCGTGGTGCCGCGTTCATCTGGGCGACGAATTAATGAATTTCGGCAAATTAAAAGAAGCGGAACACGAATACGATTACGCTCTCTATTCGTTTCCCGAATATCATCTGGCGCTTGCCGCTAAAGCACGCGCCCGATATGCCGCAGGTGATACTGATAACGCAGTAATATTTTATAAACGCGCGGTCGAGCGTGTTCCTCTGCCTGAGTATGTCGCCGCGCTCGGAGATTTATACACGAAACTTAATCGTACGGAAGAAGCGAAACAACAATATGACCAGGTTGAGTTTATCGAAAAATTGGGAGCAGCCGGCGAAACTTATTCCCGCCAGTTAGCATTGTTCTGGGCTGACCACGACATTCGTTTGGATGAAGCCTTAGCCGCCGCCGAGCGTGAACGCGCGACGCGTAATGATATTTATACTTCCGACGTTCTTGCCTGGTGTCTCTACAAAAAAGGCAGATTTGCCGAGGCAAAGACCGCAATTGACGAAGCATTGCGTCTGGGAACGCGAGATCCTCGCCTGCTTTATCACGCAGGTCTGATTGCGTTGTCAACCGGCGATAATCAAAAGGGCGCGGAGTATCTAAAACAGGCATTAGCCATCAATCCGGCTTTTGATATTCTGCAAGCAGAAGCGGCTAAGGAAAAATTGAATTCCATTAAGGGCAAATAATTTTTTTCCACGCTTTTTGTAAAATGACGCGGTTAATTGTCGGGTTTATATAAATCGGAATTAATGTTCCTTTTTCGACAGCGATTTTCGACAACGATAAACCTAATTCTTATTTCTTACAACTTCTTTCAGGTATTTGTAACCCGGAACGTAAGATTTTGCAAAAGATGTCAGATATTTTGGAAATGAGTAGTTATAAATCAAATACCAAAATAATAATGAGTATTTTCTAAAGTAGATAAAATTAAAAATATACGGTTCTTTCAAAAACGCCTTACAAAGAAAATAATTGTAAATACCGAAATGCTTTTTGACAAAAAGCGGAAATTCCTTCACAAAAACAGGATCACGATTAATTTCAGCGCTTATTCCGCCTTCCTCATAATCGGCAATGACAAAATCAATATATCGCTTAGTCACTCCCTCGTGCATAAAACACTTTAAGTTAAAAAACCAATCGGCAAAAATTTTATATCGCAAATCATACTTTCCGACAATATCGAACAGGGTTCGATGATAAAAGATACCTTGCTGGCAGAGATTGTCTCTGATAAATAAAGTGCTGGTAAATTCTTTGCCGTTGTAAACCTTATTTTTCACAAAATAACAATTACCGTAAACAAAACCCGGATTTTCCTGCGGCAAAAACTCTCTAATTTGTTCTAAAATGTTTGGTTTCAGGCAGTCTCCCGCGCCGATAAAATAAATATATTTTCCCGTCGCTAAATCTATCCCTTTATTAAAAGCATAGTAAACTCCGTCATCTTTTTCGGAAATGAGAGTTAAATCGCTTTCGTAATTCTTTATATAATCGAGCGTGTCATCGGTCGAAGCTCCGTCAAGGACAATCAACTCGAATAATTCTTTGTTCTGAGAAAAAATCGACTGCAAAGTGGTTTCAACTTTCTGACCACAATTATAAGTCGCCATAATAATCGAAAACATTTTTTGATTCGCTGTTTCAGACGCTGCCATAAACGGTTTTGGTTAAGTTCCTGCTTGAAAACTTTTATTTTCGACGGACAAAACAAATTTCCATCAACAGTATTAGATTATTGGGATTTTCTTTGACATTGCCGCAATGCGCGACACACGCAATCTATATTATCTTCGGTTAAACCAGCCCAGGTCGGTAAGCTAATTCCGTTACCGGACAAATTTTCGGCAACCGGAAATGACTCGCCGGCGGCGGAATCTATGTAAGGCGGTAAGGAATGTGCCGGATAAAAGACGGGTCTGGTTTCAATCCCCTGTTCGCGCAACATCTCGATGACAACGTCACGATTATGCCAAAAATCCGGTTCGAGAACGATATTGAACATCCAGTAAACGTGACGCGCCCAAGTCTGCTCGGTCTGCCACGAAAGACCGGTCACATCCTGCAATCGTTCGCTATAAAGTTTTGAGATGCGCGATCTTAACTCGAGCTGTCGTTCTATCTGTTCGAGTTGCGCTAATCCAATTGCTGCCGCCAAATTCATCATGCGGTAATTGTATCCCACAATCAGGTGCCAGTAACGACGATTCGGATCCATACCCTGACCGCGCAAAAGCCGCGCGTGATCTGCCAGCGCGTCATTATCCGTCACGACCATACCGCCTTCGCCGGTGGTGATGATTTTGTTGGCGTAAAAACTAAAGGCGGCGACATCGCCGAGCGAACCGACAATGCTTCCGTCATATACCGCTCCGTGAGCCTCTGCCGCGTCTTCCAACAAGAATAAATTATGACGGAGGGCAATTTCCTTTAACTCACGCATTTTTGCCGGATGCCCGTATAAATGAACGGCGATTATACCTTTTGTGCGGGACGTGATTTTGGATTCGACCTGTTTCGGATCGAGATTCCAGGTTTCCGATTCCGAGTCGGCGAAAACAGGTTTTGCGCCGCAATATGTAACCGCGTTCGGAGTTGCAACGAAAGTTAAGGTCGGCACAATCACTTCATCGCCCGGCTGCACGCCGAGCGCGACGAGTGCCAGATGCAAAGCCACCGTGCCGTTGCAGCAGGCAACGGCGTGTTTTACGCCGCAGAATTCGGCAAAGCCGGTTTCGAATAGCTCGACGTATTTGCCTGCCGATGAAATCCATCCCGATTCCATACAGTCATCTACATATTTTTTTTCATTGCCGCTAAAAAGCGGGCTAGCGACGGGAATATCGTATAACATTAACAATTAGATTTTCTTATCAACTTTAAAATTTAAGACGGTTTTCAGGCAATTCGTCATCTTGCGTAAATTTTGACTCGATTAGATTATTCTGAAATTATTTTTGCTTATTTCGGGAACTGCGGAGTCGTTTTTTCAAATAGGAGAAAGACAATTGCGTTATATAAAAAACGCTGCCCATCGGCGCGAGTCTGAAACCGGTTGCGAAAGACCTCAAATGTTTTACGGAAAAACCGTCGCGTTTCAAATTCAAACGCCCGAAATTAAAATAATGACTCGCTAGTCTTTTTTTCATAACAGCTTTTTCCGTAAAACTTAATTGTTCTTGAAAAAGTTGGGCAATAAGCGGTTCATCGTGTAATCCCAAATCTCTAATTATCTCTAACTCTTCTCTGCCATGATAAATGTTGCTGCTGTGTACCCGTTTTGTCCAATATCGGGATAATGTAAAAGCTGCGCGACACGAATTCATTACTACCATCTCTAAAATCAGACACCAATCATCGGCAATCTTCATCTCTTCATTCCAACCTGAAACGAACGAGGAACGCCGAATCAATAATGCTGAAGACGGCGCCGGACAGGTGCTGAAGAAAAGTTCGCGAACTTTCTTTGCATTCAGCACCGCCCATTCATCATTTGAATTTTTAAAATACTTTTGCCATTTTTTGCTTAGTTCCCACCCACTGACTAATTTTTCGGTTCCAAAAATTTCCGTCCAATTGAGAAAAACAAAATCCGCTTGATATTGTTCCAGAGCAGCGACAGCGACCTTGAGAAAGTCTTCGTGCCAAATGTCATCGGAATCGAGCGAAGCGATATATTCACCTTTAGCATAACTTAATCCCAAATTGCGCGCTGCCGCCTGCCCTTTGTTTTCCTGATAGTAATATTCGACGTTTTCAAACTTTGCAACGCTCTGCGCTGTGTTGTCCTGAGAACCGTCATCAACCACGATTATTTGAATTTCCGGATAGATTTGAGCTTTTACGCTCTCGATGGCTTCCACGACCAATTGGGCGCGATTATAGGTCGGTATAATTATGGTAACTAATTTGTGAGACATCTGGATAAAGAAAAATTTAAAGCTGGTTTTTGTTCTTTTACAATTTGCAAAGATACTTTTTGCAAATTGTAAGAGAACAAATGTGAACTAACCCTTTCAATTTGATTTACTGAAATGAACACTATCGAAGTTCCCCCTTGAGCAATACCGCATAAATACGCTTAAAAGGATAAAATCCAACAACTGAACAGCCGATTGACTGAAGTCCGGTGATTTGTTTATACCTGATGACAACGCAGTTTGAATATCTTAAACCCTGTGTCGTCGGCTTCAGATATAAAATGTTGCCGCGCACGTCCAAAGTTTTTCACACCGGTCCCGAATCTCCTCGCACGAACTCACTATCGCAAATAAAAAACAATCATTGCTTGAAAATCCTGCGTTCATTTCAGCAAGTATCTTAATTATAAAGAATACCTTGTTATGGGCTTATCCACAAAACCTTTTTCGTAAACAATCCAAAGACTGAATCTAATGCTCAATAAAATTATTACCGTTGTTATTGACATCGTTCACCTCTTCCGTCACACCAATGAGTTATAACAGATACCGGCTTTGTTACAAATGTGAGAGGTAGCTGATTTTTACTCCGAAAATATATCAGAAAAACGCTTGGTAGTAAGAAGCTCGAAAATTTGAATACCTATGACATTCAAAGGGTATATGCCGATTTGCAAGTTAAATGAAAGCCGGCGCAAACCACTTGTTTTGACAAAAAATGACTTGCTCGACCGCACCGCATCGCGGTAAATCCCTTTGGCTCTGATGCGTTTCCCGCGCCTTCGCTCAACCGTCTCATCGAATCCGATGACCAGCTCGTCCGTTAAGCCAAATGCTTTAATCAACAGATTTAACACGCATCTTTGAGCCACCCAAACAACTCCACTCAGCCCGATTGAGAACCCGATGATAGTTTTGAAAATGCTTCTCCTGGCTTAAACTCATCACGCGCAGAGCGTTGGCAACGGTGCGCGAAGCCGGCGAAAGAATCGCTCCGCTCACCAAAACTTTGACGCGGTTGAAAACCGGCTTGGAAAAAAGCGGTGCAAATGCTATAACAAATTTCATCAGGCGCGCAGGACATAATTAGTTTCCTTTTTCTTGGTCGAATTAGTAAAACTTAATTATCCTGCGAACTGTTTTCAAATATCAAATTGGATAAAGTCGAGCTGAGATTAAAGATTTAATTTTCGGTTTGATTATAGAGCGTAAAACAATATCTTACAAAATCAATCCTAAATGCCGACAGGAATGATAAGCGGAATTTCTTTCTTGCCATTCTTGCGATAAATCCGAAAATTGCCGTCAACCGTAAAGACAATCGAATTTTCTATTAATTCGCTCATTCGGACAAGACACGCATCGGCAAAATCCATCGGAACATCGGCGTATTTTTTTATCAGTTTTTCAACGGCTTCAATTTCGGTTTGCAGAGCAAAATCAATCTGCAAAACGCCGCTGGAAACTAATTTCAAGACGTTCGCTTTTCCGCCTCGTAAATGCGCCGTTAAAAAACACGCTTCGACAATGACTGCTTCGCACGTCAAAAAAGGTATCGGCAAACGCCGCATTTGCCCGTTTGTCCACGCATTCCAAACATCTCTTTTATCTAAAAAGGCGACGATCACGCCCGTATCAGCGATTGATGGTTTTATCACGTCCTAATCCTTCCAAATATTTTTTGTTAGTTGATAAATCACCTAATCCGCTGTCTAAACTTCCGGCTAATTCCGGCACAACGTCAAAAATAGTTTTGAAAGTCTTTTTGCTTTCGTTATTTTCGCCGTCGTCCGTCTTTTTCGGTCTTCCGGCTTTCCCGTAAGTCTTGACCGATTCAAGCGAACTCGCGGCAATCACATAATCGCGCCCGACCTGTTTGGCTAAAATCTTTCCTTCACGAATCATCTGCCGAATCCGAATCGGCGTGACGCGCAATCTTTTCGCCGCTTCACTTGTAGTTAGTAAATCCATAATAAAAAGATTATGCTTCAAAAATAAATCTATCGCAAGAGATAATTTCAGCTTGCAATAAACCATCGTGAACGACCGAATCAGTAATAATCTGAAAGAGATTATTTCAAATGTAGATAAAAATAAGAAAACCAATTTATT
>Ga0136618_10000623_pt1 | contig 12498 bp, 14 predicted proteins | sample AntDrymUQ3302106_2_FD_104805 | JGI IMG/M metagenome (GOLD analysis project Ga0136618, IMG submission 104805) | Polar desert sand microbial communities from Dry Valleys, Antarctica - metaG UQ330 (21.06) | ecosystem: Environmental > Terrestrial > Soil > Desert | place: Antarctica: Dry Valley... | reverse complement strand
CGCGGCGTCGATCTGCTGGACACGACCGCCCGCCAGCTGCATCTGGCCAGGCTGCTGGGCCTCCCGGCCCCCACCCATGCCCATGTCCCGCTCGTGCTTGGGCCCGACGGCGCACGGCTGGCGAAGCGCCACGGCGCCGTCAGCCTCGCCGATCGCACGGCCATGGGAGAGTCGCCGCTGGACGTCCGTTCGAGCCTGGCCGCCTCCGTCGGGCTCGCCGAGCCCGCAGAGCTGCCGGACCTGCGAACGCTGCTTGACCGCTTCGATCCCGCGGCCCTTCCGAACGGGGTGAGTGTGCTGAGCACATGATCGCCGGCCTCGTCTGCCTGACCATCGTGATCATCGCCGTGATCGTGACGCTGTTGATCAGCCCGACGATCTATGGCGCGCTGTTCGCCGTCATCGTGCTCGCCGGCGGCGCGTCGGTCTGGCTGCTGCGCGTCAACTACGCCGAGGTCGAGCGCGATCAGCAGGACCGCGAGTAGAAGTCTGAGATGAGCGACCTGGCATCCAGCGGCGACGTCCACGAGATCGCCGCGCTGGCCCGCGACCGCGGCCGCCTGTGCATCGACACCGAGTTCATGGGCGAAGGCCGCTACCGGACGCTGCTGTGCCTCGTGCAGGTCGCCGTCGAGGACGGCGACGATGTGCGCATCGAGGTGCTCGACCCGCTTGACGCCGCGATCGACCCCGCGCCGCTGGCGGCCGTGATCGCCGACCCCGCGGTCGAGATCGTCATGCACGCCGGCCGCCAGGACGTCGCGCTGCTGCGCCGCGTCTGGTCGACCGATGTCACGAACCTCTTCGACACCCAGCTGGCCGCAGGCTTCGCCGGGCTGCGCGCCCAGCTCGGCTACGAGGCGCTGCTGAACGAGCTGCTCGGGGTGCGCCTGGCCAAGAGCGCGAGCTTCACGCGCTGGGACGCGCGGCCGCTGAGCGACGAGCAGGTCGACTACGCCCGCGACGACGTCCGCCACCTGCTGCAGGCGGCGACGGTGCTCCAGGAGCGTCTGCGCGGCCTCGGGCGCCTGGAATGGGCTCGCGAGGAGTGCCACGTGCTCGCCCAGTCCACCGACGAGCGCGTGCCGGAGGCGATCTTCGCGCGCCTGCCGCGCGTGAACTCGCTGGATCCCAAGCAGCGCGCCATCGCGCTGGAGCTCGTGCGCTGGCGCGAGGAGACGGCCCGCACGCAGGATCGCCCGATCCCCGCCGTCCTGTCGGACGCGGCGCTCGTCGAGGTCGCCAAGCGCCGGCCGAGCGCAATCGGCCAGCTCGAGCAGATCCGCGGCATCAACGAGTCGACGCTGCGCCGCCGCGGCCGGGCGATCCTCGACGCCGTCGCGAGCGGACGTGAGCGCCCGCCGATCGCCGTCGAGGGCGAGCGCCCCGCACAGCCCGGCGCGCTGGACGCGCCCGTGATCGCCCTCGCCGAGGCGCTCGTGCGCTCGCGGGCGCTGGAGTGCGAGCTCGCCTACGAGCTGCTCGCCGCCCGTGCCGACCTGCAGCGAATCGTCCTTGCCGCACGTGACGGGACTCCGGTGCCCGACGTTCGCACGCTCCGTGGCTGGCGGCGCGAGGTCGTCGGCGACGAGCTGCTCGAGTTGCTGGAGGGGCGCCGCTCGCTCACCGTCGGGCCCGACCGGCACGTGTCCGTCAGCGTGCGCTGAGCAGACGCCGGGCGCCACGGCGCAGGACGTATCATCGCTCCAGTGGCGATCGATGTGCATCTCGGCGCGCTGCACCGCCTCAGCATCGAGGAGTACCACCAGCTCGTCCGATCCGGTGGGCTGGACGAGGACGCGCGCATCGAACTGCTCGACGGGCTGCTCTGCGATATGAGCCCGAAGAGCCCGCAGCACGAGCACGCGATCGTGTTCCTCGCCGACTGGTTGCGAGAGGGCGTAGATCGCCGGGCATACGACGTTCGCGTTGCCGCTCCGCTCACGATCGGCGACTCCGAGCCCGAACCGGACCTCGCGGTCGTTGTGGCGTCGAGTCCGCGCGACGCACATCCCGCCAGCGCACTGCTGGTGATCGAGGTTTCGCACACATCGATGCGCCGCGATCTGCTGGAGAAGCCGGCGCTTTATGCGCGCGCGGAGGTGCAGGAGTACTGGGTCATCGACCTGGATGGATGCCGCGCGATCCGCCATGCCGGCGCAAGCGAGGACGCCTATCGCATCGTCACGACCTACGAGCGCGGCGCGACGATTCCCGGCGCCGGCGTGGGCCTACCGGCGCTGCCGGTGGACGACGTGCTCGCGGCCGCTGGTCGCTGACGCCGTCTACGTCGCGGTCGCGCCGCCGCTCGGATGCGGCTGATCGCGGGCCGCGATCGCGGCATGGACCGCCTTGCGCAGCTGCTCGGGCTTGTGCGCCTTGCAGGTCCAGCCGTCCGTCGCGAGCCTCTGGGCTTCGCGCTCAAGCGCCGAGGGCGGCATATTGGACATCAGCAGGATCGCCGTCGCAGGAGACAGCTCGCGAATGCGCCGCACCAACTTCGCGGGCTCTGGCACATCGGGCAGCAGCAGGTCCAGCAGCAGGATGTCCGGCTCGCTGCCCGCAAGTGAGTCCAACAGCTCGCCGCCGGTGCTCGCCGCAAGGACGACCTCCATGTCGCCCTCCTCCTCGAGCACGGTCCGCAGGAAGGTCTTGACGGCCCTGGCATCGTCACAGACCGCGACACGGATCGCCGCGTTCACGAGCCCTTCAGCCCCTTGGCGCGCAGGAACGCGTCGGCGACCTGCTCCGGCGTCCGCTTCTCCGCCTCGGCGTTGAGCCGCTGCATGACCGGCGTGGTCAGTAGCGCGCTGACCGCGTTCAGCGTCCGCTCCAGCCGCGGCCCGTGCCTGGCGAGCGCGGCCTTGCTGATCCGCGGCGCCAGGTGCTGCGTGGCGAAGATGTGCCTCGGATCGCTCAGCAGCTCATACCGGCCGCCGATGAGCTGCGGATCGGTCGTGTAGACCAGGGCCACGTCGATCTCCCCGCTGGCCAGCTTCGGGTACTGGCGGCCCTCGTTCGTGTTCACCACGCGAAAGTCGGGGTTTGACAGCCCGTAGCGCTGCTTGAGCCCCTTCAGGCCCTCGAAGCGGTTCTGAAACTCGGTTGCCGCGCCGATCACCGGACGCGGCCTCAGGCCCGGCAGATCCGCGATGCTGTGCACGTCGCGTCGCCGGCTGTAGGACTTCATGACCGCCAGCGCGTTCTCGTTGCTGAACGGCGTGGGATCCAGCAGCACGAAGCCCTTGCGATCCTCCTGGCCCTTGGCGAGCTCGTAGGCCTCGCGCGAGCCCGCCGGACGCTCGCTGATCTTGTCGACCTCGGCCAGCAGCGTGCCGATGTACTCGGGGTACATGTCGAGCAGGCTCTCGCCGAGCGCGGCGTCGATGACCTCGGTCGACCCAACGGAGGTCTGAAGGTCGACCGGCACGCCCTCGGCCTCGAGCGCCTGGGTGTAGAGCTGGCCGACGATCTTCGACTCGGGGAAGTTCTTCGTCCCGATGCGCAGCCGCTCGGCGTCCTCCGCGGCCGGGCCGCCGTCGCCTCCGCAGGAGGCGAGCAGCAACGCGACGAGCACCATCACCGCTGCGACCGGGCGGAGCACTAGTGGGACCACTTAGACCTCGGCCCCGACCGGCGGTCTGCACGCCGCATCCGACGCGGCGGCGTCCGCCGGCGCCGCGGGCATCGTGAAGGAGAAGACGCTGCCCTCCCCGTGGGTGCTGGAGACCCAGATCCGCCCGCCGTGCTGCTCGACGATCCGCGCGCACACGGCCAGCCCGATCCCCGTGCCCGGATAGTCCTCCTCGCCGTGCAGGCGGCGGAAGGGCTCGAAGATGCGCCGCGCATTCTGAGGATCCATGCCGATGCCGTTGTCGCTCACGTCGAAACGCCACGACGCGCCGTCCTGCCGGGCCTCGACGCAGACCTCGGGGTGCTCGCCGCGCGTGAACTTCACGGCGTTGGAGATCAGGTTCTGAAAGACCCGGCAGAGGTTGGAGCGATCGGCGAGCACCGCGGGCATCGACCCCACCCGCACCTGCGCGCCCGATGACTCGATCGCTCCCGCGAGCACCTCCAGCGCCTGCTCGACGACCGGCCCGACGTGCAGCGCCTCGACGCTGAGCTCGCCACGGCCGGTGCGCGAGTAGTCGAGCAGGTCTGCGATCAGGGTCCGGGCCTGGCGCGTCGCGCCGCGGATCCCGTCGATCAGCTCCCCGCCCTTTCCCGCGCCCGCGGCGTGCTGACGATCGAGCAGCTCGGCGTACATCGAGATCGTCGTCAGGGGCGCCTGCAGATCATGGGAGGTGACCGACGCGAACTGCTCGAGCTCGCCGTTGGAGCGCTGCAGCTCGGCGTTGGAGTGCTCGAGCTGCGCCCGACCGCGTTCCAGCGAGTCGGCCATCGAGTTGAACCCACGAGCCAGCTGGCCGATCTCGTCCTCGCGATTGATGACGACGCGCGTCGACAGGTCTCCGTCCGCCAGGCGGCCGGTCGCCCCCGCCACGTCGACCACCGGACGCACGACCTGGCGCCGCAGGTACAGGGTGCCGCCGGCGACGACGACGAGCACGAGCACGAGGCCCCCGACGCCGAACCCGATGGCCAGCTGGGACTGCGCCTCGGCATCCTGCTGGCGGCGCACGACATTGACTCGTTCGCGGTTGGAAACGCCGCTTGCCAGCGCGCGTAGGTCTCGCGCCAGGCTCGCCGCCGCCGCGTTGCTGGCGTCGTAGCTGAGCTGGTTGATCGCGGCTTCCGGGTCGGTGTCGGTCAGCGTGATCAGAGCGCTGGAGCGCAACGCGTAGATCGAGATCTTCTCGCCGATCTGCCGCACGCGGGCAAGCTGCGCGGGATCGCCCGAGACCAGCCCGGTCAGCCTGCGCTGCTGCGCCGGATAGGAGCGCAGGGTGTCGAGCAGCTGGTCCTTGGAGCGCTCGGATCTTCGCTCGATGTAGGCGCGGCGGTCCTTCTCGACCGTCGCCAGCGACGTCTGCAGGCTGGCCGACAGCGCCAGCGCCTGCTGGGAGCGCAGCGCGACGCGGCTGGCGTCGCGCTGGCCGGTCGCGACGACGATCAAAACAACCAGGGTCGATCCGAGAAGTACGGCGACCGTGGCGCTGAGCAGCAGCACCCTGGTGGTGATGTGCGTCCTCAGGCTCCGTCGCAGCAACGTGATGTCCCCTCGCCGTCCGCCCCGAGCGACACTGTAGCGGCGATCCGCCAGCCGTTGGGTGCATCGTTCGGTTGTCCGCCGGGCGGGTACGGCCTGCCGTATTGAGCTCTTCGCACTCGTGTGACGACAATCACAGCATGGCCCGCAGCATTCTGATCGTCGACGACCACGGCGCGTTCCGGCGTGCCGTGCGGGCGATCCTGGAGTCAGACGGCTATGAGGTCGTCGGGGAGGCGGCGGATGGGCGCACGGGACTGCGCGCCGCCATGACGCTGCAACCGAACGTCGTGCTGCTCGACGTTCGCCTGCCCGACATGGACGGATTCGCGTTCGCGCTGCAACTCGCCCAGGACGGACCCGGGCCGCAGGTGATCGTCACGTCGAGCTCCGAGGACCCGCTGTACCCGGCGCGCGCGGCGCGCAGCGGCGCGCGCGGGTTCGTCGCCAAGCACGACGTCTGCGGCGCGGAGCTCGATCGCATCCTCGCCTGACCGTCACCACGTTTCGGATGCCTGCCGCGCGGCCGTGGGACGATGTGCGCATGCGCGTCGTCCTTGCCGAGGATTCCGTCCTGCTGCGAGCCGGCCTAGCCCGGTTGCTGGAGGATGCGGGGTTCGAGGTCGTCGCCCAGGCATCCGACGCCGAGGACCTGTTGCGCAAGGTCCGCGCACACCGCCCGGACATCGCCGTGACGGACATCCGGATGCCCCCGACGCAGACCGACGAGGGGCTGCGCGCCGCGCAGCGGATTCGCAGCGAGATGCCCGAGGTCGGGGTGATGGTGCTGTCGCAGTACATCGACGAGGGCTACGCGTTCGAGCTGCTGCAGGGCAGCGCGGAGGGCGTCGGCTACCTGCTCAAGGACCGCATCGCCGACATCGACGCCTTCACCGACGCCCTGCGGCGCGTCGGCGAGGGTGGCTCGGTCCTGGACCCGGTGGTCGTCGGCCAGCTCATCGGCCGCCGGCGCTCGGATGGCCCGCTGGACCGCCTGACCCCGCGCGAGCGCGAGGTGCTCGGGCAGATGGCCCAGGGCCGCTCCAACCACGCGATCGCACGCGAGCTCGTCGTCACCGAGCGCGCGATCGAGAAGCACGTCACGAGCATCTTCTCCAAGCTCGAGCTGTCATCGGTGGAAGACGGCCACCGGCGGGTGCTCGCCGTGCTGACCTTTCTCGACGGCAGCTGAGCGCATGCCCGACGTCTGGCTCATCCGCCATGCTCCTGCGGCCGCGAACATCGGCGGCACGTTCATGGGGCAGCTCGACCCCGAGCCCGACGCCGCCGCGCTCGCCGAGGCCGTGGCGAGCCTCGGGGATATCGCGGCCGACGTGGTCCTGTCGAGCCCGTTGCGGCGCGCCGCGCTGACCGCGACCGCGCTGTTTCCCGCTCGGACGATCACCGTCGACGACCGGCTCGCCGAGCGCCATCTCGGCGACTGGCAGGGGCGCGTCAAGTCGCAGGTGCGCGCCGAGTGCCCCGACGCCTTCACGCAGCGCGGCACGCTGGACCTGCGCCTGACCCCGCCGGCGGGCGAGCCGTGGGAGGCCTTCCAGGGTCGCGTCCGCGCCGTCCTGCTGGAGATCGCCGTGCTGCCCGCCGATCGACTTGTCGCGCTCGTCTCTCACAACGGCGTCCTGCGCGCCGCTCGCGTCCTGCTCGGGCAGGTCGACGTGCAGACCGCCTCGCGCATGGTCGAGCCGTTCGCGCGGCCCGACCGCATCGTGGTCGACGCGGCCGCACTCGGCTGACCGCCGCGCCGCGTAGGGTCTCGCCCGTGCCGTTTCCGCTCCCCTCGCGCCAGTCCAAGCCGCGCACGACAGGCCTGACGCACGTGCTCGACCAGGGTCTCGGCCCGGCGGAGATCTCGAGCCTGCTGGCCGTCGCCGGCTCGCACATCGATCTCGTGCGCCTTGGCTATGGCTCGGCGATGGTGACCGACGACCTCTCCGGCAAGCTCGCCCGCTACCGCGACGGCGGCGTGACGGTGATGGTCGGCGGGACGCTCACCGAGCTCGCCTGGCGCCACGGCCGCATCGAGGAGCTGTGCGACTGGCTGCGCGGCCACGACATCGAGCACGTCGAGGTCTCCTCGGGGGTCGTGCCCATCCCGCCCGACGACAAGCACGAGCTGATCGCCCGGCTGGCGCGCGACTTCACCGTCTACGCCGAGGTCGGCGAGAAGGACTCCGAGGCGATCCTCGCGCCCTACCGCTGGGTCCAGCTCATCAGGGGGGCGCTGGAGGCGGGCGCCGAGCTCGTCGTGTGCGAGGGGCGCGCGACCGGCACGGCGGGCCTGTACCGCGCGGACGGCGAGCTGCGCACCGGCCTGATCGACGAGATCGTCCACGAGATCGACCTCGCCAAGCTCGTCTTCGAGGCGCCGCGCAAGGACCAGCAGTCGTGGCTGATCAACCGCTTCGGCGGCGAGGTGAACCTCGGCAACGTGCCCCCGCACGAGGTCATCTCGCTGGCGAGCCTGCGACTCGGTCTGCGCGCCGACACGCTGGCGTCCTTTCACCCGCCGCGATGAGCCGGCGCCCGGCGGTTCTGCTGACCGGCGTCGGCAAGCGCTTTGACATCGTCTCGGCGTTCGGCGTCCACGCGTTCACGATCGCCGCCGATCCCAGCCTGCTGGCGCCGGCGCGCTACGCGGCCGACCTCGCCGTCGTGCCGCCGCGCATCGACGACCCGGGCTATGTCCCCTTCCTCGAGCAGATCGTCGCCGAGCACGACGTCAAGGCCGTCGTGCCGCTGACCGACCTCGACATCCACGTCCTCGCCGCGGCAGGCGACCGGCTGCCGGCGTTCGTCGCGCCCGTGGAGACCTGCGAGGCGATGTACGACAAGTACCGCACGCATATGCAGTTGACGGCGCGCGGGCTGCCGTCGCCGTCGACGGTCCTGCCGGGGACCGAGCCCGAGTCCTATCCCGTGATGGTCAAGCCGCGCCGGGGCTCGGGCGCGCGCTCGATCCACCCGTGCGCCGATCGCGAGGAGATGGAGTTCTTCATCCGCTACGTCAAGGAGCCGGTGATGGTCCAGCGGCTGATGGGCGGCCCGGAGATCTCGATCGACGTGCTCGGCGACCTCGACGGGCGCTGCCTGAACGCCATTCCCCGGTCGATGCTCGAGTCGCGCGGCGGTGAGTCGATCAAGGGCCAGGTGCTCGACGATCCGCAGCTCGTCGACCTCGCACGCCGCGTCGCCGAGTCCTTCGGCTTTCGCGGGCCGGGAACGATCCAGGTGTTTCGCGACCCGGAGATCGGCCTCGGCATCACCGACGTCAACCCGCGCTTCGGCGGCGCGTTCCCCGCCCCGATGTACGCGGCGCTGCCCGGCCGCAGCTACCCCGAGCTGATCGTGCGGATGGCCCGCGGGGAGCGCGTCGAGCCGCACGTCGGCGAGTACCGCTCGGGCATGCACTTTACGCGCTACTACGAGCAGCTCGAGCTCGATGCCGACCGCCGCCCCACCGGCCGCCCGATGATTTCCTGAACGTCCCGCGGTCTTGATGGTGTGGCCAGCCGTACCCCAGGACACCGGCAGTCCCCATCACGCCACGCGCCGTCCGCTGGCACGCTGCGTCGCATGCCCGCCGAGCGTCCATGCACCGTGGCTGCCGCCACCGGCCCGGCGGACTCGCGCGACGCTCCGGCGGCGGTCGCCCTCCTCCCCGACCGCCGCCGGCTCGCGTCACGCGTGGCGCTGGTCGCCCTCGTGCTCGCGGCGCTTGGGCTCGCCATCGCCTCGTTGCCGGGGCTTGGCGAGGTACGCGACCGGCTGGCGGGAGCCTCGCCCGGCTGGCTGGCGCTCGTGCTGGCGCTGCAGATCGCCTCCTGCATGTCGTTCGTCGTGGCGTTTCGCGCGATCTTCTGCCGGCGCATGCCCTGGCGGCTGAGCTACGACGTCGCGATCTCGGTGCAGAGCACGAACGTGCTGCTGCCATCCGGCGGCGCCGGGGGACTCGCCGTGGCGATCTGGGCGCTGACGCGCACTGGCATCGCATCGGAGGTCGTCGTGCGGCGCGGGATCGCGATGTGGCTGCTGACGAGCGCCGTGAACTTCGCGACGGCCGTGCTCGCCGGCGGGCTGCTGGCCCTCGGGATCCTCGTCGGCGGCGGATCGCTCGCGCTGACGGCAGGGCCCGCGATCTGCGCCGCCCTGGTGATCGCCGGGGTGCTCGCCCTGCCGCGCGCGCTCAGCACGGCGCGCGCCATGCGCCCGCGGGCCGGGCGCGCCGGCCGGCTGATCGCGTGGCTGCGGCGCGCGCTGCACGGCGGTGTCCGCGACGCCGTCGCGCTCGGGCGCGCGCGCGACCCCCACGTCGTCGGGGGCAGCATCGGCTTCATGGTCTTCGACGTGGCGGCGCTCGGCGCCGCCTTCCTCGCGATCGGCCAGCTGCCGCCGGTCGGCGTCCTGCTGATCGCCTACGTGATCGGCCAGCTCGGCGGCCTGATCCCCGTGCCCGGCGGTATCGGGGGCGCCGACGGCGGCCTGATCGCCGCGCTCGTGCTGTACGGAACGCCGCTGAGCAGCGCGGCGGCGGCGGTCCTCGCCTTCCGCGCCTTCCAGCTCGGCGTGCCGGCCGTGCTCGGCGGGCTGGCGCTGGCGCGCCTGCCCGGGATCGTCGAGCGGGCGCCGGATCTCGGCGAGCCGGCGCCAGCCGGGCCATGCGCCGGCCGCGGTGTCCGGCGCCACGGACCGAGCCGCACCGCGGACGTCGCCACGCGCAGTGGCGACCGCGCGCTGGCGTAGCCGTGCTCAGGCGGTGCTGGGACGGCGCGCCCCGGCCGGCTCGCGCCGCTTGGCGAGCATGAACGCCGCGGCGATGCCGCCGATCGCGCCGAAGAGATGCGCCTGCCAGGAGATCTGCTCCTGGGGCAGCAGACCCTGCGCCAGACCGACGCCCCAGATGACCACAACGACGACGCCGATCGCCAGCTCCGCCAGACGGCGGCTGAGGATGCCGCGGCTGACGAGATAGGACGCGTAGCCGAAGACCAGGCCGCTGGCGCCGAGGTGCACCTCGTTGGACGGTGCGATCAACCACACGCCCAGGCCGCTGACGACGCCGACGATGATCGTCACGAGCACGACGCGCGCCAGCCCGCCGAGCGCGATCACGATCCCCATCGCCGCGAACGGCACCGTGTTGGAGATCAGGTGGCCGAAGCCGACGTGCAGAAACGGCGCGGAGACGATCTCCGCCAGCCCGGCCGTGTCGCGCGGATGGATCCCGTAGGCGTCGAGCCGGTGACCGGCCGCGAGGTCGATGACCTCCAGGCCCCACATCAGCGCGATCATGCCGGCCAGCAGTTTCAGCGCGGAAGCTCGGTCACGGCCGAGGCGATCGGTCATGCGTCAACGGTAGCGACCCCCGGTGCCCGGCGGCTCCGGCGGCTTGCCTTCCTCCGCGCTGTTCGTTAGGTTTACCTAATTAGGTATTCCTAACATTCGTCTGGAAGCCTGTTCACAACCAGGGGGACGCACATGCTTCGATGGATCGCCGCTGCCGCGGTGTCCGCAGCGCTGCTGGCCGGATGCGGGTCCGATGACGACGAGCCCGCCGCGGCGGCCGCAACGACGGCCGCGGCCACCGACGCGAGCACGGGCTACTCGCCGGTCTCGGATGTCGGCCCGAACGCCGCGATCGGCAAGGACGTCGCCGCGATCCGCGCCCTGCTGGAGCCCGAGGCCGAGGGCGCTGAGCCCGACTTCGCGGCGGCCGCCGCGATCTGGACGAAGGGCAAGTTCTCGACCAAGAGCGACGGCACCAAGCGGACCCTCGCCGAGTGGGTCGAGAAGCACCCCGCCGGCACGGGCGTCGCGGACGCGCTCGCGGGCGACGCCACCGCAGCCGACCTGACCGTGGAGCAGCGCGTGCAGTGGATCGACAAGGGCATGACCGTGTCGCTGAAGGTCCACGCGCTGGACGAGTTCGGCGGCGCGAAGGAGAAGCTCGCCGCCGGAGAGCTCGATCCAGACGAGGGCGCGGCCCACAACGTCGACGAGGTCTGGGCGTACTTCGACGCCGAGGGTGAGGGCGTCAGCGCAACGGCCGCCAAGCGAGCCAAGGACTACGGCCTCCCCGAGCAGGCGCTCGGCGACGCCGTTCTTGCCGGAATCACCGCGGCGCAGGCCGCGGTCACCGCGAAGGACGAGGCGGCGCTCGATGCCGCAGCCGAGAAGACGCGCGGCGCGATGAACACGATCTTCGCGCTGGCCGTCAAGAAGTACGCGGTCGAGGGCGCGGATGACGCGAAGGCGCGAGCGGAGGGGCTCGCGTTCTCGTGGGGCCTGGTAGGCGAGCTCGACGCCGCCGACCTCAAGACGATCCAGGCGGCATTCGAGGAGGACGCCGGCCCGGGCGCGGCCAAGACGGTGGCCTCGACGCTCGACGGCGCGGCTTCGAAGCTCGGTCTCGGCGGGCCGCTGCCCGCCTACACCGGCAGCTGAGATGCCCCGACCCAAGTGACCGACGACGGGAGGGGGTGTGGCGAGTTGCGCCCCGAAACGGACTGTAACTCACCACACCCCCCTGGTCAGGTGGTCAGAAGCGCTACTTGATCTGGTCGTAGATGCTGAACAACGGCAGGTACATCGAGATCACGATGAAGCCGACGATCCCGCCGACGAAGACGATCATGACCGGCTCGAGGATCGAGGTCAGCGCCTTGACGGACGCCTCGACCTGGTCCTCGTAGAAGTCGCCGATCTTCGAGAGCATCGTCGTCAGGGCGCCCGTCTCCTCGCCGACCTTGACCATGTGGCCGACCATCGACGGGAACACCGGCGAGTCCATCAGCGGCTGGGCGATCGTGCCGCCGGCCTTGACGCTCGTCGTGACGTTGGCCATCGCCTCCTCTACGACGATGTTGCCGGCCGTCTGCGAGGTGATGTCGATCGCCTGCAGCAATGGCACGCCGGCGCCCATCAGCGCCGAGAACGTGCGCGACCATCGCGCCAGCGCGACCTTCTGGAAGATGTCGCCGATCTTGAACGGGACGCGCAGCAAAAAGCGCTGCCACAGCCCGCGGCCCTTAGGCGTCTTCTTCCACTTGGCGAACGCGAATCCGGCGCCGAAAGTGCCTAGGATCAGCAGGTACCAGTAGCCGGTGACGACGCCCGAGATGCCCATCACGAACTGCGTCATGACCGGCAGCTTGGCGTCGCCCAGCTCCTCGAAGACACCCGCGAACACCGGCACGATGAACGCGACCATGCCCAGCATCACGACGGTCGCGAAGACGAAGATCACGATCGGGTAGGCCATCGCCGACTTCACCTGGCGGCGCAGCGACTCCTCCTTCTCGAGCTGG
>Ga0136618_10000621_pt1 | contig 12501 bp, 10 predicted proteins | sample AntDrymUQ3302106_2_FD_104805 | JGI IMG/M metagenome (GOLD analysis project Ga0136618, IMG submission 104805) | Polar desert sand microbial communities from Dry Valleys, Antarctica - metaG UQ330 (21.06) | ecosystem: Environmental > Terrestrial > Soil > Desert | place: Antarctica: Dry Valley... | reverse complement strand
GAGCCGCCGGAAGAACAGCAGACGCACGCGCGCCTGCCCACTAGAACCGTGCAGCGGCGAGCAAGAGCGGGCGTGCGAGAGTTGATCGGGCGCCAAGAAGGGTGGTACCGCGGGAGGCGTCGACGACGCCGAGCGTCCCTTCGGACACGTTCACGTCCGACCCCCGAGGTCGTGCGAACCTGCCGGAGGATGCATGACCGACCCGGGCTACACCCCCGTACCAGCGCACGTCGACCTCGCCGCGCTGGACGCCGAGGTGCTCGCACGCTGGGACAAGGACGGGACCTTCGAGCAGAGTCTGCAGGCCGGCGCCGACGCTCCGTCGTGGACCTTCTACGAAGGCCCCCCGACCGCCAACGGGACCCCGGGCACCCACCACGTGGAGGCGCGGGTCTTCAAGGACGTCTTCCCACGGTTCAAGACGATGCAGGGATACCGGGTCGATCGCAAGGCCGGCTGGGACTGCCACGGCCTGCCGGTGGAGATCGCCGTGGAGAAGGAGCTGGGATTTCGCGGCAAGCCCGACATCGAGGCGTACGGCATCGCGGAGTTCAACGCCAAGTGCCGTGAGGCGGTCCTGCGCAACGTGGGCCTGTTCGAGCAGATGACCGAACGGATGGGTTACTGGGTCGACACCGACCACCCCTACCGCACGATGGACTCCGCCTACGTGCAGAGCGTGTGGTGGGCGCTGGCACAGATCCACGCCAAGGGCTTGCTGGTCGAGTCGCACCGGGTGGCTCCGTACTGCCCGCGCTGCGGTACCGCGCTGTCCGACCACGAGCTCGCGCAGGGCTACGAGAGCGTCGTGGACCCGTCGGTGTACGTCCGCTTCGTGCTCACCTCGGGACCGCACGCCGGGACCGCGATGCTCGTGTGGACCACGACGCCCTGGACGCTGGTGTCCAACACCGCCGTGGCCGTACGACCGGAGACCACCTATGTCGTGGCGACCGACGGTGACGAGCACCTGGTGGTGGCCGAGCCACTGCTTGCCGAGGCACTAGGCGACGGCTGGACCGTCGAGGCGAGCTTTGCCGGCCGCGACATGGAGCGGTGGACCTACCAGCGCCCGTTCGAGCTCGTCGGGTTCCCGGACGGGCCCGACGACGCCGCCGCCCGCGCGCACTATGTCGTCCTCGCCGACTACGTCACGACCGAGGACGGCACCGGCCTCGTCCACCAGTCCCCCGCCTTCGGCCAGGAGGACATGGAGGTCGGCCGCCGGTACGGCCTGCCGGTCGTCAACCCGATCACCGCCGACGGGCACTTCGCCGCAGACGTCCCCCTGGTCGGTGGCGAGTTCTTCAAGAAGGCCGACGCCGCCCTGGTCGACGATCTCTCCGCGCGCGGCCTGCTGTTCCGGCATGTGCCGTACGAGCACTCCTACCCGCACTGCTGGCGGTGCCATACGCCGCTGATGTACTACGCGCAGCCCGCGTGGTACGTCCGCACGACCGCTGCCAAGGACCAGCTGCTCGCGGCGAACGAGGCCACCACCTGGCACCCCGAGACGATCAAGTGGGGCCGGTACGGCGACTGGCTCAACAACAACATCGACTGGTCGGTGTCCAGGACCCGTTACTGGGGCACGCCACTCCCGGTGTGGCGCAACGAGCTCGATCCGGCGGACGTGATCGTCGTCGAGTCCCTGACGCAGCTGTCCGAACTGGTCGGCCGTGACCTATCCGAGCTGGACCCGCACCGTCCGTACATCGACGAGATCACCTTTACCCGCGACGGGGTCAGCGGCACGTACCGGCGGGTACCGGAGGTGATCGACGCCTGGTTCGACTCAGGGGCGATGCCGTTCGCCCAGTGGGGCTATCCGCACGAGCCGGGCTCGGAGCAGCGGTTCCAAGCGGCGTTTCCCGCGCAGTACATCTGCGAGGCGATCGACCAGACCCGCGGCTGGTTCTACTCCCTGATGGCCATCAGCACGCTGGTGTTCGAGCAGAACTGCTACGAGGACGTCGTGTGCCTCGGCCACATCATGGCCGAGGACGGCCGCAAGATGAGCAAGCATCTGGGCAACATCGTGTTGCCGATGCCGCTGATGGACGAGCACGGCGCCGACGCGGTGCGGTGGTTCATGGCGTGCTCGGGATCGCCGTGGTCCGCACGGCGCATCGGGCACACCGTCCTGCAGGAGATCGTGCGCAAGGTGCTCCTCACCTTCTGGAACACCGTCGCGTTCCACGTGTTGTACGCCAACGCCGCCGGCTGGACACCTGCGAACGGCGCGCCGCCGGTCGCCGAGCGCCCGGTGCTCGACCGGTGGCTGGTGTCCAAGACCCAGCAGCTCGTTGCCCAGGTGACGTCGGCGTTGGAGGTCTATGACACCCAGCGCGCCGGTGCACAGCTCGCAGCCTTCGTCGACGACCTCTCCAACTGGTACGTGCGCCGCTCTCGCCGGCGGTTCTGGAACGGTGACCCCGCGGCGCTCGCGTCGCTGCACGAGACGCTGGAGGTGCTCACCCGCCTGCTGGCGCCGTTGACGCCGTTCATCGCCGAGCGGGTGTGGCAGGACGTCGTACGCGCCGTCGACGTCACTGCGGCGCCGTCGGTCCACACCGCATCGTGGCCCGTACCGGACATGTCGCTGGTCGTCGACGGGCTCGACGAGCAGGTGCAGCTTGCGCGCCGCGTGACCGAGCTCGGCCGTGCCGCCCGCGCGGAGGCGAAGGTTCGGACCCGCCAGCCGCTGCGGCGGGCACTCATCGGGTCCGCAGCCGCGGACGCGCTGTCGGACGAGCTCGGTGCAGAGATCTGCGACGAGCTCAACATCGGGGCACTTGAGTCGTTGGCCGCGGCCGGCGGCGGGCTCGTCGAGTACGAGGTCAAGGCCAACTTCCGGTCGCTAGGCAAGCGGTTCGGCAAGGACACGCCGAAAGTCGCCGCCGCGATCGCCAACGCAGACGCTGAGGACCTGGTTGTCGCCATCTCGGCGAGCGACACCGTGACGATCAGCGTCGATGAGGCGGCGGTCGTGATCATTGCCGAGGACGTGATCGTCGCCGAGCGGCCGGCCGAGGGATGGTCTGTGGTCAATGACCACGGGGAAACGGTGGCGCTCGACCTGGAGCTCTCCGAGGAGCTGGTCCGCGCCGGGCTGGCGCGCGAGGTGGTCCGCTTGGTCCAGGAGGCGCGCAAGTCCGCCGGTCTGGACGTGAGCGACCACATCGTCCTGCGGTGGTTCGCCAGCGGCGAGGTCGCGGTGGCGCTGCACGAGCACAGCGCGCAGGTCGCCGGTGAGGTCTTGGCCGATGAGATGGCTGAGGCCCGGAGCGCCGCCGACCTCGGTCAGTCAGACATCGTGCACGACGACGCCCTGGGGGTCAGCCTCACGCTGGCCCGCGCCAGCGCCCCTCCCCGCTGAGATTGACGAATGGCGTCGACACGCCGAGCGGAGGCGCCAATTCGTCAATCTCAGCGCGGGACGCGGGGGCCGGTCAGCCGTGTTGCTGGTTCTCGTCCTCGCCGAACAGTGACTTCAGCCGACGGGGCGTGTGCTCCGAGCTGGACTCGGGACCGCTCAGCGGTGCCGGGACCGACTCGTCACCCTCGAGCGCGGCGAGCTGGGACTGGAAGTAGTTCTTGAGCCGGCTGCGGTACTCCCGCTCATACGCGCGCAGGTGCTCGATCTCACGCTGAAGGTCGTCGCGGTCCTTCTCGATGCTGCCGAAGGCCTGCTGGCGGCGCTCTGCGGTCTCGGAGTCCAGCTTCTGTGCGCGAACGCGTGCCTCGGACTCGAGTCGGTCAGCCTTGCCGCGCGACTCGTTGGTGAGCCGCTCGGCCTTGGTGCGTGCCTCCCCGATGATCTGGTCGGCCTCGTTCTTGGCGCCTTCGACAAGCTCATCGGCGTTGTTGGTGGCGATCTCGAGCAAGCGGGCCGCGGCACTGGAGGCCTGGCCGACCGAGGTCGGGACGTGTGTGGGTGGGGCTGGGGCTGGGGCGGGAGCGGGCGCGGCAACGGGGGTCGGCTGCGTCGGCTCGGGCGCGGACTGCACGGGAGCGACCAGCGGCTTGAACTGCTCGGTCGAGGTCGAGGCCCTGCTGTCGGAGGAGGCGGAAGCGAGCTTCGCGCGGAGATCCTCGTTGTCGGCGGTCAGGCGCTTGAGCTCGGTCTCGACCTCGTCGAGGAACTGGTCGACCTCGCCCATGTCGTAGCCCTCGCGAAGGCGGACGGGCGTAAATCGCTTGTTACGCACGTCCTCAGGCGTCAGCGGCATGACTTCCCCTCGGGGTCGGAAATGTGTGTGGACATTGCGGTAACACCGTACTCCGTGCGGGGGTGCGACGGACAATCGACCTGCGATGCCGGTACGGGACCGCGTGATCGGCTCACGCGTAGACGAGCACCCGGTTGTTGACGATCTGCAGCAGGTAGAGCGCGATGAGCAAGATCATGGGGGAAAGGTCCAGCGCCATCATCCCAGCCGCACCGGCGGAACGACACGGCGGATGGCGCGCAGCGGCGGATCGGTGGCGGAGTAGATCACCTCGCACAGCACGAGAACCGGTCCGCGCGGTGTCCATGATCGCGAGAGCATCTGCACCCAATCCAGCACGAACCGGGCAATCAGGATGACGATGCAGACCCACAGGATGAAACCGATGACAACGCCTGCGGCTTGCATAGGTCAGCTCTGGTTGAAGAAGCCGCCCTCGGCGATGCGCTGCTTCTCCTCCGCAGCGACGACGACGTTGGGCGGTGAGAGCAGGAACACCTTGTTGGTCACGCGCTCAATGGTGCCATGGACGGCAAAGACGAGCCCAGCGGCGAAGTCGACCAGGCGTTTGGCGTCGCTGTCGTCCATATCCGACAGGTTCATGATGACCGGCGTACCCTCGCGGAACCGCTCGCCCAAAGTCCGGGCCTCGTTGTACGTGCGGGGGTGCAGCGTGAAGATCTTGGTGAGCTCAGAGGATGACGCCGGTGCCATTCGGCGGTGCTCGTCCAGGCGGGCGACCGGGCCGGACTCGTGGTCACGGACCGCGCGCACCGGACGTAGGGAGCGCTTGTCGCCGCCGCCGCTGCCGACCGGGTCCGTGGCATCGACGTCGTCGTCGTAGCGTCCCGCCTGCTCGACGAGACCGAGGTATTCGCCCACCTTGCGCATTGCACCAGCCATGGTCTTGATGACCTCCGGGTCATTGGTTCGATGCAGTGTTCTGCGGTTCTGACACTACCCGAGGCGGGGGCGCTCACCGAGTACCGAACGCCCGACACGCACGTGTGTCGCGCCTGCGGTAATCGCCTGCTCCAGGTCGTCGCTCATCCCCGCGGAGAGCACGTCCGCGGGGGGGTGGTTGTGACGTACGCGCCGGGCCGTCTCGGCCAGCACGCCGAACGCCGCAACGGGGTCACCGTCAAGCGGTGCCACACCCATGACCCCGCGCAGGGCCAAGCGCGGATCGGCCTCGATCGCGGCAGCGAGCTCGAGGACACCGGCGGGGTCGACGCCGGCGCGACCGGGCCCGCCGCCCCCGCCCGGCGGCTCGAGACTGACCTGGACCAGGCAGGAGACGGTGCGACCGGACCGCTCAGCCCCCTTGGCCAGCTGCGGCACAAGCTTGAGCCGGTCGACGGATTGCACCACGTCGGCGTACGACGCGACCGCAGCCGCCTTGTTGGATTGCAGACCACCGATGAAGTGCCATGTCAGCGCGTCACCCGCCGCGATCTCGTCCTTCTTGCGGCCGGCCTCGGGATGCTTGTTCTCGCCGATGTCGCGGACACCGAGCTTGCTCAGGATCTCGATGTCGCTCGCGGGATAGGTTTTGGTGACGACGATGAGAGTGACGTCGTCAGGGTGTCGACCAGCGCTCTCGCAGGCACTCACGATGCGGGCGTGTACGGCCCTCAGGTTGTGAGCCAACTCCTCTTCACGCGTCATGGCCGCCAGCGTACGAGCCCGGCGGAGCGCCCCGACCGTTGACCTTGGCGACGGTAGGAGTAGAAGTCGTCGTTCTCGATCGTGCAGGCGTTCATCGTCTCTGCCAGGTCGTGGGCGACCACACCACGGGCGTCGAGCTGGGCCATCACGCCGGCGCCGATGTCGAGGGAGGGTGTGCCCCACGAGGTGGTCGACCAGGACTCCGGGACGAGCGCGGCGACATCGACACGCATCCGCGCGGGGACCTCGTAGCACCGTCCGCAGGCGCGCGGGCCGACCCAGGCGGTCAGCTGTCGAGCACCCATCTCGCGCATCTTCTGCACCGCAGACCCCACCACGTCGGCGGCCATCCCCTTGCGACCGGCGTGGACGACGCCGACGACACCGGCGATCTCGTCGACGACGACGACCGGGACGCAGTCAGCCACCCGGACCAGCAGCGTGACGCCCGCAGCCGCGGTGACAAGCACGTCGGCAGCGGGGACGGACACCGCGCCTGGCGGCTGACCGCCGAGCGAGTGGACATCGGAACCGCTGCCGGGCGCGGCGTCGGGGCCTCCGACCACGTGGACCTCGCGTCCGTGGAGCTGGCTCATCCGCACCATCGAACGTGGGTCCGACTGGAAGGCATCCGCGACGAGGTCGAGGTTGCGGCGCACACGGTCGGACTCGTCGCCGTTGCTGGTGCCGAGGTTCAGCGACTCCCACGGGCCCTCGCTCACTCCCCCGTGACGGTCCGTGAACGCCAAGCCGTCACCCCCAACGGCGTGCAGGAACGCGAACATCAGCCGCCGCCCGACCTCACTTCAAGAAGTCGGGGATGTCCAAGTCGTCGTCGTAGGCGACCGGTCGCGGTTCACGTACGGCAGGTGCCGGCCGCGACGGCATCGCCGACGGGCGGGGCGATGGGGCATCGGCGCGCACGGGTTCGCTCAGGTGACCGGCGCCGACTCCTACCGGGACCGGGGCGCCCTGGTCGGGCTTGCTCGTCCCGGCCGGTGGCTCGGCCTTCGGGCGAGCAGGCAGTGTCTCCCGGCGTAGCGCCGGACGGGAGGTGTCGCGGCGCTTGGGAGTACCGCCGTCGAAGCCCGCGGCGATCACGGTCACGCGTACCTCGTCGCCGAGCGCGTCGTCGATGACGGCGCCGAAGATGATGTTGGCCTCGGGGTGCGCGGCCTGGCTGACGAGCGCGGCGGCCTCGTTGATCTCGAAGAGGCCGAGATCGGAGCCGCCGGCGATCGACAGCAGGACGCCGTGCGCGCCGTCGATGGATGCCTCGAGCAGGGGGCTGGAGACAGCACTCTCGGCGGCGGCGATGGCGCGGTCCTCGCCGCGAGCGGACCCGATGCCCATCAGGGCAGAGCCTGCGTCGGACATGATGGACTTGACGTCGGCGAAGTCGAGGTTGATCAGGCCCGGCGTGGTGATCAGGTCGGTGATCCCTGACACGCCCTGCAGCAGCACCTGGTCGGCCTGCTTGAAGGCGTCCAGCACGCTCACGTTGCGGTCGCTGATAGACAGCAGCCGGTCGTTGGGGATGACGATGAGGGTGTCGACCTCCTCGCGAAGGTTTTCGATGCCCTCGTCGGCCTGGTTGGCGCGGCGCCGCCCCTCGAAGGCGAACGGGCGGGTGACGACACCGATCGTCAGTGCGCCCAGCGACCTGGCGATCCGGGCGACGACGGGCGCGCCGCCGGTGCCGGTACCGCCTCCCTCGCCGGCGGTCACGAACACCATGTCGGCGCCCTTGATGACCTCCTCGATGTCATCGGCGTGGTCCTCGGCGGCCTGCGTGCCGGTGCCAGGGTTGGCGCCGGCACCGAGGCCGCGGGTCAGCTCGCGTCCGATGTCGAGCTTGACGTCGGCGTCGCTCATCAGCAGCGCCTGCGCGTCGGTGTTGATCGCGATGAACTCCACTCCCTTGAGCCCGACCTCGATCATGCGGTTGACGGCGTTGACGCCGCCACCTCCGATTCCGACCACCTTGATGACTGCGAGATAGTTCTGAGCTGCCACGAGGGTGCCTCTCCCTGAGTGTCCGGATGCTGTGAGCCTTGCGAACTATAACTCTCAACTGGAGGGTTATAGTTATGTCAACCTGTCGACGGGGAAGACGCTACGGCGCGAGGCGGCGGTCGCAGCAGCGACACGCCGCACGGCGCCGGATCCATCCCTACGAATGCACAGCCGCTGACGCTCGCGTGTGCGACTTCGTGCTAGTTGGTTTCCCACGCTTACGTGTGAATGTGTCCCCTGCGCGGGAAGTTTCGCGAGCACAGTGACAAGTTCACGAGGTCATGGGACGGACGCATCAGGAGCGGGTCGTCGGGCGCTCCGGCGCGGTGACGTCGTACACAGTTGCGTCCTGCTTGAGCAGCTGAGCGAGCACCAGCGCCTTTTGCCCGGAGTCTGCGGCACTCCCCCACCGCACCAGCGCGCCGTCGGTGAGCTTCAAGATGATGGAGTCCATGCTTGCGGCCCGGACCCGCTCGAGCCTGCGGGAGATCTGTTCGTCCAGGGAGCGGACCACCGTTGCCACCTCCCGCATCGCCTCGTCCGCGGCGTCACCGCTCGCAGCCAGTCGCACGACCGGGAGCTCTGGCGGTGCCTTGTCGTAGGCGCGGAACAACACACCGTCCCGGTCCAGCGCGCGGGTCGAGCCGTCGACCTCGACCACCGCGACGGCGACGCGTTCACGCACCGAGATCACGACCGAGCGCGGCCAGTCGCGACGGACCGACGCATTCGCGACGAGCGGAAGGCTCTCCACCCGCGCAGCGACCGCATCGACGTCGAGCTTGGCCAGCGGTGTCCCGTCACCGATCGCCGCGGCCGCCACCACCTGGTCCTGCGAGATCGCGGCAGCGCCGTCGACGACCACGTGGCGTACGCCCAGCGCGCTCGTGCCCCACACGACCCACCCCACCAGCCCGAGCACAGCGACGGCGCCAAGCAGCACCCACAGCAATCGCAGGCGTGCGAAGCGGTTGACCCACCGGCGGCGCGAGAACCGCGGGTCGGGAACGGAGGTCGCGGAGCTCATGGCGTCACGCCCCCTCGCCTTAACAGCGCGAGCAGTAAAGGGGCGACGGTGGTGACGTCACCGGCGCCGAGGGTGAGGACGAGGTCACCCGGGCGGACGATGGCCGCGAGCTGCTCGGGCAGCCCGGAGACCGCCGCGCCGACATGCACCCGTTCGGGGCCCAAGGTGACGGCGTCGAGCACGAGGGCGCTGGTCACGGCGGGATCAGGATCCTCGCGGGCCAGATAGATTTCGGTCACGACGACGACGTCGGCGGCGGACAGCTCATGCCCCATCTCCGCACCGAAGACTCGGGTACGACTGGCCAGGTGCGGCTGGTAGCAGACAACGAGCCGGCCACCGGCGGTGAGCGTGCGCGCGGCCTGTAGATCGCCACGGATCTCAGTGGGGTGATGGGCGTAGGAGTCGTAGACGCGCACGCCTGCGGCCTCACCGACGAGCTCCATCCGCCGCCGGGCGCCGGCGTGCTCGGCGAGGCCGGCCGCAAGGTCGCCGAACGCGTACCCCTCCTGCAGGCCAGCGGCGAGGGCGGCGAGGGCGTCGAGGGCGTAGTGGGTGCCGGGCACCTGCAAGGCGACGGTGCCGACTGCCGCACCGGACACGGTGACCTCGAAGGAGGTCGACGCGCCGGCGTTGCGCAGACCGGTGGCCTGTACGTCGGCGGCGGCTGTCGTGCCGACGCGGACGGTACGCAGACCGCGGGCGTCGGCGAGGTCGCCGAGCCGTGCCGCACCGGGGTCGTCCACGCAGACGACTAGATAGTCGCCGATGCGATCGAGGAAGGTGACGAAAGCGTCCTGGTAGGCCTCGAGGGTGCCGTAGTTGTCGAGGTGGTCCGCGTCGACGTTGAGGACGACCGCACCGTTCGGCTCGTATATCAAGAACGCGCCGTCGCTCTCGTCCGCCTCGGCGACGAAGATCTCACCGGCGCCGTCGTGCGCGTTGCCGCCGAGCCCGGCGACCTCTGCCCCGATCGCGTACGACGGGTCGGCACCGGCGCGCCGCAGCGCCATGGTGAGCATCGAGGTGGTGGTGGTCTTGCCGTGGGTACCGGCCACGGCAAGCACGCGCCGGCCGAGCATCAGCGACTGCAGGCCGGCCGAGCGAGGGTAGAGCCGGAGGCCCAGTCGTCTGGTCTGGACGATCTCGGGGTTGTCCTCTCGCACCGCGGTGGACGCGATGACGGTGTCGGCGCCGTCGACGTGGGATGCCTTGTGGCCGACGAAGCACTGAATTCCCTCGGCGCGAAGTGCGCCCAGCAGCTCTGAGTCCCGCGCGTCGCTCCCGGTGACAGTGATCCCCCGCTGTGCCATGATGCGCGCGATCGCAGACAGGCCCGCGCCGCCGACGCCGATGAAGTGCACCCGTCCGAGCTTCTCGGCCGGCTCGACGACTGTCGGCACCTCGATCCTCATGCGCCCGCAGCCTGCAGGATCATCGCGGCGAGCGCATCGTCGGCATGGCGCGGCATCAGCTCGGCTGCCGCGTCGGACATGCCGGCCAGGGTGGCGCTGTCCCCGAGCAGGGGTACGACGACTTTCGCGATCCAGCTCGGTGTGAGGTCGGCGTCGTCGACCAGCAACGCACCGCCGACGTCGACCACCGGGCGCGCATTGCGGGCCTGTTCGCCGTTGCCGATGGGCAGCGGGACGAACACCGCCGGCAGGCCGGTCGCGGCGACCTCTGTGACGGTGTTGGCGCCGGCGCGGCAGACGATGAGGTCGGCAGCGGCGTACGCCAGATCCATGCGCTCGACGTAGGGGAAGACGACGTACGGCGGGTCCGTCGCCCGTCGGGCAGGCGTCACCTCCTCGGGCCGGCCGGCCGCGTGCAGCACCTGGACGCCGGCGTCGGCAAGCTCGCGGGCCGCGTGCGAGACCGTCAGGTTGATGCTCCGGGCTCCCTGCGAGCCGCCGGTCACCAACAGCGTCTGCCGGGCCGGGTCGAGCCCGAAGTACTCGCGGGCCGCCGCGCGTGCGGCCGTGCGGTCCAGGGTGGAGATCTGCCGGCCGATGGGTAGCCCGATGCACTGCGCGTGCGGCAGGTCGGTGCCCGGAAAGCTGGTGGCGACCTGCTCGGTGAGTCGGGCACCGAGCTTGTTGGCGATGCCGGCCAACGCGTTGCCCTCGTGCACCACGAGCGGCAGTCGGTGTCGCCGTGCGGCGAGGTAGGCGGGCACGCTGACGTAGCCGCCGAACCCGGCGACCACGTCGGGACGTACCCGGTCGAGCACGGCAGCGGCGGCCCGGACGGCGCCCAGCAGCCGACCGGGGACCAAGAGCTGCTCGATCCCGGGACGCCGCGGCAGCGGGACGGCCGGCACCAGCTCGAGCGCGTAGCCCGCTTGCGGGATGAGCGTGACCTCCAGCCCGCGAGCGGTGCCGAGGCAGGTGATCTCGACATCGGAGCGCGACCTGACCAGCGCGGCCGCGGTCGCGAGCAGCGGGGAGGTGTGCCCGGCGGTGCCGCCGCCGGCGAGAAGTACGCGCAGCGACAGCGTCATCGCCTCCGTGGGGACTGGGCGGTCCGCCGGGGGCTCCGACGACGCGCAGCCAGGGCGCGCTTGGCGCCGCTCTCGGTCTTGGCGAAGTTGACCAGCAGGCCGAGCGCGACCATGGTCGGCACCAGCGCCGACCCGCCGTAGGAGATCAGTGGTAGCGGGATGCCGATGACGGGCAGCACACCCAGCACCATCCCGACGTTGACGATCGCCTGCGTCAGCAGCCAGACGGTGATACCGGCAGCGGCGAAGCGCGCGAACGGTTCGGTGGTGCGTTCGGCGATCCGCAGCCCGGCCCAGGCCAGCAGGGCGAACAACGCCAGGACGCACAGAGCGCCGAACAACCCCAGCTCCTCACCGATCACCGCGAAGATGAAGTCGGTGTGCGCCTCGGGCAGCGTGCCCCACTTCTGCCGACTGGCACCAAGCCCGAGACCCCAGAACTGGCCGGACGCGAGGGCCATCAGACCGTGTGCCGCCTGGTAACCGCTGCGCTGCATGTCGGCGAACGGATCGAGGAACCCCATCAGCCGGCCGACGCGTTCGGGGTCGCTGGCGGCGAGGAAGGCCGCCAGGCAGGCGAAGGTCAGCACGGCGGCAGTGAAGAGCCTGAGGGAGGCACCAGAAACCCAGAACAGCCCGATGATGATGGCGAACAGCACCAGCGCCGTGCCGAGGTCGTGCTGGGCGACGACCATCATGGCGACCAGCAGGGACACCGGGATCATCGGGATGAGCAGGTGCCTGGTCTGGCCGAGCAGCTTCTCCTTGCGGGCGTAGAGGTCGGCGACCCACAGGACGAGTGCCAGCTTGGCGATCTCCGACGGCTGGATCGTGATCGGTCCCCCGAACGACAGCCAGTTCTGGTTGCCGTTGACGCTGACCCCGATACCGGGGACGTACGTGAGGGCGATGAGCGCCACCGCGAGCAGCAGCGCCGGATAGCTGAACCAGCGGATCACCCGGATCGGCAGCCTGGAGGCGATCCAGGCCAGCGGTAGCCCGATGGCCGCCCACGCCGCCTGCTTGGCGAAGACGTAGTAGGAGCTGCCAAAGGT
>Ga0136618_10000620_pt1 | contig 12502 bp, 9 predicted proteins | sample AntDrymUQ3302106_2_FD_104805 | JGI IMG/M metagenome (GOLD analysis project Ga0136618, IMG submission 104805) | Polar desert sand microbial communities from Dry Valleys, Antarctica - metaG UQ330 (21.06) | ecosystem: Environmental > Terrestrial > Soil > Desert | place: Antarctica: Dry Valley... | reverse complement strand
TCCTACCCGGCTTGCCGACTTCGAACGTCTGCGCCCCGGAAGACTCGCTCAAAAGCTGGAAGATCGGGTCACGCGGGTTTTCCTTTGGTGGCCGGCGGACGCTGAACGGCACGATTAGCGCATTGACGAGGACTGACGGCGTCCCCGTCTCGAGGCCTGTGAAAACCCGTGGATTGAACCGTTCCGGGTCGGGCTTCTCACCCTCGATCTCGAGCGCCACGATCGCCCTGGTCCCGGGAGAAGACTGCGACGCGGCGAACTCCGTGACGCACGAGGCAGAGCCCCGCTCGGCCGCCACGGCCAGGCGAACGGTCCCATTCACCGCTTGCAGCGCCTCGGCGACCGGGCCGGGATCGGCATCTTCGGCGAACCGGTCCAAAACTTCGTTGGCAGCCGCGCGCTCGTCCGCGAACACCACCCGGCCGTCACCCGCATCGGCGACGATCGTCGCGGCCGTCTCGGGAGTTCTCTTGCCGGCCACGTAGATGCTTCCATTGCGGTCGTACCCGGTCAGCTCCAGCTTTGCCGCGACGTCCTCGAAGGCTTCGGCGGTAGAGACGATCGTCATCCGGCCTGCATCGAGACCCTCGCCGTCCGCGGCGGCGCGGATCAGGGTTCCGTCGAGGGGTGAGGAGCCCCTGGCCTTGAACTCCGTCAGATAGGCCTCGCTGACGGTCGGGAACGCATTCGAGGTGACCTCGAAGAGCCTTGACTGCGGGCTGTTCGGCCGCCCGAGCTTGTTGTTCGTCGGCGCTGCGTTTGCATCCTCGGGGAGGCCGAGCTCCTCACGCGCCCGGGCCACGTCTACCGCCTGGATGAACCTGGTCTTCTCAGGCAGGTAGCGGGCGAGTTCGGCCGGCTTCGTGGCCGCGTTGTTCACCGAGCCGTCGACGCATGAGGACAGGCTGAGCGCGACCGCGCAAAGCGCGAGGCCGAAGCTCCGTCTCACGCCGCTGCGTGCCGGGTGACGATCCGGCCGAAGTCGGTTCGATGTGGAAGCGTTCCGAACGCGAGGCCCGCGTCGCCTCCGAGGCGGGTGGCGCAAAAAGCGTCGCTGACGGCCTCGTCGCCGAACCGGATCAGGAGCGACCCCTGGAGGACAAGTGCCATGCGCTCGACGATCCGGCGGGCGCGCGACTCGATGCCCTCGAGGTCGGTGAGCTCGGCGCGAAGCTTCGATGCCGCATCGTCCAGCCGCTTGTCGGCCCCCTGGGCTTCAGCCACCTCGGTGAAGAACGCCTCGACCGCCCTGGGGCTGCGGGCCATGCCGCGAAGCACGTCGAGGCACTGCACGTTCCCCGACCCCTCCCAGATCGAGTTGAGCGGCGACTCGCGAAGGAGCCGCGGCATCCCGGACTCCTCGACGTAGCCGTTGCCACCGAAGCACTCGAGGGCCTCGGCGGCGTGCGGGGTGGCGCGCTTCGTGAGCCAGTACTTGAGGACGGCGTTGGCTAGGCGGCGTAGCTCGAACGAGTGCTCGTCGCCGGCCGCGGCCTCGTCGTAGGCGCGAGCAAGCCGCATCGCGGAGATCGTCGCTGCCTCTGATTCGACCGCCAGGTCGGCGAGGACGTTCTGCATCAGCGGCTGCTCGACCAGGAGCTTGCCGAAAACGGCCCTTTCCGAGCAGTGGTTGATGGCGTGTGCCACGGCGAAGCGCATGCCCGTCGCGGCGCCGAGGACGCAATCGAGGCGGGTGTGGTTGACCATCTCGATGATCGTCGGCACGCCGCGGCCCTCCTCGCCGACCATGCGCGCCCAGGCGCCGCGTAGCTCTATCTCCGACGAAGCGTTCGAGCGGTTTCCAAGCTTGTCCTTGAGGCGCTGGATGTGCATCCGGTTGCGCGCGCCGTCCGGAGTGAAGCGGGGGAGGAGAAAGCACGAGAGCCCTCCGGGTGCCTGCGCCAGGACGAGGAACGCGTCGCACATCGGGGCCGAGCAGAACCACTTGTGTCCGGTCAGCTCGTACTCGCCGCCGCCGTTGAGCGGCACGGCCGCCGTTGTGTTCGCGCGCACATCCGAGCCGCCCTGCTTCTCGGTCATCGCCATGCCGGCCAGGGCGCCGGCCTTGTCCGGAGCGGGGCGGAGGCGCTCGCCGTCGTAAGAGGTGGAGGTAAAGCGCGGCTCCCACTCGGCCGCCAGCTCGGGCTGCTTGCGAAGCGCCGGCACGACCGAATAGGTCATGGAGAGCGGGCAGCCGACGCCCGCCTCGGCTTGGCCGAAGCAGATGAACATCCCGGCGCGAGCCACGTGGGCGCCGGGCTGAGGCTCGGCCCAAGGGAGCGAGGCGAGGCCGAACCCGACGCCCGCCGCGAGCAGCTCGTGCCACGCGGGATGAAACTCGACCTCATCGATTCGGTTGCCGAAGCGGTCGTGCGTCTTCAGTCGAGGCGGGTTTTCGTTGGCCTCGCGGCCCCACGACTGCGCGCGCGCCGATCCGGCGAACGCGCCAACCTCGCGGACCCGGTCCGTCGCCCATTCGCCCCCCTCGCGCTCGAGCGCGGCCTTGAGCACCGAATCCGATTCGAAGACGTTGTAGTTCTCAAGCGCCGAGGCCTGGTTCAAGACCTCGTGCGTTGCGTGCGCGGGACGCGGCTCAACGGTCGCCATTTCGCGAATGGTACGCGCGTCGCTACCCCGCTAGGGTCCGCCGTCCGCGACCCCGAAACCCAGAGAGCGCTCACATGGCCAAGATCGAAGTCAAGAACCCGATCGTCGAACTCGACGGCGACGAGATGACCCGGATCATCTGGGAGTTCATCAAGGAGCAGCTGATCGTCCCGTACCTGGACGTTGAGCTCCTCTACTACGACCTCGGCATCGAGAGCCGCGACGAGACCGAGGACCAGATCACGGTCGACGCCGCGAACGCCATCTCAGAGCATGGGGTCGGAGTCAAGTGCGCCACGATCACGCCGGACGAGGCCCGGGTCGAGGAGTTCGGCCTCAAAGACATGTACCGCTCGCCGAATGGGACGATCCGCAACATCCTCGGCGGAGTCATTTTCCGCGAGCCGATCGTGATCTCGAACATTCCGAGGCTGGTGCCGGGCTGGACCAAGCCGATCATCATCGGCCGACACGCTTTCGGCGATCAGTACCGAGCCGAGGACACACTCATCCCTGGCGAGGGCAAGTTGACGCTCACCTGGACTCCGAAAGACGAGGGCGAGCCGATCGAGATCGATGTCTTCGACTTTCCCTCGAGCGGCATCGCCATGGCGATGTACAACCTCGACGACTCCATCCGCGACTTCGCGCGGGCATCGTTCCGCTACGGACTGAACCGCGAATACCCCGTCTACATGACGACGAAGAACACGATTCTGAAGAAGTACGACGGGCGGTTCAAGAACCTTTTCCAGGAGGTCTTTGACGATGAGTTCAAAGCCGACTTCGACGAGAAGGGCATCACGTACGAGCACCGCCTGATCGACGACATGGTCGCCGCGGCGATGAAGTGGGAGGGCGGCTACGTGTGGGCATGCAAGAACTACGACGGCGACGTGCAGTCCGACACGGTCGCACAAGGCTTCGGCTCGCTTGGTCTGATGACGTCCGTACTCATGACACCCGACGGCAAGACCGTCGAGGCCGAGGCCGCCCACGGCACCGTCACCCGCCACTTCCGCGAGCACCAGAAGGGCAACCCCACCTCCACCAACCCGATTGCTTCGATCTTCGCCTGGACGCGGGGACTCGACGCGCGCGGGCGGATGGACGGGACGCCCGAAGTGTCCGAGTTCGCCGAGACGCTCGAGCGCGTCTGTATTGAGACGGTCGAGAGCGGGAAGATGACCAAGGACCTCGCGCTTCTCGTAGACAAGGAACAGGACTTTCAAACGACGCAGGAGTTCCTCGCGTCGATCGACGAAAACCTTCAGAAGGAGATGAGCTAGTTCCCATGACAGACACCCCCGTAAAGGTCACAGTCACCGGCGCCGCAGGCCAGATCGGATACGCCCTCTTGTTTCGCATCGCCTCAGGCGAGATGCTCGGCAAGGACACGCCCGTCCACTTGAACCTGCTCGAGATCCCAGACGCCGTCAAGGCAGCTGAGGGCACGGCGATGGAGCTGGACGACTGCGCGTTCCCGCTGCTCGCCGGCATCGACATCCACGATGACGCCGGCAAGGCGTTCGACGGCTGCAATGTCGGCCTGCTGGTGGGCGCTCGCCCACGTGGTCCTGGCATGGAGCGCTCGGACCTCCTCGAGGCCAACGGCGGCATCTTCAAGCCTCAGGGCGAGGCGATCAACGCCGGCGCCGCCGACGACATCAAGGTTCTCGTTGTCGGCAACCCTGCCAACACCAACGCGCTGATCGCGATGGCGAACGCGCCGGATGTGCCGGACGAGCGCTTCACCGCGATGGTGCGCCTCGACCACAACCGCGCGATGGCGCAGCTCGCATCGAAGCTCGATGTGACCGTCTCCGACATCACGAAGATGACGGTGTGGGGCAACCACTCGACCACGCAGGTGCCCGACCTAGGCAACTGCCAGGTGAACGGCGAGTCGGCGTGGCAGGCCGTCGACGACGATTCCTGGATCTTCGACGACTTCATCCCGACCGTGGCCAAGCGCGGCGCCGCCATCATCGACGCGCGCGGGGCGTCGTCGGCCGCATCGGCGGCGAACGCTGCCATCGACCACGTCCACGATTGGGTCCTCGGCACGCCCGAGGGCGACTGGGTCTCGATGGGGATACCGTCGGACGGCTCCTACGACATCCCTGAGGGGATCATCTCGGGCTTCCCGTGCACGTGCAAGAACGGCGAGTACGAGATCGTCCAGGACCTTCGCATCGGCGATGCGATTCGCGAGCGGATCGACGCTACGGTCGCAGAGCTCCAGGAGGAGCGCGAAGCCGTGAAGGGCCTGCTGTAGAACCTCAACAGCACCTGCTATTCGCGGCGCCGTTCGGCGACGCGCCAATTACGCTGGGTGGTAGGCACGGCCTTCCTTGCGGACCTTGCCATCCGCCTGAAGCTCGGTAAGGACGCGGTACATGTAGTTCGGCTTCATGCCGAGCCTGTCCGCGATCTCGCCCGCGCTTACGCCCGGGTTCTCAGCGATCACCTTCAGCGCGTGCTCGGCGCGGGTACCGCCCTTGCGGGTGCGCCGGTGCTTACGACTGCCTTCGGAGGCACGCCGTGCCGAAGACGAACCCCGCGGGCGGCCGGGGCCTCGCTTGCCCTCGCGTCCGTCGGTGAGGCTGGCAAGTGCGCGCTCGAGCCTGGCGCGCTCCGAGTCGAGGTCACGGATGCGATCGCGTAGGAGGTTTGCCGCCTCGTCGACGACGTTGCTGACGGATGCCATTCGAAGAATCCCTTCTAAATAAGTGTGAGTGTGCGACTGCACACACGTGGCGAAACCTTACTGTGTGGTCAGCTGCGCTTGCGCGGGAGCGTGCCGAACACTGCGTCCCAAAGCGGTGAGGAGACGCCGTATCCGTAGCGATGATCCTGAAAGTGGTGGCGCATGTGCTGCTCACGAAGCGCCTTGCCGCGCTCTGTCTTCGGCACAGCATGGTGGAGGTAATAGTGGGTGTAGTCGTATACGAGATAACCCACCAGAAAGCCGGCAAAGAGTGGATATGCGGTCGGCAGGCCGAAGATGAGCCAGAACACCCCAAAGAAGAGAAGCGCGAGCGGGATGCTCGCACCGGGCGGCATCACGAGCCTCATCTTGTCGTTCGGATGGTCGTGGTGGACGCCGTGGATGATGAAGTGCATCCGAGAGCCGATCGGATGGTCCGGCTCCCAGTGGAAGACCTTGCGGTGGAGCCAGTACTCGGAGAGGGTCCAGATCGCGAAGCCGGCGAGTGCCAGAAGCGGAATCTCGGCGCCGCCCATGCCTTCGTTGGCGGCAAAGACGACGAGCGCGCTGATGACCGGCACGAAGAGAAGTGCGGGAACGACCGGATGCACCCGCGAGAAGAAGTCGAGGAAGCGGGACTTAAACAGCGGCGGCGAGGCGCTAAGGCGCTCTGTGCGGGAAGACATCACCCGAGATTGTAGGCAAGCGAATTCTCCGGAACGGGTTTTTCGCGGGGTTTGCGAAAAGAGGCGTGGCGGGGCCAGGCGAGGGCTGCCATAGTCGCCGATGTGCTGAAGGGCGACGACAGAACTGAGCAGTGGGTAAAGGCCGTCGGGCTCACCCGGCGCGGGCTCAAGCCGGGCCGCAAGGGCAAGCCGACGTGCGCCGACTGCTTCTTTCACCGCAACCAACTCTGCGCGCTTGACCTGGCGTCCCCGTGCTCCACGTTTCGCCCTGACAGTCCGCAGGGCCTGGTGCCGCCGCGCCAACCCGCGCTGCTCATGCGCCAGAGCGCCAACTGAGTTGGGATAACGCGCTCACTCGAGGCCCGTGGTGCTAATGCCCGGCCGCGAGCCGCCCGATGGAATCTATGATGCCTGACGTTCAAGAACCGCAGGCGGATCACGGCGCGTGGGAGTTCGAGCCCGCGACGCAGAGAACGCGCTGGTCGGAGGGCCTCTACCGGATCCACGGTGTCCCTCGCGAGACCTTCTTCCCGACAGTCGACAACGTCCGTCCGCTCGTCCATCCGGACGACCGCGACACCTACACGGCGATCGTGCGCGATGCGATCGCGACTAAGACCCCGTTTGCCTGTCAGCACCGGATCGTTCGCCCCGACGGCGAAACCCGGCTCGTGGTCGTCCGTGGCTCGTTCGTGGAAGGCCACGATGACGTGCCAGATCGACTGATCGGAACGACCCAGGACGTCACAAGCCGCGGCGGAGAGGAGGAGCGCATCATCCGCCTCGCCGGCCACGACTCGCTCTCGGGCAACTTCAACCACTCTCGCTTCATGGCGGACCTCAATCGCGAGGTCGCCTCCGGCCGCAGGAACGGCGCGGAAGGCGCGGTCCTCGTCCTCAACCTGGATCGCTTTTCGGAGGTCAACGCGGCGCTCGGCTACTTGGCCGGCGACGGGCTCCTCGGCAAGGTGGCGACCGTCCTGCGCGGACGTCTGCGCGACACCGACACCCTGGCCCGGATTGGTGGTGACGAGTTTGGGATCATCCTTCCCGGGTGCCCGATGCACAACGCCCGGCGGGTCGCGGCATCGTTCATCGAGGACGTCGCTACCGGGGCAGTGGTGCATGCGGGCGGCGCGGAGCACAGGGTGCGCAGCTCTATCGGGATCACGTCCTTCGGCCCCGGCGAGCAGCACCTGCCGGACGACCTCGTGATGGAGGCGAGGCTCGCGATGCACCGGGCGAAGGCGAACGGGCGCGGACAGGCGCAAGTATTCAGCGAAGAGATGCGGACGGAGCAGTCCGTCATGTGCTCGACCGAGGATGAGCTCCGCGGCGCGATCGGTGGCCAGGAGCTCCGCGTGCAATACCAGCCGATCGTCTCGCTCCTTCACGGCAACACGATCGGATGCGAGGCGCTCGTGCGCTGGGAGCACCCGATCAAGGGCATGATCGGTCCAGGAGACTTCGTCTCGGTAGCCGAGGAGACCGGACTGATCTCGAGGATCGGCAACTTCGTGCTCGAGCAGGCCTGCCGCCAAGCGGCTGAGTGGGAACGGGCAGGCCGCCACCTCTTCGTCTCGGTGAACATCTCGCCGCGGCAGCTCACCCGATCCGACCTGGCCGACGACATCTCGAACGCCCTCAAGGCCAGCGGACTCTCCGCCGGGCGCCTCTGCCTGGAGATCACCGAGACGGCGCTCCTTCGTGATCCGGGGCAGATCGTCGGCAGCCTCCGCCGGCTCAAGGCGCTCGGGGTGCAGCTCGCGATCGACGACTTCGGCGCCGGCGCATCTTCGTTCGGACTCCTTCGCGTCCTTCCGATCGACCAGATCAAGATCGACCACTCGTTCATTCAAGGGCTCGGCGACACGACGAGCGACCGGGCTGTTGTGGCCGCGGTGGTCTCGCTCGCCAAGGAGCTCGGACTTTCGGTTGTTGCCGAGGGCGTCGAGTCGCCGCGCCAGCAGGTGGAGCTTCGCGGGCTCGGCGCCGAGCTTGCTCAGGGTTTTCTCTACTCGCCTGCACGCAATCCGGAGGAGCTCGACTTGGACGTCCGGGCCGACACAGACGCGCGCGTCTGAGCGGTTCTAGTATCAGGGCGTGGCGCGCAAGAGCGATCTCTTCCTGAACTTCGAGCGCATGTGGCGCGAGATGGACGAACTCATGGGAGAGCCGTGGGCAGAGCGGCGCCCCCGTGCGGCACGAATGGCCGCAGGCTTCACACCGCGCGTTGATGTCTTTTACTCGGGCCGTGAGAAGCCGGTAGCAGTCGTCCTGGTCGAGATCGCGGGGGTTGACGCTGATTCGCTCAGCCTCGAGGTATCGGGGCGCGACCTGGCGATCTCCGGCGAGCGGATCGTGCAGCGCACCGAGGGGCGCGTCTACCAACAGGTCGAGATCGAGGCCGGAAACTTCCGCCGGGTGATCGAGCTGGGGGCGGACGTCGATGCCGAGGGTGCCGAAGCCAGCTACGACGACGGCATCCTGAGGATCGAGCTGCCGCTCCGGGCAGCCCAGTCGACCCGACTTGAGATAGAGCCTAAGAATGCCGATTGAGGTCGCCCGCACCGGCGACCTGGATGAGGAGATCACGGTCGAGGCGCCACGCCCGGATGCGCTTCCGGTCTTGCCCCTCCGCGACCTCGTGGCCTACCCGGAGACGCTCACGCCGCTCGCCATCGGCCAGGAGCGTTCGGTCCGGCTGATCAACGACATCATGTCGGGGGAGCGCCAACTTGTTCTAGTCGCCGCCCGCGACCCTGAGCCGGAGGAGCCCGGCCCCGACGGCCTCTATGAGGTGGGTGTCGCGGCCATCGTCGCGCGCATGCTCCGAGTGCCCGACGGGACCGTCCGGATCGTCGTCCAGGCGACCGAGCGCGTTCGCATCACGGACTGGGTCGCCGAGGAGCCTTATCTGGTGGCGAAGATCGAGTCGCTTCCTGACGAGGTCTCCGAGAGTCAGGAGCTGGAGGCGCTCACCCGCAACGTTCAGCGCACCTTCACGGAGATCATCGAGGAGATTCCGTATCTGCCGGAGGAGCTTCAGCTCGCGGTCACGAACATCGATGATCCTTCAGCGCTGTCGCACCTGATCGCCGGGGCACTGCGGATCGCCACCGCGGAGAAGCAGGAGCTCCTCGAGGAGGTGGATGTCACCAAACGCCTGCGCCGGCTCTCCGAGCTTCTCGCGCGCGAGGCCGAGGTGATTCAGCTGGGCTCGAAGATCCAGTCCCAGGTCCAGTCCGGGATTGACAAGGGCCAGCGCGAATTCGTCCTGCGCGAGCAGATGAAGGCGATCCAACGCGAGCTGGGCGAGGAGGATCCAGACCAGGTCGAGGTAGCCGAGCTTCGTGAACGGATCGAGGTGGCCGACCTCCCCGAGCACGCGCACAAGGCCGCCGACCGAGAGTTGTCGCGCCTCGAGCGCCTGCCGGCGGCGGCGGCGGAGTACGGCGTCATCCGTACCTACCTCGAGTGGATGGTGGACCTGCCCTGGTCGAAGGCCACTGAGGACAACCTCGATATCGCCCATGCTCGCGAGGTTCTCGACGAGGACCACTACGACCTCGAGAAGGTCAAGGACAGGATCCTGGAGTACCTGGCGGTTCGTAGCTTGAACCCAGAGTCGCACGGTCCGATCCTGTGCTTTGCGGGACCGCCCGGGGTTGGCAAGACGAGCCTCGGCCACTCGATCGCCCGTGCTCTCGGGCGTGAGTTCGAGCGCATCTCCGTCGGCGGCGTGCGCGACGAGGCTGAGATCCGCGGCCACCGGCGCACCTACATCGGCGCCATGCCGGGCACGATCATCCGCGCGCTCCGCGACGCGGGCTCGCTCAACCCCGTGTTCATGATCGACGAGATCGACAAGATGGGCTCAGACTTCCGCGGCGATCCGTCGAGCGCGATGCTCGAGGTGCTTGACCCGGCACAGAACTCGGCCTTCCGCGACCACTACCTCGACCTCGGGTTCGACCTCTCGAGCGTGCTCTTCATCGCCACGGCGAACACGCTCGACACGATTCCCGGGCCGCTTCGCGACCGGATGGAGGTGATCCAGCTCTCGGGCTACACGCTCGAGGAGAAGGTTCACATCGCGAAGCGCTATCTCGTTCCGCGCCAGATCGCCGAGAACGGGCTCACCGGTGGTCAGATCGCCTTCGCCGACCCGGCTTTGCGAGCGATCGCGGATGAGTACACCCGGGAGGCGGGAGTGCGAAACCTCGAGCGCGAGGTCGGGACGGTCTGCCGCAAGGTCGCGCGCGAAGTAGCGGAAGCCAAGCGTAAGAAGAAGAAGGTCAACGTCTCGGCCAAGCGGGCCCGCGAGCTGCTGGGCCGGCGGCGCTATTTCGCCGAGAGCCGGCGGCGGACCTCGGATCCGGGCGTCGCCACCGGCCTCGCCTGGACGCCGGTGGGCGGCGACGTTCTCTTCATCGAGGCGACCTCGATGCCCGGCTCGGGCAAGCTCACAATTACGGGTCAACTCGGCGACGTCATGCGCGAGTCCGCGCAGGCGGCGCTCTCATTCGTCCGGGGGCATTCATCAGAGCTGGCGCCAGAGCTGGCCGATGACTGGTTTGCGAAGAACGACATCCACGTGCACGTCCCCGCGGGCGCGGTGCCGAAGGACGGCCCTTCGGCCGGGGTCGCAATGACCGTCGCTCTGACCTCGCTCGTCCGCGGCAAGGCGGTCCGCGGCGATGTCGCGATGACCGGCGAGATAACTCTTACCGGTCAGGTGCTGCCGGTCGGCGGCCTCAAGGAGAAGTCGCTAGCCGCCCAGCGGGCGGGAATCAAGCGGGTGATCGTCCCTTCCCGGAACGAAGGCGAGATCGCTGAGATCCCGAAGCACGAGCTGGGTCAGCTCGAGTTCGTCTATGTGGACCGGATCGAGGAAGCGCTCACAGCGGCGATTCCATAAACAACTTTTGGGTATATGTTGCGAAGCCCAACTTTCGCACCGAACGAGGAGAGAACCACATGGCCAGCACGAAGACTCAGAAGGCGCGCAGCGCCGCATCGACCGTCGGCTCAAACGAGTACGTACGCCGGCTCATCGAGGACGAGGAGCTTCGTGACTCGCTTCGGGACGCCTACGACGCCTCGCGGACCGCGTACGGACGCGTCCAGAACCAGAAGAACCCGGCGAAGGCCGTGCTCGACGACAAGAAGACCCAGCGCGAGCTGCGCGAGGCGGCGGAGACGATTCGCACCGCTTCGGATCGCCTTCGCGGCAAGGAAGCGAAGTCGGGTTCGACCCTCGGCAAGCTGCTCGTGATTGCGATTGTCGGCGCGGTCGCGGCCCTCGTTGTCTCCGAGGACATCCGCAAAGCCGTCCTCGACCGTCTCTTCGGCGCCGAAGAGGAGTTCGAGTACACCTCGACGAGCGCGCCGACGAACGGCGGCGCCGCTTAGGCATCTGCATCTCTTGAGGGGCTGAGCCCCGAAAGCAGCATGTGTCGGTAGGTGTCCCGACGGCGTCGGTCACTGTGCCTACGTCACACACATAGTCGTTTAGCGGACCTACGCTGCGCGTATGCGCGCGGCTGCACGGAAGCTTTCCGCCTTCATCGGCCGTCACCCGTGGGCGGTCGGAGGCGCGTGGCTTGCGGTCCTGGCGCTCGCACTTCCCCTCGCCGCGAAGCAGACGGAGAACCTGACAGGCGGCGGCTTCGAGGTGCCCGGCTCCGAGTCGGCCGCCGTCGAGGAGCTCATGCAGGAGCGCTACGCGCTCGAGGCCGGGCAGGACTCGATCGGCGCCGTCCTGCGCGCAGAGCCCGGCGCAACCGAGGCCGAGCTGAGCGCGTCGGTCGACCGGCTGGCCGAGGCGACCAACGGCGTTGACACGCTCGCGCTCGCGCCCGAGGCCCGCGAGGCCGCGATCCGAGCGCTCGAGCGGAAAGGCATCGCGGTCGTACCGATTCAGGCATCCTCTGACGTCTCGAAGCAGATCGATGCTGCCGTCGAGCTTCGCGAGGAGGTCGCGCCGGGCGAAACCGCCGGCGGGGTCACTCCGTATCTGGTCGGCCAGCCGGCGGCCTGGGCAGGGCTTCAGGAGCTTTCGAAGGAGGACCTCGAGAGCGCCGAGGCGACCGGCTTTCCGATCGTCGCGCTGATCCTGATCGCCGCGTTCGGATCGCTCGCGGCCGCAGCGCTGCCGCTGGCGCTCGGCTTCGTCGCCGTAATTGTCACCGGCGCGGTCATCTACTTGCTGTCGTTCTCAATGGAAATGTCGGTGTTCGTCACGAACATGGCCTCGATGATCGGGATCGGGGTCGCGGTTGACTACTCGCTCTTCGTCCTCGCTCGGTACCGCGAGGAGGTTCGCGCCGGCCGCTCCGCCGACGAGGCTCGCGCCGCCGCGCTTTCGACCTCGGGGCTCGCGGTCGCGTTCTCGGGCCTCGCCGTGATCATCTCGCTGGCTGGGATCTGGATGGTCGACAACCAGGCGCTCCGCTCGATGGCGCTTGGCGCGATGGTGGTGGTCGCGGTCGCGATC
>Ga0136618_10000617_pt1 | contig 12510 bp, 8 predicted proteins | sample AntDrymUQ3302106_2_FD_104805 | JGI IMG/M metagenome (GOLD analysis project Ga0136618, IMG submission 104805) | Polar desert sand microbial communities from Dry Valleys, Antarctica - metaG UQ330 (21.06) | ecosystem: Environmental > Terrestrial > Soil > Desert | place: Antarctica: Dry Valley... | reverse complement strand
GGTGGCGAGCACGATCGTGCCCTTGCCGACCTGGCCCTCGACCTTGTCCATGTGCGGCTCGAGGTGCGCGACCGCCGTCTTCATGACCTCGGCGCTCTGCAGCACGAACGGCAGCTGCATCTCGCCCGAGCCGAACAGCTCGCCGACGACCTTCATCCCAGCCAGCAGGTGCGTGTTGATGATGTCCAACGGGGCCAGGCCGTCGGTCATCGCCGCATCGAGGTCATTGTCGAGTCCGTCGCGGTCGCCGTCGATGATCCGCCGCTGTAGCCGCTCGGTCAGCGGCAGGGCCGCGAGGTCGGCCTGCGAGGCCCGCGACTCGGTGGCGCCCTCGAACAGGCGCATCAACTCGGCGAGCGGGTCGTATTCGGTTCGCGCGGAGCCCCCCGCGCCGACGCGGTGGTCGTTGATCAAGTCGGTGCAGACCTGACGCACCTCGTCATCGATCTGGTGCAGCGGCAGGATCTTGGCCGGATTGACGATGGCCGCGTCAAGTCCCCGCTCGACTGCCATGTGCAGGAACACCGAGTTGAGCGCCTGGCGGGCCGCCGGTGACAGCCCGAACGACACGTTGGACACGCCGAGGATGGTGTGGCAGCCGGGTATCTCGGCCTTGACCCGCTCGATCGCCTCCAGGGTGGCGAGGCCGTCACGGCGCAGGTCTTCCTGACCCGACCCCAGCGGGAAGGTCAGGGTGTCGAAGATGAGGTCGGAGGCCGACAGCCCGAACTCGTCGATCGCGACAGCGGCGATCCGCTTGCAGACCTCGACTTTGCGGTCGGCGGTGCGGGCCTGGCCTTCCTCGTCGATGGCCAGCACCACCACGGCGGTCCCGAACTGCTTGGCCATTCCCAGCAGCACGTCGGCCTTGCGCCGCCCGTCCTCCAGGTTGACCGAGTTGATGACCGCGCGGCCGCCGACGCGGCGCAGCGCCGCCGACACCACGGCCATCTCGGTGGAGTCAATCATCAGCGGCAGCGTCGACTGGGTGGCCAGCCGGTCAATGACCTGGACCATGTCGGCCACGCCGTCGCGGCCCACGTAGTCCACACAGACGTCGAGAGTGTGGGCACCCTCGCGGACTTGAGCGCGGGCCATCTGGGTCATGGCCTCCCAGTCCTCGTCCAGCAGCAGATCGCGGAACTTGCGCGACCCGTTGGCGTTGAGCCGCTCCCCGACTACCAGAAACGACAGGTCCTGCTCGAGGGGCACCGGGGCGTACAGCGAGGCCAGCGACGACTCGAACTCCGGCTCGCGCGGCGCCGGCCGCAGTTCGGCAACGGTTCGCACGACCGCGTCGAGGTGCGCCGGGGTGGTCCCGCAGCAGCCACCGACCAACTGCACGCCAAAGTCGCTGACGAACTCACGGTGCGCGGCGGCCAGTGCCTCGGGCGTCAGCGGGTAGGACGCCTGGCCATCGACCATCGACGGGATGCCGGCGTTGGGGATGACGCTGATCGGCAGACGTGACGTGCGGCTGAGCTGGCGGATCTGCTCGCGCATGTCCTCAGGGCCGGTCGCGCAGTTCAGCCCGATCACGTCCACGCCCAGGGGCTCCAGGGCGACCAGCGCGGCGCCGATCTCGCTGCCCAGCAGCATGGTGTTGATGTCTTTTTCAATGGTGACCGAGACCAGCAGGGGAAGGGTGCGGCCCTCGGCGGCCATGCCTTCGTGGCAGGCCCACAGCGCGGCCTTGGCCTGCAGCAGGTCGAAGACCGTCTCCACCAACAGCACATCGACGCCGCCAGCGACCATGCCGCGAACCTGGCGCAGGTAGCCCGCGACCATCGCGTCGTAGTCGATGAAATCGGGCTTGGCCGGGTTGTTGCCCAGCGACAGGGTGGGACTGCGCGTGCCGGGGCCGATGGAGCCCACCACCCACCGGGGCCGTGGAGGCGTGGCCACCGCGTCGCAGGCCTCGCGAGCGATCCCGGCGGCTGCCGTCGCCAGCGCCTCGGTCTCGTCGGCCAGCCCGTACTCGGCCAGGACCCACGGCGCGCCGCCGAAGGTGTCGGTCTCCACGGCGTCGCAGCCGACCTGCAGGAACTCCGCGTGAATCTCGCCGATGACATCGGGACGCGTGCGGACCAGCACCTCGTTGCAGCCGTCGAGGCCGTCAAAATCGTCTGGGTGCAGGTCTCGTGACTGGATCGACGTGCCAAGCGCCCCGTCGAAGACGAGCACGCGGCGCTGCAACTCGCTGAGAAAGTCGTTCATGGCAGAGCCACATGCTAGGCGCTAAGGGGGGACAAGCCACGTCCGGCAGGGCGATTAGACCATTGCCTTTGGCCACTGCCCGGCCCGTTGCGGGATGAAGTTTCGAAAAGTCAAGTCTTGGCACGCAGCGTGTGGGGGGCGATGCTCTACGTCGGAAGGTGAACCATGACCGGAGTTCCGACCGAGGAAGGCCTCAACGTCGTCGACGTCGACGACGAGGTCGACAGCGACGACCGCGACCGCCCCGCCACCGAGTGGTCGGGCGGAGGACCCGACGACCTCGAGTCGCTCCGCGACGAGTTCGTCGAGGGGTTCAACGCCAGGGACCTGGATGCCCTGCTGGCGCTGGCGCACCCCGAAATCGATTGCCCTGACCGGGCCGGTGACGGCGCTGCGCTGTTCGCCGACGAGCTGCAGTCGATCTGGGAACGTTCCCCGGGAGCCATCCTCACCCGGGCGTTCCTCGACGAGACGCCGTGTGCCGTGGCGTGGCTGCCCGACGAGGACGGCTGCTGGTCGCGGGCCGCGATGGTCTGCCTCGACGCCGAGGACGGCGTGCTCACGCTCTTCGAACTGCCCGACGATGCCGACGCCCTGGACCGCGCGGAGGCCGAGGACCCGACGGGCGAGGACGTTGAGGAAGGTTCGGACTGGGCGGAATGGGACAGCGGCGCCGAAACGGTCGCCAAGCCTCGCCACCGCGACCGCCCTTAAGTGCGATATTCCTCGCAGCCAGGGGTCGCCCTGAAGCTGACCTCGAAATCCGCGACGGCCCTGTCGATTGCCGCGCGGTAGTCACCGCCGAGGGGCGCCGCTCGAGTTGAGCGGCGCCCCTGGCGGTTAGGCGGGGCGAGTTCTACGGGGTCGGGTCGGAGTAGGTGCCCGCGTAGTGGTCGGTGTTGCCGAAGGCGGACGATCTGCTCTGCGGGCAGTCAGAGTTCGGTCCGGGTCGCAACGCCGTGGAATGGGCGGCCGGCAACTCGGCGGCCGACGCACGGTCGCGGGGGCGGTCGGCCACCATCGACTCGGCCGCACCGGAGAGTACGTCGTCGACGAACGCCTGCCGGTAGGTGTTGATCGCCCGGCATACTGCGGCTTCGCGTGTGTCATTCCACACCGCGGCGCCGAAGCTCCGGGTGGCCACCGCGTAGTTGTAGTCGCCGAGGAACTCGCTCGTCAGGCCGTTCGAGCTCGACCCGCGGGCGTCACCCACTTCCCCCCGTTGCTGGGTGGCGAACGCGCTCAGCGCACCCGTCGCCGGGTTGACGTCGGCGTGGCGGACGAGCCGAGCATCCGGCGGCGCGAGGTGGTGTCATCCCGCCACGGGTCCAGAAAGGCGTTATAGACCAGCCACGCGTCGGTCCCGTTCGGCGAGATGGCAATGGCCGGCTGGTTCGCGCGGTCCCTGGCCTGTGACGCGGTCAGCGGCGCGGTGTACGTCCTGCCCTTGTTGCGCGAGCTGATGACGTACGCCTTCTCCGCGTTCAGACCGGCCCGGTCGTCGGACCAGTTGACCAGGATCTGGTCGGTGGCGTCGGCGCCGCTGGGTGCACCGTTGGCGATGTCGACGCTCGGGAAGGTGTTGGTCCGCGCGCCGGCGATCCCGTCGATGGTCAACCGACCCTGCGCCGGGTCGAACTGACCGATGGAGGCGATGTCGACGATCGCACGCGGGCGCTCGAACGTCCGCCCGCCGTTGAAGGATCGCACCTGGAAGAAGACGCCGGTTTGCCGCTGCTTGTCGAAGCCCTCGAAGATGACGTACACGACGCCGTCGCTGCCGGTGCGGATTGTGCAGCCCTGCCGCCCGCCGGTTTGGTTATTGTTGGTCGCCGCCGTCAGCTGGCGAACCCTCCAGGTGTCGCCCCCGTCCTGGGAGCGACTGAACAGGACAGGCTCGGAACCCGCGGCGCCGCGGAACCCGACGTTACACACGTACACGTTGCCGAAGTACGGGCTGGACGCGGCGTTGTCGGCCCAGATCTGCTCCTTGTCGCTGAACAGCGCTGAGTTTTGGCGCGTCACGACCACGGGCGCCTTCCAGGCACCGTTGTTCCCGGCGATGGCACCGGCGACGTCGTCGGTGCGCGAGACGGCAATGGCGCCGGCGCCACGGAACGGCCGCGTGCCCGGGAAGGGAGTGGTGATGTTGGCGTAGTACAGCCGCTGGCCGTTGGCCCACGAGAACCTGCCGTTCCTGGGGACCGGGCCGAAGACGAGTTCGGGGTCGCCATTGGAGACCAGGTCGTTCTCGAAGTACTTGGGCAGCGTCCCGATCGGACCGACTGAGGGCTGGCACACTTGGTCGTCCGGGGTGTCGGTGCGACAGCTGGCGTTGCGCGCCGAATAACCCGTGTAGGTGGGCTGGACCCACGAACTGCCGCCGTCGGTGGAGAACTGGATCCCTGACAAACCCACACCGGGCGTGAAGGGGCAGTCGCGGTCATCGCCGGCGTAGCAGCGCTCCAGGTCGATGTTGTCGTTGGCGCCCGAGGCCAGGATCCTCGGGTGCACAGGGTTGACGGCCAGCCCAGGCTCGTTCTGCTTGTTGTGGGAGAAGTACCGGTCACCACTACCGACGGTTACCTCGGTATCGCCTCCAGGAGTGATTGGTGCCGCAATGGCCGCCGAGGCCGTGATGAGAAGGGCCGACGCGGCCACGAACGCCCCAAGTCGTCGACACACGGACATACTTGCTCTTACATGGGTGGACCAGCATGCGAGGAGAACCTCCCCTCACCGTTCATCCTCGCCTGGATCGACACACCTTCTGCCTTCTCGCCCGCGTGCGCAAGACCTATTTGTCGCGACGCCCGCGACTATCGGCGTGGGCGGGCGTGCTCGCGTGAGAGCTTGATGCGGGCGTCGACCGCGGCGATCCCGTGCCGGCGGACGAAGACTGGGTTGAGGTCCGCCTCGTCCACCTCTGGCACCGCCTCGACCATCGCCGAGACCCGGAACAGCAGGGCCTTGAGCGCATCGATGTCAACGGGCGCCGACCCCCGGTAGCCGGTCAGCAGCGGGTAGCCGCGCAGGCTGGTGAGCATGTCGTCGACGTCGACGTCGGTCAGCGGGTGGATGCGCACGGCCACGTCGGCGAGCAACTCGACGAGCGTGCCACCCATACCGACCAGCAGGATCGAGCCGAAGGACGGGTCGTGGCTGACGCCGACGACCATCTCGACGCCCTCGCCGACCATCTCCTGCACCAGGAACCCCGCTGCCACGAGGTCGTCGCGCCCGGCGGCGCGCAGGTCCGCCGAGATCTGCCGCACCGCGTCGGCCACCTGCTCCGGGCGGGCGAGGCCGAGCCGCACCCCGCCGAGCTCGGTCTTGTGGACCGGCGCCGCGGCCTTCACCGCGACGGGACCGCCGATCTCGGCCTGCACGGCGGCGGCCTCCTCGGGGCTTCGAACGACCTGTGCGCGAGCGGTGCTGATGCCGAAGGCGGACAGCAGCCGCTCGGCCTGCGTCGCGTCCAGCCAGGCGGCGGGTGTGCCGGCGGGCAGCGCCGCGTCGACCACGGCACGCGCCGCACCCTCGTCGGCGTCGCGCACCTCCACGACGTTGCCCAGCGGTCTGTTCCGCCAGCGGCCGTAGCGCGCGACCTGCCCCAACGCCTGGGCGGCCCCCTCGGGGAAACGGAACGACGGGATGCGTGCTTGCGTCAGCTCACCAGGGACGCCGCGTTCGGACATGAACACGCTGACGACGGGGATGCCGGCGTCGATCTCGCCGCGCGCGGCCGCCATCTCGCGGGCCACGTCCTCGGCCAGGGTCACCACCGGCGGGATGAAGATCACCAGCAGGGCGTCGACCTGCCCGTCGTCGGCGAGCACCCGCATCGCGCGGCCGTAGTTGGCCGCCGAGGCCGAGGCGATCATGTCCACCGGGTTGCGGATGCCGGCCTCGGTCGGCAGGAACTCGGCCAGTCGGGACAGGGTCGCCTCCGACAACTCTGGCACCGCCAGGCCGTTGGCCTCGCAGGCGTCCGCGGCCAGGATGCCTGGGCCGCCGCCGTTGGTGAGGATGGCGACACGGTTGCCGTTGGGCACGGGTTGGTTGGTCAGCACCGTGGCGACGTTGAACAGCTCTTCCAGGGTGTCGGTGCGGATCACCCCGGCCTGCCGGAACAGCGCCTCCACCGCCACGTCGCCGGCCGCCAATGCGCCGGTGTGCGAGGAGGCGGCGCGCTCGCCAGCCGCGCTGCGGCCCGACTTGACCGCGACGATCGGCTTGCTGCGGCCGATCCGCCGAGCGATCCGGCCGAACTTGCGCGGATTCCCGAATGACTCCAGGTACAGCAGGATGACCTCGGTGGCCTCGTCGGACTCCCAGTACTGCAGCAGGTCGTTGCCGGACAGGTCGGCCTTGTTGCCGACGCTGGCGAAACTGGACAACCCAAGGCCGAGGCGCTGGGCCGCCGCCAGGATCGCCAGACCGAGGGCGCCGGACTGGCTGGAGAAGGCCACCTGCCCTGGCGGCGGGAACACCGGCGAGAAGGTGCCGTTCATGCGGACGTCGCCGGCGGCGTTGAGCACTCCCATGCAGTTGGGCCCGACGACGCGGATGCCCTGGGAGCGCACGACCTCCATGAGCTCGCGCTCCCTCGCGGCCCCCTCGGGCCCTGCCTCGTTGAAGCCAGCCGAGATGATGACCGCTGCCTTGGTGCCGAGCTAGGCGGCCTGCTTGACCACCGTGGTGACGTGCGGCGCCGGCACGCACACCAGCACCATCTCCGGGACGGTCGGGCAGTCGGCCACGGTGCTGTAGGCGGCGACGGACTGCACATGCGCCGCGGAGGGGTTGACCGGGTAGACGGGACCGGCGTAGCCACCGGCGAGCAGATTGGCGAAGACCAGGCCGCCGATGGTCTTTGGGTCGCGAGACGCCCCGACCACGGCGATGGAGGCCGGCGAGAACACCGCACGCAGCGCCGCTACGGCAGCCTGACGGTCCTGCTCGTCGCCGGTGGCCAGGAACGCCTCGGTCGACGTCGAGCGGAAGCTGGCGTGCACCACGGAGCCGAAGCTGTCCAGCACCGGTTCCAGGCCGGCGTCGCGCATCATGTGCAGCATCCGGTTGTTCGATCGCAGCACGTCACCAACGAAGCCGGTGACGCCGAGGTCACGAGCCGGCTCGAACAGCGCCCGCAACAGCACCGTGCCGATGCCCCGGCCCTGCTCGGCGTCCTCCACCAACACCGCGAACTCGGCGGTCGACGGGTCCTCCTGCAGGCAGTCGAAGCGGCTGACGCCGACGATCCGCCCCGCCGTCTCGGCCACCAGCGCCACGCGCTGATGCTGGTCCACCTCGGTGAAGTAGCGCATCTGCTCGGCGGTCATCGACCGCGGCGCGAAGAACCGCATGCGGATGCTCTCGGGCGACAGCCGCTGCCACATCGCCATCATCCGGTCGTTGTCGCCAGGCTCGATGGGCCGGATGGTGACGGTGCGGCCGTCTTTCAGCACCGCGTCTTGGAGGTAGCGCTGCGAAGCCATCAAGGCTGCCGCTTACGATCCCGAGCCAACCGGACCCGCGCCGCCGCTGCCGCCACCGGGGCCGAGCTGTAGCACCACGACCGTCTCCTCCAGATAGTCGTGGATTGCCCAGGCTGGGCCCTCCCTGGTGTTGCCGGAGTCACGCATGCCGCCGTAGGGCTGCTGGTCGGCGCGGAAGGTCGGCGACTCGTTGATCATCACCCCGCCGAACTTCAGCTCGGTGGCGGCGCGTAGGCCGGCGTTGAGGTCGCCGGTGAAGATACCGGCCTGCAGGCCGTAGCTGGTGTCGTTGGCGAGCCGGATCGCCTCGTCGAGGTCGGCAACGGCCTGCACCGCCAGGACGGGCCCGAAGATCTCCTCAGCCGACACCTTCATGTCGGGCGTCACGTCGTCCAGCACGGTGGGTTGCAGGCAACCGTCGTCGTTGACCTCGCCACCGGCCATGATCTTCGCGCCGGCATCCTGCGCTTCCTTGATCCATTGCAGCACCCGGTCGCGGTCATCGGGGCGGATCATCGGGCCGACGTCGGTGTCAGGGTCCAACGGGTCGCCGACCACGAGCTCGCCGACCTTGGCCGTGAGCAGGTCGAGGAAGGTGTCCTTGACCGACGACATGACGTAGACGCGTTGTGCGGAGATGCAGGACTGCCCCGCGAAGCTGTAGCCGGTCGCGGCCAGCTTCGCCGCGGCCGATTCCAGGTCCGCCGAGGCGTCGACGATGACGGGAGTGTTGTTGCCGAGCTCCGTGAGCACCTCGGCGTGAGGGTTGTTCTCCTCCAGCGACTGGCCGATCTCGGTCGACCCGGTGAAGGAGATGACCTTGACCTCCGGGCGGCCGGTCATGGCCGGACCGATGGTCGACGACGACCCGGTGAGCACGGACAGGAATCCTTCCGGCCATCCGGCCTCCACCATCACCTCTGCGAGCAGGTAGGCCGTCAGTGGTGTGTCGCCGGCGGGCTTGAGCACCACCGGGCAGCCCGCGGCAAAGGCAGGCGCCAGCTTGTGAGTGACCAGGTTGAGCGGGAAGTTGAACGGGGTGATGGCCGCGACGATGCCCTTGGGGTGGTACAGCGTGAAGCCCAGCTTGCCGGCGCCGGCCGACGATCCCTCGAAGGGCACAACGCTGCCGGCGAGCTTGCGCGCCTCGATGGCGGAAAACAGCAAGGTGTCCTGGCAGCGGGCGACTTCGGCGGCGGCCGTCGCCAGCGGCTTGCCCGACTCCTCGGCGATGCAGCGGGCGAAGTCGTCCGCGCGTTCGGCGACCAATCGCCGGGCCGCCTCCAGGGCATCCGCCCGCTCGTGCTGGGGCGGCGCGCCGTTGCGCAGGGCCGCGGCGGCGGCGTCCACGGCCTTGTCGGCGTGCTCGGCGGTGGCCACCGCGACACTGCCCACCAGCTGTTCGCTGTAGGGGCTTCGGATCTGCTTGCGATCGTCGGTGGTGACCCACTCCCCGCCGATGAGTAGCTGGTAGGTCCGCATGACGCTGTCTCCTGTCGCTGGGCTGTCGCTCGCTACCCTTCCCGCGTGTTGCCGGTCCTATCACGCCTGCCCGCCGCGCGGTGATGCGGCGTCGGCGCGTCATTCCCGAGCGGCTGCGTCCCGCGCACGCCGCCTTCGCCGCGCAGGCCGAGCGCGTGCAGGGCGCCCGCCGCGCGGTGCTGTCCTGCCTGCCTGTCGGTCGGGTCGATCCTGCGCCGATTGACGTGGGTCTGGACGTGCTGCGTGGCGAGTTGGCCGAGGTGGTGGCACAACTGGAGAGCTGGCGCGTCGCCGAGGTCGAGGCCGAGTGGCGACGTTGCCAGGAGTCCCTGCACGAGGCGGCGGCGGCCCTGCCAGCGGCTCAGCGCGTCGCCGCGGCCACCGGCGAACTCGAGGAACTGCTCGGTGCCGTCGAGGACGTGATCGAGCCGCTGGGGGACGCGTGGAGCGCGGCCGAACGCCGCTGGCTGGCCCTGCGCGTGCGCGTCAGCCGATGACGCAGACCGGGCTGTCGGGGGCGTCGAAGTCGGGATCCGCCCGCAGCCGCTCGGCACGCTCCAAGGCCTGCGCCGGCGTCATCCAGCGGCCCTTTTTGCTGGGCTTGGGCGCCGCCGAGTCGTAGCGGAAGACGTCAAGGCCTCGGGTCTGGTCGTTGCTGAAGATGTAGGCCGACCCGTCCCTGGCGAACTTGTTGACCTTGGCTGCCCAGGTGTCGTGGTCGGCGACGAATCGGAAGTGGCCGACCTCCTTCATGCCCGCGCCGACGCTGCCGGTCGGATCCGCGCCGGCGGAGACGCCCACGAGGTCGGACAGGTCAACGACCCGAACCCCCCCCGGCGAACCAGGCGATGGTCAGCAACCCTTGCTTCTCGTAGATGTCGAACACGTGCGCCGTGCAGCTGGTCAGCCCCGCCGTGCCGGTGGGAGCACCTTCCTGCACGTTGATGTCGGGAGCGAAGAAGGCGCCGACCTTGACCGGTGAGCGCTCCAGGTCGCCGGTGATGTCATAGACGTGCAGGCCGCCGCCGGGGCAGTAGCCGTTGCCCGCGGCGCCGTTGAGCTCGTCGTTGACGATGAGGAACTCGCGACCGTCGACGGTGACGGGGTCGGACTGGTGGTGCAGCGTCACCGACGGGTCGATGATGCCCCCGATGATCTCCGGCCGCAACGGCCGCGAGGTGTCGAGCACTAGCGTGTGGCTCAGCGCCGCCACATAGGCACGATTACCGTCTTGGCTGAAGGTGATGTCGTGCGCCTCGTTGCCCGAGACCAGCTGCAGCCGGCTGGCGATCTTGGGGGCTTGAGGTTGGTCAGGTCGATGACCTCCAAGCCCTGGGGTGTGCGCTCAGAGTTCGAGTTGTACATCACTCGCCCGTTGGGGTGGACGGTCTGGTTGTGCGACCCCGCGGGCACTTCGACGAAGCCGACCGAGCGCGGTGCCGAGGGGTGGGTGACGTCAATGACCAGGGTTCCGGTGGGCAGCTCGTCCCCGGTGATGCCCAGGTCGCGGAAGCAGGCTGAGTCCACGCCGTCGTAGTCGTTGGTGTAGGTGACGTAGGTGCGCCCGTCGCGCGCAAAGGTCTGCACGTCGCCCTGGAACAGGTCGCAGTCGTAGGTAGCGACAAGCCGAGGTTGCCGAGGGTTGCTGATCTCGACGACCTGCAGGCCGTTCTGGTAGGTCCCGGCGAAGGAGAAGTCGCGGTTGACCATCTGGGTGCGTCCGCCGATGCGGCGCGCCACCTTGATCGTGGCGAACTCGATGTCGGTGCCACCCTGGGTGTCGATCTTCGGTTGGCGGCGCGCTTGGTGTCGGGGTAGCGCACGTTGGCCACGTGACTCATGTTGGCGCTGCGTACGACCTCGGCAGACTCCGCCGCGACGGCTCAGCTTGCGCAACCTCGGCCTCGGCTGCCGCCGGCGGGGCGCCGGGGCCAGCCATGGCGATCAGCAGCAGGCCGCTGATCAGCAGCGGGCGCAGAACTCGAGCGCATGAGAGGCGATCCCTTCTACTCCAGTGGCTTGGGCTTGGAGGCCGGGCTGGTGTTAGGACGGGGGCAGCAGGCAGAAGGGCGCGGTCTTGGCCGTCAGGTCGACGTCGGGCAACGTCTTGGAGTAGGCCAGCGCTTCGGCGGGAGTCATCCAACGGCCGGCGGAGGCTGACTTCTTGCCCGCGGCGGTGAACTTGTAGATGTCAAGGCCGCGGTTGATGTCGTTGCCGTACAGGAAGAAGTCGCCACTGCGGGAGATCGAGGGGGTCTTCGCGCTCCAGGAGTTGGCGTTGCCCGTGCGGTAGAAGCCGATCTCGCGCATCCCAGCGCCGGTGACGCTGGTGTCGCCGAGCGCGATGCCCACCAAGTTGGAGATGTCCACGACCCGCACGCCGCCGTTGTAGTAGGCGATCGTCATGATCCCCTCACGCTCGTGGATGTCGAACACGTGGGCGGTGCAGCTGTTGGTCGCACTGTCGGTCGGGCGGATCTCATCGATATTCCAGTAGCCGACCTTGGCCGGGTTGCGCTCCAGGTCACCGGTGATGTCGTAGACGTGGACGCCGCCGTTAGGGCACTGTCCGGTGCCGATGGCGCCGGCGACCTCGTCCTCGATGATCAGGAAGTCCCGCCGCTTGCCGGTGTCGGGGTCGGTCATGGAGAACGGGTCGGACTGGTGCCACACGTTGATCGCCGGGTCCAGGAAGCTGGTGACGATCTCCGGGGCGCCGGGGTTGGTGGTGTTGATGATCACGCCCTGGGACAGCGCCGCCGAATAGGCCCGACTGCCGCTGGCATTGAAGGTGATGTCGTGCGACTCGGTGCCGAGGCCGGGACGGGTGGGCAGCGCTAACTCGGTCGCCAGCTTCGGGTTGCTGAAGCTGCTGATGTCGTAGACCTCGATCGCCGGGGAGGTCGACGTGATCAGGTCCGAGTTGGAGTTGTAGAGGAACCTGCCGCTGGGGTGCACGGTCTGGTTGTGCGAGCCCTGGCCCACCTCGACGAAGGACACGGTCTTGGGCTTCAGCGGGTTGGTGATCTCCGCCACGAAGGTGCCGTTCTTGCCTTGCCCGTTGGACTTGAGGATCGAGAAGCCCAGCGCCTTGGCCTCCCGGTAGCACGTCGAGGTGCCGTCGCCCGACGTGTCGGAGGTGTAGGTCACGAACGTGCGTCCCGGCATGTCGGAGCGGCGGAACACCTGCACGTCGCCCTGCGTGACGCCGCAGTCGTAGATCGCCGCGATCTCGGCCTGCGCCGGGTTGGTGATGTCCACGATGTGCAGGCCGTTGCGGTAGGAGCCCGCCAGCGCGTAGGAGCGCAGC
>Ga0136618_10000616_pt1 | contig 12515 bp, 9 predicted proteins | sample AntDrymUQ3302106_2_FD_104805 | JGI IMG/M metagenome (GOLD analysis project Ga0136618, IMG submission 104805) | Polar desert sand microbial communities from Dry Valleys, Antarctica - metaG UQ330 (21.06) | ecosystem: Environmental > Terrestrial > Soil > Desert | place: Antarctica: Dry Valley... | reverse complement strand
CGCTGATCCCGGTGACGGCCTACATCGTGGTGGCCTGCGCTGAGTCCTACCTCCGGTACCCGGCGATGATGCGGACCATCGACGCCGCCATGCCGGCCGAGGAGATCGGTCGCCGGGCTCGACGGCCGGGGTGCCAGGTCGACCCCTGCTACCTGTGGTCGATCGCCAACTTCTTCCTGCTCGGTCGAAAGATCATGGCCATGGTCGACCCCGCGGGCGACGATCCCGTCGAGGCCGCCACGGTGCTCGACTTCTGGGAGCGCGCCGCCCTCGCCCATCGCGCCGACGGGACGCGGCAGGCGTGGGACACCGGCGCATCGCGCATCTACGACGACACCACGGTGGCCGCCCTGCTGGCCGGTGCCATGGACATCTCCGACGACGAGCACCGCTCACGCGTGAAGCGCTTCAACGCCACCCTGGTGAACCACCTCTTCCTGCTCTACTTCGACACGCGCGCCGGCTACGGCGACACCGGCCCCTATCTGGTCCCCGATCACCCTGGCCGTTCGCTGCTCGTGCGCGACTTCTACCGCCTGGCCCACGGTGACTTCCCCTGGTCGGCCGTCGCCGCCGGCGTTCCGTACCACCAGCTGACGGCGGCTCTCGTGCTGGATGACGTGCAGAGCACCTTCACCGACTTCGGCACCTCCAACCACATCCCGGAGGACTACCTCGACCGCCTCGTGGCCTTCGGTCTCTACACCACCGATGGTCTGCCGCCCGGCGAGCTGCGGGTCGTCCCGGCCCAGGAGCACGATGCCATCGTGGCGGCCGTGCGCACCGCCCAAGCCCGGCACTACCGCAACATCGCCGCCATGGACCGCGACGAGAAGATCCGGGCCGGCGCCTACGTGTACTTCAGCTTCCTGCGCCCGTTTGCCGAGATCGCCGGCGTGGCCGACGATCTCGATTGGACGGTGCCGCGCGACCTGCCCGAACCGCTCTACGAGATGATGTCGGCGATGCAGGGCGACAACAGCGGCGTTCCGCCCGATGAGGCCTACTACGCGCCCTACCCGGAGGACACCGAATGACGGATCACCCGCCCGCCGTCGAGCTGACCGCGACTGACGAATGGGCCCACCCGCCGGGGGCGGAGCGCCTGTGGGGCGAGTCGTGGTACTTCGACTTCACCAACCGGGAGGGCACCCTCGGCGGGTACGTGCGCCTCGGCCTCTACCCCAACCTCGGGGTGGCCTGGTACTGGGGCTGCCTCGTGGGGGAAGGGCGACCTCTCGTCACCGTCATCGACCACGAGGTACCGCTGCCCAAAGCCCCGTCCCTCGAGATCCGCGCCGACGGGCTCTGGGCCGACCACACCGTGGAGACCCCCTACGAGCACATGACCTTGGGTTGTGAGGCCTTCGCCGTCGGGGTCGACGACCCCTCCGACGTGTACGGCGACCTCCGGGGTGAGCGAGTGCCCTTCGGCCTCGACCTCGAGTGGGAGACCGATCGCGAGGGCCTCTACCCCTGGATCGGCACGACGCGCTACGAGGTCTCCTGCAACGTCCACGGCGAGATCCTCGTCGGCGACGAGACCATCGACTTCGACGGAATCGGCCAGCGCGACCACAGCTGGGGCGTGCGGGACTGGTGGAACCTGGGATGGGTGTGGACCGCCGGCGGCCTGGACGACGGCACCCGGTTCCACACCGTCCGGATCCGCCTGCCAGGTGCGGAGGGCTTCGCGCCCGGCTACGTGCTGCCGCCCGGTGGTGGGGTGGAGCAGATCGACGTGTGCACCGCCGAGGAGGAGGTCGGCGAGCACGGCTTCCCGACGAGCGCCCGCATCACGTGCGGCCCGCTCGATCTGGCCGTCGAGCCTCGCTACTTCAGCCCCGTGCGCCTCGTCGACGACGATGACGGCGTGTCGCGCCACGCCCGCTTCCCACGCGCCCTGTGCCGGTTCGAGGCCGCCGATGGTCGGTCGGGCGTGGGCTGGTCCGAGTGGAACCAACCCACGCGCTGATCTGACCGGCAGGGAGCCCGTCAGTACCCTCGTCCGGTGCCCGCCGCCCTCTTCGCCCTGCTCCCGGACTTCCTCGACCCCGACAAGCTCATCGACGCCTTCGGTCTGTTGGGGATCTTCTTGATCGTCTTCGCGGAGTCGGGGCTGCTGATCGGGTTCTTCCTGCCGGGTGACTCCCTCCTCTTCACCGCCGGCTTCCTCGCCTCCGAGCCCTCGAGCGTGTCTGAGTCGCTGCACCTGCCGCTCTTCCCCCTGCTGCTGGGTACCTGGGTGGCGGCGGTGGCCGGCGACCAGGTCGGCTACGTGTTCGGGCAACGGGTCGGCCCGGCCCTGTTCCGGCGGCGCGACTCCCGGTTCTTCAAGAAGGAGAACATCGACAAGGCCCAGGCCTTCTTTGACAAGCATGGCCCCAAGGCCATCGTGCTGGCCCGCTTCGTTCCCATCGTGCGCACCTTCACGCCCATCACCGCCGGCGTGAGCCGGATGCAGTACCGCACCTTCGTCACCTTCAACCTCATCGGCGGCACCATCTGGGCGTTCGGCGTGACGCTCCTCGGCTACTTCCTGGGCCAGATCGAGGTCGTCGAGTCGAACCTCGAGATCGCCATCCTGATCGTCGTGGCCATCAGCTGCGCCCCCATCGCCGTCGAGCTGCTCCGGTCCCGCCGGCGCAAGGGCCCGAACGTGGCCGCCGACGTCGTCCACGACCTCACCGACCCCGACCTCGGTGACCTCGTCGACGAGGCCAGGGAGCCGAACGGAACCCTCTAGATCTGTGTGCGCTCACAACCGCATGGCGGTTGCTGGCGCACACAGAACCAGTGGGGTTCAGCCTTGGGACAGGAGCTTGCGGTTCTTGATCTGGGCCTTGACGTAGTCGCGGTTCATGTAGGCGATGAAGTCGATGGAGATCTCCTTCGGGCACGCCTCCTGGCACTCGCCGTGGTTGGTGCAGGAACCGAAGAACGTCTCCATGGTGTCGACCATGGCCTGGGTGCGCTGGTAGCGCTCCGCCTGGCCCTGGGGGAGCAGGTTGAGGTGGCTGAGCTTGGCGGAGGTGAAGAGCTGGGCGGCGCTGTTGGGACAGGCAGCCACGCACGCGCCGCAGCCGATGCAGGCGGCCGCGTCCATCGACGCATCGGCCACCTCCTTGGGGATCGGCGTGAGGTTGGCGTCGGGGGCGGCCCCGGTGGGGGCGGTGATGTAGCCGCCGGCCTCGACGATCTGATCGAACGGCGATCGGTCCACCACGAGGTCCTTGAGGACGGGAAAGGCCTGGGCCCGCCACGGCTCGATGTAGATCTCGTCGCCGTCGGTGAACTTGCGCATGTGGAGCTGGCAGGTTGCGGTGCCCTTCTGCGGCCCGTGGGCCTGACCGTTGATCATCATCCCGCAGGAGCCGCAGATGCCCTCCCGGCAGTCGTGCTCGAAGGCGATCGGCTCGCGGCCCTCGGCGTTGAGCCGCTCGTTCACGAGGTCGAGCATCTCGAGGAAGCTCATCTCCTCGGAGACGTCGGGGGCGTCGTAGGTCTCCATGGCGCCCCTGGCGTCGGGGTCGGCTTGGCGCCAGACGTGGAGCTTCACGTGCATGAGGTCGTCGCTGCCTTCACTTGTACGAGCGCTGGGTCAGGTGGACGTGGCCGAAGGTGAGCGGCTCTGTGTGCAGCGTGGGGGTGCTGCCCTCGCCGCCCCACTCCCAGGCCGCCACGTGGGCGTAGTCGTCGTCGTTGCGCAAGGCCTCGCCCTCCGGGGTCTGGCTCTCCTCGCGGAAGTGACCGCCGCAGGACTCCTCCCGGGCGAGGGCGTCGCGCGCCATCAGCTCGCCCAGCTCGAAGAAGTCGGCCACCCGCCCGGCCCGCTCGAGGCTCTGGTTCATGGGGCCGTCGCCGAGCACCCGCACGTCCCTCCAGAACTCGTCGCGGAGGGCGGGGATCTCCGAGAGCGCCTTCTCGAGGCCGGTGCGGTTGCGGGCCATGCCGCAGTAGTCCCACATGATCTTGCCGAGCTCGCGGTGGTAGTGGTCGACGGACTTTGTGCCGCCGATGGACAGGAGCCGCTTCACCCGGTCGTCGACGGACTGCTGGGCTTCGTCGAACACCGGATCGTCCACTGCCACCGGAGGCGTGCCGAGCAGGTCGGCCAGGTAGTTGGCCAGCGTGTAGCTGATGACGAAGTACCCGTCGGCCAGGCCCTGCATGAGGGCCGAGGCGCCGAGGCGGTTGGCCCCATGGTCGGAGAAGTTGGCCTCGCCGAGCACGAAGAGGCCGGGCACGTTGGACATGAGGTGGTAGTCCACCCAGAGGCCGCCCATCGTGTAGTGGACGGCCGGGTAGATGCGCATCGGGACCTGCATCGGGTCCTCGTCGGTGATGCGCTGGTACATGTCGAAGAGGTTGCCGTAGCGCTCATAGATCGTGGAGGCGTCGACTCGGCTGATGCTGTCGGCGAAGTCGAGGTACACGCCGTTCTTAAGCGGACCGACGCCCTTGCCCTGGTCGACCATCGTCTTGGCGTTGCGGGAGGCGACGTCGCGCGGCACCAGGTTGCCGAAGCTCGGGTACTTGCGCTCGAGGAAGTAGTCGCGCTCGGCCTCGGGGACCTGGTCGGGCGAGCGAGTCTCGTCGGGGTCTTTGGGCACCCAGATGCGGCCGTCGTTGCGCAGCGATTCCGACATCAGGGTGAGCTTGGACTGGAACTCGTCGGACGCCGGGATGCAGGTGGGGTGGATCTGTGTGTAGCAGGGGTTGGCGAACAGGGCGCCTCGCCGGTGGGCTCGCCACGTGGCCGAGGCATTGGAGTACTTGGCGTTGGTGGAGAGGAAGAACACGTTGCCGTAGCCGCCGGTGCACAGCAGCACGGCGTGAGCGGCGTGGCGGCTGACCGCTCCGGTGACCAGGTCCCGGACGATGACGCCGCTGGCCACGCCGTCCTTCACGACGAGGTCGAGCATCTCCGAGCGGGTGTGCAGCTCGACGGTGCCGGCGTGCACCTGGTGCATCATCTGCTGGTAGGCGCCGAGCAGGAGCTGCTGGCCCGTCTGCCCCCGGGCGTAGAACGTGCGCGACACCTGGGCGCCGCCGAAGGAGCGGTTGTCGAGGAGGCCGCCGTACTCGCGGGCGAAGGGCACGCCCTGGGCCACCATCTGGTCGATGATGTCGACCGACACCTCGGCCAGGCGGTGGACGTTGGCCTCGCGCGAGCGGAAGTCGCCGCCCTTGACCGTGTCGTAGAAGAGCCGCTGCACCGAGTCGCCGTCGCCCTTGTAGTTCTTGGCGGCGTTGATGCCGCCCTGGGCGGCGATGGAGTGCGCCCGCCTCGGGCTGTCGTGGTAGGTGAAGACCTTGACGTTGTAGCCCTGCTCGCCGAGGGTGGCGGCGGCTGACGCGCCGGCCAGCCCCGAGCCGATGACGATGACGTCGAACTTTCGTCGGTTGTTCGGCGCCACCAGCTTCATGTCGAACTTGTGCTGGGTCCACCGGGTGTCGATGTCGCCGGCGGGGCCGTGGCTGTCGAGCGAGCCGATCACGGTGCGGCCTCGTCCTGCTCGTACTCGGTGCAGCTCACGATGACCTCGTCCCGGGTGCGGCAGTCGGGGTTGTCGTCGGCGTCCACGATCCCGACGGTGACGGCCAGCGGGAAGGTCAGGTTCATCACGCCGACCACCGCCGCCAGCCCGATGGCGAAGCTCTTGCGCCAGGCGTTCCACTTCGGGTTGTTCAGCCCGAGGCTCTGGAACATCGACCAGGTGCCGTGGAAGAGGTGGATGACGAGCGCGATGTTGGCCACCAGGTAGATGGCGACCACCGGCGGCCGGCTGAAGGTGGCCACGAAGTTGCGGTAGACGTCGCCGCGCACGAAGTCGGGGTTGGCGGTGCCCCAGGTCAGGTCGGCCAAGTGGAACAGGATGAACAAGCCGATGATCAGGCCGGTCCATCGCATGCTGCGGCTGGCGATGGTGGCGACCTGCCAGTCGCGGTCCTGCACGTAGCCGTCGGACCGGGCCCGGCCGTTCATGCGGGTGAGGCCGTAGGCGGCGTGGATGTGGAAGACGAAGGCGGTGATCAGCCCGAGGCGGATGATCCACAGGAAGACGGTGCGGGGGAGGATCGGGACGAGGAGCTCGCGAAGGAACTCGCCGTAGTGGTTGAACTCCTCCGCTCCCAGGTACACCTTGAGGTTCCCCACTGCATGGCCCACCACGAAGCCGATGATCATCAGGCCGGTGACAGCCATGACCCACTTCTTGCCGATCGCCGACCGGTAGAACGCCACCGGCCAGGGGGCCCGGCCCTTGCGGGCGGGGTGCACAGGCCCGGGCCCGGGGCGTTCCATGGTCGTCGCCATCGCTCGATCAGCCTCCACGAGCCGTCTCGATCTGCCTGCGGCCGACGCTACCCGGCCCCTTCGCGGTGCCTGGAATCGCGATGGAGGTCAGCGAGTGGCCCCGAAGATGTCCACCCGGCCCCCCGTCGACGCCGGCGGGTCAGCCGGTGAGGGTTGCGGTGTAGCGGTTCTCGGCCGTGCCGGCGGCCGAGGTGCAGGTCAGCTCCACGATCAGCATCCCGGCACCGTCCGGGGCGACGATCTGCATCGTGCCCACCCGCTGGCAGCTGTCGGCGGGGAGGTCGCCGCCCCAGCGCCAGCTGCGCACCCCGTTCGGCCACGTGAGCGTGGCCGTCACCTCGACGCCGTCCAGCGGTGTGCGGAGGTCGCTGATGACGTGGACGTCGAGGGCGAGGGCGTCGCCGACCGCGACCACCTCCGGGAGGCGGTCGGCCACGACGATCACCGGAGCGCACGCCGCCTGGAGAGCTGCGTAGGCGAGCTTCGGCTGGCGGTCGTGGCCGAGCACGGACCACGTCACCGCCGGATGCCCGTCGGCGAAGGAGAACTGGGCGAACCCGCCCGTCGGCCGGTACTTGATGCGGCGCAACGCCTCGATCTGCCGACGCACGACGACCGCCTGGTACTCCTGCGTGGCCGTGCGCCAGCTGTCGAAGGTGGCGTGGTCAGCGGGCGGGACGTGCCGATCGAACACGGCTCGCTGCAGGGCATGGGTGTGGCCGAGGCGCTCCCAATCGAGATCCGGCCAGCGCTCGGGCTCCATGAAGTCCGCAGTGGTGGGGACGGCCTGGGCTCCGAACTCGGTCACGAATCGCCCCATCCGTGGGAGGGCCCGAAGGAAGCCGGGTAGGTCACGCTCGTGGCCGTGGTACCAACCGAAGTAGAGGTGGCTGTCGGTCCCGTCGAGCTGCGGCGGGTGGGGCAGCACACCGGAGTGGGCGATCACCGGTCGGGTGCCGTCCGCCTTCTCGAAGGCCCGCTTGACGGAACGGTCGAGCAGGGTCTTGTTCCAGGTGGGAAGCTCCTGGGCGGCGAAGGCCTTGGCCGCCATCTTCCGCAGCTGCTTCGGATCGGCCCACATCGACGGGTCGTTCTCGATGGCCATCGGCTCGTTGTGGCCGCACCAGAGGGCGATCGATGGGTGGTGGCCGAGGAGGTCGACGGCAGCCGCCGCCTGACGCACCGCCTGCTTGCGGATGCCACGGGCGTAGCCCCACTGGAGCGGGAAGTCCTGCCAGAGGAGCAGACCGGCGGCGTCAGCGGCGTCGTAGAGCTCCGGGCGGGTGATGTGGGCGTGGATCCGCAGCAGGTCGAGGCCGGCCTCGCAGGCGAGGGCGACGTCGCCCGCCAGCTCGGCCGGCGTCGCCTCGGTGAGCGCCATGCGGGTGGGACCGTGGTTCGACCCCTTGAGGAAGAGCCGCTCCCCGTTGATGCTGGCCACCCACGACCGCAGCCGCACCTGTCGCAGGCCGGTGAGGAGGTGGCGCTCATCGGAGGTGCCGCCACCCTCGTTGGCGTCGAGCACGACGCGCACGAGCAGGTCGTGTAGGGTCGCGTCGCCGAGGGCGCGGGGCCACCAGAGGGCCGGTCGGTCGACGGTGAGGGTCCACTCCACCTCGTTGGCACCCGTTGCCAGTGGTCGATCGGCGGCGTGGTCGAGATCGCCGAGGCGGCTTTGCAGGCAAACGGTGCGGGCGGCATCGCTGTCGAGGGTCGCCCGGAGCACGAGCACGGCCCGCTCCGGGGTCGCCTCACGGCACAGCGCCCGCAGGCGGGAGATGCGCACCGGCCCGGTCTCGGTGACCCGCACGGGCCGCCAGATGCCGCCGGGGTTCCAGTCCGGATCGAGGCAGTCCCAGTGCTGGAACACGCCGGTGATGTTGCGCTTGGCCGTCGGGTCGGTCTGCGGGGCGCAGGTGACCTCCACGGCGAGGTGGTGCTCGCCGCGTGTGCGCAGCGCGTCGGTGACCTCAAAGGTGTGGGGAGCGAAGTAGCCCTCGGTGTCGCCGAGGTACCCGCCGTCCAACCACACGTCGCCCTGGTAGAAGAGCCCGTCGAAGGTCAGCCAGGCCCGACGGCCCTCGGCGGGGCCCATGGTGTCGAACGACCGCCGGTACAGCAAGGGTCCGTCCGCATCGCTGAACGCTGCAGCAGAGCGCCAGTGGCCGGGCACGGAGACGCTCTCCCACGAGCGGTCGTCGAAGCCGTCCTCGTGCCAGGTTCGGCGCAGGTCGTCGTCGGCGATCGCAGCCCGCCAGGTCCCGCACAGCTCGGTCGCCATCAGGCCGTGACGCTACCGGTCAGGTCGTAGTGGTCTCCCCCTGCAGGATGGCCGTGATCGACCATCCCCCGCCGGGGGTCGGGGAGAGGGTGAGGTCGAAGGCACCGGCAGCCGCGTCGAGGGTGGTGGCACTTCTGCTACCAGCGGCATCAGTGAGCTCCAACGTGCCCTCGAGGTGCACAACGCCCGGACCCAACAGATGGCGGGCTGCGTCCGGCGGCAGGACGACGGCGGCATCGCCTCGAGCCGAGAACGAGGAGCTGTCGTCGGCGTCGAAGGTCACCGAGTCACGGGCGCCGGCCACGCCGCTGGTGCCGACGGCCACCGGCGTGTCCAGCTGGTAGGTGCCGGGGGTGAAGCCCTGGACTGCATCGCCGAGGGCGAGCCGGAGCCCCTCAGGCACCAGGTCCACCGTCACCGGATCGAGCACCATCGCGCCGCCGGAGGAGAGCACGAACGGCCGCCCGCCGTCCCACACCACCGAGGCGGGGGTGCCCTCCACCTTCACGCCGTTGAGCTCGCCCCCGTTGCCGAAGCCGCGCTCGGACACCACGGTGAAGGGGGTGGCCAGCTCGCGGGGGTCGACGACGGCGCCCTCGATGTGGACGGCCGTGACGGTGCCGCTGACCTGCAGCTGGCCGGCGGGCGGTACCGACGTTCCGGCGACCGTGGTGCTCGTGGCGCCGAGATCCGGGGTCCCGTCGGGACCCATGACGATCTGGGCGCCGCCGGCGCCGCCATCGCCCTCGACTCGCTGGCTGACGAGCACCGTGAGCCCCACCACCGTCGCCAAGATGGTCGTCATCGTCAGGAACCAGCGCAGCCGCACGGCGCCAGGCTGCCCGCTGGCGGACCCCCGTTCCAGCCATGGTCGGTCGCGGGGACGAGGGTACAAGCCCGGCGATAGGTTGGCGCCATGACGCCGACGGCCGCCCACCCCGACCCCGCGACGGTGGGCCAGCTCCGCCAGTCGGGCTGGACATCGGTGCCCGTCAAGGAGGAGCTGCGGCGCAACGCCATCGCCAAGATCCAGGCCGGGGAGGCCCTCTTCCCCGTCGTGAAGGGCTACGAGGACACCGTCCTCCCGCAGCTCGAGAACGCCCTGCTGGCCGGCCACGACGTCATCTTCCTGGGTGAGCGGGGCCAGGCGAAGACCCGGATGATCCGGGCCCTCACCGGCCTGCTCGACGAGTGGATGCCGATCATCGCCGGATCGGAGATCAACGACGATCCCTACGGGCCCGTCTCCCGGCACGGCCGGGAGCTGATCGCCGAGCAGGGCGACGACACCCCGGTCGAATGGGTCCACCACTCCCGGCGCTACGGCGAGAAGCTGGCCACCCCTGACACCTCCATCGCCGACCTGATCGGTGAGGTCGATCCGATCAAGGTGGCCGAGGGCCGGTACCTCTCCGACGAGCTCACCCTGCACTACGGACTCGTGCCCCGCACCAACCGCGGCATCTTCGCCATCAACGAGCTGCCCGACCTCGCTGAGCGCATCCAGGTCGGCCTCCTCAACGTGCTCGAGGAGCGCGACATCCAGGTGCGCGGCTACAAGATCCACCTGCCGCTGGACCTCATCCTCTTCGCCTCCGCCAACCCCGAGGACTACACCAACCGGGGCCGCATCATCACGCCGCTCAAGGACCGCTTCGGCTCCCAGATCCGCACCCACTACCCCCTCGAGGTGGCCACGGAGGTGGCCATCGCGTTGGAGGAGGCGCCGCCGTTCGAGGCCGAGGGCGTGCGGGTGACGGTGCCCGACTACATGACCGAGATCGTGGCGACCCTCTCCCACCTGGCCCGCTCGAGCCCGCACATCAACCAGCGCTCCGGTGTCTCCGTCCGCTTCACCATCACCAACCACGAGGTGATGGTGGCCAACGCCGCCCGCCGGGCCCTGCGCCACGGTGAGAAGGACGTCGCCCCGCGCGTGAGCGACCTCGAGGCGCTGCCGGCGTCGATGATGGGCAAGATCGAGATCGAGTCCCTGGAGGAGGGCCGCGACGGGCTGATCGCCGAGAACCTCGTCAAGGCGGCCGTCCTCACCGTCTTCAAGGACCGCTTCACGCCCGATCGCTTCCGGCCGATCGTCACCGCCTTCGAGGAGGGCGCCGTGATCCACGCCGGTGAGGACGTCACCTCGGCCGAGTACGTGGCCCTGCTCGAGCAGCAGCCCGCCCTGCGCGCGGCGGTCACCGACCTCACCGGTGGCGACGAGTCCGCCGCCTCCGTCGCCGCCGCCGTCGAGCTCCTCCTCGAGGGCATGCACCTCTCCAAGCGCCTCAACAAGGATTCCGTCGGCGCCAGGGCCACCTACCGAGCCAGGGCCTGAGAGGCGGTGGCCGCCCGATCCCCCGATCTGGGTGCGCCCACAACCGCCATCCGGTGCTTGGCGCACACAGATCCCGAGGGTCAGGCGGCGAGGACCGCTTCGACGTCGACGAGGAGGTGGGTGGCGGCGCCCGCCAGGGCCACGGCGGAGGGGGTGCCGCCGAGCGGGTCGAGGGCCTCGACGGCTTGATCGATGTAGGTGCGGGCCAGATCGATGGAGCGGGCGACGCCCGACGACGTGCGCACCAGGCGGCGGGCGGTGTCGAGGTCGGCGCCGGCGATGGGACCTCCGAGGAGCGTGCGGAGGTCGCCGCCCAGCTCGGCGAGGGCGAGGATGACGGGGAGGTTGTAGATGCCTTCGGCGATGTCGTGACCGGCCGGCTTGCCGAGCTGTTCGTCGGTGGCGATGACGTCGAGGACGTCGTCCACGATCTGGAAGGCCATGCCGTAGCGCAGGCCGAAGTCGGTGAGCAGGTCGATCCGATCGCGGGGCAGGTCGCCGACGATGCCGCCGACTCGGCAGGCGGTGGCGAACAGGGCGGCCGTCTTGCCTTCGATGGCCTGCAGGTAGGACGCCTCGTTGCGCGACGGGTCGTAGGCGCGGCGCAGCTCGTGGACCTCGCCCTGGCAGAGCTTGCCGATGGTGGCGGCCAGCAGTCCGGCCACCTCGGTGCCGAGGCCGGCGGCGATCTCGGAGGCCTTGGCCAAGAGGAAGTCGCCGGCCAGGATCGCCTTCAGGTTGCCCCAGCGCACGTTGACGCTCTCCACGCCCCTGCGGGTCGGCGCCTCGTCGATGACGTCGTCATGGCACAGGGACCCCACCTGCACGAGCTCCACCGAGACCCCGCCGAGGATCACGTCGTCGGAGACGGCGGCGTCGATCCCGGCCGCATCGGGAGCCAGCGCTGCGGCTGACGCGACCGCGAACAGCGGCCGGGCACGCTTCCCCCCGGCGGTGATGAGGTGCGAGCCCATCTGGGCCATGAGCTCGTCCTCCGCAGCGACGGCGGTGCGCAACGCGTCATCGACTCGTTGGCGGAAGCTCGGCATCCCGGTGAGCTGGAGGAGCGGGCTCTCGGACGCCACCCGGTCACCGTAGGCGAGTGCCTGCGGCGGCAGGAAACCACTGTCGCCGGCTCATGATCCGCTCGCCCCACGCCGATGAGACAGGCCGCGGTGTGATGGGAGAGGTGGCGGATACACTCGACCCACGGATCCCCCAGATAGGGGCGGGAGGCTCACCTTGTTCGAACGGTTCACCGACCGAGCCCGACGGGTCGTCGTACTGGCCCAAGAGGAAGCTCGGCTCCTCAACCACAACTACATCGGCACCGAGCACATCCTGCTCGGGCTCATCCACGAGGGCGAAGGCGTCGCGGCCAAGGCGCTCGAGTCGCTCGGCATTTCTCTCGAGGCCGTCCGCAGCCAGGTGGAGGAGATCATCGGCCAGGGGGGCTCCTCGCCGTCCGGTCACATCCCCTTCACGCCGCGAGCCAAGAAGGTCCTGGAGCTGTCGCTCCGCGAGGCCCTGCAGCTCGGCCACAACTACATCGGCACGGAGCACATCCTCCTCGGGCT
>Ga0136618_10000614_pt1 | contig 12525 bp, 7 predicted proteins | sample AntDrymUQ3302106_2_FD_104805 | JGI IMG/M metagenome (GOLD analysis project Ga0136618, IMG submission 104805) | Polar desert sand microbial communities from Dry Valleys, Antarctica - metaG UQ330 (21.06) | ecosystem: Environmental > Terrestrial > Soil > Desert | place: Antarctica: Dry Valley... | reverse complement strand
GGACAGACGATGTGATACAACAAAACTGAAACGTTGTGACTTTTATGAATGAATTGACTCATTCAACCATTATAAAGCCGCAGCAAGCTGTTCGGGGAACTAACCCCATTGTGATTAGAAAAAGGCTGCACTCGTTTTGAATGCAGCCTTTTAATCTTGTGCTGTTTATTAACATCTATCTGAAGTCCGTCAATTTCGTTAGGAGATTTCCAATAAAATTAACGTCCATCATTTCATCATTAACGTTTAAGATTCGCGACGGCTGCTCAAATGTATATCGTTTGCCCGCCGCCGTGACGATATACGTCTCCCCTGCCGCAACATCATTGAAACGATAATATCCAAACGAGTTACTGACAACGCTTCGCTGCCTGCCGCCGGAGTCGGTTAAAACGATTGTTGTTCCAGCTATCGGTTTACCGTTTGTGGTTATGATTCTGCCGCCGATACCAACCATTGCCGCCGTCGGAGCCAGCGACTGCGCCAGCGTCCAATCCGAAAACTCGGTTACGTTCGGCGCAGTAACGGTTCGGCTTGTCGTATCAATGTTGCTGGCAACCTGAGTCGCCGCCCCGCCGCCTGTCGGAATGCGAAAGGCGCGGTAATTGCTTTCGGTTCCGTTTGCAATGTCGCCGTCCACGTATTTGAAAGTCAAATCAGCTTTGGTTAAACCATTGTTGGTCAGATTCCACCAGCGATTGGCGCGATTGGCTGGCAACCCGCTCGCCGCGTTCGGATAAGCACCTTTGTTGGCGGTCACGGAAAAGCTGCCCGTCCCCGAAATGTTCGACAATGTGACGGGCGAATATTCGGGAAAACCGTCACTGCTGGCGGTTCCGACCGGAAAAGTAAACGCGCCCGCGCCGGCGGTAAATTGTTTTTGCACTCTGCCGAGAACGAGTCCGTCGTTGATGCTGAAGGATTGCGCCGCCGCGCCGAGTAGAAGCGGAAAGCTTTCAGCGTCAACGAAGCCGCCGAGCAAATCCAGCCGGTTATTGACGGTTAAGTTTCGCCCTAAAGTCAAAATGCGGTCGTCAGCGATGGTTAGATTGCTCAGAGGAATGTCCGTCGCCGGATTAAACGTCGGCGGATCGAAATTGTTGCCGGTGTATGGAACATAAACGCTGTCGCCCGCTGACGGCAAAACGCCGCCGTTCCAATTATCGGGCGAATCGAAATCGTTGTCGTCGTCGTCCAAACCGTTCCAGATACGGCAGCTCGTCGTCTCGGAATCGGTGCCGATCTCGGCGACATAGGCTTGAACGTTGCCGGTGTTGGTCAGCGTCAGGCAATCGAGCGCGATGGCGCGTTGAAAATCGCCGGAAATGAACATCGTTCCGCGCGCCGGATTGTAGCCGATGCCGAGCGGATTGTAACTGTTGACGGTTGGTAGGTTTGAATTGCCGGTATTGCCGATGGCGATGGTACCTTCCGCGCCGCTTCCGGCAATCGGTTTCGCCCAATCGAAATTACCGTTCGTGTCATAGCGGGCGACAAATATATCTTCGCCGCCGAAACTCGCCAACCCTTCTTCGTTCGGTGAATCCAAACCGAAAACGCCGCCGTCGTAAAACCTGCCGACAATGTAAACTTTGCCCGCCGGATCGAGCGCGATGGTTACGCCGAGTCCGCCGAAACCTTCCGCCCACACAAACTCGCCGCTCGTGTCCATTTTCGCCACATAGCCGCCGAGACTCCCTTCGTCGTCGCCTTCGCCTTCTTCTTCATATAAAAGCGTATCGCCGAACTCCGCCGAATCGAAAAAATAACCGGTCAGAAAAATTTCGCCTGCGCTGCTGACGGCGATTTGCGAGCTGCCGACGGTGTTCGAATTGTTGATGCCCCGCACCCAGAGATTCGCACCGGAAGCATCGAATTTGGCGATATAAGTGTTGGTCGAATCATCGGCGTTGGTTAATGTAGTTGCCGGAACGGTCGGAAATACGATCATCGCTGAAGAGAAGTTGCCGATTAAATAAAGTTTGTTATCCGCGTCAATTTTCAGATCAAGCCCGCTGTCTTCGTTCGTGCCGCCGATCATTTGTTTCCAAATAACCGCGCCATTTGTTGGGTTGAGTCGCGCCAGAATGATGTCTCTCTTCCCGGCGTTCATCGTCGCCGAACCGAGAAAATTATTGCCGGAGAAGACACCGGTGAGATATGGATTACCCGTTGAATCGAAAACGATTTGGTTAATACCGTTCTGACCCGTTTCGAGATCAGTCGGGTTTTTCGGGCTGCCCGAATTTCCGCCGCGCGCCCAGAGCAGATTGCCGCTTGCATCATATTTGGCGATGAATGCTTCGTAATTGACACCCGCCGCGCCGTTGTCGTTGAGCGTGACGGGCGCGCCCGCCCCGCCTTGAAAAGTTATCGTTTTAACGAATGAGCCGCCGATATAAACATTGCCGCTTGCGTCAACCGCCAGCGCCGTTGCGCCTTCGATTGAATTTGAGTTTGTAATTCCGCCGGTTGCGCCGGTTGCCTGACGCGCCCACAAAGCGTTTCCGTTCGCGTCGTATTTGGCGACAAAGGCATCGAAAAAACGAGATGCCTGTAAATTGCTTGCGCCGACGGTTAAATTTTTGGTGAAACCGCCGCGCACGTAACGATTGCCCGCCGAGTCGAACACCGGCGAGCCGATTTGCGTTAGACCGCTGCCGCCGATAGCTTGCACAGTTTTGAAAACGGGTTTATTTGACGGATTCGTCAATCCGGTCATTTGCGATTTATCGAGTCTTTTGTGAGTATCGCGTTTTTCCGCATTAACGGTGGACGGCTCGGTCAGCACACTGCCGATAATCGCCGCCGCAAACAAAAAGCCGAAAAAGGAAAGCGCGAACTGCGGTTTGAACGCGAGATTCCAATTCACAGGCAATCTTCCGCGCGATTTCATCGAACTATTGTCGAGGCGTTGACGCAGCAAAGCAATTAACGCCCAGATTCCGCCGAGCAGAACAAAGATTGACATAAAAAACGAAAGATTCGAGCGCGTTTCAGTATCGCCGCCCCGCAACTGTCCCGCGCCCGGCGGCTGATTGCGTTCGTTTCTCGTCTGCGCCGCCGCAAATTGTTTTTGCTGTTGGGCATTATTCGGCGTTCGCGTTGGTGTTGGAGTCGGGGAATCTTCGCCCCCCGCCCCCCCCCCACGGTTGTCTGGGTTTAGTGGTACACCGCCTTGGGCAGGCGGCGCACCGGCAAAAGCGAGTTCGCCCGTAAATTGAAGAATCCGAATTAAGCAAACCGTGACTAATAGGAATTTATTTCTTTTTTTCATTGTATTTATGTTGTCTGTTTATTTTGTACTTCTTACTTTTCAGCCTTACAGCAGCTCGACCGATCTTTTTGCTATAGTTTGTTTGATTTCTTTCCGCGCGGCGGCAAAAGCTAAGAGCAGAACAAACAAAGCGCACGTTTTCGGAAAGAAATTTCCCCAACGCACGTAAATCGTCTGCTCGTCCGAAAGCCGAACGCGAGCGGTTAAAGTTTGTTCCGACCACATCGGCGCTTCCGACGTAATGCGCCCGAATTTGTCGGTCGTCCACGTCTTTCCGGTCGCCGCCGCTCTGACAAGCGCGCGCCGGGTTTCAATCGAGCGAAAACGCGAAAACGCGGCAAGCTGATATTGCCCTTGTGAACCGGCGAAAAAGCCCTCGTTGGTGATCGCCGTTAAAATTTGCGCTCCGCCTTCCCGCACGGCGTCAGCCGCCGTTTCCGGGTATAGATTTTCGTAACAAATCGTCACGCCGACTCGCACCGGCAATCCGTTTTTAGTTTGAAATGCGAGCGTTTTGATTGCCGTGCCGGGCGACAGGCGCGGGCGTACCCCGATTGGAATTATCAAATCCGCGACGATTGGAAATTGATCGGAGAACGGCGCGCGTTCGAGAAACGGCATCAAACGGCGTTTTTGATACATCGCCGATAAATCAATCGGTAAATGATTGTCTTTGATTTCGGCGGGCTGAAATATCGCCGCCGCATTAAAAAATTCCCGGTTGCGGTTTTGCACTTCGAGAAGCGCGGGGCGCGGTTCATTTTCGGCGTAGTCTTTGACCTCGATTAATCCGGTCAAAACGGGAGTGTTCCATTTTGTAATCTGCTTGGCGAGATAATTGTTTGCTGCCTGATTGTCCGACAGAACATATGGAACGGCGACTTCGTGCCAGAGGATTAAATCCGGTGTGTCCGTCTTGACGGCTCGGTCGGTCAGCGCAAGCTGTTTGCCAAAAATTTGGGTCATGTGGCGGGGCGTGTATTCCACAAACGGCGAAACGTTCGGCTGCACGGCGAGAATCGAAATTTCTTCACCTTCCGCTTGCTGTTTCCAAAAAACCAAAGCCGAATAACCGAGCGGCAAGGTGAATAAAAGACTGATCAGCGCCGCTTGCGGCAATAGACAATTGTATCTTCGCCAACCCGAATTTCTCGCTGACAGAAACGGCTCGGATAGTTTTTCAAAAAGCAGAAAAACAGAAACATTGAGCAGAATGAGCCAGAACGTGACGCCGGCGACGCTCGTGATGTCGGCGAATTGAATCAGCCACAAAAGATCGGCTTGCAGATAGCCCTGCCTGACCGCGCCGAACGAAAATTCTGTCGAGTGATAAATCCATTCCCAAGCCGTCCAGACGAACGGCAGCGAAACAAGCGCCCAGTTCCAGCTCAAAAATCGCCGCACGAAATAAAACAAAACAAACGGCGTTGTCCAGACGAAGGCGCCCATTGCCGCAGAAGCCAGAAAACCCAAAACCGAAGCGTTGACGACCCATAGCGTGATGAGGGAAAATCCGACGCCGACGGCGACCAGAACCCGTTTTAGAAACGGCAAAAAATCATCAGTTCGTTTTAATTCAAACAACAGCGGCGCGCACCACGCCCAAGCCAGAAAACCGAGCGGCAGAAAAGCAAAGCTCGGCACCGATAAACCGAGCAGCAAGCCGCTGGCGACGCACGGATAAATCCACTTGCCGGATTTTTGAGATTGATCGGAAATTTTTAATACTCGCGTCATTAAAATGAAAAACTTTGTCTAAATTATTGAAGGTTTGCTTCTTTTATTTCTGTCTCTATTTATTAACGCGACGGTTTGCGGAAAATGGGAACATTTTTTTTGACTTATCGGGGATAACTGTTTTATTCTGGAGAAAAACCGACTTAAACACCCGACATCACAGTCTTTATGTCCGATTCAAACCTACAGCCCGAAGAAATAACCGTGATGTTGCGTGCTTTGAATGCGGATACCAGCCGCGCAACGCTCGACACACTGCTGCCGTTGGTTTACGACGAACTGCACCGGCAGGCGCACCGCTATTTGCGCGGCGAGCGGAGCAATCACACTTTGCAGACGACGGCTTTAATCAACGAGGCTTATCTGCGTCTGGTCGGGCAAAAATCGGTCGAATGGCAAAACCGTGCGCATTTTTTCGCGCTCGCGGCGAATATGATGAGGCGAATTTTGGTTGATTACGCCAAAACCAAAGCACGCCATAAACGCGGCGGAAACGAGGAAGCCGTGCCGCTCGAAGATGCACTCTCAGTAGCGGCGGAAACGACCGAAGAAGCGGTTAAAATTGATTTAATCCGCTCGACCGGGCGCTCGACAAACTTGCGGCGAAGGACGAGCGGCTGGCGCGAATGGTCGAGCTGCGTTATTTCAGCGGTCTGACGGTTGAAGAAACGGCGGAAGTTCTAAAAATTTCAGCAATGACCGTCAAACGCGACTGGAACGTGGCAAAAGCGTTACTATACAAAGAAATTAAAAAGTAAAAAGGCAATTTCATTCATTGAAAACGTTGGTTGATTCAAACCGACGAAATTGTTCGGCTGAAAAACTTAAGTTTTTCAAATTACTTTTGCCTTTATTTTTATGTCCGATTCTCGTTGGGAAAAAGTTAAAGAAGTTTTTCAGGCGGCGCTTGAGCGAACGCCCGGCGCGGAGCGCGAGCGGTATTTGAGCGAAGAGTGCGGCGCAGACGCAGGTTTCCGCGCGGAAGTTCTCGATTTGCTCCACTCGTTTAACGAAGCCGATGATTTTTTGGACGAATCACCGATTGGCGAAGTCGCCGAAGCGATTGTCGGCAAAACAGGAAATCTCGCGCCGGGACAGCAAATGGGGCGTTATCGAATCGAGCGAAAACTCGGCGCAGGCGGAATGGGCGAAGTTTTTCTCGCCCGCGACACCGAACTCGAACGTCCGGTCGCCTTGAAAATTCTTTCCGCAGCGTTTTCCAACAACGCCGACCGCGTTCGTCGTTTTGTGCAGGAAGCGCGTTCAGCGTCCGCGCTTAATCACCCGAACATCTTAACGATTTACGAAATCGGACAATTTGAAAATCTGCGTTTCATCGCCACCGAATACATCGAAGGCGAAACTCTGCGCGAACGGCAGCGCGGCGGCGGACCGCTCGCTTTAGACGAAATTCTGGACGTTTTCGGACAAACCGCCGCCGCTTTGAGCGCCGCGCACGCCGCAAATATCGTTCACCGCGACATCAAACCGGAAAATATTATGCTCAGGCGCGACGGTTTGGTGAAAGTCCTCGATTTCGGTTTGGCAAAACTCCTCGAAAACGAGACGGCAAAAGCCGGTTCGGAAAATTTGAAAAAAGCGCAGGTCAACACAACTCCCGGACTCGTGATGGGAACCGTGGCGTATATGTCGCCCGAACAAGCGCGCGGTTTGCCGACGGACGCCAGAACCGACGTTTGGAGTCTCGGCGTTTGTTTGTCCGAAATTGTGTTCGGCGTTCAACCGTTCGCGGGCGAGATGGTGAGCGACCAAATCGCCGCGATTCTCAAAAGCGAACCCGAATTCGAGAGCGAAGCCGCGTCGCCGGGCTTGTGCCGAATCGTCGAAAAATGTCTCGAAAAAAATACTGAGAATCGTTATCAAACAATCAAAGATTTCTCGCTCGACGTTAAAAATTTCAGTAAAGAATTGGAGGTTCCAGCCGAACCTGAATTTTCTTTCGCATATTCGAGCGGGCAAAAAACCGTCGGCGAGAACGAACGATCAAACGGCAAACAAACTGACGGGCGCGCGACGTTTTCGACTCAAAATAGTTTGCCGCCGCGCTCTTCAAGCGTGGAATACGTCGTCGGCAAAATCAAAAAACGCAAATTTCTGTCGTTTTCGGCGGCGGGCGTGGCGGTCGCAGTGCTGGCGTTGGTTTTATATTTTTCGGTTTTTTCCGAATTTTTACACGCCCAACCGATTAATTCGCTTGCCGTGCTGTCGTTTGATAATAAAGGCGGCAACGCCGACGGCGAATATTTGTCGGACGGTTTGAGCGAGAGTTTAATCAACAAGCTCTCGCAGCTTCCGCAACTAAAAGTTGCCTCGCGCAGCGCGGCTTTTAGATACAAAGGACAAAACGTTGACCCGCGCGAAGTCGCCCGCGCGCTCGGCGTCGAGGCGATTGTGACGGGCAAAGTCGTCCGGCGCGGCGACGATTTGCAAATCAACGTCGAATTAATCAACGGAGCCGACAACACTCAAATCTGGGGCGAAAACTACCGCCGCAAAGTCGCCGACGTGCAGGTGATACAGGAAGAAATCGCGCAAGCCGTTTTGCAAAAGCTGTGCCTCAAACTGTCGGGTGCGGAAGAGCGGCGCGTCGCCGCTCGGATCACGGACAATCCGCAAGCGTATCAGCTTTTTCTGAACGGCATTTTTTACCGGCGCAAAAACGGACCGGAGAACGTAAAGAAAGCCATCGAATATCAAAACCAGGCGATTGCGCTTGACCCGGAATTCGCTTTGGCTTACGCCGAACTGGGGGCGAGTTATTACACTCTCGTCATCTCCAACTCGGTTGACCCGCAAACCGGAATGCCGCCGGCGCGTCAGGCAATTGAAAAGGCTCTAACTTTGAACGAAACGCTTGCCGAAGCGCACGAGCTTAATTCCGGCATCAAAATGTCGGAATTTAATTGGCAGAGTGCCGAAGATGAAATTCGGTGGGCAATCGAATTGAATCCGAATTTAGCGGCGGCGCACACAAATTATGCCGATTTGCTTTCCGTAATGGGACGTTTCGACGAAGCTCTGCGCGAAATCAGGCGCGCGCAGGAACTCGATCCTCTAAGGATCAATCTGGTTAACAACGAAGGCGAAATTCTTTTGCGCGCCCGCCGCTATGACGATGCTCTGGCGACGCTTGACCGCGCCGTCCCGGAAGCGGCAAACGAAACGTTCGCGCTGATTTATCGCGCCCGCGCGAATGCGGCAAAAGGTCGCTATGACGAGGCGTTTGCATCGCTGCGAAAATCGCTTGCCGACCACAAAACCGCCAACGGGTTAATTCATTTAGGGCGCCTCTTCGCCCTCGCCGGCAAGCGCGAAGAGGCGCTCGGCATTCTCGAACAAATAAAATCGCTCGACGGTTACGTCTCGCCTGCCGAAACCGCCATTCTTTACGCCGCGCTCGGGATGCGCGAGCAAGCATTTGCCGTCCTTGAACAAGCTTTTGCAACGCGCGATTTGCAAATAGTGTTGCTTAAAACCGCATCTGAATACGATCCTCTGCGCGATGACCCGCGCTTTAATGACTTGCTGCGCCGCATTAACCTCTCGCAATAATTTTATTCTTTGAACCTCTCATATTCGACCGTTTCGTAGCGTTTGAACAATTTCTGAAAGATTAAATGCGCGGCTGTTCGTTCTTAACAAATATGCACATGAGCCATATACTCCCGAAGAAAAAATGTCTCCTTAATCTATTTCAATTGCTAAGAGCTAAAAGCGTCCAATTTTGGAGATAGGGTCAATCAACGACAGCTTTTGGGTAAATTAAGCGAGTTTTTTTACGCATAAATTGTCATTAGTTTTTTTGATAGGTAAGTTATTGTTTAAGGTCGTGTATTTCACATTTTCGGTTATACATATTTTTGCACATCCAAAAAATTATTTTCTCTCTGTGTCCTCTGCGTTCGGTGTGGTAAATTATTTTTATGCTAAACAAACTAACTTATTCATTGCCCGAAAATCTCGACACCGCCGTTCAGACGACATTTGAAGAATGGCAAAAGAAAAATAAAATCAGTCGTGTCTGGCAAAAAGACGCAGGCGTTTGGACAAATGATGACGAAGCGAAATGGCTCGGCTGGCTCGATATTGTCGAGACCGAATTGCAGGATTTGCAAAAATACCGCGATTTTGCCGAAGACGCGAAAGGTTTTTCCGACATCGCTCTGCTCGGAATGGGCGGCTCGAGTTTGTGTCCTGAAGTTCTTTCAATCACTTTCGAAAAGCCAAATTTTCACATTCTGGATTCGACCGTTCCCGCACAGATAAAAACTCTCGAATCAAAAATTGATTTGGCGAAAACGCTTTTTATCGTGGCAAGCAAAAGCGGTTCGACTTTAGAGCCGAATACATTTAAACAATACTTTTTTGAGAAGGTTTCACAAACTGTCGGCGCGGAAAACGCAGGCAAACAATTTATTGCGATTACCGACCCGAACTCGAAAATGCAAAAGGTCGCCGAGCGCGACGATTTTCGCCGAATCTTTTTCGGCAGCGCGGAAATCGGCGGACGTTTTTCCGCGCTGTCAGTTTTCGGTCTCGCGCCCGCTGCGGCAATGGGAATCGATGTCGAAGATTTTTTGACGCGCACGCTGGAAATGGTCGATGCTTGTAAAAATGATGACCCGGAGGAAAATCCGGGCGTGATTCTCGGAACGATTCTCGGCGTTTGCCAGACTTCGGGACGCGACAAATTGACGATTTTCACGTCGCCTGAAATTTATGACCTAGGAGCGTGGCTCGAACAATTGATCGCTGAATCGACGGGCAAAAGCGACATTTCGATAATTCCCGTCGACCGCGAAAAAATTCAATCGCCTGAAAGCTACGGCAATGACAGAGTTTTTGCATATTTGAAATCAAAAGACGACTCCGACGAAATGGAAAACGCCGTTGCGAAACTTGAAAAAGCCGGTCAACCCGTCGTCAGAATTCAAATTGCCGACAAGCTGAATCTCGGACAGGAATTTTTCCGTTGGGAATTTGCGACCGCCGTCGCCGGTTCGATTATGCAAATCAATCCGTTCAACCAGCCTGACGTGGAATCGGCGAAAATCGAAGCGAAAAAGCTCACCGAAGAATATGAAAAGGAAGGAAAACTCCCCGACGAAGAACCTTTTTACGAAGAAAACGGTGTCAAACTTTTTACCGATAAAAAGAATTTAGGCGAATTAAATAAAATTGTCGGCGATGAAAAATCTTTGGAAAAATATCTGCAAGCGCATTTTTCAAGAATCGAAAAAGACGACTATTTTGCACTGCTCGCTTATGTCGAAATGAACCGGGAAAATGAAAATCTTCTACAGGAAATTCGCCATTCGGTTTTGCAAAACAAAGGCGCGGCAACTTGTCTCGGTTTCGGTCCGAGATTTCTGCATTCGACCGGACAAGGTTACAAAGGCGGTGCGAACAACGGCGTGTTTTTGCAAATCACATCTGACGATGCGGCTGATTTAGATGTTCCCGAACAAAAATACACTTTTGGCGTAGTCAAAGCAGCGCAGGCACGCGGCGATTTTCAGGTTTTACTTGATAGAAACAGACGCGCTTTGCGTGTTCATTTGGGCAAAGACGTAAAAGCCGATCTCGAAATTTTACGAAATTCAGTCGAATCCGCATCGGGTTTTGAAACTTAAAGCAAAATCTTTTTGCTATCTTCAAACGATTAACAAGCAGCTGCAATTTTCAGTTAGGCAGGTATGGACAGCGAAACAACTGAAGATAATAAAAAACTCGTGCGCGGTCTGAGCCTGCTCGACGCGACGATGCTGGTCGTCGGTTCGATGATTGGCAGCGGCATTTTTCTCGTCTCGGCGGAATCGGCGCGGCTGGTCGGCGCACCCGGCTGGCTGATGGTCGCGTGGCTGCTGGCGGGCGTGATGACGATTACTGGCGCGTTGTGCGTCGCCGAACTTGCCGCGATGCTGCCAAAAGCCGGCGGACCTTACGTTTTTATGAGCGAGGCTTATGGCAAACCCGTCGGTTTTCTTTACGGCTGGTCACAGTTTCTCATCGTCCAAAGCGGCACGATTGCCGCCGTCGCCGTCGCTTTCGCCAACTTCACGGGCGTTCTGCTGCCGCAGATTTCCGGCACAACTTACCTGATTGAGCCAATCGTTTTCGGTTCTTACGCCGTCAGTCTTTCCACGCAGCAACTGCTCGCCATCGCCAGCATCGCACTTTTGACTTTTATCAACACACGCGGTTTGGAAGTCGGCAAATGGATTCAAAACACTTTTACAATTACGAAAACGGCGGCGTTGTTCGGTTTGGTCGTCATCGGATTGCTGTTCGGCTGGAAATCCGGCGGCGCACTTTTTTCCGCCGATTGGTGGAACAGTTCGGCAAATGGTTGGAGTCTGGAAACGGCGCAGCCCGCCGCCGCCGCGCTCGGCTCGCTCGCGTTCGTCGTCGTTTTGGGCAAAGCGATGACCGGACCGCTTTTTTCGCAATCGGCTTGGGACAACGTAACTTTTACCGCCGGAGAAGTTGAAAATCCCGGACGCAATCTGCCCCGCGCCTTGCTCATCGGCTGCTCACTGGTCGTCGGTTTGTATCTTTTGGCGAATCTGGCTTACGTCGTTACCTTGTCGCTTCCGGCAATCCAAAACGCGCCGAACAATCGCGTCGCCGCCGCCGTGATGGAACAAATCATCGGCGCGCCGGGCTTAATAATTATGACCGTGGCGATTATGATTTCGACTTTCGGCTGCAACAACGGCTTGATTTTATCAGGCTCGCGCGTTTCCTACGCGATGGCGAAGGACGGATTTCTGTTCGCGCCGCTTGCCCGCACCAATCGCCGTCACGTTCCGGCATTTGCTCTTCTCGCACAATGTGTCTGGGCTTGTTTTTTAATTTTGCCGCGCACGGTTACATACGCGGCGGGCAATCCCGCGCCCGTTTTCGGCAACGTATATACACAGCTTCTTGAATACATTGTTTCGGTAGATTTGATTTCTGCTGCGCTGTCGGTTTTGGCGGTAATTGTTTTGCGTTATCGCCGACCGGAAATGGCAAGACCGTATCGAACCTGGGGCTATCCGGTTACGCCGCTGATTTTTCTCGCGCTTTCGATATTCGTAACTTTGACGCTTTTGTATCTCGCGCCCGGAACGGCGGGAATCGGTTATTTGCTGGCTTTGACCGGCATTCCGGTATATTTTATCTGGCGCAGACGTGCGGGAAGACGAGATTTAGTAGTGAACTAGAAGCAATGTTCACCGCAAAGCCTTAAACTTTCGTCGAGAATCCTCTGCGTCTCGGCGGTGAACATTGCCTTATTACTAATTCTGAAGTAGATAATTATAGCGATTTTCAGTTGAGTGCGACCAAAAATCGAACCGCCTCCGAGTCGGAGCGCGGACGGTTCGTCCGCATCGAGCGCGTCTTAGCGCGAGACAACCCGCTTACCAATAGAGACGCGGGCGGGTAAGCGAGCAACGTCATTTCACTCCGTTGGCGGACGAGCCGTCCGCGCTCCGACTTAAAAG
>Ga0136618_10000611_pt1 | contig 12544 bp, 11 predicted proteins | sample AntDrymUQ3302106_2_FD_104805 | JGI IMG/M metagenome (GOLD analysis project Ga0136618, IMG submission 104805) | Polar desert sand microbial communities from Dry Valleys, Antarctica - metaG UQ330 (21.06) | ecosystem: Environmental > Terrestrial > Soil > Desert | place: Antarctica: Dry Valley... | reverse complement strand
TCCGGGTGATGAACGCGATTTTGTGGACGTATGTGATTTTGGCGGAAGCCGTCAATCCCGAACACGGACTTGGTTATATGGTCGAACTCGCTCGCACGCATCAGAAAGTTTCGTGGTCGTTTGCCGGTTTGATCGTGATTGGCGGAATCGGTTTGGTAACGGATTTTATTATTCGGGGAATTTCAAATCTGCTTTTCCGTTGGCGTGAGAAAACTTTTTAGTGAAACCACAGATTTTCACAGATGAACTCAGACAAAATCTTTATAAAATCCGTGTTTATCTGTGAAAATCTGTGGTTAAAATTTTGTTGTTAAGAATGGAACAAACCGAAACAATCGAAACGAAAACCGAAACGCCGCCGCTCGTCCTCAGCGTCAAAAATCTTTCCGTCACCTATGTTGGGCGTGACGGCGAAAAAACCGAAGCGGTGCGCGATGTTTCCTTCGACGTTTCCGATAAACCCGACTGCGGCGAAATCATCGTTTTTCTCGGACCTTCGGGCTGCGGAAAATCAACGATTTTGAAGGCAATCGCCGGTTTGATTCAGCCGACGAAAGGCGAGTGTTTTGTTGACGGAAAATTAATTACGGATGTTGGGCGCGACCGCGGAATGGTTTTTCAAACTTATACGAGTTTCGCGTGGCTGACCGTCCGCAAAAATGTCGAATACGGTTTGAAATTACAAGGAATTGACAAAGAAAAACGCCGCCAGCTGTCCAATAAAATTCTCGAAAGTGTCGGTTTGGCGGAGTTTGCCGAGCGCTACCCGAAAGACCTTTCCGGCGGAATGAAACAGCGCGTCGCCATCGCTCGAACACTGGTCAACAATCCGCGAATCGTTTTGATGGACGAACCGTTCGGCGCGCTTGACCCGCAAATACGCTGGGGAATGCAGAGTTCGCTGCTGGAGATTTCCAAGCGCGAAAACAATACGATTGTCTTCGTCACGCACGACGTTTCCGAAGCGGTTTACCTCGCCGACACCTGTTACGTTTTATCGAAACGCCCGGCGCATATCTTGGAAAAAATTGACGTGCCGCCGTTTCCGGTCAAAGACATCACGCTCAAATCTTCGGCGGAATTTCGGGCGGTTGAAAACAAGTTGCTGAATATGCTCTACAACAAAGACGGGAAGAATTAGACGTAGAGACATAAAATCAAAAAGGCTGGAAGATTGTAAACCTTCTATTTTTTTACCCGACAAATTAACTCTATAGGTTTATACCAGACAATGGTATAGTTTAGTCGTGGCAATCGAGAGTTTCAAAGACAAACTGACCGAAGCGATAAACGCGGGCGAAGTATCGAAAGGAACGCGGAAATTATTGCCGGGCGAACTGCACCAAAAGGCGCAAATCAAACTCGCCGTCCTAGGCGCGGCGACGAGTTTAGAAGATCTGCGAGAGCTTCGCGGAAACAGATTTGAAGCCCTCAAAGGAAATCGCACCGGACAATTCAGCATTAGAATCAACGACCGGTATAGAATTTGTTTCGAGTGGCGCGGGCGCGACGCGCATAACGTGGAAATCGTTGATTATCATTAGGAGAAAAATATGAGTTACATCACGCCGGTTCATCCCGGACTTGTGCTGAAGGATGAACTTGAGGAACTTGGGATCAGTCAATCTACTTTGGCGGCGCATATCGGAGTTTTGCCGAAAACAATCAATGAAATTTGCAACGGAAAACGTGGCATCAGCGCATTGATGGCTTGGAAATTTTCAAAAGCCGTCGGCGCAAGCCCCCAATTTTGGCTAAATCTGCAAAACAACTGGGAGCTGTCTCTGGTAGATGCCGGGGCATTCGATGGGCTTGAAAAAATTGCTGCGTAAAATTTGAGACATCATCAAAACAATTAACTTTCAAAAGTTTCAACGGTTGAATGCAAAATTTAAAAACCTCTGTGCTTCTCCGCGTTCTCTGTGGCAAAATCGTTTGAGATGAATTCATCGCAAAAACAAAGATTTCCGAATCAAAGACAAACGGCGCAGACGAGCAATCGCGTGTCGCAGGAAATCCATCTGTCGGAAAGTCCGGCATCTGAAACGCCCGAAGAAAAATTTCCCGAAAAGCCTTCGTATCTCAAATACACATTCGCCAATCCCTATAATCTAACGCTGCTCGGCGGCGCGCTGCTCGCGTCCGCGCTGACGCTGAATCCTTTGATTGCGATTGCCGCGCTCGGACTCGAAGGACTTTGGGTTTTGCACGGTTCGCAGTCGCGCTTTATGCAGCGGATGCTTTGGGACCCGATGTATGAAAAAGAACGGCTCGAATACGAACAGCGGCGGCGAATGCAACAGGTTGAAAAACTCGGTCAGGGCGGGCAAAACCGCGTGATGCAGTTGATTGAAAAGGAAAAACAGATTCAGCAGTTAGCAATGCAAAACCCGTCTTTCACCGGCGATTTGCTGCGTAACGAAATTGCGAAAACGCATAATCTTGTTAATGCGTTTATCGATTTAGCCGTTACCTGTTCGCGCTACGAAAATTATCTGGCTTCAATTAACGTCAATCAGATTGAAACGACGCGCGTTCATTGGCAGCGATTTATTGAAACAAATGTCGGCAAAGTTGACGCGGTTGAGATGGATATTGCGAAGAAAAATCTCGCCATTATTAATAAACGAATCGAGCGCGTGGCGGAAATTCGCCGCTATTTGAAAATCGCTTACGGGCAGATAAATCTTATCGAGAATTCTTTTCAGTTACTTGCCGACCAAATCGTCACGATGCAGTCGCCGAACGAACTTTCAGGTCAGTTGGACGAACTTCTCGATGGCGTGGAAAGCATCAAGGAAACGGCAAAAGAAACCGAGCAAATTTTGAAAACATTGTGAGCGATTAATTGTAATGAATTTGACGTAGGGGCGGTCTTGCGCCTGGCTAATGAGCGCGAGCGAAAATTGATTTAATTATATTTAAGAATTTAAATAAACATGGTTAGCGACTTCTCGCCGCTTTGGGCAGGCACAAGACCTGCCCCTACAAGTAAAAATGTCTGAAACAAAAAATATACCAATGTGGGCGGAAGATTTACGCAAGCGTTATCTGCGCGGTGAATCTTCGATGTTTATTCTGCACGGAAATGTGTTTGACGTGGTTTTGAACGACGGCAAAATGCTTTCGCTGACGGAATTTTTGACGACGGTTTTGCTTAAAGAATCGCGTGAAAATATCATTGTTTATAATCTTTCATCGGGCGCGAGTTTTCCAAAGAAAGCGGAAAATTTTTCAAATTGGCAGGAAATCGCCGTTGAGCCGGATAAAGCGAAAGTTTTGGCGATGCTTGAGCGTTCGATTCGTTTGACGGACAAAACCGCCTTGATTTTGGAATACGCCGAAGCGATTGCGCCCGCCGGAGACCCGAGTTTTCAAACTGATGCCGACCGTGCTTCAATTGTAACCTTGCACCGCTGGTCTTTTCTGCCGGAAATCGAGCGCGCCGATAATATCATTATTTTAATCGCGGAAAATATCGCCGAACTCGCGCCGAAAATCGTTTCCAATCCGAAAATTTCGGTGATGGAAATTCCGATGCCCGATTTTGAAACCAGAAAAAACGTCGTCGCCAAAACCGATTCGCGTCTTTCAAAAAAAGATTCCGAACGCTACGCGGAAGTTACCGCCGGACTAAAAGCCGTGCAGATTTCTTCAATTTTATTGCCGCCGCCGCAAGCCGAAGAAGATTTGCACGACCGCGAAACATTTATCACAACGCTTCTGGGAAATTCGCCGGACGCGAAAGAACGCGCTCACAAACTCGCCGCTCTAACATCGGGAATGAACCGCGATGAAATCAAAAAACTCGTCGCGCCCGATGCTAAAGAAACTGAAAATCAGCCGAATCCGATGGAGCGAGCCAAACTTGAAGCCGACAAACTTATCGCCAGCCGCAAGCGCGAAATTATCGAGCGCGAATGTTTCGGGCTGGTCGAATTCGTCACGCCCGAATATGGTTTTGAAGTCGTTGGCGGAATGGAGGAAGTCAAAAAGGATTTGCTCGTGATTGCCGACAGCATCCGCAAAGGAATTAGCTCGCGCGTGCCGATGGGAATTTTATTTACCGGTCCGATGGGAACGGGAAAAACTTTTGTCGCCGAAAGTTTTGCCAAAGAATGCGGCTTGACGACAATTAAACTCAAAAATTTTCGCTCAAAATGGGTCGGCGCAACCGAAGGCAATCTCGAAAAAATCCTCAGCGTCATTAAAGCTATCGGGCAAGTCATCGTGATAATTGACGAAGGCGACCGCGCTTTCGGCAACACCGACGGCGACGGCGACGGCGGAACTTCTTCGCGCGTCATTGCCCGAATCAAAGAATTTATGTCCGACACCTCAAACCGCGGACGAATTATGTTTCTTGTGATGACTAATCGCCCCGACAAACTCGATGTTGACCTCAAACGTGCCGGACGGCTTGACCGCAAAATTCCGTTTCTTTACTCGCAAACACCCGAAGAAGTCGAATTGGTGGCAAAGGCTCTTTTGCGAAAAAACAAAATCAAGACCGAAGTCGATTTGGGAACGTTGCGCGAAGAATTTTCCCAAAAACTCGTCGGCTACAGCAACGCCGATGTCGAAGCCGTAATTTTGATGGCAAACGACGATGCTGCCAGAGAATCAGGCGACAACGCTTCGGTGGCGAAGGAACATTTCGTCCGCGCGGCTAACGATTATTTCCCCAGCCGCGACATTGAACTGCTCGAATATATGGAACTGCTCGCGGTTTTTGAATCGTCAAGCCGCCGATTTTTACCCGTCAAATACGCGGGAATGACAGCTGAAGATTTGGATTTGAGATTGCGCGATTTACGCTTGCGAATCGGAAACCGACGATAGAATACTGCCAAAAAACGAAAAATTTTAGTATTTAATTCTTCCTGCTTCGTCAATATCAAAAACAATCTGAACTTTTAACCAATTAATTTTAATCAGTTTTCATCAAACCCCAATGCTTTCAGCGGCTCGACTGTTTGATGAAAAGAATTTTGTCGCGGTAAATTCCAGCGTAAAGATCGTCTGCCGACTTCGGCGCTAAAGTTTTGAGAATTCGGTACTGCTTTAGCGCCGCCTCTTTATCGTTTAATGACAGGTAAACCACGCCTAAATTAAAATGCGCTTCCTTGAAATCGGGATTCAGCCGCAGTGCCTGTTCCAGAGCCGCGACGGACTCTTTGCCCCTGCCCGCTTCGATCAGCGAAGCTCCCAAGTTGTTATAAAAGCATGAGTCATCCGGTATAATTTTCAACGCTTGGTAGTAATTGACGATGGCTTTTTCGTGGTCTCCCATTTGAGCGTAAGCCACTCCGAGATTGTTATAGGCTCGCGCGAAACCGGGTTCAAGGGATATTGCTTGCCGGAAAGCTTTTTCTGCCTTTTCGTATTGCCCTGCGCTGTTGTATGCGCAGCCCAGATTAAAGTGCGCTTCGGTATATCGAGGCACAAAAAGAATTGCTTTTTGTAAAAACTTAATCGCTTCCTCGTAGCGATACAGTTTGCTATAAGCAACGCCGAGATTATTGAGCGCGACCGGATAATCCGGCTTGTGAGCTAAAGCCTTATGGAATTCCTCGACGGCTTTTTCATACTCGCCGGATTTAACGTAGATTATTCCTTGCTCATTAAGCGCCATTGCCTCATCCGGTTTACGATTCGAGTCGAAACTTTTCGGCGACTGTGCAAAACTTAAAGAAATGTTTATCAAGAGAAAAAATGTTCCTATAAGAGTTTTTTTTATTTTCATTTGTTACCTCATTAACTCGATAAAAATTCACCAATACGAGACGGCGAACGGTTGACACACTTGTATTGTTACTTAAAGAAAAGGTCTCTAAGCCATCGGTATAATTTCCAGATTTTGGTATTTTAAAGTTACTTCTTAATGATTGTGCAGCGTATTCCGGTTCATCTTTATTTCGCTTTTGCCACCTTTAATTTGGTCGCTCTCAAGCCTTAGCACGGCTTCATTTTCGCTCACAAAATTCATTTCCGCTTTGATTATGTCATCGCTCAATCGGCGTTTTACTCTGAAAGACAACCCATTATCACTAAATTTCGGCTCAATTAGTGGCAACTTTCCGGTGTTGTCAGCGACTTCTAATCCGTTTGAAGTTTTCTTTAACAGATAAAATGTGATGTTTCCGGTTAGTTTATCGCCTGCTGATTCTACAATCAGCGTCGTTCCGGGAAGTTCTTGCCACGTTCCCTGCCAAGTCCCCGCAATATCATACGCGCTGCTTATTATTTTATTACTTCCATTACCGATAAAATTAAAAGAAAAAGCAGATACGATTCCGCAACTCGCCGCGAGCAGAAATGCCGTTAATGTCAATAATAATTTTCCTTTGCGACTACTTATGCAAGATTCACCCGTTACCAGTTTTTTAATGCGTTTTTCTAAAATGTCGCTGTTCATCATACCCATCATGAATGTTGCCTGGTGGGACTTTGCTAATAGGTCGGCGAGATTTACCAGCGAACGCGCATAAACACTACCGTTTATCAGCCGGGCGGCAACCATTTCATCACAAGCGATTTCTCGTGTTTCGTTAATTCGATTTTTTATCAATGCGGCGGCGGGATGAAAGGAAATCAAAAGAAATAACAATTCGTAAACCAAATTAAGTGTGAAATCCTTTCGTTTGATATGAGCTATTTCGTGACCGAGTGCCGAGCCGAGCATCTCTTCCGAAGTCATACTAAATAGCCTTTCGGGAAGAATAATGACTGGACGGAAACCGCCTATCGTAACGGGCGCGGTGATGCCCGACGAGCAAAGAACGGTTACGCGTTTTATTCCGAACGCGCTTTGACAACTAGAAACGACAGATTCTATTGAAGGCGTCAATTCTCGTCGGTATGCCGTTTGACGAATCCATTGTGTTTCTCTTAAGGCTTTTCCCAATCGAATGATACGAAAAAGCAGATACAGTAAATAAAGAGCAGCAATTATTGTAGTCACCGTCGAAACAAATGGATTGTAAAGATTCTGTTGATCGAAAAAAACTTTCGACAAAATCGCATCTCCTAAAGCCACATCCGCAGTATTCGTTTTTGTTTGTATTAACACTGATTCCAACCAAGAAGCCGAGCCGGAGGGTTCGTATTCCTGTTTCTGCAAACTCCATAAAGGCAGACCTACGCTCAGCAGCAGAGCCAATACCCACAGAACGTGCTGAAACCGTGCGTGAGCATTACGGAGAAGCAATCGCCCGCATCCCGCCGCGATGATTGCTACGACCGTCACTTGCCATAAAGAGTTAACTAAAAAAGTTAAAATGAAATTGCTAATTATTTCCATCATCTTCCTCCTTTTTCTGAGCCATAATCTCTTGCATTCGAGCGAGACGGTCAGGCGTTAAATGTTTTGTTTCCAGCAGTCCCATTACGAGACTCTCCGCCGAACCGCTGAAAAGACGGTCTATAATATCCCCGACTGTCTGCTCGACGACGCGGCGGCGACTCACCACCGGACGATAAAAATAGGCGCGATTTTTAAGGACACGCTTCACCTTGCCCTTGTTCTGCAAGACATTGAGCATCGTCTGCACCGTGGTATAAGCCAACTCGCGGGGCAAGTTTTGTTGAACCGTTTGGACGTTGGCGGAACCTGTTTCCCACAAAACTTTCATAATCTCAAGTTCGAGCGGGGTTAATTGATCAGTTTTCTTTTGCCTCGGCATCGGGTTGTTTTGCTCCTAATGTTTTAGTAGTCCTAACTCTTTAGGAGAATATATCAAAGAATTGTCTTTGTCAACTAAAACTTTAGGAGGTGTTTGCGATAATATATATTTGATTGAACGACACGCAACGGGGAAACTAACGACGCAGGAATTTTATCAATCAGTGGACGCCCAGCGCATTCGTGGGCAAATTTTTGGAAAACCGTGCGCAGAATTATTCTTCAGGGAGAAATTGAACAAAAATATACAGAAAGGCAGAAATATTTTTCGGTTTTATCCAGCGCAAGATTAAAAATCTTTATTTATAAATTTTTTTCCATTGCCGTGCAATAGAGAAAATAAATTTCTTTACCGGCACTAACCAGCAATCAATTCACCTAACCGAATTTACTGATTTTGCACCTAGCCGAACGCCTGATGCGCCGGCGGTTTGTTTAGTGCCACTATTAATCAAACAAAGGAAAAAAATTATTTTCTTTTGATTAAGTTAAAATGGAGCTGAAAGAAATGGAAACAAATGATAAACAAAGCGGAAACAGATTGTCTGATTTCTCCGAACAAATTACAAAAGCAGTAGAAACGGTCGCCGGGTCAATAGTGGCGATTAATGCCCGCCCGCGCGTGGCGACCAGCGGCGTTGTTTGGCGCGAGGGCGGCATTATTGTCTCGACCAATCACACGATTCGCCGCGACGATAATATTACGGTCGCGCTCGGAGACGGGCGAACAACTGCGGCAACGCTCGTCGGTCGCGACGCGGGAACCGACCTTGCCGTCTTGAAAATTGACGACGAAGAAATCGCTAAATCATTAAAGCCCGCGGAAATAATTGAGACCGGCGAAACCAAAGTCGGAAATCTCGTGTTGGCAGTCGGACGAACGAACGCGGAAGGCGGCGCGACGGCAAGTTTCGGAATCGTCAACGCATCTGGCGGCGCGTGGCGAACGTGGCGCGGCGACGAAATCGAACGCTTCATCAGCCTTGATTTAGCAATTTATCTCGGATTTTCCGGCGGCGCGTTAATCAATGCAAACGGAAAGGTTTTGGGCGTGAACACTTCCGCATTCGGGCGCGGGCTTGCATTGACGATTCCATCGGAAACCGTTAACCGTATAGTTGATGTTTTGCTGACAAAAGGCAAAGTTGCCAAACCTTATCTAGGCATCGGCACGCAAGCCGTTCCTCTGTCGGAAACTTTGCGCGAGAAATTAAATTTAGAGCAGCCGAGCGGTTTGATGATGTTGACGGTCGAAGCGGACGGAGCGGCGGAAAAAGCCGGCGTGCTGATCGGCGACGTTTTGCTGTCTTTGGACGATAAGCCGACGCTTGAGCCGATGGACGTGCAAGCCGCGTTGTGGGGAAAAGAAGCCGGAAATACTGTCAAGACAAAAATTCTGCGCGGCGGCGAATTGAAAGAAATCGAAATCACCCTCGGCGAACGCCCGGCAAATGAAGGCAGGACGAGCGAGCGAAAAGGCTGGAGACGGCGCGGTTGCCGGTAATGACGCACAGTGAAGAAAAAATTATTACCGTTTTCATCGTCGCCGCCTCGCCGGTTGTGCGCGCTGGTTTGGAATCGGTGTTGCGAACGGACGAAAGTTTTATCATTACGGGCAGCGCGGCGGAGATTTTCGCCGCGTCGCTCGTTTCTTCGGTCGTTGAAACTGCTGAAGTGTTGCTAATTAACGTCGAAGAAGCGCAGGATTTTGATGATTTGCTGGAATTTCTCAGTGAGAGCCCGGAGGACGTTAAACTTTCATCAGTCGTCGCGCTTTTTTCGTCCGAATTACGGAATTCAAGCAATGTCATTCGGGCGTTGCAAAGCGGAGTTCGCGGAATCTTGCCGCACGACGCTTCGGCTGACGAAATTACAGGCGCGGCAATTTCCGCTGCGCGCGGTCTGGTCGGTTTGTTGCCGGAGACGCTCGAGAGTATTTTGTATTTTCAAACGACTGAAAATCAGTTTGATTCAACAATCGGCAGTAATAAACAAGGATTGCCGGACGAGCCGCCGGACGATTTTGTTGAACACCTAACACCGCGCGAGGGTGAAATACTGGAACTGCTGGCGGACGGAGCGAGCAATAAATCAATCGCATATCAACTGGATATCTCGGAACATACGGTGAAATTCCACGTCGCCTCAATCTTCGGCAAACTCGGCGTCAGCACCCGCACCGAAGCCGTTATGCGGGGCATCAAGCGCGGGTTGATACTATTGTGAAATGTTTGGCGCGGTAAATGAGTTTAATTGCTCATTGGTTGAATCAATAATTCAAATTCTTATTCGACTCCCTTAATTGTTCTAATCTGCTTTTACTAGCGTGAGTTTTCGCCGGCATTGGTTAATAATGAAATATGCCGGTCGTCAAAATTTGCGTTTTTGATCTTTGCGCCCGGAAGAAGGAATTTTGATGCGGGTTGAAGAAACATTTCGCGCGAAGAGCGGTTTATCCGGCAAGAACGCGCATTTGAGCGGTGAGTACACAATTCTTTTTGCGCTCTGGCTGCTGGTTTTTTCGGCGAGTAGCCAGTTGATGATTGTCGTTGCCATGCTTCCGGCAATCGGCGAGCAGTTATCCATTTCAACCGCCCGGCAAGGCTTATTGGTGAGTTCATACGCCGTAATGGTGGGAATTTTTGCGCTCGTTGCCGGTCCCATTTCGGATAAAATCGGGCGGCGGCGAATGCTGCTCGCCGGTTCGGGACTGATGACGGCGGCACTCGCTCTGCACGCCGTCGTTGACAGTTACGCGATGTTGCTGACGGTGCGCACGCTCGCCGGAGTCGCGGGTGGCGCGCTGTCCGGCGCGGCGGTTTCCTACGTCGGCGATTATTTTCCATACGAGCGGCGCGGTTGGGCGAACGGCTGGGTGATGTCGGGCATTGCTGCCGGACAGATTGCCGGCGTACCGCTTGGTGCGCTGCTTGCGGAAAAATTCGGATTTCGTATCCCTTTTCTAATCTTTGCCGTGACGATGGGCGCGACGTTTCTGCTGATTCTCAAATGCGTCCCGCAACCGGATGTCGCGCGGGACGAGCGAAAATTAACTGTCGGCGGCGCGCTCAAAGAATATCTGTTGCTTCTCAAACAAAAAGATATTCGGGTCGCGGCATCGGTTTTCTCCTTATTGTTTTTCAGCATGGCACTCTACATTACATATCTTCCGGCGTGGCTCACCGAATACCGAGCGGCGACACCGAGCCGAATCGCCGCCCTTTTTTTCGCCGGCGGAATTGCGAGCGTCATCACCGGTCCGGTGGTCGGAAAACTGTCGGACACGTTAGGCAGAAAACCTTTAATTTTAACGTCGAGCCTCGGATTAGTGATTTTAATGGGCGGCGTAACGTTTGTCGTCCAAGAGTTTTGGCTGGCGTTCCCGGTTTTCTTTTTAAGTTCGGTATTGCTCGCCGCCAGAATGTCGCCGTTCCAAGCCTTGTTGTCTGCTCTGATTGCAAGCGAGCGGCGCGGCGCGCTCATGAGCCTCATGGTTGCGCTCGGTCAAGTGGGTTTTGCTTCCGGCGCGGCTCTCGCCGGACTTATTTATTCGCAACTGGATTACCGAAGCAGCACTTTCGCCGGCGCAAGCGTTGCTCTAATCGTCGCCTGGCTCATCTGGCGGCGGCTTCCCGAACCGAAAAATGCTGAATAATTTGATGCCGGACGAATAATCCAAAACCGGAGAAAGGATTTTAATTCAGGGAAATCTATTTTTCTGCACGTTATTGTGAACACTTCGACACACGCGCAAATTTGGCTCTTCCATATTGACGTTGTGCAAGGGCGATTCGCCTCTCGGCTTTCAGCCCAATCTCCTCTTGTAAATTAAAAAGGAACTAACTTGTAGCCAACTCTAACCATGGTTTCAATCGTAATTCCAAAAGGAGCAAAATGACGGCGCAAATTGTAAATAATAACTTTTAAACTTTCCTGGTTAAATGGTCTTTCATCCTGCCAAACGTAATGCCAAATGTCTTTGCCCTTTATATACCGGTTGGCGTTTTGCGCTAGTATGGAAACGATTAAAAACTCGGCACGTCCCAATTTAACAAGTTCTACTCCGCAGGTAACGTAATAATTGCGATGCTCGATTCGCAGAAATCCGTCATCATAAATTTCAGGCGTATTGATTAAGGTCTTAGGCGACTGAAAATTCAGTGGATGAAATACCTGCAACTCAACCATAAATAATTAAATAATAATGATATGTAATTTGATTAATTATCCTTAAGGATAATTTGATTAGTCCTAATTTAAGATCGAAAGTGCGTGTCATAAGCAATTGAACTTATGAAGATGTGGAAAAGAAGAAATTTAACTAAAACCAGTTTCAACTTGTAAATTGAATTTTCTAATTTTCCTTGTCGGAGATAAGTCGAATTCAGTAGCGATGTGTCTGTTTATATAATTTATTTTAAAAACGATTATTGATTAGTTGTAAAAATGACGACCATTTGTTTCGAAGCAGCGTTGGCGCACTTTCAAATTGAATTTACCTAACGCATCGCAATATTTTCAATACGGATTCTCCGATAATTTAGCTTACTATTTCGCCAAGCTGCCCAAAAATGCGCGAGCCATATCTTCAGTCATCCACAAGTTATGCCTTTCGTCAAATTTTCTAATTCTTCTATTTGTCTGATTTCAAATATTTGTTTATTTAGACAAAAATAATGAATTTAGTAATCAATCTATCATCTAAAACTCGACAAATTTGGATTAATATTAAAAGTCTAAACTACTCTAGCTTACATAAGTCTTACAGCGGTATTAACTTTGTCTTAAAGCAAAGGAATTTATTATAAATAATAAAATTGTTTGGAAATCTCCAATAGTTTAGATTTAACGACCGCAATC
>Ga0136618_10000610_pt1 | contig 12552 bp, 12 predicted proteins | sample AntDrymUQ3302106_2_FD_104805 | JGI IMG/M metagenome (GOLD analysis project Ga0136618, IMG submission 104805) | Polar desert sand microbial communities from Dry Valleys, Antarctica - metaG UQ330 (21.06) | ecosystem: Environmental > Terrestrial > Soil > Desert | place: Antarctica: Dry Valley... | reverse complement strand
GAGAAGCGGTCGTCCGACTGAAGGCGGGCGAGCGAGTGCTCAACCGCCTGCTTGGCCAAGCGGATCTTCTCGCCCGACATGGACCCTGACCGGTCGAGCACGAACGCCAGGTTGACCTGCGGCCGCTTGCGCTCCGCCTGCTCGTGAGCATGCGGGGCGACGACCTCGGCCAGGATGAAGCGGTTGCTGCGATAGGTGGAGCGGATGAAGCGGCGATCGGATCGCGCGCTGAGCTTGAGCGTTGTACGGGGCATGTCAGTCCTCCTCGAAAAGCTGGCGTGCGATCGTGATCAGGCGTTCGACGCGTTTGTTGTGTTGGCGTGTCAGTGGCCGGCGGATGTGAAGTTCGACGTCTGGATCGAGAGGTATTCGCTCCCATTGGGACCGCTGGGTTTCTGGTTCCTTTGCCATGGTCCGATAGAAGGCCTGGGTGTCCTCGGACGCGGCCGGGGCGGGCACACCGACGGCGGGTGCCGATGTGCTGGCCGCCGGTGCCGGGGTGCTGGCGACTGGTGCCGATGTGCTGGCCGCGGGCGCCGGGGTGCTGGCGACTGGTGCCCGCGGCGGGGGTGCGTTCGGTCCACCAATGACCCGTCGGATGTAGTCAACCGCCGAGTCGGCTGGGGTGTCGTCGTCGGGCGAGGACGCAATGCTCGCCATCTCCTGGTTGGTGATCGAGCGCAGGCGCGCGCGGATCTCGGCCAACGGAAGGTGTGCGTTCTGGAGCTTCCTGATGACGCGTAGGAGCTCGAGATGCGCGTCGTCGTAGCGCGTGCTCGGCCCCTGCTGTCCAGGTGAGGGGAGAAGGCCCGACGTGATGTAGAAGCGAATAGTGCGCGGCGTCACGTCGGCGAGCTTGGCCAGGTCAGTCAGCGTGTAGGTCGGCATGCCGGCATAGTGACACTGATACGTCACACTGTCAAGACACTCTGGAATGTGGCGCAGGCCTAGACTGGCGTCAACTAGCCATACGAAGGGAGTTGCCGTGTTCAAGGACAACCAGGTGTTCTCGAGCTTCTCGGTGGGCGACATCGACGCCGCCAGCGATTTCTACACGGGCAAGCTGGGCCTGACCGCCGAGAAGACCCAGATGGGCACGCTCGATCTGAAGCTCAGTGGCGGGCAACGCGTGATGCTCTACCCGAAGCCGAACCACGAGCCGGCCACGTTCACAGTGCTGAACTTCGTCGTGCCTGATGTCGAGAAGGCCGTCGACGACCTGACGGCTGCGGGCATCGAGATGATGCAGTACGACCTGCCCGACATCAATCAGGATGCCAAAGGCATCGCGCGCGACGATCGCAACGGACCGGCCATCGCCTGGTTCAAGGATCCGGCGGGCAACGTAATCGCTTTGATGGAGCTCCCCTCCTAGAAAGGAGAAATCCGATGCAGGACCTGATAGTCAACCTGGAGAACAAGCCGGGCTCGCTCGCCGCTCTCGGCGAGGCGCTCGGGAATGCGGGGATCAACGTCGAGGGCGTGTGCGGTATGGCCGGCGCCAACGGCGGCGCGGGTGAGGTCCACATCCTGGTCCAGAGTGCCCAGATGGTGATGACTGCTCTCGAGGAGGCTGGGTTGTCCGGAGGCAGCGAGCGGGACGTCGAGGTCGTTTCGATCGTTGATCAGCCGGGCGAGATGGGCCGCCATCTGCGCAAGATCGCCGACGCCGGCGTCAACGTCGACCTCGTCTACCTCGCGACGTCGACCCGCCTCGTCCTCGGCTCTGCGGACGTCGAAGGCCTCCGGGCCGCTCTGCACGGCGGGACATAACCCTGGGTCCCGGGCTCCTTGCCGACCGTTGTTTCACCGCATGGAAGTAACGGCCAAACTAGACGGCTGCTTGGGGGAGTTTCGGGCAGATGGGGGCGGATTCGGGCTGGTTCGGGCTGGTTCGTGGCTGCCTGTTCCGTGTCATGAAACGCGCGGCCAAGTCTTGAGGGCATAACGGGGCTACTTGGCTTTTACTTCCACCCGGTGAAACGGGGCGGCATCCCCGGTGAAAACCGACCAGATCATGCCGCGCCGTTCAGCGCGGGCCAAACGGTCAGTCGAGGAGGCGGTCCGCGTCGAGTGACAGTCGGATGACCGTCTCAGGCCCCAGCGTCGGCTGGCCGTTGCGGATGACCCGGGTCACGGACCGCGACGTTGCGAGGGTTACCTTGCCGATGGACCCCTCGAATCCGCGGTTCGTGGTGCCGTCCACGGCAATGACAGCATTCACATGGGCTCCGAGCGACTTGAGCTCGTGGCTCAGAACCTGCTCGACGGCGGCGGTCGCGCGCAGGACGGAGTCGGTCGCCCCGGTTCGCTGGCGGCCATCGACGTAGATCGTGTCGGACGATGCGCTGATCTGGCCGGTCCATACCTGCCGGTCGACGACGAAGACGCCGGACGGGCCAACGACGAGGTGGTCGACCGGAGCGTGTGCACTGGCGACGTGGCGGTTGTCGAGGATCACGTAGCCGTAATCGGTCAGGGCGTCGAGCGGACTGCCCTTTTTGGGTCCGGAAATCGAAGCGCTCGGCGGAGGGCTGTTGGTCGGCCTCGACACGGCGCGTCCAAACCTGCCGAAAAGGCCCGTTCCGCTGCCCCCGCCCGCGGCCGGCTCCTCTGATCCGCCGACCCATCCGCGGCGATCGCGTGACCGTTCCCACTCGAAAATCGCCTGGGTGCTCGCATCGGCCGTCGGCTGGATCACCAGCGGATCGCGGATCTTCCGCGTGCCATTGCAAACCAACGGGCGCCGGCAACCCCAGAACAGGCCGTCTACCTCGTCGCCGTGCCGACGGGCGCGTACCACCATAGAACTGCCGCAAATGGGGCAATGTGGAGTGACTCGTGCATCCGACACCGCTTGCGCGGTGGTCGTCTCAATGCGCTGTGACGAGGACATTGGACTGAGGTTAAACCCAACTTGCAGATCGAGTCCATAGCCCGTCGGTATTCAAATTGACTGACCGGCCGGCTAGGTGTCGGAGTCGATCTCAATGGTCATCGGGACGGCGCGGCGCACCGCGTCAGTGACCGGACAGTGGGTGACGGTCCACTCGACGATCTCACGGATCGCGCCTGCGTCGGCCCCCACGGCGCGGATCCGAGCCGCTACCCGCGTGCTCACCGGTCCTGCCGGCACGCCCACGCGTGAGTCGTCGCCGATGCCGAGGATGCCCCAATCGTTGGACTCTGAATCGACGGTCACCTCGACCTCGGTCAGCGTCATGCCGAGCTGCGCGGCACGCATCCCAACGAGGGTCGCGACGCAGCTCGCCTCCGCCGCGCGGAGATACCACCCGGGAGATGCCGTCGTGTTGGTGCCGCCCACGGAGGTTGGCATGTCCGTGCTCATCGCGGCGTCGTTCGGGCCGCTCACATCGGCCCGCAGCCCCTGTGGATCTGTCAGCCTGGCCGTCGCGGGCGAGTCCGTGTACCCGGCCTCGTCGGGGTTGGCGGTGAGGTAGTCGATTGCGCCGTCGAGCGCCTGCTTGATCTCATGCTGTCCCATGGGGCCGATTCTATTGCGCCCCCTCGCGCCCGCGCGCATCAGGGTGACTAGGGCAGCGAACGCACCATCCCGCCGTCGACCGCGACGATCGCCCCGGTTACGTATGAGGCCGCGGGGGAGAGGAGGAAGGCGCCGACTCGGCCGACTTCAGCCGGGTCGCCATAGCGGCCGAGAGGAATGCGGGCGATGGTCTGTTGCTGGACCTGCTCAACGGTGATCTCGCCGCTCTCTGCGCGAGCGGCGTCGAGGCTGGCGATGCGGTCAGTGGCGACACGCCCGGGGGCGATGCCGTTGATCCGAATCGGCGCGATCTCTGGCACGAGCGACTTGATCAGACCCGCCAGTCCCGGCCGCAGCAGGTTCGAGGTGGTCAGCGCGACGATCGGCTCGCGCACCGATGACGAGAGGATGACCAGGATCGCAGGCCGGTCGCTCGCGCGCAGATGCGGCAGCGCGGCGCGAACCAGGCGGATTGCGGGCCACAGGGTGCCGTCGATGGCCCGTTGCCAGTCGGTGTCGGAGAGATCCTCGAACTTGCCAGGTGGCGGCCCACCGTTGTTCACCAGCAGAAGGTCAAGGCCGCCATGGGTGGCGACGGCGGACGACACGGCTTCCGCCGGACCTGCCTCGGTCGCCAGATCCACCGGGATGGCGTCGGCGGATATCTCGTTCGACAGGGCCTCGAGTCGAGCCGACGGGCGTGCCGCAACTGCGACCCGAGCTCCCTCCGCGGCCAAAGCTCGAGCGATGGCAGCCCCCAGCCCTGCCGAGCCTCCGGTCACGAGCGCCCGCATGCCTCCCAATCCCAGGTCCACCCGATAACGTTAGCGGCAGATGAGAGTGCGATGAGGCGGGTGCTGCTGTGGATGGCGCGCAACGAGTGGATGAAGCGCAACGTGCCCAGGTTCTGGTTCGCTCGCCGTGCTTCCAGGCGCTTCATGCCCGGCGAGACGGCGATGGCGGCTCTCGCGGCGGCCGCCAAGTACAAGCAAGAGGGGATGGCGGTCCTGTTCACGCGCCTGGGCGAGAACCTGACCAGCCTCGACGACGCCGACGCCACGGCGGCCGATTACCTGAGACTGATGGCCGACGCGCACGGCCGCGGCATCGAGGCGGAGCCGTCGATCAAGGTGACCCAGCTTGGCTTTGACCTTGACCAGGACAGGGCGCTTGGGCACCTGCAGCGGCTCGCTGATCAGGCTGCGACCTTCGGAGTGGACCGGACCGTCTGGATTGACATGGAAGGATCGATCTATACCGAGCCGACGATCGCGCTCTACGAACGCCTCAAGGAGACGCATTCGAACACCGGCATCTGCCTGCAGGCGTACCTCAAGCGCACTTACACCGATGTCGAGCGACTGCTGCCCCTCGAGCCACGTATCCGGCTCGTGAAGGGTGCCTATGCGGAGCCCGTGGCCATCTGTTACCAGTCGAGGCGCGAGGTCGACGCGAACTACCTCGCCCTGTGCGTCTCGATGCTCGCCGCCATCAAGGCAGGCCGCAACCTGTTCCTCGGCCTGGGGACGCATGATGTTGACCTGATCAAGCAGGTGGCGGACCATGCCCAGTCGATCGGCTTGCCCAAAACCGTCTTCGACGTCGAGATGCTGTACGGCATCCGCTCCGATCAGCAGCGCAAGCTCAAGCAGGCCGGCTACGGCGTGCGCGTGCTGATCGCATACGGCGAGGCCTGGTACCCCTGGTACATGCGCCGCCTCGCCGAGCGGCCGGCCAATGTTGTGTTTGCCTTTCGGCAGCTGCTGCCGTGACAGATGAGCTGGCACGGCGCACCGATCAACTGTCAGGCGTATGGAACATCGTCCCGACGCCCTTCCACCTTGACGAAGAGCTCGATCTCGCATCGCTGCGCCGGCTGACTGATTTCGTCATCGGCCACGAGGTCGATGGCATGACCATCCTGGGCGTGCTGGGGGAGGGTGCCAAGCTGTCGGACGCCGAGCGATCGGCCGTCATCGGGGCCACCCTGGACCACGCGCAGGGCCGCATCCCAGTGTGCGTGACGGTCAGTGCGCCATCCACGCATCGCGCCGAGGCGTATGCGCGCGAGGCACAATCAGCCGGCGCCCACTCGGTGATGCTGTCCGCACCGCCACTCCAGCGGCCCAACGACGACGCCGTGCGCCGCCACTACCTGCGCGTGGCCGAAGCTGTGCCCGACATGCCGGTCGTGATCCAGGACCTGCCCGCGCTCGGCGTCTGGATGAGCGCGGACGTGATCGCGGGCATGTCGTTAGTCGCGCCGAACCTGCACGTCGTGAAGCTGGAGGAAGAGCCGACCGCGCCAAAGGTCGGGCGTCTGTTGGCGGCCAACGCGGACCTGAAGGTGCTCGGCGGGCTTGGAGGTCAGATGCTCATCGAGGAGCTACGCCGCGGTGCGGTCGGGACGATGACGGGCTTTGGCTACCCCGAGACGCTCGTCGCGATCATGCGCGACTGGCGCGCGGGAGACGAAGCCGCGGCGGTGGAACGCTTCCATCGGTGGATGCCGCTCATCCGCTTCGAGAACCAACAGCTCCTGAACCTTCCGATCAGGAAGCACATTTACATGCGCCGCGGCGCCATAGCCTCCGCCAAGGTCCGCGCGCCTGGGCCAACGCTTGACGAGCAGACCCAAGCGGACCTGGACGATCTGCTGCGCGATCTCAACGTCGGCTGATCGCGCTCAGTAGCGGCCGGGACTGCCGTGGTGGTCGACGGAGGGATGTCGGTCACCGGCGCGGGCGTGTCCACCGGCGGCGGCGTATCCACTGGAGTGTCGGGCCTGCGTGCCGTCGGCGCGGCCGACTGAGGCGGCGGACCCGGTGTTCCCGGTGTGGGGCCGCACGCGACTGCCGTGAGAGCGGCGGCGGCAAGTAGAACGGCCCTGAGTGCCAGCCGGCTCATGGTCGTTGGAACGTTGCGTCGCCGGTCTGGATAGAACGAGTCAGTGTGCACAGGCGGAAGTCTTCACCTGAGCCGCGGTAGTCGAGCCGCTGCCCTCCGGCTTCGACCACGACCTGGTAGCCATCGACCGGCACCTGCGGATGGTTCACGCCGGGGAGCGGGCAGCCGAGGCCCCGGTCAGGCCACGTAACGGCTTCCCCGCTCACGACGACCACATCCGCGGGCGACACGCTCATCCGCGCCGCGGCGTCGGCGACTATCGGATCGGTTATCGAGTCCGGCAGGGAGGAGCCGGGTGCTCTCGGCGTTTCATTGGGTGGCATTGTTCCCGTCGCTGGCGAGGCTGGTGGCACCGCGGTGGAAGTCGGCATCGGTGTCACAAACGGTATCGGCGACGTCGATCCGTCCGGGCCGGCCGCCGGCACGCAAGCGGCCGCCACGACAATCGTCACCGCGAGCAGCAGTCTCATCGCGTTGATCTTAGACAAACACGAAGGGCCGGCATTTCTGCCGGCCCTTCGTTTCGTGCCGCCCGAGAGCGGCGACGGCTATCCGGGTTGGGGCTAGGGCGTGACGGTGACCTTGAATTGGTCGGTTGCCGTGCCCTGCATCACGTCGCTCACCAGGCTGCTGGTGATCTTGTAGGTGCCCTTTCGTTGGCCGAACGCGTCGTAGGTGATGTTCATTGAACCACCTGGTGTGGGACTCGTCAGGTGGACGACGTAGCCCTGCTCGAGTGGCTGGGTGCCCTCGGGCCCAATCGTGGCGCCGCTGCTGCCGTCGCGGTTCTCCGCGCCGACAACGAGGTCCGTGCCCGCACCAGGTCCGACGGGGAGCGCCTGCGGGAATGTGCCTGCACAGCCGTCGCCACCGGCACTCCGGGCGATGCAGTACTCGAAGGAGATGTCCTCTTCGGTCCCGGTCGGGTTAGCGACCTGGATCCAAACCTGGGCTGTTCTAGCGTTCGAGGTGCCGAAGACCGGAACCTGATCCCATTCGAACACCAGGTAGAAGATGCCGCCTCCGAACCCGACCAGAACGGCATAGATATCGCCGCCTGAACCCGGGTCGAGGTCAGTCCAATAGGGTGCCAGGACGTTGTTGGGCTGGACGGGGCTGGGGATGATGGGGTCGCAGCATTCGTTGTCGTCTGCTGTACCGCCGCCAACGACCAGGTACCCGTTCGAGTCGAGACCGATCGTGTTATACAACTCGCCGCCGTAATTGAACGCGGGTACGTCGTAGTTTCCGATCGACTCGTCGGTAAAGCCGCTCTCCGGAGTAGCGCCGAGCTCGTCCATCGAGTAGTAGCCAAAACCGGGCGTTGTAAGGGGCAGCACGTTTGGCGGCAGCGAGGCTGAGAGCTCGCCGTTCCAGATGAAGCCGTTGCCCTTCTTGTTGCCCGCCGACCAGTCGTTGAGCAGAAGATTGCGGCTTCGCGGGCCCTTTACGCGGAGCGAAACGTTTGCGTCTACGGGCGCAAAGTTCTGGACCGTGACTTGGCAGTCGATTTCGCTGCCCTTGGGGACCGTCGCGCTCTCGCAGCTGTTCACGACAGTCACTTCGCCCGGGTGCTTGTCGAATGCGACCGGCAGGACCGCGTTGCGGTAGCCGGCAGCTCGTGGATTGAGCGTGATCGAGCCGAAGTACTGGCCATCGTCGAGCTTGGTGCCATCGATCTCGATGAAGAAGCTCTTGGTTGACCAGGCCGGGATCGTGATCGTACTCGGCGTGAGCGTGATCGTGGAGCCGGCAGGGCTCGTGGCCGTGATGTCGAGGGTCATGGACACGGGGTTCATGTTCCGTGCGGTGCGCCACGTCTTGATCATGCCGGGCATGTTCGGGGCGTTGACGCTGGGCAGGTTGAGGTTGATCCGGCTGAACTCGTCGCCTGCGGAGGCGAAGTAGTCGACCGGGTTCACATCGAACGCGACGGTCGGCTTGACCGCCTGATTGGCGCGAATCGAGCCCGCGCCGCGATCGAACGGATCAGCCGGAGTGACGCCGTCTTCCTTCAACACATTCTGTGTGGAGGCGGTCATCATCGCCGACTTGATCTCGCCCGGGGTCCATCCGGGATGGGCAGCCTTGAGCAGCGCGGAGACACCGGCTGCGTGCGGGCTGGACATTGAGGTGCCGGCGATTGCCTGGAAGTTTTCGCCCATTGGGCCGCCGTCAATCGGATTGCCCGAGTGCTGTGGGGAGTGACCGGCGAGGATCTGCACGCCAGGTGCAGTCACGTCCGGCTTCAGGAAGTCGCCCAGCGGTCCGCGCGACGAGAACGAAGCCATGACGTCGCCCGTTACGGCGGTCGGAATACCGCTTGTCCACTCAGCCTTAACGTTGGTGTGGCCGGCCACGAAGGTCCGCACCGCATCGCCAGCGAACTGGACGTGGACGGCGGGGAGGAAGTGGTTGTCGGTCTCGAGATCAGTGGTCGCGGCGCTCGGGTTGTACAGGATCATGCCCGCGGCATTGCCCTGCGAGACGTTGAACCCCTTCTCGACGCGGCCGTTGGTGCCGCGCTTGCAAACGACGACCTTGCCTGTGAATTGACCGGCCGTGGCCGGATGATTGCAGATGTCGTCGCTGTAGGGCGCGGCGCTTGCCAGCACGACAGGGGTCGGGCTCAGGACGCCGGCCGTGATCGTCACACCGCTGATGTTGAGCGCGGCGCCGCCATTGGCAGTCAGGCGCAGCGTCGTTACGAAGTGGCGATCGGACGTCGACGCGCCGACGGTGTTGACCCACGGGCCGCCATGGTTGGCGGTTGCTGCGTCCGGGCCGCCATTGCCCGCCGAAGCGTTTACCAGGATCCCTGCCGCATACGCGTCAAGGAAGGCAAGCTCGACGGAGTCTGAGTAGGGATTGCTTCCGCCGGAGATCGAGAAGTTGATCACGTCGACGTCATCGTCGATGGCCTGCTCGACCGCGTTCACTGAGTCGGAGCTGAAGCAGCCATCCGCATCGCAGACGCGATAGTGGATGACGTGGGCGCCTGGGGCGATGCCGCTGATGGGACCGCGGTTCACGCCGAACAGGACGGCGTTGGAAAGACGGCGACCCGCAGCGGTGCTCGAAGTGTGCGTGCCGTGGCCGTCCGCATCGCGGGCGCTGCAGGTGGCAGCGGTCGGGCAATATTCGCCGACTGCCGGCCCGGTGTTGATCAGGTTGTTGTCGAGGAACGCATATGCGCCGATGAGCTTGTCGTTGCATGCGGTCGCGGCGTCGTTCGCCTCACCCGATAGACCGAACTCACATGCGTAAGTCCCGCCTGGATGGGAGATGCCCGGATCGCCAAACGACGGATGCTGAGGCCAGATGCCGGTGTCGAGGACGCCAACCTTGACGCCCTGGCCGGCCTTCTGATTGCCGCCAATGGTGGGCCAAACAAGGTCAGCCCCGATGAAATTCGGCGTCGCGTCCGTCAAAGGCTTCTCGACCGAGTCATACATGACCGCGGCGACGCCCCTGACGCCAACCAATTTTCGTGCCTGGTTCGCGGGGATCTTGGCGGCAATGCCACCGAACGCCACCGTGAAGGCCATGCCGAGCTGTGCGGCGGGGACAGCGGCACGGATCGCGCGGCTTGCGCCGGCGACGGCCGTGTCGAGGTATCGCTTATACGCGGCTACGGCTGCGCCGTTCTCGCGGAGCGATTTGCCCGTGATGCTGGGGCTGGTCGCCTGAAGACCTTCGATGCCGCCCTTGTAGGTCGCCAGCGCATCAACGTCGAGCTTGATCATGACGTTGACGAGCGCTGCGTCGTTGCGTGCCAGAAGGCCGGCGTCGCTCTTCGCGATCTGACCGCTCTGCGACTTGCTGCCCTGTTCAAGGCTGGTCCGCGTTAGTGGTGTGACAGTCACACCATCCGTTGATGGTTGCCTTGCGGACGCCGCTGGCGCGACTGTCGCAACCATGAGCGCCACCAAGGCAAGTACCCCTAGAAACCGTCGCATACGGACGCTTCTCCTCCTCGCCGGCCAACTGGGCGGCCGGAAGTGCCCCCCTCATACGGCGCGCTGTACCATGACCGGCGTGCGCTGACGAGCCCGTGGATCGTAATCCGCTTGATGAGAGGCGGTCAAGGGTTTGTTGTGTCCTCTCGTGCGGGTCCAGTAAGCCCGTTGCACCTGCCGGGCAACTAGCCGGATTAGAGGGTCATTCGGCCGGAGTGAGATAAACCAGTACCTGGTGGGGGCGGACGGTGCTGGGCCGCTTCGAGTGCCTCGAGCACCGGTGGCCCAGCGCGATATGGTTTCGCGCGCGGTGAGATATTTGAGCGGCTGTTCGGGTGCCGGGCAGACGTCCAACGCGCGGGCTCGACCAGGTCGCCTGGCACTTGCGGCATAGAGCCGGCAGGCTTTCTGTCGCGTTGTGGCCGGCGGCCGGACGGCTTGCGCGTCGTAGTCGCCGACGCCCTAGTAGATGTCCGGCGGAATTTCGATCGTCGTGCTGGGCCTGCCCGGCGGCTGCGCGCAGAGCTTGAAGTCACCGGTGCTGCCGACGCGGAAGTCGTATTGCTTGCCGCCGGCCTCGACGACAACCCAGTAGCCGTTCACCAGCGCCTGCGAGTTCATCTCGTCCGGTCGCGGGCAACCCAGGGACCCGTCTCTCCAGACTGCGGGCTCGGCGCGGACGACAAGGACCTGGCCCGGGTCGACCGAGGCAAGCGATGCCGCCTCCTCGAGGATCTGGTCCATAATCGCAATCGGCACCACGGACACCGGCGGCGGCGAGTCGACAGGAACGTCCGGGGGGCGGGCTGTCGGCGCGACTGTTGGTGCCAGCGACGGAGTCTGAGTCACCGCCGTGGCCCCGCAGGCAGATGCCAGCATCACGGCGAGCAGAATCGCCAGCTTCACGTCGCGATCGTACCCCGATCGTGGATGCGCATCGTGGCACTTTCCTCTGCGTTTGCGCGCGCCGGTAAGCGATATATAGCGGTTAACTCAACGGATCGGGGGCGGGATCCTGATCTTCAGATCTGGGCGGGCGGGACGAAGAGGCAGCTTCGGCAGCACAACGGTCGCAGACCCAACTCCGTGGTCCGGTGGGCGCCCCCGGCCGCCCGCAGATCGGGCCGCACGAATGGCGATCGCGGCAAGCGCACCCCCGACGATTAGCAAGACCAGCACTCTCACACCGCAGAGACTGCCACAGCCATGGAAAGAGGCCCGCCGGCGAACCGGGCGGGCCTCTTTCCGTTGTACCGCTGCGTGGCCAAAAGGCCACCCAGCCGGGACTTACTTGTTGAGGTCGAGGACCATCATCCCCGTGCTACTGATGCTCTTCACCCTCACCACCGTGCCGGTGTCCGGAACGTTCACGCTGTTCCATTCGGCTTGGTAGCGACCGTTCGCGGGAGCATCCGACGGATGGCCCGGCGTCCAGTAGATCGAGGTGCCGTCGCCGTCGCGCAGGGAGTCGTTGAACACGCTCACTGCCGGCTTCGAGGCGATCGTCTTGGCTACACCCGTGGCCGGGTTGTGCAAGGTGATCCCGTCGGTCCTGGTCTTGGTGAACGTCGAGTCGTAGGACTGGATCCGCGGGCGCATCTGCGTGCCCTCGGTCCAGGTCTCAATCGCCGGGTGAGAGTCGACCGGCAGGATCAGGCCTTCACCGGGGTGGTCACCGACGTTGTTGTCCGCCTGCGAATTGTCCCAGTACGAGATCAGCAGCCCGTCCTGGAGCGGGAAGTGCTCGACGAAATCCGGCCTCGTGGGAAAGCCGAAGTTGTACGGGCCTTTCTGAAGGGCCAGGTCGTAGCCAATGTACTGACGATTCTCCAGGACGTAGGCGTTGAAGAACCCTTGCGTCTCGGTACCAGTTGTGGTCCGGAATCCGCCAGTGAACGTCCAGCCGGCCTCTGCCTCGGCGCCATCGAACGCTTGCCCCGGGATCTCGAGGGCGTCGACCTGAAAGCCCGATTCGACCACGGCGCCATCGGTCCAATAGCGGAAGCCGATGGTTACCGTCTGGCCGGCAAACGCGGACAGGTCGGCGGTCAGGGGAACCCAGCCGGCACTCGTGCCGGTGATGCCGTTGCCAAAGTTCTGGCCGTTGGGGTTGCTGCTGGTTGACCGATTGGTTGCCACCCCGACACCGTTGACGATCAGGTAGGCGTAATCCCAATCGGT
>Ga0136618_10000609_pt1 | contig 12553 bp, 12 predicted proteins | sample AntDrymUQ3302106_2_FD_104805 | JGI IMG/M metagenome (GOLD analysis project Ga0136618, IMG submission 104805) | Polar desert sand microbial communities from Dry Valleys, Antarctica - metaG UQ330 (21.06) | ecosystem: Environmental > Terrestrial > Soil > Desert | place: Antarctica: Dry Valley... | reverse complement strand
GCGCTTTCCCTGATGCACTCGGTTTTGAATTATTTGACAAAGAGAGTAGAAAAACTCGGTGTAATTGATGCGGAAGACTCGCATCTTTTTATTGCACTGGATGAAGCCTTCGTCAACGCCGTCAAACACGGAAATCAATTTAACCCCGAAAAAAACGTGCGAATTTCCGTTGATGTTTCACCGAAGGAAGCGAGCTTTACCTTTGAAGACGAGGGCGAAGGCTTCGATGTCGCCAAAATTCCCGACCCGCGCGACCCTGAAAATCTTTTCAAAACATCGGGACGCGGCGTTTTGATTATTCACAACGTGATGGATGCGGTGCAGTATAACGAGCGCGGAAATCGCCTGACAATGGTCAAAAAATCCGATAAAATAGAAAGCATATGAAAACAATTTATTTATCGCTCATCATTTTAATTCTTTTATCTTTTCAAAATCTTCACGCGCAAACGTCAGAAAATTCTTCCGTTAAAATGTCCGACGAAAACTTATTGAAAAAATCTCCAGAAGTTTCCGAAGAATTGTTAAATACCGAAATCGTTCTGACAAACGATGAAAAAATAAAGTTGGCTGACTATAAAAATGACATAATTGTTTTGTGTTTTGTTACAGAGTGGGTAATTTCTGCAAGAACAATAACTTCAGCGTTAGGCGAACTTCATACCGAAAACCTCAAAAATGTGAGAATAATCGCTGTCAGTCCCGATGATACGAAAAGTGAATTGCAGAACTTTAAGAAATTTGTCAAGGATTTCAAAATTGAATTTCAATCAGGTTGGGCAAATAAAAAGTTCACAAATGAATTTTTTAATATCACAAAGTTCCGAGGTATTCCACAATCTTTTGTGATAAAAGACGGAAAACTGCGCGGTATTTTTCGAGGAACATCACCAAAAATAAATGAATCTTTAATGAATTTGGTCAGAAAAATCTCCGCCGAAGCAAATAGATGAAAGTTACAATCGGACAAACCAATTTCGGAATCAGTGCCAAGCGTCCGACAGTATTAGATAGAGCATAATCGGAAAAATCCGATTGTAAAAAATATGTTTTGCCCAAATTGCGGCTCAAACAATTCAACCGAACAAAAATTTTGCCGTTCCTGCGGCTTGAATTTGGAAAAGTCTGCCGAATCGCTAATCGAGCAAATTCCGAACGCTCAAAACGCAAACTTACTAAAGCAAACTCAACAAATTGAAAAATTTGGAAATTTTGCGCTGGGCGGTTTCGGAGTCGTTCTCTTAACGGCGGTTGGTGCGATTATTTATTTTATTTTTTCAAAAATGATTCTGTCCGGCGCGAATGTTTTAGCCGGAATTTTAATCATAGCGTTTTTAATTTTCGCAGTTTTGTCGTTGATTTTTGTAATTCTCAACGAATCAGCCAAAGAAAAGAAAGCTAAAATAAATCCCGTGTTGGCTGACGAATTAACCGGAGCGAAAGATACCGGCAAACTTCTCGAAGAAAAACCGTTCGAGCCTGTGTCGAGCGTGACGGAGAATTCAACCGAACTTCTTTTTGCCGAAAATAAAACTCGAAAAATCAGATGAAAGTTACAATCGGACAAATCAACACGACGAACGGCGACATCGAAGGCAATGTCGCCAAAATTTTGCAGGCAATCGAAAAAGCCAAAAATGACAACTCGGATTTGATTGTTTTCCCCGAAGTCGTCACGCACGGCTACACTTCGCAGGATTGGTTTCTCGATAAAGATATTATCGAATGCGTTGCAGAACCTCTGCAAAAAATCGTTGATGCGACAAAAGATATTACTGCAATTGTCGGCACAATCCGCAAAAACCATGAGACCGACGGAAGGCGGCTTTTTAATTCGGCGGCGGTGATTCACGACGGCAAACTTCTCGGCTTTGCCGACAAAACTTTGTTGCCGGAATACGACGTTTTTGATGACCCGCGCTATTTTGAACCGTCCGCGACGCGCCGGATTTTTGAGATTGACGGCAGAAAAATCGGTGTCGCCGTTTGCGAAGATTTTTGGAACGACAAAACTTTCTGGAAGGAAAGATTATACGACGTTGACCCGGCAGACGAGTTGATTATGCTCGGCGCGGATTTAATCGTTTCCATCAATGCTTCGCCGTATAATAAGGGAAAAATCAAACTGCGTTGCGATATGGTCGCGCATCGCGCACGCCAGCAGAAAAAGCCGGTTGTTTTTGTAAATCTAATCGGCGGGAACGATGGAATAATTTTTGACGGCGCGAGTCTGATTGCCGATGAAGAAGGCGATATTATCCTGCAGGCAAAGGCGTTTGAAGAATTTGTCGAGACGGTCGAACTCGATGTTCATAAGCCGGATTCGCGCGGCATTACTGGCAATGAATATGAAACGATTCGGCAGGCGTTGGTTTTGGGAATCAAAGATTACGCGGCGAAAAATCGTTTTACGAAATGTGTTTTAGGACTTTCCGGCGGCATTGATTCGGCGTTGGTAGCGACTCTGGCGTGCGAAGCACTCGGCGCGGAAAATGTTTTGTCGGTGATGATGCCGTCGCCGTTTTCTTCGGAAGGAAGCATCAAACATTCGGAAAAACTTGCGAAAAATTTAGGAATGCCGAGGCGCCTTGAGCCGATTTCTGCTGCGTTTGAAGTTCTTCTCGAACAAATGAATCTGCGCAAACCGACGCACGGCGGCGAAAATCTGGCGGCGGAAAATATGCAGTCGCGTCTGCGCGGCGTTATTTTAATGACGATTTCAAACGCCGAAAATCGTCTTGTTCTCGCAACCGGAAACAAATCGGAACTTGCCGTCGGTTACTGCACGCTTTACGGCGACACGAACGGCGGTCTGTCGGTTCTCGGAGACGTTCTAAAAACCGAAGTCTACAAAATCGCAAGGCACATCAACGAAAGTGCCGGACGTGAAATTATTCCGGTCGAAATTATTGATAAAAAACCGTCCGCCGAACTCGCGCCGAACCAATTTGACCAGGACAGCTTACCGCCATACAACCGGATGGACGCGGTCTTAAAACTTTATTTCGAGCAGAAACTTTCGCCTGAAGAAATTATCGCGCAGGGAAATGATGCAAAATTGGTTTATGAATTGCTCAACAAAGTCGAATCACCTGCCAACGAATTCAAACGCCGCCAACTTCCGCCGACTTTAATCATTTCAAAAAATGCCATCGGCATCGGTCGTCGTAGACCCGTAACGCATAAATATCGTCGAAGCCCGAAAACTTAAAATCCCGCTGCAAGTAAAAATTTCCATTGCGTTCTTGGAACAAAAGACGAGTTTTGTTGTCTAAGAAAATGGAGGAAATTTTTATGAGCAAATTTACAAATCCTTTGAACAATATCAAAGTCGCATCGCCGTGCAGCGCAGATTGGAACGAGATGATGGGCAATGAGCGCAGACGATTTTGCGCCGAGTGTAAGTTAAATGTCTATAACCTTTCTGGAATGTCGCGGAGAGAGGCTGAAAATCTTTTATTAAATTCCGAAGGTCGCTTGTGCGTCAGGTTTTACAAACGCGCCGACGGCACGATTTTGACGAAGGATTGTCCGGTCGGCTGGCAAGCGATTCGGCAGCGCGTTTCAAAAACGGCGACTGCTTTTGCTTCGCTTGTTTTTGCGGCTTTGAGCGGAATCGGTCTGGTAAATTATTTTGCAAAATCGGAAGTTCATAAGATGGGAACAGTTGCAATAACAAATGAAAATTTTACAACCGACGTAATGGCGATTGACGATTCAAATATAGAAATCAGAGGGAAGCCGGTGCCGAGAGATATTTACGTTCCAAACAGCAATGAAGACATAGCCATTGAGGGCGGATTGACCAACATTGATGAAGTTCGCACCCAAATAAAGCAGCGACGCAAACGCTAATCTTTGACAAAATAACCTTGTCGCGCACGCAGGCGGAGCTTGTTCGGATTATTCAAATTGACATCGAGCTTGACATATTTATTATTCGGAAACTCGCCTTCCGAATAATACTGAACAAGATATTGCGCGCGAAGTTCATTGGCGAGTTGACGAAAAATCTTTGTCAGCATTTCACCGTTCAAGCGTGTATTCGTCGAGTTTTGAAAGTTGTCTTTGAGCGCAATCGGCTGAAACTTGGGCAAAAAAGCCGTGCCGCCGGTTTCGTCGGCGAACTTCTGCAAATTCGATTGTCCGAAAAGGCTGCCTTTGTTTAATTGATAGGAATTGCCGCCGGGATTTATCGAATAGAAAACCGCGTCGGCGTTTTGCAAAGCCTGCAAAACTCTTCGTTGTTCAACAACAGCGGCTTCATTGCGGCTTTTGACCGTCAATTGATAAAGACTTTTTGAGTCAATCGTATCTATTTTTTTACCCAATTGCTTGTAACCGTCTTGAATGGCATTACGGATTCTGTCGCTGTTTGTATCTTCGCCGTCGGAGATGACGACAATAACTTTTCGCCTGCCCTGCGGAGAATTTTTTTGCAAATAAGCGGCGGCGGCAAAAACCGAATCGTAAAACGCGGTGAACGATTTGGTCGGTTGAATGGATTTTATTGCGACAACGGATTTATTAGCTGAATCTCGCGCTTGAACGAGCGTTGGATTTCCGCCGATGGTAAAGATAGTTGCGCGGTCTTCGGGACGCATCACTTCCTGCAAAAACTTGGCGGCGGTTTCCTGTTCAAATTGAAACATTGCATCGGTGCTTGCCGAAACATCGAAAAGCAGACTGATTTCGAGCGGAACTTTTTCGGCATCAGAAACCTGCTCTATCTGCTGAATTTTATTTTCCTCGGAAACACGGAAATCTTCTTTTCTCAAACCCAAAACAGGCTGACCGCTCGCGTCTAAAACAGAAACGGGAACGACAACCAGCCGCGAATTTACTTTGATAACTTCATCGTCGCCGTCTTCGGGTTTCGGCGGCGGAGTTGGTTTGACAGTTTGAGCGACGACGGAAAAAGCGAAAGTAACAATCAGAATGAATATAAATGCAGCGTTTTGGCGTTTCACTTCTTTACCTCTAAAATTTTAAAATTTGATTTTCCTGAATTTGAAAAATGTTTGTAGAGAGAAAAGGCAAAAGGTGAAAAGGTTCTGCGCCGTTTTCACCTTTTGCCTGTCTTAAGATTTACCGTTAATTATTGACCGTCAGTTTTTCTGACTTCCACGTTTTGGTTCAAGCCTTTGCTGACCGTTAATTTAACTTCGACACGGCGATTTTGTTCGCGTCCTTCACGGGTCGAGTTATCGGCAACTGCCTGGGCTTCTCCGAAACCGAATGAAGTTCCGATACGGCGAAGCGGTATGTTGTGCGTTTCAATCAAATAATCAAGCACGGTTTGAGCGCGTCGGCGGCTCAATTCTTTGTTTTTCTTTTCGTCACCGTCCGAAGATGCGAAACCCGTAACTTCGATGAGATAACCTTTCATTGTCAAAGCAGTTTGCGCGACGGTGTCGAGGTTTTGTTTGCCTTCGGGCGAAAGAACTGCGCTTCCGACTTTGAAATTAATCGTTGCATTTGTCTGGACAACATAATCATCCACCGACGAAATTCTTTGATTGGTCGCGTTCACCCCGGCAATTGCAGCGTCAGCCGAGTCTTGCGCCGCTTTTGCGCCGCCGCGGGCTGCGTTGGAAACCGCCATCAATTCATCAATCTGCCCGGAAATGCGCTGTGCATTTTGTTCTGTCTGCGTCAGACGATCTTCCGCCGGAGCAATACGGCTTTCGAGCGATTGTGCAACGGCTAAATTATCTTTAGTAAAACGAACTTTTTCAGCCGAGAGGTTACCGGCGTTATCGCCACGACCTTCAATCTCTAGATTCAATCCGCGTACGATTTGATTTGTTGCTATCGTATTACCACCGCCGAAAAATCCGCCTTTAGTCTTGATGCTGGTCGAAGAATTCAACATAACATTCGTGTCAACGCCGGTTGTGTCACGAACAATAATTTTATCGCTGTCTTTAGCGACGACTGTGCCTTTCAATTTTAATTTTTGACCGGATGCAACCGTGCGAATTTGCGCGTCTTGTGCAAGAACGCTTGCCGTAGCGATAAACAAAGCCAAAAGTAATGCTGGAAATTTTTTTAACATAATAGTCTCCTTTTAAGAAATTTGATGTTTGATTAAAACCCTGAATTATGACGTTTTTGAAACGAATCGGGTTGTCAGATAACAAAAGTTTTTTGTCAACCTCGATAAATAATTCAGAAGTTCGTTTGAAACATTTGATAAACAATCGGTAATATCAAACCAATTTCTGCAACAACTACCGTGCCAAAATGTTAAACAAAACGTAATTTACTGAACAAGTGGAAATTAGCTGGTTTTACAACATAAAAAAATTATGACAATCAGCGAAAATGTTTTGTTTGCAGACAACACAGAAGCGAATATTGTCTGCTTTTGATTCGCTCTAGGCGTTGATGCAGAAACACGCGCGAAGTAGTGTGTTGCTTTCGAGTTTCATACTTACTTCGTGCGTGTTTCTACAAAAATCTACAAGGCAAACTGCGTCGTTTCAAGATATTGCTTCATAAACGACAGGAATCTTTCGGCATCAGCACCGTCAACAATTCGGTGGTCATAAGTTAAAGCAAAATACGCCATCGAACGAATCGCAATGTAATCGTCGCCGTCAGGCGTGGTCAAAACCTTCGGACGTTTTTCAATCGTGCCGACGCAGAGAATCGCAACTTGAGGTTGATTGATAATCGGCGTTCCGAAAAGCCCGCCGAAAACACCAGGATTCGTAATCGTAAATGTCCCGCCCTGCACTTCGTCGGGCATTAATTTTTTTGTTCTCGCACGGTCGGCTAAATCATTCGCCGTTTGAGCCAGTCCCGAAAGCGAAAGCGAATCGGCTTTTTTGATAACCGGAACAATCAAACCCCAATCGAGCGCGACTGCCATTCCCAAATTGATGTCCGCTTTGTAGACAATTTGCTCGCCCGAAACCTGCGAATTAACAATCGGAAATTGTCGCAAAGCACTTGTCGTCGCCTGAAAAATAAAAGGCATAAACGAAAGTTTCGTGCCGTAACGCGACCCGAATTCCGCTTTGTTTTTCTCACGAAACTTCGCCACATTCGTCATATCAATTTCATAAACACTCGTGACGTGCGCCGAAGTCTGTTTTGAAAAAGTCATATGTTCGGCGATTTTCTTACGCATCACCGACATCGGCTCAGCTCTGTCGCCAACTGAAGCGGAAATTTGCGGTGCGGAATATTGAGCTTTTGGCGTTGGCTGCGAAACGGCTTGCGGCTGTGTGCTCGGAGCGAATGTCGGAGCAGTCGGCGCGCCTTTGCGTAACAAATCCTGCGGTCTTAATGCCGCGCCCGATTCGATAAAAGACAAAATATCTTTTTTCGTCACGCGCCCGCTCATTCCCGAACCGGCAAGCCGTGAAATATCTACGCCGTGCTCTTTAGCGATATTGCGAACAAGCGGACTCGATTTAATTTTTCGCAAATCCTCGATTGTTTGATTGCCGTTTGACGACTGTCCGTTTGAAGATTTTTGCGCGTCTTCAACCGCGCCCGCGCGTCCGTAATCGTAGCTTCTGCCTTCGACTTCCTCGATTTCTTTCTTTTCTTCAATAGGCATTGAAACCGAAGTTTGCGCCGTTTGAGTTTGAGATGAAACATCTGCGCCGGTTGCCTGCGCGGTTGATTGTTCGGCTTGTTGCTGACTTGAAGCCTGAGATTTTGGAGGTTGGACTGCGCCCGCGCCGGTTTCGCTGCCGATAAAAGCAACAGCCGTTCCGACTTCGACCGTTTCGCCTTCCTGATAACGAATTTCGAGCAGCGTTCCCGCCGCCGGTGCAGGAACTTCCGCGTCAACTTTATCAGTAGAAATTTCCAGCAAAGGTTCGTCGCGTTCGATTTTGTCGCCGACTTTTTTCAGCCATTTGGAAATCGTGCCTTCGGTGATGGATTCGCCCATTTGCGGCATCACAACTTCCGTCGAGTTTGCAGAGTTTTCAGAAGTTGCGGAGTTTTCAGAGTTTTCCGTGTTTGAAGAAGTTGTCGCAACTTGTGAGGTTGTTTCAGATTGTTCTGTTTCTTTAACTTCCGGCTCAATTTTATCCTCTTCGACTTGCGCCGTTTCAGACTGACTGCCGACTGCTGACTGCCGACTGCCGACTGCTGACTGCCGACTGCTGACTGCCGACTGCTGACTGCCGACTGCCGCTTCGCCCTCTTCGCCCAAGATTCCGACTGCCGTTCCGACTTCGACGGTTTCGCCTTCCTGGTGACGAATTTCCAGCAAAACTCCTGCCGACGGCGCGGGAACTTCCGCGTCAACCTTGTCGGTGGAAATTTCTAAAAGCGGCTCGTCCCGCTCGATTTTATCGCCGACTGCTTTGAGCCATTTTGAAATAGTTCCCTCGGTGATTGATTCGCCCATTTGCGGCATCACGACTTCTACGCTCATAAATTCTCCGTTTGTTAAATGATGATAAAAATATAAATTTTAATACTGCTAACAGAATACAAGAAATTGTTTTGCTTGAAAACAAGCGATACTTTTCATTGCTCAACCGCCGATTGCACGCGCTACAAAAAATGCCGTTGCCGCCGCGATGCTTCCGATTAGACAAGTTTGCATGGCACTTTTTAACGGCTTCGCGCCCGTAAAAGTGCCTTTGACGTAACCGAAAATAAATAATGTGATAACCGTTACAACAATTGACCAGAATAGAGCCGTCTGCACGTCGTCGTAAATTATATACGGCGCGAGCGGAATCAAACCGCCGAAAATATACGCGCCGCCGATGGTTGCGCCGCTTTTCAAAGCTCTTTGTGCGTCGGGTTTTTCCAGTCCCAACTCAAACCGCATCATAAAATCGGCAAAATCCGCCGGACGTTTGGCTAAAGAATCGACAATCGGCAAGCTTTCTTCTTTGGTTAAACCGTATTCTTCGAGAATTTCCATTACTTCGTCCTTTTCGTGCTGAAGCATATGGTCAATCTCGTAAAGCTCGCGTTTGTATTCGCTGTCATAATGCTCGACATCGGATTTTCCGGCGAGATAACCGCCGAGTCCCATCGCAATCGAACCGGCGACGATCTCCGCAAGTCCGGCAGTTACAATAATCCCCGTCGAAACCAGCACGCCCGAAAGTCCGGCTGCCAGAGCAAACGGAACGGTCAAACCGTCTGCCATTCCAATAACCGTATCGCGCACGATTTCGCCTGAAGTAAAATGTTTTTCGATATGTGGAGTCTGCGGCATAAATTTTTTACTTTTTATTTTCCAGAAAAACTATAAATTGTAAATTATAAATTAACAGACGGAAACCGAATTCGTAAATTATGCCGATTATCAAAATTGAAATGAAAATAGACGCGCCAATTCAGAGAGTCTTCGATTTAGCGCGGTGCATTGATTTGCACACCGAATCAATGTCCGAGAGCAATGAAAAAGCCGTCGCGGGGAAAACAAAAGGATTGATAAATAAAGATGAAACGGTAACCTGTGGAAGCAATTCACTTCGGCATCAAACAAAAATTGACTTCAAAGATAACGATTTATGAACGCCCGCATCGTTTCCGAGATTCGATGGTCAAAGGCACGTTCAAGCGTTTTGACCACGACCATTTTTTTGAAACGAAAAATTCGCAGACGATTATGAAGGACGTTTTTGATTACGATTCGCCGCTCGGATTTTTGGGCAACATTGCCGACGCGCTTTTTCTGGAAAACTATATGACAGAACTGCTCGAATCAAGAAGCGCATTGATAAAAACGGTTGCCGAAAGTGACGATTGGAGAAAATATATTGCCTAATCTTTTATTGCGGCATTCTTTCATCAATTGTTTCGACAAGATATTCAACATTATCAATTACATCAGTTAAACTAATTTCCTGACCGTCAATTTTGCGAACCAGACACTCAATTTTTGCGCCGCCAATCAAACGGCTTTCGGCTTTGACATTGATTGATTCGATTTCATCCCAGGTGCAGACGAATTTTTTGTAGGAAAAGCCGTTTTCAAATAATCTGAATTCCGCATTCTTTTGATCAAGCCAGCCGAAAAGTGTAAACAGTTCGACAACCAAAAATGCCGTTCCCATTAAAATAAAAACAAAACTTCGCCGCACCGAATAAGCAGCAATCATCGCCGTGAAAAAGACGAATGAAACAACCGCGACTATGAATGCGCGTTGCTTAAAAACAGGCGAATTGCCGTGAACGCTTTTGAGTTTTCCTAAATTTTCAGTCATTTAGTAAGCCGCTACTCTTCGCACCGCTCCGACTGTTGCCGAAACCTGTAGCAAATAATAATTTTCCATTGGCGGCGCAAACATCAGTTGAAATTTGCGCCGCCAATGGTTTTTCAGCTTATTTGATTTTCTTGGCTTTGATTGTTCGTCCGTTCTGCAACAATGTTAATCCGGCAATTTTCCCGGCGGAATCTTTTTCAAATGAAACGGTTCCTTTGATGGCGGGAACAGTAAATCGACTTTCCGAAACGGGTTCGAGCGGCAATTTTCCTTGTCCGGTCGCCTGACCGATTAGTTTTTCGCCTTCTTTGGAAATCGTCAGAATAAAATTCGGCGCGAGTTCGTATTCGCCAACGTATGAATTGTAAACGGAAGAATCAATCTTTACTTCTTTGCCTTCGAGCTTGTTGACGATTTGCGCGGCATTGGCATTTTGCGGGTCGAGTTCCACAGCTTTTTTATAATTGGCGAGCGCCAGTTCCTTTTGGTTGTCGGCGAGATACGCTTCGCCGAGACTGTCATACGGATTTGATGATTTCGGAAACATTTCGACGTTTAACTTAAATATTTCAATCGCTTCTTTCTGGCGTTTCATACCTAAAAGCTGATAACCGACCGTGTTGAGTTCGGCTTCCGAGAAATCATACATCTGGGCATTTTCGGTTTTGAGTTTGCGGTATTCGGCGACGACTGCCGCAGCGTCTTTTTCCTTGGCGGTTTTGGCAAGCGTTTCGGAAAGCGATTTTTTCGGCTGGTCAAACGGCTGTCCGTTGAGAATGTTGATAATCGAGCCGGTGATATTTCCCTGATAGCGTCCCAAACCGACATTGTCGAGTAAAATTATCGTTTGCTGCTTATCAACCAGCCTTGTCAGCAAACTGTTAAAACCGTTGATTCCGCCGCCGTGCTGGATGACTTTGGTTTTTTGGTCTGTTTTTCCAATCGGTCGGTCGGAAATGCCAAAACCGTAGCCGTAGTTTGAAAGTCCGGGCGTGAACATCTTTGTTTTGCTTTCGGCGGAAAGTATTTTGTTTTCATAAAGCGCCTGATCCCATTTGTAGAGGTCTTCGACCGTCGAATAAAGCGAACCGGCGGCGTAAGGCAGCGACATATCGAGGTAGACGGCGTTAATGTAACCTGCGGGAGTTTTTTGATAGCCGTTGGCACGCTTTTTGAGAAGCGGCGCGTGGTTGTCATAACCGGAGTTTTTCATTCCGAGCGGTTCGAAAATGCGTTCTTTCAAAACCATTTCATAGGATTTTCCGGTAACTCTTTCGATTATCGCGCCGAGCAGGAAATAGCCTGAATTGTTGTAATTGAATTTTGAACCCGGCTCGAATTCCAACTCGCCGCTGGCGTGTTTTTTGACGAAATCTGCGACGCTATAAGGATTACGGCTTACATTAGCTAAAAAGTTAGGCTGACCGGTATAGCTCGGAATTCCCGAAGTGTGATTGAGAAGCTGGTGAACGGTAATTTTGCCGCCAGTGTCTTTGCGATAATCGGGAAGATAATCGCCGAGCTTGCCGTCGAGCTTTACTTTGCCTTCTTCGACCAGTTGCAAAATTAACGCCGCTGTAAATTGCTTGGTCACCGAACCGATACGAAACTTTGTGTCGGACTGATTCGGAATCGCCCACTCCATATTAGCCATCCCGAAACCTTTTTTGTAGATGACTTTGCCTTTGTCGGCAACCAGCACCGAGCCGTTAAATTGCCCGTAATCGTAATAATTCTTTAACAGCTCATCAATCTTCTGCGCCGTATCCTGTGAAAGCGTAACCGACGCAGTCATCAATATAATAAATAAAAAAGCGAATAATTTTCTGGTTTTCATTGGTTTTTCTCCCGCGAAGTATTTAATTAATCGGTAAATTTTTGAACGTGAAACTTAGCGACAAAATGTTTTTTGTATTTAGCAAAAACGACAGCTTAGGAATTAGCACAAAAAATTAATTTGTGCTGCCCGAAATTTCACTTATGTATGTAACGACTGCTGTTGAGATTTTGTTCGGTTAAAAAACGCATTGAATTAACGCTTTGAATATTCCGCTTTGAATTTTTAATAAGCCGCTAACTTTCGCGCTGCTTCGACGATTTCCGAAATCTGAGGCAGAAAATAATCTTCCATCTGCGGGGCAAACGGGACGGGCGAGTCAATCGATGCGAGACGAATCGGTGGCGCGTCGAGCCATTCAAAGGCTTCTTCGGCGATAATCGAGGTAATCTCGCCGCCGATTCCGCCCGTCAAACTCGCTTCGTGCAGCACAAGAGCGCGGTTGGTCTTTTTAACTGTTGCCAGAATCGCTTCTTTGTCGAGCGGCGCGAGCGTTCGTAAATCTATAATTTCGATT
>Ga0136618_10000608_pt1 | contig 12568 bp, 12 predicted proteins | sample AntDrymUQ3302106_2_FD_104805 | JGI IMG/M metagenome (GOLD analysis project Ga0136618, IMG submission 104805) | Polar desert sand microbial communities from Dry Valleys, Antarctica - metaG UQ330 (21.06) | ecosystem: Environmental > Terrestrial > Soil > Desert | place: Antarctica: Dry Valley... | reverse complement strand
TCTCGACGGGCTGCAGCGATCGTTGCTCAGCTTGTGCGGTCCGGAGATCGTCGTGCGCGAGGCGGTGGTCGCGGAACCCGACTTCCACGCCCGCTTCTCCGCCACCAGCCGCACCTACCGCTACTCCGTGCTGAACCGGCGGGTGCCGGATCCCTTCGTCGCCGCCACCTCCTGGCACGTCACCACGCCCCTCGACCCGGAGCTGCTCGCGCTGGCCTGTGACCCGTTCCTCGGCGAGCATGACTTCAGCGCCTTCTGTCGCCGCCCCAAGCCCGACTCGGGCGACGAGCCGATCTCGCTCGTCCGGCGGGTGCGGCGGGCCGACTGGACCGATCTCGGCGGCGGGTTGCTCCGCTTGGAGATCGAGGCCAGCGCCTTCTGCCACCAGATGGTGCGCAGCATCGTGGGAACCATGGCGGCCGCCGGGCACGCCCAGGTGCGGGCCGGCGACATCCGAGGCATCCTCCGGGCCGGCGACCGGGCGGCGACGCCGCCCATCGCCCCCCCGGAGGGCCTCTGCCTGTGGCAGGTGGCGTACTGACGCGCCGGGCCGAGGACACCATCGTCGAGGACGGCCACCGCCCACCCCTGGGGTGACGACGACGGACCGGACCTGTCCCTGTAGGGTCTGGCCATGACCCTCTCCCTGTCCTGCGGTGACGTGATGCCCGGGTGTGCCGCCACCTTCTCAGCTGAGACCGAGGACGAGCTCCTCGCCCAGGTCGGTCCGCCCGCCGCCGAAGCCCACGGCGTCACCGAGGTGACTCCCGAGGTCCTGGAGGCCGTGCGGGGGGCTGTCAAGGAGTCCTGAGCCTGCAGAGTTGCGGGTGGCCTGGGGTGAGCCGTAGCCTCGTCCTTCGCTCGAACCCCCCTCCAAGGACGCTACGCGTGCGCACCTACAGCCCCAAGGCCAGCGAGATCACCCGCAAGTGGTACCTGGTCGACGCCGAAGACCTCGTCCTCGGCCGCCTATCCACCGAGGTCGCCCGCATCCTGCGCGGCAAGCACAAGCCCACCTTCGCGCCCCACATGGACATGGGCGACCACGTGGTCGTGATCAACGCCGAGAAGGTCGTGCTCACCTCGAACAAGGCTGATCAGAAGATCGTCTACCGCCACTCCGGCTACCCGGGTGGCCTGACGTCCCGCACCTTCGCCGAGGCCCTCGCCCGCAAGCCCGAGGACGGCGTCCGCCGGGCCGTGCGCGGCATGCTCCCGAAGAACCGCCTCGGTCGTCAGATGCTCACCAAGCTGAAGGTCTACGCCGGCCCGAACCACCCCCACTCGGCGCAGCTGCCCGAGACCCTCGACATCGCCGCCGCCCGGCGCACCGCCTAGGAGATCGCCGTGCCCCAGCCCCTCGTGCAGTCCACCGGTCGCCGCAAGCAGGCCATCGCCCGTGTGCGCGTGCGCGCCAACGAGGCCGACGGGGACGGCACCATCACCGTCAACAAGCGGCCGCTGGCCGACTACTTCCCGTCCAAGACCCACCAGATGATCCTCACCGAGCCCCTCCGGGCCACCGAGCTCACCGAGGCCTACGACATCGATGCCACCATTGGTGGTGGCGGCCCCACCGGGCAGGCCGGCGCCCTCCGCCTCGGCATCGCCCGAGCCCTCATCGAGCTCGATCCCGAGCTGCGGGCGCAGCTGAAGGCGGCTGGCTTCCTCACCCGTGACTCGCGCAAGAAGGAGTCCAAGAAGTACGGCCTGAAGAAGGCCCGCAAGGCTCCGCAGTACTCCAAGCGGTAGCTGGCCCTACAGCTGCAGGGTCACCTGGGCCTTGCCGATCTCCACGGGCACGTCCTCATTCGCCTGGTCCCCCGTCAGCTCCGCTCGTCGGAGCAGGCGCTTGACGGCGTTTCCGAGCAGGTCCAGGTCCGTGCTCGTGAAGCGCTCGGCACCGAACCTCCTGATGTTCTCGGTCTGGGCTTCGAGCATGCCGACGTCTTGCTCCAAGACCTTCTTGCCTCGCGCCCGCACGATGGGGGCCAGCGCCTTGGCCGGCAGTGGGCTGCGGAACCGCAGGACGAACCAGGCCCGGGTTCGGGTGGCCGACAGCGGAAGGTGGAGGATGCTGTTCACGATCTGCAGGGCGTCGCCGACCCGGTACTCCACCTGAGCGATGGAGGGCAGGAAGAAGCGGTCCCAGTGATCGAAGGTCGAATCGCCCGGGAGGCGGATCGGCCCGAAGGCGGCGGGCTCACCGAGGAAGCGGACCTCGACACCGTCGGGGAGGTCACGGCGCCGGGCCTCCACGCGGGGCCCTCGGCCGCTCTTGCGGAACAGACCGCCGTGCAGGAACGCGGTGTGGGGCACGTCGAGGGCGTTCTCTAGGGCGGCATGGAGCGTGCAGTCGATGTCTCTCTGGAAGACCACCTCCCCGACGGTGGCCCCATCGCCGAGCGCCGGCAGGCGGAAGGGCTCGCGGGTGGGCGGCCCGGCGGCTGCCCCCCAGATCCACACGACACCGTCGAGCTCACGCACGGGTCGCGAGGTCGCATCCCGCGGAGACGGGGCGGTGCCGAGGTCTGCGTCGAGCGCGGGCACCGCCGTGCAGCGCCCGGATCCGTTGAACCGCCAGCCGTGGTAGCCGCACTCCAGCGTGCCGTCAGCGTGCACCCGCCCCAGGGACAGCGGCACGTTGCGATGCGGACAGCGATCGACCAGAGCGTGGGCGCGTCCGCCTCGGTCGCGGTAGAGCACCATCGGCAGGTCCATCAACGTGATGGCGACCGGGGTCGACCGCAGGTCGTGCGCCATGCAGGCCGGGTACCACCAATCCTCTGGGAACGCCACGGTCCAGTGCGGTTCGGCCACCCCCTATGGTTCGCCCGCCATCGAACCACTCCTGCCCACTGATCGGGGGAGGCTGCATCTGGCATCCTTCCGCGGTGCTGAAGTTCGGGACCGACGGGGTGCGGGGCGTGGCCAACCTCGACCTCACGCCCGAGGTGGCGTTGGCCCTCGGCCGGGCGTCCGCGCGCGTGCTGGGTGGTTGGCGCTTCGTCATCGGGCGGGACACCCGCCTGTCCGGACCGCTGCTGGAGGCCGCCCTGGTCGCCGGGCTGGCGGCGGAGGGCGCCCAGGTCACCAGCATCGGGGTGGCCCCGACGCCGGCGGTGGCGTGGCTGGCGGCGGCTGATGGCGTCGCCGGGGCGGTGATCTCGGCATCGCACAACCCCTACGAGGACAACGGCGTCAAGCTCTTCACGGCAGGAGGTCGAAAGCTGTCGGACGACGTCGAAGCTGCCCTCGAGGCCGAGCTCCACTCCATCCTCAGCCACCAGGACCACAGCCCGACCCGCACCGGTGACGCCGTTGGGACCGTCGTCGACGGTCGGGCCGAGGTCGACCGATGGGCGGCGTCGGTGGTCAGCTCGATCGATGGCCGGGGGCTCGACGGGTTGCGGGTGGTGGTCGACTGCGCCAACGGCGCCGCCAGCGCCGTGGCCCCCAGGGTCCTGCGGGACATGGGCGCCACCGTTGAGGTGCTGCACGACGAGCCCGACGGCACCAACATCAATGCGGGGTGTGGGTCCACCCACCCAGCCGACGTGCAGGCGGCGGTAATGCGGCTCGGGGCCGATGTCGGCATCGCCTTCGACGGTGATGCCGACCGCGTGCTGGCCGTCGATGCCGAGGGCCGCCTGATCGACGGAGATCAGATCATCGCCGTCTGCGCCATCGACCGCCACGACCGTCAGCGGCTGGCCAAGGACACCGTCGTCGTAACGGTGATGACCAACCTGGGCTTCCGACTCGGGATGGGTGCGCACGGCATCGAGGTCCGTGAGGTGCCGGTGGGTGATCGACATGTCCTGGAGGCGCTGGCCGATGATGGCCTGACGCTCGGCGGGGAGCAGAGCGGCCACGTCGTCTTCGCCGACCTGGCGACGACCGGCGATGGTCTCCTCACCGCCGTGCAGCTCCTCGACGTGGTGGGCCGATCGGGCCGGTCCCTGGCCGAGCTGGCCGACGCCGCCATGACGAAGCTTCCTCAGGTGCTCCGCAACGTACGGGTGGCTGACAAGGGCATGGACGTCACCGCCGCGCTGGCCGACGAGATCGCAGCCGTCGAGGGGGAGCTCGGCGATCACGGTCGCGTGCTGGTCCGGGGCAGCGGCACCGAGCCGCTGGTGCGGGTGATGGTGGAGGCGCCGACGGCGATCCAGGCAGAGTCGGCCGCCGAACGACTGGTCACCGCCGTGGAGGATCTCCGGCCGGGCTGAGCCGGCGGAGCCGTACGCTGTCGAGGTCCCCGAGCCGGAAGGCCCCCACCGTGTGCGGAATCATCGCCCTCCTGCGCGGGCCCGGCGCTCGCCGAGACCTCGCCTCGGCTGAGATCACGGGTCGCCTCGACGCCATCCAGCGTGCCCTCACCGGCCTTGACGCCGTGGTGGCGGCCGGCGAGGCGGCCGAGCTGCTCGAGGCCCTCGACGAGCGGCTGCGCACCCCAGATGGGGTCGCGCGGCTGGTGCGCGACCGGGACCTCGGCACCCGCCTCGGCGCCGTCGGCGACTCGGTCGGCGACTGGGTCGCGGGCGTGGAGGCCAGCCTCGACTCGGAGGGAGCCCCCGACCGCCACACCCTGGAGGACGCCAACGCCACCGTGCTCAGGCTGAAGGACGCCCTGTGGGCGGTGGTGCGTGACCGGGTGCCCACCGCCGTGCGGGTGCGCGAGCTCGTCGGCGACCGGCCGTCGTGGTCCGCCATCGAGGTGGGCACGTCGATCCAGCAGGCCCTCTCCGCCCTCGACCGGCTCGAGGTGCGCGGGCGCGACTCGGCTGGGTTGACCGTTCTGGTCCGCGGCCACGGGCTCGACCTGTCCGACCCAGCCGTGGCGCGCATGGTGTCCGCCCGCACTGGCGACCACCTCTTCCGCTCGAACGCCGTGCGCACGCCCGAGGGACATCTGGCCTTCGTGTACAAGGCGGCCGCCGAGATCGGCGAGCTGGGCGACAACACCGCCGCCATGCGAGCCGACCTCCTGGCCGACGATCTGTTGCGCCTGGCCCTCTCCGGCGACGCGGCGTCGGCCCTCGTGCTCGGCCACACCCGGTGGGCGAGCATCGGCATCATCTCCCAACCCAACGCCCACCCCGTCGACAGCCTGGAGCTGGTCGAATCGTCAGGCCCCTTCGTCGTCGCCGCCCTCAACGGCGATGTCGACAACTTCGCCGACCTGGAGGCGGCCGACGGGCTGCGCCTGGCCGCCGAGATCACCACGGACGCCAAGGTGATCCCCACCCTCGTGTCGCGTCGGCTCGGCGATGGGGCCGACCTCACCACCGCCTTCCGGGACACCGTCGCCGCCTTCGAGGGCTCGGTGGCGATCGGCGCCCTCACCGCCACCCACCCCGACCACCTGCTGCTGGCGCTGCGGGGGAGTGGGCAGGCCCTGTACGTCGGCGTCGCCGACGGCTGCTTCGTCGTGGCCTCCGAGCCCTACGGACTGGTCGAGCTCACCCGCACCTACCTGCGCCTCGACGGGGACACCCCGGCCAACCCGGAGAGCCCCAACGCCAGTCGCGGCCAGATCGTCGTGCTGGACGGGACACGGGCGGGCACCCTCGCCGGGATCACCCGCCAGGCCTACGACGGGACCGACCTCCCGGTCACCGACGCCGAGCTGCAGGAAGCGCAGATCACGACGCGCGACATCGATCGCGGTGACTTCCCGCACTTCCTCCTCAAGGAGATCACCGAGGCCCCCACCAGCTTCCGCAAGACGCTGAGGGGCAAGCTCGTCGAGCGCGACGGCATCATGCACGTGGCGCTGGCCGACGACGTGCTCTCGCCGTCGGTGCGCGACGGCCTCCGCCGCAGCCGCATCGGTCGGATCCAGGTGATCGGCCAGGGCACCGCCCACGTGGCCGGCCAGAGCCTGGTCAGCGCCCTCCTCGCCTGCATCCCCGACGGGCGTCTGCGGGTGGAGGCCCTCCCGGCCACGGAGCTGTCCGGGTTCGGTCTCCGGCCGGACATGGCCGACACCCTCGTCATCGCCATCAGCCAGTCGGGCACGACCACGGACACCAACCGCACCGTCGACCTCGTCCGCGACCGAGGGGCCTCCGTGCTGGCCATCGTGAACCGCCGGGGGGCCGACCTGACCGACAAGGCCGATGGTGTGCTGTACACGTCCGACGGGCGCGACGTGGAGATGAGCGTCGCCTCCACGAAGGCCTTCTACGCCCAGATCGCAGCCGGGTTCCTGCTGGCCTGGGCCATCGCCGAGGAGGTCGGTGGCGACGTCGATCCGGAGCTCGTCGCCGCGCTGCGCGAGCTGCCCATCGCCATGGAGGCCACGATCGCCCGCCGCGCCGACATCGCCGCGGCTGCCCAGCTGCTGGCCCCGTCGAAGCGCTACTGGGCCATCGTCGGGAACGGCACCAACCGAATCGCCGCCGAGGAGCTGCGGATCAAGCTCAGCGAGCTCTGCTACCGGTCGATCGCCTGCGATGCCACCGAGGACAAGAAGCACATCGACCTGTCCTGCGAGCCGCTGATCCTCGTGTGCGCCGCCGGTCTGGAGGGCTCCATCGCCGACGATGTCGCCAAGGAGGTGGCCATCTACCGGGCTCACAAGGCGTCGCCCATCGTGGTCGCCTCCGACGGCCAGGCCCGGTTCGCAGCCGCCCTCCAGGTGATCCCCGTGCCGACCACCCATCCGCAGCTGGCCTTTGTCCTCACGACGGTCGCCGGGCACCTGTTCGGGTACGAGGCGGCGCTGGCCATCGACGCCCAGGCCCTGCCCCTCCGGGAGGCCCGCGCCGCCATCGAGGACGCCGTCGGGGAGCACGCCGCGGCCAACGGGGACGAGCTCCTGCGCTCGCTGCAACCGGCCCTCCTCATGGCCTCGACCCGGTTCTTCGACGGGCTGCGTGGCGGCGCCTACGACGGCAACCTCGAGGCCAGCACGGCCGTCCGCCTGGCCTCGTCGTTCCGCTACGCCCTCGGCATCGCTCCGCTCGACGCCTACCAGGCCGAGCTCGGTCGGATCGGCACGCCGGCCGTCGTCGTCGACGACCTGACTGCGGCGCTGACGCAGGGCATCGAGGAGCTCACCCGCCCGGTGGACGCCATCAAGCACCAGGCCAAGACGGTCACGGTGGGCATCTCCCGCAGCGACGAGACGCTCCTGCAGCCGGCCCTGGTGCAGGCCGTCTTGGCCGCCGGCGCCGAGCGCGACCGGCTCAGCTACAAGACCTTGCGCACGCTGGCGGACGTCGACCCGGCCGTCGCCGAGGTCACCGGCTGGATCCGCTACGAGCTCGACGGCGACCCGGAGGGGGGCGACGTGCCCGTGTCGATCGTCGACCGGGGCGGCATCGCCCTCGGCATCCCGTCGCGCACCGAGCGGGTCGGCCTGCTCCGGGGCACGAAGCGCACGGTCGCCGTCGAACGGCAGGTGTTCGTTACCCGCGGCCGGGAGGACGGCCGCACCATCGTCATCGTGCCGGAGACCAAGGACGACCGCGCCAGTGGGATCACCCTCCTCCACGTGCGCTTCCACGACCACCTTGGGGTGGCCGCCGCCCGTGGTGCGCTGCAGGGGTACCGGAACCGCTGGTCGGCGCTGTGCGACGCCGTGCTCGAGACGGAAGCCACCTTCCGCGAGGAACTCCTCGCCACCGTCCCGGCCGCGGACCTCTTCGTCGAGCCGATCCGGGAGCTGGCCGACCGTTGGCGCGCGCCCGGTCGGAGGTGATCGGCATCGGCGTCGACCTCTGCGAGGTCGACCGGATGCGCACGGCCCTCGACCGCACGCCGACGCTGCGAGGGCGGGTGTTCACGGAGGCCGAGCAGGCCTACTGCGACCGTCGCAACGATCCCACCGAGCGGTACGCCGCACGCTTCGCCGCCAAGGAAGCCGTCATGAAGGCGATGGGCGTCGGCGTCGGCGCCTGCAAGTGGCGGGAGATCGAGGTGGCCAAGGCGCCGAGCGGAGCCCCGTCCGTCCTCCTCCATGGCGGTGCCCAGGTCCTCGCCGACGAGCTCGGCATCCAGCGATGGCACCTCACCCTGACCCACACCCATCGCGTCGCCGAAGCCATCGCCGTCGCGCTGTAGGCGACGCCGACCCCACACCAACCAGAACCAGTGTGTTCGCGGTCCGTCGTACGCTGGGTGTCGCATGATCCCGGTCCTGACCCCTGCGGAGATGCGGGAGGTCGACGCCGCTTCGGCCCAGCCTGTCGAGACGCTCATCGAGCGGGCTGGGGCGGCTGTCGCACGCCACGCGTTGGAGCTGCTAGGTGGGGCGTATGGGCGGCGGGTGATCGTGCTGGTGGGGAAGGGGAACAACGGGGCTGACGGGCGGGCGGCCGCAGTCCACCTGCGTCGTCGGGGCCTGCGGGTGCAGGTGGTCGATTCGCTCGATGCGGGTGAGCGGCTCCCCCCGTCCGACCTAGTGATCGACGCGGTCTACGGGACCGGGTTCCACGGTGAGCACTGCGCCCCGGATGTCGGGTTCGTGCGGGTGCTGGCGGTCGACATCCCGAGCGGGGTGGATGGGCTCACCGGGGAGGAGCGGGGGCGGGCGCTGGCCGCCGTTCGGACCGTGACGTTCGTGGCGCTGAAGCCGGGGCTTCTCCTCGAGCCGGGACGACGGCTGGCCGGCGAGGTGGTGGTGGCCGACATCGGGCTCGATGTGGGCACGCCCGCGGCTGGTGTGGTGGAGCGCAGCGACGTGAGGGGCTGGCTGCCAGCCAGGGCCGGCGACGCGCACAAGTGGCAGGCAGCGGTGCTGGTGGTGGCCGGCTCGTCGGGGATGACCGGTGCCGCCCACCTCGTCGCGCGAGCCGCCCAGCGGGCGGGGTCGGGCATGGTGCGGCTCGGTTCGCCCGGCCTGGCCGACGATCCCGGCCGACCCACCGAAGCGACGGGGCTGGCGCTACCGGAGATCGGGTGGCCGGAGGTCGTGCTCGGCGCTCTCGACCGCTTCCGGGCCCTCGTGATCGGCCCGGGCCTCGGTAGCCAGGACGCGGCGGGCGACGGCGTGCGCGAGGTGCTGTCAGGTTCGACCCTTGCCGCCGTCGTGGACGGCGACGCCCTCAGCGCTCTGGGACGGGACGCGCGGAAGGTGCTGGCCGGTCGGTCGCTGACGGTCCTCACGCCGCACGACGGGGAGTACGAGCGCCTCACGGGGAGCCCGCCAGGGCCGGACCGGCTCGACGCCGCCCGCCGGCTCGCGACTGACACAGGCGTCATCGTCCTGCTCAAGGGCCCGACCACGGTCGTGGCCGCCCCGGATGGGCGGGTTCGGATCGTCACGACCGGGGATGCCCGGCTGGCCACTGCCGGCACCGGCGACGTGCTCAGCGGCACCATCGGTGCGCTGTTGGCGCGGGGCCTCGGACCCCTGGAGGCGGCGGCGGCCGGCGCCTGGTTGCACGCCAGGGCCGGAGGGCTCGGTCCGGCCCTCGGGCTGGTGGCCGGCGACCTCGTCGATCGCCTCCCGCTGGCGCTGACCGAGGTGGCAGGCTGATGGCGGGTGCCTGGGCCGATGTGTCCCTCCACGCGGTGGCCGCCAACGTCGAGACGCTGCGCGCCACGTGCGCGCCGGCGGAGGTGTGCGCGGTCGTCAAGGCCGGTGGCTACGGGCACGGTGCCGTCCCGGTGGCCAGGGCGGCGATCGACGCCGGTGCCACCTGGCTGGCCGTCGCCCAGGTGCCCGAGGCCACTGCGCTGCGGGCGGCCGGGGTGGGTGCGCCCATCCTGCTCCTATCTGAGCCCCGGCCGAGCGAGCTCGACCAGGCGTTGGCGGCAGAGGTTGCCGTCACCGTCTACACGCATGACCTGATCGATCGCCTCGGTGCGGCGGCCCGAGCCGGCCGCCGTCCCGTGCCGGTGCACCTGAAGGTCGACACCGGCATGCGCCGGGTGGGGGCGGCCGCCGCCGATGTGGTGCCGATGGCCGAGGCGATCTCCGAGGATCGAGGGTTGTCGCTCGATGCGCTCTGGACCCACTGCGCGGTGGCTGACGATCCCGACGGTGCCTTCACCCGTGGCCAGCTCGAGCGGTTCGAGGCGTCGCTCGCCGCGGTGGAGGCGGCGGGGATCGAGGTGCCGATGCGCCATGCCGCCAACTCGGCTGCGGCCATCAACCACCCCGCCAGCCGCTACGACCTCGTGCGCTGCGGCATCGCCATCTACGGCGTCCCCCCTTCCCCGGGGCTGGCCGATCGCATCGCCCTGGAGCCGGCGGTGCGGCTGGCCACAGAGGTCTCCTTCGTGAAGCCGGTGGCCGCCGGGGATGGCATCTCCTACGGCCTCTGCCACCATGTCACCCGGGACACGCTGGTGGCGACGCTGCCCATCGGCTACGCCGACGGCGTGTTCCGGGCCCTGGGGACCGGGGGGCAGGACGTCCTCGTGGGCGGGCGCCGCCACCCGATGGTGGGTGTCGTCACCATGGACCAGGTGATGGTGGACGTCGGTCCCGACAGCGTGGTGCGGGCGGGTGATGAGGCCGTGCTCCTCGGAGCTCAGGGCCGCGAGCGCATCTCGCCTGACGAGTGGGCGGCCCGACTCGGCACCATTGCCTACGAGGTGGTCTGCGCGCTCGGCCCGCGGGTCGAGCGCCGCTACGGCGCCGCCTAAGGGCCTCCTAGGCTGGCGACCGTGAACGTGGTCGCCGCCACCGCCTCTGTCGACGAGACCCGCGACCTCGCCCGCGCCCTGGCATCCCTCGCCCGGCCCGGTGACGTCGTCGTGCTGGCCGGCGACTTGGGGGCGGGAAAGACCGCCTTCGTGCAGGGCTTCGGGCGGGGCCTGGGGGTGCCCGACCGGATCACCAGCCCCACCTTCACCCTCGTCCACGTCTACGAGGGGCGCCTGCCCGTGCACCACCTCGACGTCTACCGGCTGGGCCAGCTCAGCGAGGCCCTCGACCTCGGTCTGCCGGAGATGCTCGATGAGGGCGGCGTGGTGCTCATCGAGTGGGGCGACGCCATCCTGCCGGTGTTGCCGCACGACTTCCTGGAGGTGCGCATCACCTTCGGCGCCGGCGACGACGACCGCCACCTCGCCCTGCGGCCCGTCGGACCGATCTGGGCTCCACGGTCCGATGCCATGGCCGGTGTCCTCTCTCCGTGGACGGGGACAGCCTGATGCTCATCCTCGGCATCACCACCTCGACCGCCCAGGTCGGCTGCGCCATCGGCGGCCACGAGGGCGTGCTCGGTGCCATCCACTCCACCCGGGGCCGGCGACACGCGGAGACCCTCACGCCGGCCATCGAGTTCCTGTGCCGCCAGACCCGGGTCGCCATCGGCGACATCGGGGCGGTCGCCGTCGACCTCGGCCCCGGCATGTTCACGGGTCTGCGAGTGGGGGTGGCGGCCGGCAAGGCACTGGCCCACGCCCGCCGGCTCCCGATGATCGGCGTGACGAGCCTGGACCTGCTCGCCTTCCCGCTGCGCCACTCTCACCGGCGCATCGTCTGCGCCCTCGACGCCGGGCGCGGCGAGCTCTTCCACGCCGAGTACCGGCAGTCCCCTGGTGGAGTGCAGCGGGTGACGATGCCGGAGGTGTCCACCCCAGCCGACCTGGCGTCGGACCTGGAGGCGGCCAACGACGAGGTGCTCCTCGCCGGTGACGGAGCCCTGCGCTACGTCGAGCTCTTCGACCCCATCCGGCGCGTGGAGCTGGCCGACCACGGGGAGGCCTACCCGCTGGCCGGCTCCCTCGTGCAGCTGGCCCACGCCCGCGCCCTGCGGGAGGAGTTCGTGAGCCCGGTCGAGCTCACGCCCACCTACCTCCGCCGGCCCGACGCCGAGATCAACTGGGCCACCCGTGACCAGGCGGGCGCGTGATGGCGGCGCGCATCCTCCGCCCCGAGGACCTCGAGGTGACCCTCTCGCCGATGCGCCGCCGGCACCTGCGCAGCGTGCTGCGGATCGAGCAGCAGGTGTACCCGCGCCCGTGGTCGCTGGGGCTGTTCATGAGCGAGCTCGGCTATCGCGGGAGCCGGGCGTACGTGGTCGCCCGGATCGGGAGCACGGTCGTCGGCTACGGCGGGCTGATGCTCGTCGCCGACGACGGACACGTCACCACCCTCGCGGTCGACCCGCCCTGGCACCGCCACAAGCTCGGCACCCGGGTCCTCCACTGCTTGGCCACTGCGGCCGTGGACCGTGGCGCCAAGAACCTCACCTTGGAGGTGCGGGCCAGCAACCAGGCGGCTCAGGCCCTGTACCGCACCTTCGGGTTCGCCCCCGCCGGCATCCGCAAGGGCTACTACGTGGAGACCAACGAGGACGCCATCATCATGTGGGCCAACGACGTCGACTCGCCTGACTATGCCGAACGGTTGGCCGCCATCCAGTCGGGCGTGGCCGGCGTGACCGTCTGCGAGGAGCTCGACCCATGAACACCGACGTCGGCCGGGGCCGCATCCTCGGGATCGAGACGTCCTGCGACGAGACGGCCGCCGCCATCGTGGAGGCGGGCACGTCCGTGCTGTCATCGGTGGTGAGCAGCCAGGTGGACCTGCACGCTCGCTACGGCGGCGTGGTGCCTGAGATCGCCAGCCGGGCCCACGTCGACCTCATCGTCCCGGTGG
>Ga0136618_10000605_pt1 | contig 12588 bp, 15 predicted proteins | sample AntDrymUQ3302106_2_FD_104805 | JGI IMG/M metagenome (GOLD analysis project Ga0136618, IMG submission 104805) | Polar desert sand microbial communities from Dry Valleys, Antarctica - metaG UQ330 (21.06) | ecosystem: Environmental > Terrestrial > Soil > Desert | place: Antarctica: Dry Valley... | reverse complement strand
TTCTTCGGCGGCCTCCGACCGTTCGACTCCGACATGAACTGCTCCTCTCAACAGGGCCGAGGAGCCTGCCAGCCTTGGGTCATTTCCGCGGTGATCCTCCGCGGCGAAGTCAGACGCAAACCAAGGTTCAGAGGTGTGACCTGCTCCTCGGGCCGCCGGATGGTCCTCGCAACGCTTCTCCTTCTTGGCGCTGCCTCATGCACGTCGGACTCTCCCGGCCCACCGGACGTCCGGCAACCAGACGAGTCGATTCCAAGGAGTGGGCTCTCGAACCCGGAACGTGAACGCCTACGCGAGATCCTCGATGCCTGTCCGGGACTTGAGGACATGGACCCTGAGCTGATCCCTCCGGACGTGGCCGACGAGGTGCTTCCGATCCCGGACCCCGGCGTGCCGAGGGTTTGTTTCCTGTTGGAGAACGCCCTGAAGTAGCCGCCCCGAGTGCCGATCGTCGCGGGCACTGTGGTCGCACGTATCACGGGCCACGACGTTCGGCGTCGGTGGTCCAGCCGTGCGCGTTGCATGTCGGGATTCGCGAGCCCTTATCTGCCAGACTGACGCTCTGCCGCCCCGGCGCGGGGCGCCAGGTTGCCACCGAGACGGTCCGTGCGCTCTCGCCCGGACCGGCAGCTATCCAGGCACCCGAACGCGTGGAAGTCGCGTCAAGAGCAGGGCAGGCCCTCAGCCTCGGGCCCATAGGGAATGGGAAGTCTCGAGCCAGGCACGCTCCTTCGCTCGCGACATCCGCGGCCGGCGGCAGGGCTCGCGCTACCGGAGGTTCTGTGGCCGTCGATTGTCGTCGAGCCAGCGTGCGATCTCTGCGGGGTCGAAGCGGATGAGGTGGCCCCACTTGATGTAGGGGATGCGCTTCTCGTGGACGAGGCGGCGGATGTGCCGAGGTTGGACGCCGAGGTGCAGGGCGAGCGCTGCGATGTCGAGCAGCTCAGGGAGCTTGGTCGGGCTTGGCGTATCGGGCATCGGGTGCCTCCTTGGATCAGTCATCAGCACTAGGCCCGTGAGCGAGCCTTTGGTCTCCTGGAGGTGCCGACATCGTCCCGCATGGTCTGGTCGGTGCCGAGGTGGTCCTCCACCTCTATACGGCACTCGCCGACCCCCTGATCGCGACAAGAAATCGCGGAAGTGTTCGGCCGGAGCGCGTCAGCATCACGCCTTCCCCGCTCTGTCGATCCTGCTTGGATGTGACCGCCGTCGACCGCCACCGTCCGGTCGTCAGAGAACGCTCGACAGCCCCTCGAGTCCGGCGCGACAACCGCAGACGATGAGGAACACGATTGCAACCGGGGGTTGCGGGACCTCCATCACGACCCTCTGCAGAGGCGCGTGATGGCGTGGTTCCGACGCATGGGCGTCGACGAGGTCGCCTACCACCAGGCGACCGTCGTCGGTCGCGGTGACGACCACCCCGGCCGGGCGCTGGACTACTACGGCAGCCGCGGTGAGACACCGTTGCGGTGGGGCGGCGCGGGTGCGGCCCGGCTCGGCCTCACCGGCGAGGTCACCCCGGAGGCCTATGAGGCAGCGTTCGGGCCCGGCGGGTTCACCGACCCGCTCCTGGGTCGCCGGTTGGTGTCGACGCGGCGGCCGGGCTTCGAGCTGGTGGTGAGCGCCCACAAGTCCGTCGCCGTGCTCGGCGTGGTCGGGGAGTGCGAGGCGATGCACTCGATCCTCGACGCCGAGACAACCGCCACGATGGCCTGGCTGGACGGATGGTTCCAGGACCAGGGCGGCCGGCGCGGACGGGCCCAGGTCCGCACCGGCACGAGCGGGCTGACCTACGCCGTGACCCGGCACGCCACCTCCCGGGCCGGCGACCCCTCGCCGCACGACCACGTGCTGGTCGCCAACATGGTGGAGATGCTCGACACCAAGGGCGGACACAAGGCCCTCGACAGCGCGGCGCTGCGGGACACGGTCGAGGCCGCCACCATGGTCGGCCGGCTCCACTCCGCCGCGCGGGCGGCGGAGCTGGGGTTCGCGATCGAGGCGGACCCGGGGCCGTCGGGGAACCTGCGGCACTGGCGCATCGCCGGGATCCCCCCGGACGTGTGTGAGCTGTACTCGAAGCGGGCCGATGAGATCGACGCCTACCTCACCGAGACGGGCTACGCCGGCTACCGAGCCCGCGGCGTGGCCGCTCGGGACACCCGGACCGTGAAGCGCCACACCGGAGCCGATGAGCTCCTCCCCCACTGGCAACACGAACTCGGCGAGATCGGATGGACCGTCGACCGACTCGCCGCCGCCCTCGACCACGCCCGGACCGCCGCCCCGCGGCTCCCCCTCGGCCTGACCAGCCAGGAGATCGACGGCCTCTCCGCTGAGGTGTTCCATGTCGAGGGACCGCTGATGCGACAGCACAAGGTCTTCACCCGCACGCGCCTGATCGCCGACATCGCCCCCCGCCTCTACGGCCACAACCCCGCCGAGCTCGACCACATCGTCGACCGGGTCTTGGCATCCCGGGCCGTGGTCCCGCTCATCGGCCTGGTCGGCGCCCATGAGCAGGCCTACGCCACCGCCGAGGTCCTCGCCACCGAGCACGCCATCGCCCAGACGATCAATCGGCTCGCCGGTCGGGCCGGCCCCACCGTCGACCCGACGGTGGTCACGGAGACGATCCGGCGGGCCGAGGACCAGCTCGAGCGGGTCCTCACCCCGGGTCAGGTCTCCGCCATCGGAGCGGTGTGCTCGTCGGGGCGCGGGGTCGATGTGGTGATCGGCGTCGCCGGGGCGGGGAAGACCACCGCGCTCGACGCCGCTCGCGAGGTCCTCGAGACCGCCGGCTACCGGGTGCTGGGGACCTCGACGAGCGGGCAGGCCGCCCGCACCCTCGACGCCGAGGCAGGGATCGCCTCCGGGACGCTGCGATCACTCCTGTGGCGGCTCGACCACCACGACGACCTCCTCGACGAGCACACCGTGGTGGTCCTCGACGAGGCCGCCATGACCGCCGACGCCGACCTGCTCCGCCTCGCCGTCGGGATCGAACGGGCCGGGGCCAAGCTCGTGCTCGTCGGCGACCAACGCCAGCTCTCCGCCATCGGCCCCGGCGGCGCCATCGATGCCCTCCTCGAACACCGCCCCGACGTCCTCACCACCCTCGATGAGAACGTCCGCCAGACCGACCCCGCCGAACGGGAGGCCCTGGCCGAGCTGCGGGCGGGGTCCGTGCCGGACGGTGTCGGCTGGTACGCCCGGGCCGGGCGGACCGCCATCGCCCCCACCCGCACCGAAGCGCTCGCGAACATGGTCGACGAGTGGGGCCACGACGTCGACGCCGGCCACGCAACCGCGCTTCTGGCCTGGCGCCGGCAGGACGTCGCCGACCTCAACCGGCTCGCCCGGGCCCGCTACGACACGGTGGGTCGCCTCCATGGCGACGATCTCGCCGCTCCTGGGGGACGCGCCTACGCCGTCGGGGACCGCGTCGTCACCCTCGTCCCGAACCGGCCGGCACAGCTCGTCACCAGCCAACAGCTCACCGTCACCGCCATCGACCCCGACCGCCAGGCGCTCACCGTGCAGACCGACGACGGCCGACGGGTCGAGCTCGACGCGGCCGCCATCGAAAAGGCCCACCTGGACCACGCCTACGCCCTCACCGTCCACCGCGCCCAAGGCGCCACCTACGACCGCGCCCACGTCTACGCCGACGGCGGCGGACGAGAGCTCGGCTACGTCGCCATGAGCCGAGCCCGCGACCACACCACCCTCCACACCGTCGCCGACGACCTCCCCCAAGCCATCGAAGACCTCCAGACCGACTGGAGCCACGAGAACCGCCAGCGCTGGATCACCGACGGCCCCGCGTCCGTCGGCGCTCACCAGCGACAGCCCGCCCTCGACGTCGCCGCCCACCACGAACGGCTCCGCCAGGAGCGGTCCGAGCTCGAAGGGCTGGTGCCACCGGACCCGAGCCGGGACCTTCAGGGCGAGCGCCACCGGGCGAGGACCCTCCAGCGGGACCTGCGCGACCTTCCCTACGGCGTCGGCACCTGGCAGGGCACCGAGGTCGGCGCGGCTGCCCGCGCCAAGCTCGACGCGGCACGCCAACATCGCCAAGCCGACGAGTTCGCCAGGAGTGGCGGATCGATCAGGAACCGCCACCACTGGCGCAAGACGGCGCGCGACTGGGCAGCCATCGAAGCCAAGGAGACCGTGCGGTACGACGAGATCGCAGCACCCATCCGGGACGGCCTCGAGACAGACCTCCGCGTCGCCGAGATCCAGGTCGGCCACCTCGAGGGTCAGGCGGTCGCCCGCGACCAGTGGCTCGAGCACCACCCCGACCTGGCGAACCGCTTGGCCGCCATAGACCGAGAGCTCGACCCAACGCCCACCATCCAGCAACGCCTCCAAGCCCTTCGGATCGAGCCGCCCGACCAGGACCGAGGGCTCGGGCTGGAGTTGTGATCAACGAGGGCGCCCCCGACCCGGGGGGGGACCACGGCCGGTACGATGCGTGCATGAGCGGCGAACGCCCGATGCGAGTGCTCACCTGGGAGGAGTGGGGCGAGATGACCTGCGGCCTGCTCGGGCCCACCGACGACGACGTCTCCATCACCAAGGACGGGCGGCGACTCGACACCGCTCAGAAGGTGATCGACTTCTTCGCCGAGCTGGACGCCGAGCGAGAAGGCCGTTCGGCCGCCGACGGTTGAACGTGGCTGGCGAGCAGACACTCGACGTTCGCCGGCTGGTCGAGTGCCTCCACCGACACCAGGTGGAGTACCTGATCGTCGGTGGGATCGGTGCGCAGCTCCACGGAGCGCAGCGCCCCACGTTCGACTTCGACTCCCTGCCCGCGTTGTCCAAGGAGAACCTCGGACGGCTCGCCGCGGCGATGCGGGAGCTGCACGCTTACCTTCGCGTCGGCGGCTTGACCGACGAAGAAGCGAGAGCCTTGCCCACCCGTGTCGACGCTGATTCGCTGGCCCGAATGGACATCTCGACCTGGCGTACCGACGCAGGTGACTTCGACGTCCTGACCGCGATCCCAACCCGAGATGGCGGCCGGGCATTCTACGACGAGCTCGAGGCCCGGGCCCAGCGCGTGGAGGTCGGCCCGGTGAACGTCCGCGTGGCGGCACTCGCCGACATCATCGCCTCGAAGGAGTGGGCCGACCGGCCCAAGGACCGGGAAGCACTCGACGAGCTCCGACGCCTGAGGGACGGTGACGGCTGATGCGCTGCGAACGTTGCGACCAGGCCGACCGGCAGCCGGTGCGGCGGGCCAAGTTGGCCCAGCGCGACCACAAGGTCGCGGTGGTGCTCGACGTCCCGATGGAGGAGTGCCCGTCGTGCGGCGACCAGCGGCTCCGGTGGGAGGTCGCCGCCCGCCTCGACGAGCTGTTCGGGGAGATGCTCGCCTCCGACATCGAGGTCGCCACCCGTCACTTCGATGGCAACCGCACCGCAGCATGACGCCGATCCGTACCACTGTGGTACCACTGACAGTGGTACGGGAGGGCAAATCGCGGCCCATGGCGGTCAACCGGTTCGAGCCAGAAAGCGCCTCTGACCTGGGGAAATGCCGCTAGATTCGAGCGAGCGAAATCTGGCTACCTCGGTCTCGAAAACCGTTGTGGGTTTCGGCTCACCGTGGGTTCGAATCCCACGCTCTCCGCCACTCAAGGCCGCCACGGCGCCGACCATGCAGGCGCCTCGCGACATCCTGGCCATCGACGACCAGGCCGCCGCAACGGTTCTGCCAAACAGGCGTGTTCCCCGAGGGGGCCGGCACCCTGCCCCAGACCCTGCAGACGAAGGGCGACGCTACGCCGGGCGCACGTGTCGCGCTCCTGCGCCCGGATCCGGAACCCCTCATGCCTGGAGCATGAACTGCTCGAGATGCCGATTGAAGGGCTCGCCGGTGCGCTGCACGACGTGGCCTCGGCCCGAGATCACCGCACGCTGTGCACGTGAGCCCAGCGACTCGGTCAGGACGTCGGACATGCGCTCAAAGCTGGCGTCGTGCCCTCCGGAGACGACCAGGATTGGAACGCCGCTCGCGCGAAGTGCGTCGACGGGCAGCTCGGCCTCCCAGGGTGGGCGCTCGGACATCAGCAGGCGCACCTGACGCTCGATCGCGGCGGGCAACGGCGACACCACCGACTCATTCGGCGCTCCGATGACGGCCAGAAACGACCGCATGAACTCCGCCGGGTCATGGATCGAGCGCAGGCGCTCGACGTGGTCGGCGATCTGGCGCTCCACGTGCGCGTCGCCGCGCAGCAGGCTGTGAGCCGGAGGCTCGATCAGCGTGAGCGAACGCACCGCACCCGGTCGCAGCGCCGCTGCAAACATCGACCCGAGCGCACCGTAGGAGTGGCCCACGAGGTGCGCGCCACCCTCGAGCAGCGGAGCGATGTCGGCTCCGTCCACCTCGAAGTCCGAGACGTCAGCGGGTGGGTTGGGCTCGAAGCCTCGCCGATCGACCATCACGAGGGTCCAGCGCTCCGCCAGCGGTTCCTGCCTCGCCCACGTCTGGGAGCTCGTCGTCAGGCCCCCGTGCACGAGAACCGCCCGTGGACCAGAGCCAAGGCTGCGGACGTGGATCGGCGTGTCGGTTCCGCTCACTCTGAGCTGGAATCCTACGCTCTCCGCCACTATGTGTGCTCGTTGACCGTCACCTGCATGGCGATGTGAGGGCCGATCTCCGGGTCGATCCAGCTCTCGCCCCGCGGCGTGAACCCGGCTCGTTCGTAGAAGGCGGTTGCCGGGGTCCTCGCGTTGCACCACAGGAGGCCGCCGCCGTGCCGGGCGACGTGGTCGACGACTGCGGCCAGCACCGCGCCGCCAACCCCTCGATTCCGGTGATCCTCAGCCGTGGCCATCCCCCGGATTCGCCACGAGCGGCCGGGGCCGGCGTCCCAGGGTGGGGGCTCTGGCCGCACGGAGGCCGTCCCCACCACCTCCTCTTCGTCGACAGCCGCGAAGTGAGCTGCGTCCGGGTCGTCGGCCCCGGGCAGGGCCAGCTGGTCCAGGCGCTCGTGGGGGCGCAGCACCCGTTGCCGCAGCGGCCATGTCACCTCCGCCGCCACCCGCTCGATGCACACGACCATCGACCGGGACCCTAGGGGCGGCCGCGTCTGCCGAGGACGCCCATACGCTCGCCGCCATGAGACGGGGTGGACCGCACAGCATGATCGGCAGCGACCCCGCCGCCGTGGCCGGCATGAAGCTGAGCCGCACCGTGCTGACCCGGGTCTGGCGGTTCGCCCGGCCCTACCGCCGTCTCATCGTCGGCTTCCTCGGCGTGATCGTCGGTTCCTCGCTCCTCAGCCTGGTCCCGCCGCTGCTGTTCCGGGAGATCCTCGACAACGCCATCCCCGATGCCGACCGGGGCCTGCTGCACGTGCTGGCCGCCTTCATCGTGGCGGCCGCCGTCGCCGACGCCGGGCTCGCCTTAGGTGAGCGCTACCTGTCCTCGCGCATCGGCGAGGGGATCATCTACCACCTGCGCGTCTCGCTGTTCGACCACGTCCAGCGCCTGCCGATGTCGTTCTTCACGAGGGCCCAGACCGGTGCCCTCACCAGCCGGATGAACAACGACGTGCTCGGGGCGCAACGGGCCGTCACGGGCACCCTCGGCTCCGTCGTGTCGAACGTCGTGACGCTGGCCGCCAACGGCACCGCCATCTTGGTGCTCGACTGGCGTTTCGCCGCCATCACCGTGGTCCTGCTGCCCCTCTTCATCATCCCCACCAAGCGCGTGGGGCGCCGCCTCCAGGACCTCACCCGTCAGCAGATGGACCTGAACGCGTCGATGAACACGACGATGACCGAGCGGTTCAACGTGTCGGGGGCGCTGCTCGTCAAGCTGTTCGGCCGGGCCACCGAGGAGACGGGCGACTTCGCCGCCCGGGCTGACGGCGTGCGGGTCGTGGGCGTGCGCTCGGCTGTCTACGGCCGCACCTTCTTCGTCGCCCTCGGCCTGGTCGGTGCCCTGGCCGCCGCGGCCGTGTACTGGATCGGGGGACAGCTGGCCATCTCCGGGTCGATCACCCCGGGCACCCTCGTCGCCCTGGCCGCCTTCGTCGGACGGATCTACGGGCCGCTCACGTCGCTCACCAACGCCCGGATCGACGTGATGACGGCGTTGGTGTCCTTCGAGCGCGTGTTCGAGGTGCTCGACGCCCCCAACCCCATCCCCGACCGACCCGGCGCCGTCGACCTGGTGGCGCCAAGGGGGCGGATCGAGCTCGACGCCGTGCGCTTCGCCTATCCCACCACCCCGGTCGTGGCCAGCCTCGAGGCGGTGGCGCCCCGGCCCGATGCCGAGCGGACGGCGGCACTGGTGCTCGCCGGTGTCACGGCCGTCATCGAGCCGGGCCAGCTGGTCGCCCTCGTGGGGCCGTCGGGCGCTGGCAAGACGACGCTGTCGCAGCTCGTGCCCCGCCTCTACGACGTGACGAGCGGGGCGGTGCGCGTCGACGGCCACGACGTGCGCGACCTGACCCAGGAATCCCTGCGGGCGGCCATCGGCGTGGTCACCCAGGACGCCCACCTGTTCCACGACACCATCGGCAACAACCTCCGCTACGGCCGGCCGGATGCCACGGAGCTGGAGGTGGCCGCCGCCGTCCGGGCCGCTCGCATCGAGGACCTGATCGCATCGCTCCCCGCCGGGCTCGACACCCTCGTGGGCGAGCGAGGCCATCGGCTCTCCGGCGGGGAGAAGCAGCGGCTGGCCATCGCTCGCATGCTCCTCAAAGACCCGGCCATCGTCATCCTCGACGAGGCCACCAGCCACCTCGACTCCGAGAACGAGCTCCTGGTGCAGCAGGCCCTCGCCCAGGCCCTGGCCGGGCGCACCAGCCTGGTGATCGCCCACCGGCTCTCCACCATCCAGGCCGCCGACAACATCCTGGTGCTCGACGAGGGGCGGCTCGTGCAACAGGGCACCCACAACGAGCTGCTCGACCGCGGTGGCCTCTACGCCGACCTCTACCGCATCCTCGTCCGCAGCGAGCTCGAACGGACCTAACGTCGGCCCGATGACCCCGACAGACTCGATCTGTGTGCGCGTGAAACCGCATACCGGTGCTGAGCGCACACAGAAGCGGTGAACGGGCCTGCGGTTCCCGTGCCGCCGGCGGGGCGGGACCTGCTGGCAGGCAAGGTGGTGCTGGTGACGGCGGCGGCCGGCACCGGCATCGGCAACGCCACCGCCCGGCGCTGCATCGCCGAGGGTGCCACCGTCGTGCTCAGCGACGCCCACGAGCGTCGTCTCGGCGAGGCGGCCGACGAGCTCACCGAGCTGGCCGGCGGCGTGCGGCCGCACTCCCTGGTGTGCGACGTCACCGTCGAGGAGCAGGTGCGGGCCATGGTCGACGGCACCGTCGCCGAGCACGGCCGGCTCGACGTCGTCGTCAACAACGCCGGCCTCGGCGGCACCGCGGAGCTGGTCGACATGACCGACGAGCAGTGGAACCGGGTGCTCGACATCACCCTCACCGGCACCATGCGCTGCCTGCGGGCCTCGCTCCGGCAGATGTACGGGCAGGGCAGCGGCGTGATCGTGAACAACGCCTCGGTGCTCGGCTGGCGCGCCCAGGCCGGCCAGGCCCACTACGCGGCGGCCAAGGCCGGCGTCATGGCCCTCACCCGCTCGGCGGCCGTGGAGGCAGCGCCCCACGGCGTGCGGGTCAACGCGGTGGCCCCGTCGCTCGCCATGCACGCCTTCCTCGCCAAGGTCACCACCGACGAGCTGCTCGAGGAGCTCACCGAGCGGGAGGCGTTCGGACGGGCGGCCGAGCCGTGGGAGATCGCCACCGTGATCGCCTTCCTGGCCAGCGACTACTCCACCTACATGACGGGCGAGGTCGTGTCCGTGTCGTCCCAGCGCGCGTGATGCCGACCACCTTCGCCACCCTCGACGAGCTGCGAGTGGCCGCCGGTCGCGAGCTCGGCTGGACCGGCTGGGAGGACATCACCCAGGAACGGGTCAACCTCTTCGCCGACGCCACCGGCGACCACCAGTGGATCCACGTCGACGTCGAGCGGGCAACGGCCGAGAGCCCCTTCGGCGGGCCCATCGCCCACGGCTACCTCACCCTCGCCCTGTCCAACCTGTTCCTGCCCCAGCTCATCGAGGTGCCGGGCGCTTCCGCCGGCATCAACTACGGGACGGGCAAGGTCCGGTTCCCCAGCCCGGTGCCGGTCGGCAGCCGCGTGCGCGGCGGGGCCACGATCACGGCCGTCGATGAGATCGCCGGCGGCGTGCAGACGACCATCACGATCACCATCCAGATCGAGGGCCAAGACAAGCCCGCCTGCGTGATCGAGTCACTGACCCGCTGGCTCGCGTGAGCGACCGAGGTCGAGCCCCTGTCTACGACCGACCGCTCGTCGCCGCCCTGTATGACCTCGACGTCCGCCTCACCAGCCGCCATCTGTGGGGCACCTCGGTGGCAGACCAGGTGCGCTTCGCCCGAGAGGCAATCGCGGCGGCCGACGGCGGGGCCGTGCTCGACCTCCCCGTGGGCACCGGTCTCGTGCTCGACGCCGCCCTCCCCCGGCGAGCCGGGCTCGTCGTGGCGGTCGACCTGAGCCGCGCCATGCTCCGGCGCGCCCGGAGGCGGCTCGGCGATCGAGCCGTCTACGTCGAGGCCGACGTCGCCCACCTCCCGTTTCGACCCGAGACCTTCGCCTCGTGCCACTCTGGCAACGGCTTCCATCTGTTCGCCGACCGCGCAGCGGCGGCCGCCGAGCTGTCCCGCACCCTCCAGCGAGGCGGGCACGCTGCGATCACGACGTGGACCGACCAGGGGAGCCGCGTGGCCAGGGCGTACCAGCGTGCGCTGACGAACCGGGGCCACATCGGGACACCCGTCGCGCTCGGCGAGCACGTGCGCACCTTCGAGACCGCTGGCCTCTGCCAGCGCTCGTCGACGTTGGGGGCACCTTGCTCCGCTGGACCGGGACCCGCTCCTGAGGCCTGGACGAGGTTCGAAGGGCCCGGTTGGCCTCACTCGGCGGGCAGGTACATCCCCTCGGAGGTGTCCGACGCCTCAAGGTTCGTGTTGGCGCTCGGCGAGGCCCCCTCCGGCGAGGACACCGCCAGCTCGAGGAGCCGGTAGATCCCGTAGACGGCGGCGACGAACACGGTGACGTGGAGGAGCAGGGCCAGCGCCAGCCCGACGATGGCCCAGCGGTGTCTCGACCACGTACAGCGGATTGGCGAGCCACGGTCGGCCATGCCAGACCTCTCGCCGGACGATGACGTCGCCCGGCGACCAGCTCACCCCGGCCAGCCTCCGTAAGGAACCGTGATGATCTCGAGCTTGTTGCCGCTGGGGTCGTCCCAGTAGACGCCGCGGCCGCCGTCGTGGTGGTTGATCACATCGGGCTGGTTGGCGCCGGGGTCGGCCCAGTACGTGAGGCCTCGCTCCTGGATGCGGCCGAAGATCTGGTCGAACTCCTCGTCGCTGACGAGGAAGGCGTAGTGCTGCACCTCGATCTCGTAGTCGTCGTCGACCTCGAGGAAGTCGATCGACACGCCGTTGTCGACCTCGACCACGTAAAACGGTCCGAACCTGGTGGGTGGCGCGACGCCCAGCACCTCCGACAGGAAGGTGGCCGACACCTGGGGGTCGTGGGCGTGGGCGATGGTGTGGTTCAGCTGCACGGCCATGCCCGTCAGTGTGCCAGCGGACGACCCATCGCGCTCGTCCTATAGATCGGATCAGATATGTACACGGCGATGTACGGCGATATCGGAACCGATATGGTGCACCTGTGCCCTTCGCCGCCGGCCTGATCGAAACTGCTCGCGTGCGCGCAGGGCTGACCCAGGCGGACCTCGCCCGTCGTGCCGTGACCAGCCAGCCTGCGATCGCCCTCTACGAGGCAGGCAAGCGGTCACCGTCCATGGACACCCTCCAGCGCATCCTCAGGGCGGCGGGCTACGAGCTGCGCGTCCACCTCGAACCGATTGACGACCACGACGAGGTCCTAGAACGCTGGCTGGCCACCGTCCCGCTGCGTGAGCGGCGCCGGTTCGAGCGCCAGCAGCAGGCCCGGCTGAGGAAGTGACGACGAAGCTCGACCCAGTCCGGCTCTTCAGGGTGCTCAACGAACACGGTGTTCGCTACGTGGTGATCGGCGGAATGGCTGTCGAGCTCCACGACGTCCCTGTCGAACGAACGGTCGACATCGACATCACGCCGGCTGACGACCTGGACAACCTGGACCGGCTGTCGGCGGCGCTCAACTCGCTGCACCCGAAGATCCGGGCTGTCGAGCTGCCCGATGAGGGCCTGCCCGTTCGGCTCGATCGTGCCTCGTTCGCCCATGATCGGCTCAAGATGATGAACCTGGTGACGGACGTCGGCGCAGTCGACCTTGCCTTTTGGCCACAGGGCACCGATGGCTACTCGAGCCTGGTCGCGAACCATGTGCTCATCAATCGAGACGGGATCGAGATCCCTGTCGCGTCGTTGGAGGACGTAGCCCGATCGAAGGAGGCCGCCGGACGAGCCAAGGACTACCTGAAGCTCCCGGCCATCGAGCGAGCCATCCGCGATCGCCAGACCAAATGCCGGTCAGGTGGTGAGGAGGACG
>Ga0136618_10000604_pt1 | contig 12608 bp, 9 predicted proteins | sample AntDrymUQ3302106_2_FD_104805 | JGI IMG/M metagenome (GOLD analysis project Ga0136618, IMG submission 104805) | Polar desert sand microbial communities from Dry Valleys, Antarctica - metaG UQ330 (21.06) | ecosystem: Environmental > Terrestrial > Soil > Desert | place: Antarctica: Dry Valley... | reverse complement strand
TCTGGCGGCGGCGAGGCGGGCGCGCGCGTCCTTCACGCTTACCGGCGCGGGGCGCATCCCCGCGCCGTCGAAGAGGCGGGCGAGCGGTGTGGCAAGCGCGGCGTCCGAGTCGAGCGCCCAGCCGAGATACGCCTCAGGCGCACCGTCGAACGCGATCCTCCCCTCGGCCATGGCCACGACGCGATCGGAGGCGGCGAGGCAGCGCTCGAGCCGGTGCTCCGCGAGGACGATCGTCGTCCCCCACTCCTCGTTGAGGCGGCGTAGCAGGCCGATCAGCTCGTCACCTGCGACCGGGTCGAGCTGCGAAGTCGGCTCGTCGAGAAGGACCACCTGCGGGCGGCCTACGAGCGCGGCGGCCAGCGCGACGCGCTGAAGTTCGCCGCCGGAGAGCGTCGAGGTCGAACGGCCCAGAAGATGCGCGATGCCCAGCGCGAGGCTGGCCTCCTCGACCGCGCGGGCACGCGCTGCCTCCGGCGCGCCGGCGATCTCCAGCGGCAGCTCCAGCTCGCCCCGGACGGTCGCGGCGACCACCTGCGTCTCGGGGTCCTGGGCGACCAGGCCAACCTCGCCGCGCAGGTCGGCCGGGGCGTGATCGCGGAGGTCGAGGCCGCAGACGAACGCCGTGCCTGCCGCCTCGCCGCCGTGGAAATGAGGAACCAATCCACACGCGACCCGGAGGAGCGTCGACTTGCCCGCTGCCGAGCGGCCGGCCAGGACGACGAACTCGCCGGGCTGGATCCGAAGACTCACGTCGCGCAGGGACGGAGCCGCTGCGCCCGGATAACGGTAGGAGAACCCGTCGAGCTCGAAGACGGGATTGCTCATCGCCCCGGCCCCCGCCCGGCAAACGGGACCGCCGCGAGCGCCGGCAGCGCGATGACCAGAGCGAGTCCGAGTGCTTCGAGGCTCGCTTCGATCGCTGGGTACGACTCATATGAGGCCGAGCGGGTGACTAGGACCGCGACGCTCAGCACCGCGACGGTGAAGGCGGCGACCCAGAAGGCGGCATCGACGGGAGAGCGCGGCAGTCGGCGCGCGCGGCCCGGCGCGCCCTTGCCGTAGCCGCGCAGCTCGAGCGTGGCGGCGGCGTCGACCGAGCGGTCCAGCGAGCCCGCGACCAGCCGGCGTGCCAGCACCGCTCGCGATATGGGCGCAGCACCGGGCCCGCGAAGAGCGGCGGCGTCGCGAAGGCGGGCGTGGTCTCCTGCCGCCAGCGGCACGAGCCGGACCACCAGCGTCGCAGTGAGCGCGGAACGCCGCGCGATTGGGCGAAGCAAGCGCAATACCCGGTCGGGGTCGATGGCTGCGGTGAAGACCGCGAACGCGGCGATCACGATGGCAACCCGAAGCGCCAGGATCCCGCCTTCGGCAAGCGCCTCGGCACTGACATCGACGGTGCCGAGCACGGGCACGTCGGGACCGCGGACCAGGATCGTGTCGCCGCGCTGCGAGGCGATCGCGTTAGTCGCGATCATCAAGACCCCCAGAACGGCCGCGAAGCGAAGCGAAACCGCAAGCGCGCGGCCGGTTCCGGACGCAAGCCCTGCGATGACGACAGCCGCTGCGTCCGCGGCGAGCACAAGGGGATGCGAGAAAGCGAAGGCGACGGCGGCGAAGACCCCGAGATACGCGCTCGCGGCGAGCACCCCGGCACGGCCGAGCGCAGTGGGTCGAGGCACATACGCGAGGGCAGCGATCATGGCGCGTCCCCGGCTACGGGGAGCGGGACCTCGATGCCCTCCGAGGTCGCCACGGCGTAGCGATCGCGAAGGGTCTCAGCATCCAGGAGCTCGGCGGCAGCCGTCACCCCAGCCGGGCTCATACCCGTGACGAGCCATGTCGGCGGGCCCTCTCCGTTGCGAGTCGCCGCGACCAGTCCGCCTGCCTCGCCGGCAGGTTGCCCGCGCTCGTCGAGAAGCTGGAAGCCGTTCGAGCCGGGGCGAGCGAAGACCCCGCTTGATTCGGGTCCCCGATCGATCAGTCCGACTGTGTCGTCTCCGGAGACCGCGCTCCACTCACCGACGACGAGCCGCAGCGACTTCCCGGGGACATCGTCGCCGAAGCCGACCACGGTCGAGCTCACTCCTGCGTCTGCAAGAGCATCCTCAGCGATTCGGCACGGCGCCTCCGGCCCGGCGCACTCAACCCGGACCGCGACCCGCTCCGAGCCGGACGAAGCCTGCCGGAATGGCTCGGGCCAGGATCCAACGACCGCCGGAACGCGCATCACCTCGGTCCAGTCGTGGTGGTCCCACCAGACCATGTCGCCTCCGGCCACGGCTGCGTCCGCTGCGCCGATCTCGGACTCGATCCCGTTCACGTAGAAGAACCAATCGAACGTGCGCCCTCCCGCGAGGGAGCCTTCGATTCCGTCGATTGCCTGGATGAAGCCGCCGCCGTAGCGGGTCTTGATCTCCGCCTCGCGATCGAGGACGCTCAACACGGTCTCCGTCTCGCGCGGATCTTCCCGCGAGGCCTCGAGAATCCGGTCGGCACCGTAATCGCGGGTCACCGTGAGCCGGACCTCGCCTTCACTCGACTCGCCGGGCCCCAGCCCGCAGCCCGCGCCGAGCGCTCCGGCCACAAGGGCCGCGAGCAGCAGCGCGAGCGAGCGGGGAAGGGTCATGCCGCTAGCGCTTGACCTTTTCGCAGTTCTTCGCGATGTCGTCGGAGCGCTGCGCGTTCTTGACGACGTCCTTACCGCGTCCGCAGTCGATCTTGTCAGCGCCGAACGTCGACCTGACCACGTCGTCTGCGTCCGTGCCGAAAATGCGAATGCCGAAGCTCGAAGGGCAATTGTCGAGCTCGTTCGCCGCACACACCTTCGTCTCTGCCGAGAACACATCGTCCGGGCCGCCGGTCGCGACGAACTCGGTCGTGCCGTTGCCGATAGTGAGCTCCACCGTGCCGTCCGCACCAGTCGTCTCCCCGCCGACGACCGCGCCTTCGGCCGGCTGGGTCGTGCCGTCGGCAAGCGTCCGCGTGACGGTCACCGTGAACGGGTCGTCGGGCAGAACGGCCGTCGGCGCGTCTATCGACAGCTCCGACGGGAAGCCTTGCTCGCTACCGGTGGTGAGGTACCACAGGTTCTCATCGCCGTTGGACACTGGAATGAGGTCTGGCCCGGTGGACGAAGCGACGCCGTTCACCGCCGAGTACCAGTAAGAGAAACCGGAAGTCTCGACACCGCCGATGTCGCAAACACCGAAGCCGAAGCCGTCATCAACGAACGCGTCTGTGATGAGAAGCGGCTTGAGGTCTTTGTCGCTTGACGAGGCGTCGATTAGCGCGCCGAGGACGTTCGGCTCGTCGAGCTTGTACCTGTCGTCCGACGACGGGTTGCCGGCGCCGAAGCAGTCGGCCTCCTTTGAAGCCTTCACCTTCACGTCGTCCGTGTATTGGCGATGTTCAGCGATGGTGTCGCCGGTGCTTGTGACAACGCGGATATCCGCGAACTTCGATTTCGCCTCTGCGGCGGGAGATGCGATCAGGACCAGCGTTGCGATTGCGCCGATGGCGGGCGCGACGAGCTTTCTCATGTTGAGAGCCACCCCTTTCCTCGAGGGTCGAATACCGGCGCCGCCGCATGGCGACGCCCGGTGATTGGCTGACCGATGGGCAGGTCTCCTGGCTTCCGGCCTACGCTTCGCGCCTTCCCAGTCGCCCGTCGGGCTTCCAGTGGCTCGCACCTCGATGGTGCGCCGCGATGCGCTTCGCCGGTCACAGTGGCGGGACCGCGCCGGTCTTTCACCGGACTTCCCTTGACCACACGGCCGTATGTACAGGGGCGATCCTATCGCGCGTTCCGGTCCCTGCGAAGATGCCGCTCGATGGCCGACGAGAAACTACCCACGGGCCGGATCTCACGAATGGCGAAGATCGGGCGCGCAACCGCGAACGTCGCCGTCCGCCAGTCCGCCACCAAGGCGGCGAACGTCGTGCGCTCGCCCGAGGGCTCCGACAAGGCGCTCGAGCGCAGGCAGGTCGAGACGGCCGAGCAGATCGTGACCGTGCTCGGTGGCATGAAGGGCGCCGCGATGAAGGTCGGCCAGGTGCTCTCGTTCGTCGACCTCGGCCTCGTGCCCGAGGAGTACCAGGAGGATTTCCAGGCAAAGCTCGCGGCGCTTCGCGACTCGGCGCCGACCGTCTCCTTCGATGAGATGTCGAAGGTGATGCGCGAGGAGCTGGGCCAGCCGGCTTCGAAGGCATTCGCCGAGCTGGACCCCGCGCCGATCGCGGCGGCGTCGATCGGGCAGGTCTATCGCGGCCGCCTCCACGACGGTCGCGACGTCGCGATCAAGGTCCAGTATCCGGGCGTGAACGACGCGGTGCGCGCCGATATGCAGAACCTCGGCATGCTGATGCGGCTCGCCAAGCGCATCACACCTCAGATGGACGTGAAGGCCGTCGCCGACGAGATCAGGTTGCGGACCATCGAGGAACTCGATTACGAGCTGGAAGCTTCGAATCACCGCACGCTCGCTCGCCTCTACCGCGGCCACCCCTTCATCCACATCCCCGGCGTGATCACGGAGATGTGCCGAGAGCGAGTGATCGTCACCGAGTTCGTCGAGGGCGACCGCTTCGAGCAGCTCACCTCGTCGACCGCCGATGAACGCGACCGGATCGGCGAGATCGTCTTTCGCTTCTACTTCGGCTCGATGTATCGCCATCGCAAGTTCTCAGGCGACCCCCACCCCGGGAACATGATCCGAATGGCCGACGGCAAGGTCGCCTTCATCGACTTCGGCCTTTTCAAGGAGCTGGGTCGCGAGGAGACGGAGGTTGAGCTCGCCACCGGTCGTGCCGCCTCGGAGCGCGACGCGGACGAGCTTCATCGCCTGTGGGCCGAGAATGGTTTTCTCCCCCAGCCCGACCGAGTCAGCCCTGACGAGCTGATGGCCTACGTCGAGGACGCGATCTGGTGGTACATCACCGACTCCGACGCGCAGATCACCCGCGCAGCCGTGCAGCGCATTGCGATCCAGGCCGGCGACCCGCGGTCAACCCATTTTCGAACGATGCGCCACCAGGACATGAACCCAGAGCACCTCTTCGGCCGCCGGCTCGAGCTTTTGGTGCTCGCCGTTCTCGGCGAACTTCAGGCGACCGGTAACTGGCACCGCATAGCCCGCGAGTGGATGTATGGCGACGAACCTCAGACGGAGCTTGGAAAGCAGGAGGCCGCGTTCCTCGCAAGCCGGGCGTGAGCCGGGTCGCGGCCGTGCTCCTTCTGGGAGCCGGGGTCGTCCACGTGGTTCTGGGCGTGGCAGGCATCACGGGCGCGGATCGGCTCGAAGCGAACGTGCGCGAGATCAACACAAGCCCGAGCGGAGGCGAGCTCTACTTCTCACTCGGATCGTGGGGGCTTATCCTCGGCGCCGTCGGCGGCCTGGAGGTCGCCTCAGCCGTCTCCCTCCATCGAGTCGGCGCGCGCGCGCGTCTGTTCGGCCTGATCGCGGGCTTCCTGGCGATGGGTGCCGTCTTCTTCAGCCTGCCGATCTTCCGCTGGCCGTCCGCCGCGACGATCCTCGCGCTGCTCGCCGCCACTTACGTCCTCACATATCGCTTGCCGAGCGAGGCCTAAGCGCTCGAACCTTGGCACACCCATGTGGATTTACCCACGCCAGAGGAGGGCAAATCCACGCGCCTGAAGTTCGGCTGGCGGTCGCGACGCCGTTGCCTACTCGCAGGGCTCCTTCGGCGTCGAGCGTGGCGGAACGTCGCAAGGGACCAGACGCGGGTAGCCGCCCTCAAACGGCTGCGGGTCGAGCGCGTCGTTCGGGCCGGGGTAAGGGTTGAAGCAGTAGCCCGCGTTCGGTGGCGTGTTCTGCGTGGCCGGATCGCAGTTGGCGGGTGTGGGCGTGTCGTTGAATTCGCCCGGCTCGAACGCGAAGCCCGCGCGGAGGTAGTTCCCGACCTCGTCCGTGTTCTCGGCGTTCGCCGCGACCAGCGCGTAGAGGCCGGCGATGCCGTTAACACGCGGGGCCAGGTAGTCGAGGCCTGGGACAAGGTTTCGAGCGGCGGGCGCGATGGCATCGACCAGGGGGTCGAGGTCAACCAGGAGCTTTTGAAGGCGGCCGAGCACCGGCACCGCGGCCTCGCGAAGCGGCGTCAGGCCCTGGACGATTGCGAGCAGCTCGTCGACCGTACGGCCGAGCGAGTACTCGCGGGCGTCGTCGAAAGCGATCGTGAGATCCGGCGCCAGTGTTCGGAGGTCGGCGACAAGCGGCGTCGCCTCGGCGATCAGCGGCTCGGCGTCGGCGAGCGACGCGCGGCCTGATTCGAGGAGGTCGGGAAGCTCCGCCAGCGCCTGGTCGACCGAGTCAGTGTTCTGGGCGAGCGCGTCGAGGGTCTGGCGCCCCGAGGCGACGATCGTGCGCACGCTGTTCTCGCGATCCCCGATCTCAGACAGCACCGTGCTGGCATCGGAGACGAGCGTCGCAAGCTCTGACTCCTGCCCGTCGATCGCGAGCGTGAGTTCGTTCAGCTCTGAGATCGTCCGCGCCGCGCCGCCGACCGTTCCGTTCAGCGCCGCGCCGTTTCCCTCGGGCGCCAGGCCACGGCCGAAGGTGCCGATCAGGGACTTGACGCGGGCCCTCCCTTCCTCGTCTAAGAAGTCGAGTGCCTCGTCGAAGTCGACGCTCGGCTTCGTCTGGGCGAGCTGGTCGCCGGACTCGAGCAGCGGCGAGGAATCGGAGCCGCGGTTGAGCAGGTTCAGGTACGGATCGCCCAGCAGGCTGCGCTCGCCGATCTGAAGCACCGCGTCCTCGTGCACCTCGAAATCGTTGGCGAGCGTGAACGTGACCACCGAGACCTGCTCGTCGGGATCCCAGGCCACCTCGCCCACCCGGCCGATCGAGATCCCCTTGTAGAGGACGGGCTGCTTGGTAGGGAGCTTCTTGGTCGATTCGAACTCTGCGGTGAGCTCGAAAGATTCCGTGAAGAGCTCCGTCGGGTCTGGCCCCTCGAAGCGGTTGTTCAAGAAGAAGAAGGTGACGAGCGCCGCGATGGCGAGGGCAATCGAGACGGCCATGCCGGTCTTGGGGATTCGATGGTCCACTACTCACCTCCCCCCAGGTCGTCGAGCACGGGCTGCTCCGGCAAACCCGGGAGGCCGAAGCGAAAGAGGCACGCGGCGGGGTTCGACTCCTCGCAGGTCTGCTCCAGCGCCGCGGCGAGCGTCCGCTCGAGCCTTGACGGCTGCCCGTTCTCAGAGCGCGCTGCGGAGGCGGGGAAGCCGAATCCCTCCGGCGTCGACTCGGCATTCACGATCGAGAACTGCGCGTAGGGGCCGGCGATCCGGTTGACAGAAGTCACGCCCGAAATCGTCTCGGCGAACTGGAGAAGGCCGAAGCGGTACTCGAACAGGAGATCGACGAGGTCCACCAGCTCCCTCAGCGCCGGCACCTGATCGCTGCGGATCCGCTCAGAGAGGCCGCGGAGCCCGTTCGAGAAAAGTTCGACGGGCCTGGCGCCATCGTCCACCAGCCCGTCGGCAGAGGTAATGAGGTCGTCAAGCTTCGGGAGCAGCTCGCGGAACCTCGCGGCCGCCGGCTGGACCTGGCCGGCGACGGGCAGGATCTCGTCCAGCGCCGGCACCAGCGATCCGGCCAGCCGGCGGGTCGCGCCGAGTGCCCGCGTCGTCTGCGTCAGGGTCGGGGCCAGCTCACGGGTGGCCTCCGCCAACTCGGCACCGCGCCCCGCGGTGACGGCGAGGGTCTGAGAGCCGGCATCGATCGCGTTCGCGAGCTGGTTGCCGCGCTGGCCGAGCGTCGTAAAGAGCTCGTCCATGTTGTTGGTCAGGCGCACCAGGAGCCGCCGGCGCTCTGCGAGAGCCTCGGCGATCGGCGACGCCGAGTCGGTCAGGCGCCCCAGCTCGGCAAGGATCTGGCGCAGCTCGGGCTCCCGATTCCGAAGCGCTCGCGAAGCTTCCGAGATCAGCACCTGAGCCTGCGCTTGGGTGTCTGCGTTGAGCAGCCCGGTCAGCTCGTCGATGTGAACGGACGAGCGGGTGTCAGCGGCTCCGATCACCTCGTCCTCGGGGAGCGGTCCCGCCTCGGGCGTGCCCGGATCGACGTTCACGATCAGGGTCTGGAGCGCGCTCGTCGGCCTGACGAAGGCGGTCGCGTCGGCGAAGATCTTTCCCCGCACGTCAGCGTCGAAGCTGAGCGTCACCCTGGCCTGGCCGTTCTGAGCGACCTCCGCCTCGGTGACCTTTCCGTTGTTGACCCCGGCGACACCCGCGGCCGGCTCCTTCGCCGGGTTGAGGCCCTGGGCGTCGTCGAGCATGACCTGGACCTCGTAGGGCTCTGACGAGAAGGGAAGCTGGGTGTCCTTCTTCGTCAGTGTGTAGCCGAGGAAGAGGATTGCCGCGGCAAGCTGGATGAGGAGCGCAGTCCGGGCGAACGGGATGCGCCCGACCTTGAGCTTGGGCTCGACGAAGCGCCAGGCGCCTCGCGCGAAGCGCGCGGGAAGCGTCACGATCTCTCGCAGGGACTTCATTCGCAGGCTCCGTTTGCCTCGAGCTCGCGAGCCGCCCGAGCCGAGACCTTGCGCACGTCCGCGCATGAGACGACCTTCTCGGCGGGCTCTCCCGAGGTCCCGCGCGGAAATGGATCGAAGACGCCGTCAAACGCATCGTCGCCGACGAGAGTGCCGATGCGAAGCGCGTGCCCAGGCGCGCCCGGGTTCTGCGCTTCGGTCTGATAGCCCGAGAAGATCCCGTCGAACCCGACGAATGCGGCGACGAGTTGCCGGTAGGCCGGGGCGCCGTGCACCGTCGTCTGGTTGATGACCTCGAGCGCTCGGATGAACTGCTTGAGCGACGGGGGCAGCAGGTTGAACATCTCGATCAGGCCGCCCTTTGCCTTTCCGAGCCGCGTCGCGAGCTGTCGCGCGTCGCGAATCACCGGCGTCGCGCGGAAGAGCACCGGAATCGCCCGCTCGAGCACCGGCACGGCGTCTCGGGACGCGAGCGCGAGATCGGGAAGCGCCGGCGTGACCGCGACGGCGAGGCGGTCAAGGCGATCGACCAGGTCGGCCGCGACGGGAGCGGTCGCCTCGAGCTCTGACAGGGCGACCGGAAGGGCGACGAGTGCGTGGTCGAGCGGCTCCGCTCCATCGGCAGCGAGCGCTGCCGCCGTGGCACGCGCCCGGCGGGCGAGCGGGATCAGGTCCTCCTCGCGCTCGGCAACGGCATCCACGGTGCGCGAGAGGCCCTGGATCGAGCCTGAAAGCTCGGTCCGCGTCGAGCCCTGGGCGGCGCGCATCGCAGGAGCGAGCGCCCGGGTCAGGTCCGGCCCTCCGCGAAGCGTCTGCTGGACGCCCTCGATGGCCTCCCCGCGAAGCGTCTTCGATCCGACCTCGGCGAGATCACGGAGGCTGGTCCTGATCTCGGGGCGAAGCACGCGGAGCGCCTCGTCGAGGGTGACGTAGTTCGTGGTCTGCTCAATCGGGATGGTGGCACCCGGCTCGAGCACGGGAGCGCTCGGGCTTCCCGGTGAGACGTCGACGAAGTTGGAGCCCTCGAACAGCGTGTGGGGTCTCATGTCGACCCGGGCGTCCTCATGAAGCACGTGGTCTTCTGAGAGGATCAGCTCGGCGCGGATGTCGTCCCCCTCGCGCTCGACCTCTCCGATCGTGCCCACCTTGACGCCGGCGATTCTGACGTCGCGATCGATCTGCCCGAGCCCCTGGGCCGAGTCGAATTCCGCCCAGTAGACGAACTCGTCGGCAAAGGGCTTTGGCTTGGTGACGCCGAGGACGATCACGAGAACGCCGAGGACGAGCGTGGCGATGCCCGCGACCCTTTTGGCTGCAAGCGAGCTCAGCATTCGTCCCCCTCCGCCTCGCCGGGGTCGGGGATCGGGTTGCGGCAGCTATGCGGAGTCAGGACCGGCACAACGCGGCCGGCCGGGGCGCCGCTCGCAAGGCCCTTGTCGTAGAGGTGGCTCGTCGCATCGGACAGGCGCAGGCCCGATTCCGCGATCTCGGGCTTGTACGGATCGACGGTCGCCTTGAGAAGATCGAGGTCCTCGTTCAGCGGTCCAAGTGAGGTGATCGTCGGGTAGAGGCCGTAGATGACCGGCCGCGCCGCGGCGAGCGCGGGATCGACTACCTCGACCAGGCGCTCGACCTCTGCGCGCAGCGTGTCACCGAGCTTCAAGAGCTCGACCAGCGCCGGCAGGCGGTCCGAAACGGTCTCGACCGTCGGCTCAAGTTCCGTCGCGAGCGCGGCAGCGTCGTCCAAGAGCGGCTCGGCGGCCGGGGCCGTCTCAAGGAACTGATCCTCGAACGGACGCAGGAGCCGCAGGGTGCGACGAAGCTCGGCCTCGCGCCCTGCGAGCGTTTCCAGCGTCGCGCTGCCCGAGTCGATCAGCCCCTCGACATCGTCGGGGCGTCGCCCGCGCAGGCCGTCGGCCGTGTTCGCCGCGCCCTCGATTGCATCCGCGAGGGCGCCCTCGTCCCTCGTTACCGCCTCCAGCTGAGAGCCAAGGCGCCGCGACAGCCCGTCGATGTCTTCGAGGGCGGCGTTCACCTCGTCGCCGCGGCCGGCGACGCCGAAGCCCGCGTTCACCGTCGTCTCGCGAAGTGACTCCCGCGCTTCTACGTCAAAGAGCTGCACTACCTCCAGGAGGTCGGTGCCGGACGCCGCGGGCGAGCCGATCGGATCGCCCGAGGCAAGATCGGCGTCTGACGATCCCGGCAGAAGCTCGAGGTAGGTCTCGTAGACGATCGAGTGCACGCGGACGTAGGCCTCGGTGTCTTCGGGCAGGGGGCGGAACTCGGTCTTGGTGATGTTGGCCGTGACGGTTGTGCCCCCCTCCTCGCGGTCGGGCTCAACCTCTGAGACCAAGCCCGCGAGCTTTCCTCCGACTCGGACCGCCTGCCCCTCGCGTACGACCGGCGCATCAGCCGGCAGGTTCACCTTCAGCTCGTACTTCGACTGGAAGGGCGGGCCGGTGGTGGAGATAAAGGCGACGTAGGCCAAAAAGCCGCCAACCGCGAGGACCGTAAGCCCAAGGAGAGTGCGGTGCTTGTCGAGGCGCGAGGTCAATCTCGCTACGCCCGCGCTAAGCCGTGTTCCTCTTGGACTGCTCATGGCTTGAACAGGAACTCCAGTAGGTCTTCCGCGGCCTGGGCGTCTCCGACGTCGACCGGATCGCCGCGGTCGATCGGCCCGGCGGGGGCGATCGGCGTCAAGTCACCCGCCGGGCGTTCGTCGTGATCGCGCTTGTTCGCGATGCCGCCAGACTTGCGATCGGCCTCTTCGTGCTGGCTCCGCGGCAAGACGACACCGGTCAAGCAGCCCGGCTCGACCGGCACGCCGAACATGGTGCAGTTGAGGACGGCCGAGATGCGCACGAAGTTCCGGTTCTGATGATCGGCCGGATAACCCGGCTGGTTTCCCGGCTCGACCGCGACCGCGCCCAGGCCCGAGCGGTCGAGCGTTCCGGGCCCGTCGCCACCAGAGTCGTCGCCGAAGAGCGCCTTGATCGTGTTCTCGTCGCCAAGAACACCTGTGAGGAGGTTGGACGTCGCTGGCGCGAGGTCGAACGGGCCGGTCACGACGCGGGTCGGATCGGCCCTGATCGTCGGCTCGCCCGCCCGAAGGAGCTTCCGCGTGAGCTCGAGGGTCGGCGCGGCGTGATCCAGTACGACTCCCGCGTCGTCGAGAAAGCCGGGCGCGGAACCGAGGGCGGACGCAAGCTCGGGCGCGCTTGCCTCGACGTCTTCGGCAAGGGGAAGGCCGGCCTCGGCCGCACGCGCCAGGGCCCCCATCGTCGTGCGAGCGCGCTTCGTCGTCTCGGGCAGGCGTTCGAGTCCAGCGTCGAGGCCCCCGGACTCTGAAGCCGTCGCCGCCAGGGTCGTCTCGAGGTCGTCGATCATGCCCGCCAATTCGGCGCGCCGGGACGCTGCCTGGCCCGTCACGTCCTCGGCGTCTTCGATCACCGCGCGCAGCGCCGCGTTTTGGGTCTGGACCTCTGAAAGGGCGTCGTTGGCCGCGACCATGGCGGGGCGCAGCTCGAGGGCGGCGGCGTTCACGTCGTCGCCGCGCTCGTCGAGCCCACGGGAGAGCTCGAGGAGAATCAGCTCCACCCCGGTCCGCTCGGCGGGGCCGAACGCGTTCAACAGATCGTCGAAGCGCGGCGCGGACAGCGTCGCCTTGCAAGGATCGCTCGCTGCCTGGGCGTTGCACTCGATCGTTGGGGCCCCATCCACCTCAGGCAGCGGCTTGCCGGAATTGCCCGGCTCGAAGGCGACGTAGCTGTCGCCGGTCGTATCCTGCTGGCGGATCGCCGCCGTGGCGTCGTTCGACGGGTCCTCGATCGATTCGTCGAGGATCAGAGTGACCCGGGCCAGCCCGTCGTCGGTCACCTCGACTGGGCCGACGGATCCGGCGATCGCCCCGTCGACCCGGACGAACATGCCCTCCAGGATCGGGAAGGCGTCCTGAAACTCGGCGACGACCTCGTTGGCGCCGGCCGCCGGGCGCGAGGTCACGTAGAGGACGGCGACGGTTGCCGCGAGGAGCACGCCGCAGATCACCGCCATCGTCTTGGCAACGGCGTCGGGCATCAGCGCGCCCTCGATCCGGCGGCGTC
>Ga0136618_10000602_pt1 | contig 12624 bp, 11 predicted proteins | sample AntDrymUQ3302106_2_FD_104805 | JGI IMG/M metagenome (GOLD analysis project Ga0136618, IMG submission 104805) | Polar desert sand microbial communities from Dry Valleys, Antarctica - metaG UQ330 (21.06) | ecosystem: Environmental > Terrestrial > Soil > Desert | place: Antarctica: Dry Valley... | reverse complement strand
TGGACGCCGGCTGCGACGACCTCATCGCCTGCGCGGCCAGCGACTGCTGCCCCCTCCCGCTCGCGGCGTTGGCGTCCACCTCGGCGAGGTAGCACCGCTGCGTTCGGCCTGACCTCGTGGGCGAGCCAGGTGCGGCGCGGACCCGGCCCGGACGTCGTAACTCGGTTGCTGCGCGGGACGCCGCTCGCCGAAAATGCCGGCGATGGCCCAAACCTTGATGCATGCCGACGAGGTCGAGACCGATGTGGCGCTCGTGCGTCGCCTGCTCGCCGGCCAGTTGCCGCACTGGGCCGAGAGCTGCCCATCGAACCGGTCATCTCGTACGGGACCGATCACGACATCTACCGGCTTGGTGACCACGCGGACAAGGGCGGCAGCCTGCCCGGTGTGATCACCGAGGCGACCGTGATCGAGCCCAAGGGCGGGGCACGGCTCACGGTCGTGCAGCTCTACCGCGACCTCCCCCCGGAGGTCGAGGCCACCATCGCCCCCGAGTTCGGCTAGCAGCAGCTGCTCGTCCAGCTCGCCCAGGACCCCGCCCTTTCGCCGACGTCGCCGAGCGGCTCGGCTGACCAGACCGGTCCGAGCAACAGGTGGCCCAGCGTCAGGAGTCCAGCAGGATCCCAGACAGGTCCGGCGCTTCCGGGAGGATCTCGAACCTGACCAGCAGCTCGGCGAGGTCGTCGAGCTGGTCCACGCTCACCTCGGTCGTGTACTGGACGAACGAGATGTCCGCGGCGGCGTCCTCGGTCAGCTGCGTATTCGCCAGGATCGACGCGACGAGCACGTCACGGTTCGCCTCGTCGTTGGCCGCCGCGTCCGCCTCGTCCATCGCTGCCACAAAGGCGTCGATGGCGTCTCGCTTCTCCTCGACGGTGGGCCCCTGAGAGACGAAGGACGCGATCGGGGTGATCCCGTCGGGACCCGAGCGATACGGCAGGCCGAGCACTTCCGCGCCGCCGGCGAGCGCCTGCGCCAAGAACGGCTGCGGCATCAGCGATCCGGCGATCTCGCCGCTCTCCAGAGCCGCGACCTGCTCCGGGAACGGAACCTCGACGAAGCTCACCTCGCCTGGGTCGACCCCGTTCTCTTCGAGCCACAGCTGTGTGTAGACCTGGTTGATGTTGTCGAGGGCGTTCGTCGCCAGGGTCGCGCCCGAGAGGTCCTGCGCGGTCGTCCCGGCCGCGACGACGAGAGCCGCAGAGTCCTGATCGCCTTCGGGCTGGTTGTTGTTGGCTCCGGCCACGACCACGACGGGCAGGCCCTGCGCGTACGACTTGACGATCGAGTCGTTCCCGCTGTACGCGATGTCGACGTCACCGGACAACATCGCGGCGATCGCCGCCGCACCGCCGGTCGAGCTGACGTTCTCCACCGTGAGTCCGTGATCGGTGAAGATGCCGTTGTCGATGGCGTAGAAGTACGCCCCGAGGTCGGCGATCGGCAACGACGCGACCCGGAGCTCCATCGGGCCGCCACCGCTCGGATCCGCACCGGCACCGTCGTCGCCGGCGCCATCGCCGCCACAGCCGGCGAGCGTCAGACCCCCCGTGAGGACGAGCCCGAGCAGTGCCGCGCGGCGGCGGCCAGTTTCAACAGTCTTGTTCATCGGTTCCTCCTGGGCTCCACGATCCGGGCGGTGGACCCCGTGGTGAAGGGCGTTCCTCCAGATTGAGAATGCGGCTCTCGCGTGCTGAGGACGACGACGGCTCAGGTGTCCTGCGCGGAACGGGCTGCCGACTCCGCACGCAGCCCCATCACCCGGCGGAACAGCTCGGCCCGCAGATGCCCGAACTGCGGGTCCTCCCGGGTCGTGACTTGGTGACGCGGTCTGGCGAGCGGTACCACCATCTCGCTCGCGACGACGGTGGGTGGCAGCGACAGCACCTTGACGTGGCTGGAGAGGTAGACCGCCTCGTCGATGTCGTGCGTGACGAAGAGGACCGTCACGTCGATCTCCGACCACACCGTCAGGACCAGGTCCTCGAGGTCGAAGCGGGTCTGGGCGTCGACGGATGCGAACGGCTCGTCCATCAGGAGCACCCGGGGACGCAGGGCGAGCGCCCGAGCGATGGCGACCCGCTGCTGCATCCCGCCCGACATCTGCCAGGGATACTTGTCGTGGTGCCCGGACAGGTCCACCGCGGCGAGCGAGGACCCTGTGCGTTCGTCCACCTCGGACTTGGCTAGCCCGCGCGAGCGCAGCGGAAGTTCGACGTTGCCCCGGGCGGTGAGCCAAGGAAAGAGCGAGCGGCTGTAGTCCTGAAACACCAGCGCGAGTGACTCCATCGGCCCGCGCACCGGGTCGCCGAAGATCGACACCTCGCCGGCCGTAGGGGGGAGCAGCCCACTCAAGCACTGCAGCAGCGTCGTCTTGCCGGCCCCGGACGGACCAACCACAGCGACGAAGTCGCCTGGATCCACGGTGAAGGAGATGTCCGCCAGCGCGTGCACCGCTGTGTCCCCCGAGCCGTAGGTCTTGCGCAGGCCATGCACGCTGACTGCCGGTCGGGGACCAGCGACCCCGGCTTGTGTGTTCACTGTGTCGCCCTTCGGGACTCGGTGTGCCAGCGCATGACCCGGTGCTCGACGAGCAGGAAGAGGCCGTTGACCACGATCCCCAGGAGGCCGAGCAGCAGCACGCCCGACCACGTGCCGAGAACGTCGAAGTTCCGTTGCGCGTTGACGATCACGAAGCCGATGCCGCTGGACGACGCGTAGAGCTCCGCGACCACGACCAGGATCAGGGCGGTCCCCAGGCTCGTGCGCAGGCCGGCGAAGATCAGCGGGGACGCGGCCGGGAGCCGCACGAGAAAAAAGGCCCGGACCGGGTCGATCCGCAGGGCTCGGACGCTGGCGACGATCTGCGGGTCGATGTCCCGCACGCCGGCGATGGTGTTGACCAGCACCGGCCACATGGCGCCGAAGGCGATGAGAAAGACCTTCATCGAGGAGCCGAGACCAAACAGCACGATGGCCAGCGGGAGCAGGGCGGGTGGCGGCACCGCCATCCCGAGGCGGACGAGCGGGTCGGTCGCCGCGCCGACCCGCGGCAGCAACGCGATCAGGAACCCGAGGACGACGCCGACGACCGCTGCCACGGCCCACCCGGCGGCGAGTCGCCCGACCGTCGGCAGCGCGTTGTCGACGAACTTCTCGGAGAAGAAGGCGCTGCCGGGTGAGTTCGTGAACCAGTCTGCGACAAACCGCTCCGCGATTGCCGAGAGTGGTGGCAGGAATGGCGAGTCCAACGCCCGGGCACCGATCTGCCAGCCCACAGCCGCGACCACGAACGCCGGCAACTTCTCCGCCAGCCCTACCGTGCGCCGGCGCAGCCTCCCGGCAGCCGGCCGACGTGTGCTGCCCTGGCGCACGGTCGTCATCGCTTCGCTCATCCCCGGTGCTGTGGCGCCCAGTGGACGAGCCGACGCTCACCCATGCTGACGACGACGTTGAGCACGAGCCCGACGACTGCAACGACGACGATCCCCGCGTAGACGAAATCGGCCCGGCCGGCGACCTGGTAGGCACGGATCACCGTCCCCACCCCGTTCTCGGCGGCGAGCAGCTCGGCCGTCAGGACGACGACGAGCGCGACCGCCGAGGACACCCGCAGCCCGGTTGCCACGAACGGCAGCGCCGCCGGGAGCATCACCTTTCGCATCACCTGCATCCGACCCCACGCGAAGCCTCTGGCCGTGGCGACCATGACCCGGTCGACGTCCCGAACGCCGTAGATCGTGTTGACCAGCACCGGCCAGAAGGCGGCGTAGGTGGCGAGCAGGACCTTCATGTCCACGCCGATTCCAAACAGCAGGATCACGACCGGCAGCAGGGCGACTGACGGAATCGGCCGCAGCAGGTCGATCAGCCCACTGACGGAGCGGTAGAGGCGGTCGCTCGCGCCGATGACGACGCCGAGCACGGTTCCGGCGAGCCCGGCAGCGACAAAGGCGATCACGGTCGACCACAGCGTGTCGGCCAAGGCGGCCAGGAAGCCGGAGGAGAGGACGAGCTCGCCGACACCGGCCAGCATGGCGGTCGCCGTGGGAACGGACTGCTCCGACACAAGGTCCGTGCTCACGGCCAGCTGCATGACCACGAGGACCGCGAGGACGCCCACCATGCCCCACGCCAGGCGGGCCTGGCGGGTCACGACGGGCTCCAAGCATCCAGGCGAAGGAGCGTGGCGCCCAGGGCGTGCACCCCGGTCGCGAGGTCGGCCAGGTCGGTCCACTCCTCCGGGCAGTGGCTCCGACCGTCGCGCGACGGGACGAAGATCATCCCCATCGGGCCAAGATGGGCCATGTGCGCGGCGTCGTGGCCCGCGCCGCTCGGCACCGCAGACCAGGGAACGCCCAGATCGTCGGCCGCGGCGCCGATCACGTCCTGGATCGATGGATCCGTCGGGACCGGCGCCTGGTCGTTGAGCCACTCCAGGACGACCTCGACGCCACGCTCGGCGGCGTCCGATGCGATCTGCTCGGCGATCCTCCCCTTGGCGCCGGAGAGCCACTCGGCGTCGATGCTCCGCATCTCCGCCCAGACCCGGGCGTGGTCGGGGACGACGTTGAAAGCGCCGGGGCCCGACTCGATCCGGCCGGTGGTGGCGACGCCGTGCACGGGTGCGCCACATCCCTCACGCTCGACGCTGAGGACCGCCTGGGCGGCCGCCGCCAAGGCATCCCGACGTTCTCCCATCGGCATCGTCCCGGCGTGGTCGGCTCGGCCGGAGAACGAGGCGAGCAACCGCTCGATGCCTGCGATTGCCGTCACCACGCCGATCGGGACGCCTTGCCGCTCGAGTAACGGACCCTGCTCGACGTGCAGCTCGACGTAGCCGTGCACGCTGCCCGGTGCCCAGGCGAGCCGCAGAGCACCCTCAGGGTCCGTGCCGAACCGCTCGAACGCGTCGCCCAGCCGTCGCCCGCCACCATCACGACGGTCGAGATGCTCCGCGCCGAGCACACCGGCGATGGCCCGGCTGCCCATGCAGCTCAGGCCGAACTCGTTCGCCTCCTCACCCAAGAAGTCGCAGACGACCAGGTCGTGGGTGAGCTCGGTGCCGGTTTCCCGCAACCGCCGGACGAGTTCGATCGCCCCGACCACCCCGACGACGCCATCGAACCGGCCACCACCGTGCACGGTGTCGGTGTGCGAGCCGGTCACCAGCGGCTTGCCGCTGCCTGCCCCGACAAGCCGCCCGACGACGTTGCCGGCGGCGTCGACCGTCGTCTCCAGCCCGGCGTCCACCATCTGACGCCGGACCCAGTCACGCGCTGCCCGGTAGGGGTCGGAGAAGACCTCCCGGGTCCAGCCCGGTGCATCCGGGTCGACGTAGGTCGCAAGCTCGGTCAGGTCCCGTTCCAGGCGATCGTGGTCCGGGACGAGGGTGGCCAGGTCAGGTCCGCTCACGGCGAGCCGCCCGGAAGGTAGCGGACGAGCTCGATACCGAGCAGTTCCTCGCACTCGCGCAACGCAGTCTCGTCCCGAGCGCTGCTGGACGTCGGGAGCGCGGCCGCCGGCGCCGCGACGACGGCCACCTGCTGGCCATCGACCGCGTCCTTCACGGCGAGCGGCGAACCGGTCTCCAGGGACAGGAGCGTGATCGTGTCCGGATAGGTCGCCCGACGCTCAGCGTCGGCATCGACGGCCATGTACTCGTTGAGGTAGGGCACCTGGTGATCCGCCACGCCGAACGTGCCGTGGTCCCAGCCTCCGCGCGTCTGAAGAGGGACGTGGTGCCGGAGCGCGCCCCGTACGAGGATCTCCCCGCCGATCGTCGCGCAGACGGCTTCGACGACGGCCTCGGCGCCACCACCACGGGCGGCACCCATCGCACGGCCGAGGTCGAGCGCCAGTGAGATCGATCCGATCGCCGCGTGCTGCTGCACCCAGCCGAGCTCGACGGGGTTTCGGGCCGACGCGATGAACCCTCCGGTCCGTATGGAGATGTCCCGCAGTACGTCGTCGCAGGTGACCACACTGCCCCGGGTGATCGCCTCAAAGTGGCCGTGCAGGGCGCGGTTGCCGCCGGACACCACCTGGACCGCCGTGTAGCCCGGCCGGGTGCCTAGGCCGATCGATCCGAGCTTGCCGGTCGGGTGCGCTCGGACATCGCCCGCCGCGTCCAGAACCTTCACCCCGAGCACGGCCGACTGGATCCACCCGTTGACGGTGGTCGAATAGCCGTTCTGCGCCGTCATCACAGCGCCGATCGGATGGTCCGCGACCTCGATCAGTCGCTGCAACGCGTGCACGTAGTCGACCGGCTGGATCTCCCAGGTCGCAGCGGCCGGCGCCCCGATGGCCGTGACCGTCGCGACCCAGCTGTCCGCGGGGAGCTCGGCGACGGTGGCGAGCACCGGCGTGCCGACGGAGGTGGCGAGCCGGCCCATCAGCTCGCCGTGGTGCAACCACCCGCCACCGCCGCAGGCGAAGACGCCGCCGCCCAGCACGGCGTGCTCGGCGTCCTCGGGGGTCAACGGTCGCATCGCTTCGTCCTCACGTCTCTTGTCCGTCCACGCGGTTGATCCAGTGCAGCGGCGCCGAGGCGGCGATTGCGTCGTCGTAGCCGGCCTCGGCGTACCGCAGGACACCGAGCCCCGTGTCGGCGTCGAGGCACAGCCGCAGGCGTTCCGCACTCTCGCGGGCTCCGTCGGCGACCACCGACACGCCGGCCGACTGCATGAACCCGGAGTAGCCACCTCCCCCCGCGTGGACGGCAACCAGATCGGCGCCCGTGGCAGAAAGGAGCATCGCGTCGAGCAGCGGCCAGTCACTGATCCCGTCGGAGCCATCCCGCATCGACTCGGTACCGATCAGGGGATGCGTCATCCCGGCGGCGTCGAGGTGGTCCCGGGTGAACAGCACCGGTGCGCTCAGACGTCCTTCGCGTACCGCGTCGTTCGCGGCCAGGGCGATTCGACTGCGCTCGCCGTGGCCGAGCCAGCAGCTACGCGCAGGCAGACCCTGCCGGGGCACGTGGACCCGGGCGAGGGAGATCCAGCGCTCGACCTCGGCGCGGTCAGGGAAGAGCGAGCAGGCGAGGTCATCCAGCACGGCGAGGTCAGCGTCGTCCCCACTGAGCGCCACCCACCGGAAGGGGCCGATACCGCGAGAGAACAACGGTCGCAGGTAGCGCTCCATGAAGCCACGGATGGCGAAGGCGTCATCGACCCCGGCGCGGGAGGACTGGACCCGGAGGTTGTTGCCGTTCTCGAACACGACGGCCCCGCGTCCCTGCAGCTCGAGCATCGCGCGCACCTGCGAGGCCATGCCGGCGAGCGCCGCCTCCTCCACGGCCGCCGGGTCCTTCTCGCGCAACGACTCCCACTCTCCGAGGCTCATCCGCGGCGGGACGTAGCCGTACCGGGCGTCGTGAGCCGAGGTCTGGTCGGTGACCAGGTCGGGTGTGACGTCGCGGGCGACGATCTCGGCGAAGATCTCCGCCGCGTTGCCGGGCAGCCCGACCGCAACGCCGGCGCCGTTGGATCGCCGGCCGGCCAGCAGCTCCAGGGCGTGGTCGAGGTCGTCACCCCGGACCTGCAGGACGCCAGTGGCAACCAGGCGGTCGACCTTGTCCGCGTCGACCTCGACGGTCAGGCTCGACAGCCCGAGCATCGTGGCGGCCACCGGCTGCGCGGATCCCATCCCACCCAGTCCAGCCGTCAACATCCACCGCCCGTGCAGGTTGCCGCCGAAGTGCTCCTCGGCCACCACCCTGAGCAGCTCGTACGTGCCCGCCAGGACGCCCTGCCGGCCGATGTACTGCCACGCGGCGGCGGTCAGCCCGCCCCACATGGTCAGCCCGGCCGCGGCCAGCTCGTAGAACTTCTCCGGCGTCTGCCACCGGCCGACCATGTTGTTGCACGCGCTCACGACCATCGGCGAACGGGTCGTGGTCGCGATGACCCCGATCGGTCGGCCGGACTGGAGGACGAGCGTCTCGTCGTCGGCGAGCTCCAACAAGGCTTTGCAGATGCGATCGAAGGCGGTCCAGTCGCGGACCGCCTTGCCCAACGAGGCGTAGACCACGAGGTCCTCCGGGCGCTCCCCGATCTCGAGGACGTTCTCGAGCATCCGCAGCAGTGCCTCCTGCCGCCAACCCCGGCACCGCAGCTCGGTCCCACGCTGCGCCGTCACCGTCCCGCGGCGGGTCACCAGTCCTCCCCCGCGCTCCAAGCAATCGCTCCGTCGGCGCTGTCCAGCCCACGGCTGAGTTCGCTGCTCGCCTCGAGGACCGCGGCGATCGCTCCATCCAGACGGGCGCCTTCCATCGAGCGGTGCGGGCCGACCGCGCTGAGCGCGCAGACGCAGCTGTCGCCGCGGAACACGGGCGCCCCGACCCCGGTCATCTCCGGGTCGACCGCGCCGTGGCTGACCACGAAGCCGCGCTCGCGAATGCCGGCGAGCTCCCGGTTCAGGGTCGACCGGTCGGGGGTGTTGGCGGTGATCCGACGGAGCGGGCCGGCGATGATCTCCTCCACCACCTCGGCCGGAGCGAAGGCCAGCAACGGGGTCGCGCTCGCGCCGGCGTAGAGCGGTCGGACGCTTCCCCGCTGGAACGACAGCAGGTACCGGCGCTGTGGCATCACGCGGTCCAGGCACAGGACGGCTGTGCGTACGCGGACCGTGAGCAGCGCCGCCTCACCGGTGCGGTCGCGCAAGCGCCGCAGAACCGGCTCCGCGACGCGGACCAGATGACCCGTACCGCGGCGCTGCTGCCCGGTCGAGAACCGGGCGCCGAGCGAGTAGAAGCCATCGACCTCGTAGAGGTATCGGGACTCGCGAAGCTGCCGCACGTAGCGGTACACCGTCGACAGCGGCAGCTCGACCCGGGCCGCGATCTCATCCACCCGGAGCCGCCCCCGCGACGCGACCACGTCGAGGATCTGCAGCCCCCGGGCGAGCGAGGACGAGCTGTGCCTGGCGGTCCGCAGCGTTCGATCGGCCGGCTCAGGAGACGGGTTCGAGGACACGGCCGTACCCCTCTCCCTCGGGCAACCCGGTGCCTTCCGACCGGCCGTCCCAGACCACCCGGCCACGCAACACGGTCAGCGACACCCGGCCACGCACCGGACGCCCGTGGTAAGGGCTCCAGTCGGCGTTCGAGTGAAGTGCCGCCTCGTCGAGAGTCTGCGCACCCGCCGGGTCGAAGACCGCGATGTCGGCATCGAAGCCCGCCTCCAGCCGGCCCTTCCGGTCACCGAGACCGAATCTGCGGGCCGGGTTTGCGGTGAGCGCGTCGACCGCGGCGGCGACGGCGTCATCCCCACGGTCCAGCCCTCCCGAGAACGTGACTGGCAGGATCGTCTCCACCCCTGGGACGCCCGAGTGGTTCGCGAAGATCTCGGCGTGGTCCTTGTTCAACGCCGGCCACGGCGCGTGGTCGGATGCGATCACGTCGACGGCGCCCGAAATCAACCGGCTCCACAGCCCTTCCAGGTCAGACGTCTCGCGCAGCGGAGGGTTGATCTTGAGACGCCCGCGATGTCGCGCCAGATCACCGGCGGTGAAGCTCAGGTAGTGCGGACAGGTCTCCAGCGAGACGTCGAGACCCTCGGCGCCGTACCAGCGGACCAGGTCGACCGAGCGCAGGAGGCTGAGATGGCACAGGTGCAGCCGGGTGCCCTGCGCCCGCGCGATCTCCAACGCGGTCAGCACACCAAGCGTTTCGCTGACCGGCGGGCGGCTGCGGCTGTGGGCGCCAGGATCGAGCGGGTTCCGCTGACGCTCAGACGCGATCAGCGAACTGACGATCTCGTTGTTCTCGGCGTGCACGCAAAGGGCCCGGCCGGTGCCCGCGACGGCCGCCATCACCTCGAGTAGCTCGGCGTCGTCGATCCGCGGGAAGCGTCGGGGATCGGTCTCGAAGAGGGACACCTTGAACCCCCCCGCCCCCGCGTCGGCGAGGTCCTGCGCCGCACGCCATCCTCCACCGGGGGCCAGCGTCGCCAGCATCGCGACGTCGACGTGCGCCTGGTTCTCGATGAGTTCGCGCTTTGCGTTGAAGCGGTCGACGGTGTTGATCGGACCGTCATGGTCGAACGGCATCTCGACGATCGTGGTGACGCCGCCGGCCGCTGCGGCCGCGGTTGCCGCGGCAACCCCTTCGCCAGGGTGCGAGAGACAGTGCACGTGGGCGTCCACGACTCCCGGGAGGACGAACGCCTCCCCGACATCGATCCGCCGCATCGCTGGTCTGCGCCCGACATCCGTACTGATCTCGACGATCCGCTCCCCGGTGACCCGCACCTCACCCCGGGCCCATTCGCCGGTCTCGACGCGCACACGGCCGGCGATGACGAGGTCGACTTGCGGGTCCTCCACGCACTCATGGTCGAAGCGTGCCCCATGTCGCGGGAACCCCTATCTTGCATAATGAGAATTGCAGATCGTTCGCCCGTCTGGCAGTGATGACCGGATCAGTCCGCTACGTGGCTCGAGCGTGGCTGGCGCAGGATGCGGTGACGGTCGATGATCGACGCATGAAGCGTGCACTCGTCGTCATCGACGTCCAGGACTCCTTCCGCCAGCGACCGAGCTGGAGCGCCTGCTCCAGCTCGGACATCGTCGAACGGGTCCGCCGGCTGGTCGTTGCGGCCCGAGCCGAGGGTGACCTCGTGGTGTGGGTGCTGCACGCCGAGCCGGGCACGGGCACACCGTTCGACCCGGTGACCGGACACGTCCGTCTCATGCCTGGGCTGGATGCCGCTGATGGCGAGCCGGTGATCGTGAAGACGTCGATCAACGCGTTCACCACCACGAACCTGCAGCAGCTGCTCACCACGCGCGGCATCCGCGAGCTCGTGATCTGCGGCATCCAGACCGAGCAGTGCTGCGAGACCACGACCAGGGTCGCCGCCGACCTCGGTCACGACGTGGTGTTCGTCACCGAGGCCACCGCGACGTTCCCCATCCCGCACCGTGACGCCCCGCGCGACCGCCCGTACGACGAGGTGCTCGCCGACCCGCGCACACTCGGCACCGCAGCGGTCATCGAGCGGACGGAGTACGCCCTCGCCGGCCGGTTCGCCACGATCGCCACCTTGGACGAGATCGCCCCTGCCGGGGCGGCGGTCGCCGGAGCGGCATAGTCGTCCCGTGGCCAGCGTGGTGTTCGTCCTGGTCCCCGGGCTGCACCTGCTCGACCTGGCCGGCCCGGCGCAGGTCTTCTCCACCGCGGTCGACCTCGGCCTGCCGTACCGGCTCGTGTACGTCGCCGAGCACGACGAGATCACCAGCGCGCAGGGCGTACCGGTCCTCCCCAAGCGCACCTGGCCGCAGCTCGAGCCAGCCGACCTGGTCCTCGTGCCGGGCTGGCGGTCGCCGGCGAAGCCGTACCGGCCGCCGCTCGGGCCGGAGACCATCGAGCGCCTGCGCGCGCATCACGCGGGCGGTGGCACCGTGGCCAGCGTCTGCTCCGGTGCCGACGCGCTCGGCCAGGCCGGCCTGCTCGACGGCCGACGTTTCACGACCCACCACGAACTCGCCGACGACCTCGCCCGCCGCTACCCGCGGGCCACGCTCGTCCGCGGCGTGCTGTTCGTCGTCGACGACCGGGTGATCACCTCGGCCGGCATCGCGAGCGGCATCGACCTCGCCCTCCACCTCGTCGCTGCCGCGCACGGACCGCAGGCCGCCGCCCGCGTCGCGCGGTCGATGGTGGTCTTCGCCCGGCGCAACGGCGACGCGCTCCAGGACAGCGCGATGCTGCGGCACCGGGCCCACCTCGACGACGTCGCGCACGGTGTTCAGGACGTGGTCGAGGCCAGGTACGACGAGCCGCTCCGGCTCGGTGAGCTGGCCCGGTCAGCCGGGATCAGCGAGCGGACCCTGAGTCGGGCGTTCACCACCGCGACCGGCCTGACGCCGCTGCGCTACCAGCAGCTGCTGCGGCTCGAGCGGGCCGAGCACCTGATCGGCCAAGGCGACACCGTCGAGTCCGCCGCGCACGCCGTCGGGTTCACCGACGCCCGCATGCTCCGCCGGCTCCGCGCCCGCGTCTGACCCGGAGGATCGGGCCGTCGCGCGACGCGATCCGAACCTCCTGGTGGACCTGACCCCGCATCCGGCAGGTGCAGCCGCTGGGCGGTGTACCCGGCACTCTCGACCGCAGCGACGAGCGTGTCGTGCTCGACACCGGGTGCGTGGCTGACCCGGGCCCGCTCGGTGGCGTTGTTCACGGTCGCCGTGACGCCGTCGATCTTGTTGAGCTTCTTCTCCACCCGCGTGGCGCACGACGCGCAGGCATGCCGCCGATCCCGAGCTCGACCTGCACGGCCTGCCCGGCGCGGGACCTGACGGTCTCCTCCGCGCGCGAGGTGTCGGTCCGGGCGCTCACGGCGCGGGCTCCGCATCGTGCCCCACGAGGACGTATCCCGCCTCGTCCACCGCCTCGGCGGCAGCGGCCAGATCGAGCGCGCCGGCACTGGACACCCGCACCGCACACACCGCCGGCGACGGGCTCGACGCGTACCTGGCGTACGAGCGGGAGCTTGCTGAGCTCGTCGGTCACAGCTGCCGCGCAGTGGGCGCAGGTCATGCCCTCGACGGCGTACGCGCTCACCGTTTCGCTGGTGGTCAACTGCGGACCAGGCGGGCGATCGCGTCGGAGGCCTC
>Ga0136618_10000600_pt1 | contig 12645 bp, 7 predicted proteins | sample AntDrymUQ3302106_2_FD_104805 | JGI IMG/M metagenome (GOLD analysis project Ga0136618, IMG submission 104805) | Polar desert sand microbial communities from Dry Valleys, Antarctica - metaG UQ330 (21.06) | ecosystem: Environmental > Terrestrial > Soil > Desert | place: Antarctica: Dry Valley... | reverse complement strand
TGCGGTCGGACTCACCCGCAGGCCCTGATCCAGGCGAAGCACGGTCTCCCGGCCGCCGTTGAGCAGCCGAAGCCGCACTTCGGTAGTGCCCGGATGCGTCCCGAGCACTTCGCGCAGCCGGGCGACGATCGGCGGGGTACATCGCGTCGCCGCCATGGATACCATCACCGGCCCGCGCACCGCCTGGGTGATGTCCGGCACGCCGACCTCCTGGACGATGATCTTGGGCGACTCTTCTCGCCGTTCGACCCGTCCTCGGATGGTGAGAATCGCGTCGTTCGCCAGGTCCAGGCTCACCTTGGTGTAGGTCTGGGGAAAGATCATGACGTCAATCGAGCCACCCATGTCCTCCAGGTTGGCCGAAGCCATGGGCGCCCCGGCCCTGGTCGTACGCAGGGTCAAGCCAGACAGCAGACCGGCGATCGTGACAAACGATCCGTCCTCTACCTGACCTGTCTGGATATCAGCGATCTTGACCTCGGCATGGGCAGCCAAGACATGTTCCAGTCCGAGCAACGGATGGTCCGAGACGTACAGGCCAAGCATGTCTCGCTCGAAGGCCAGCCGTTCGCGTTTGTCCCAATCGGCAGCGGGCACCGGGAGGTCCATCATCGCGGCGTTCGAGCCGTCCTCGTCCAGGGCGTCGGCGAAGAGGTCGAACTGACCGACCGCCTCGGCCCGCTTGACATCGAGGACCATGTCCACCGCTTGGGCGTGCACGGTGAGCAGACCTTGCCGGGAGTGGCTAAGCGAGTCGAACGCGCCTGCCTTGATCAAAGACTCCAGGACTTTCTTGTTACACACCACGGCGTCGACCTTGCGCAGGAAGTCGAAGAAATCGGTGAAGTCCCCGGACTCCTCACGCGCCCGCTCGATACCGGCCACCACGTTGCGGCCGACGTTGCGGATCGCGCCCAGGCCGAACCGGATGTTGCCTGCAACCGGGGCGAAGTCCGCGGCCGAGGAATTGACGTCGGGCGGCAGCACAGTGACGCCCATCCGGCGGCACTCCCCGAGGTAGACCGCCATCCGATCCTTGTCATCGCGCATCGAGGTGAGCAGCGCGGCCATGTACGCAGCTGGGTGGTTGGCCTTGAGGTAGGCCGTCCAGTAGGAGACCAGTCCGTACCCGGCGGTGTGCGACTTGTTGAACGCGTAGTCGGAGAAGGGCAGCAAGATGTCCCACAGCGCCGTGATCGCTGGCTCGGAATAGCCGTTCGCGCGAGCACCGGAGTAGAAGGAGACCTTTCGCGCGTCTAGTTCGGACTTCTTCTTCTTGCTCATCGCGCGGCGTAGCAGGTCGGCCTCGCCAAGGGTGTAGCCGGAGATCTTCTGGGCGATTGCCAGGACCTGCTCCTGAAAGACGATCAGCCCATAGGTCTCATCGAGGATTTCGGCCAGCGGTTCTTCGAGCTCGGGGTGGATGGCACCCACCTCTTGCCGGCCGTTCTTGCGGTCGGCATAGTCGTTGTGCGCGTTGGCACCCATCGGACCTGGCCGGTAGAGCGCCAGAACAGCGGCGATGTCGACGAAGGAGTCCGGCCGTAAGGAACGCAGCAGGGCCCGCATCGGACCACCGTCGAGCTGGAATACGCCCAGGGTGTCGCCGCGGCTGAGCAACTCGTAGGTCGGCTGGTCGTCGAGAGCCAGAGTGGACAGATCCAGGACGGGGCCGTCGTCGATGGCGATGGCGTTGACCGCGTCCTCGAGGATCGTGAGGTTGCGCAATCCCAGGAAGTCCATCTTGAGCAGGCCAAGGGTTTCGCAGGTCGGGTAGTCGAACTGGGTGATCACCGCACCGTCGGCCTCACGACGCATGATCGGGATGAGATCGATGAGGGGCTGGCTGCCGATCAGGACGCCGGCGGCGTGCACCCCCCACTGTCGTTTCAGACCCTCGAGGCCGCGCGCCTGGTCAACGACCTCCTTGGCGTCGGCATCCTCCTCGTAGCGCTTGCGGAAGTCCGCGGCTTCTCTGTAGCGAGCATCGGCGGGATCGAAAACGCCCGACAGGGACATGTCCTTGCCCATCACCGGTGTCGGCATCAACTTGGTCAGCTGCTCGCCGAGGGTGAAGGGTTTGTCCATCACCCGACAGGCGTCCTTGATCGCCGCCTTGGCCTTGATCGTGCCGTAGGTGACGATCTGGGCGACTCGGTCCTCGCCGTACTTGTCCGAGACGTACCGGATGACCTCGCTGCGCCTTCGCTCGTCGAAGTCGATGTCGATGTCGGGCATCGACACGCGCTCGGGGTTGAGGAATCGCTCGAAGAGCAGTCCGTGCTCCAGCGGGTCCAGGTCGGTGATCTGGAGGACGTAGGCCACGATCGAGCCAGCTGCTGAACCACGGCCGGGTCCGACCCGGATCCCGGCCTCGCGGGCGAAGCGGATGAAATCGGCGACGACCAGGAAGTAGGCCGGGAAACCCATCTGGCAGATGACGCCCAGCTCGTATTCCGCGCGCTTACGCGCTTGGTCGGTAACTCCGTTGGGGTAGCGAAGCTGCAGGCCGAGCTCGACCTCCTTGACCAGCCACGACTCCTGGGACTCCCCGACTGGTACGTCGAAGCGCGTCATCAGGTCCACACCCTCGGCGAACGTGACATCGGCGCACTTCTCGGCGACCAGGAGGGTGTTGTCGCAGGCCTGCGGATGCTCGGTGAACAACGCCCGCATCTCGGCCGGGGACTTCAGGTAGTAACCGTCGCCGTTTAACCGGAAGCGCTTGGCCTCGGCCAGTTTTGCGCCCGTTTGAATGCACAGCAGGGCGTCGTGGGAGCGCGAGTCGTGTTGGTGGGTGTAGTGCAGGTCGTTGGTGGCCAGTAGCGGTAGGGCCAGCTCGTCGGCGATCCGGAGCAGGTCCTTGCGGGTGGCCCGCTCGATCTCGAGGCCATGCTCCATGAGTTCGACGTAGAAGTTGTCCTTCCCGAAGATGTCCCGGAAGTCCGCGGCGGCGGACAATGCCTTGTCGTACTTACCGGCTCGCAACCACATGTTGACTTCGCCGGAGGGGCAGCCGGTCGTGGCGATCAGGCCCTCGCCGTAGCGCTCCAGCAGGTCCCGGTCGAAGCGGGGCTTACGGTAGTGCCCCTCGAGGCTGGCCAGCGAGGAGATCCGGAACAGGTTGTGCATCCCGACCGTGCTGGTGGCCAGCATCGTCATGTGGCAGAACGCCGACTTGCCGCGGCTGGACCCGCCGTCCCCGAGCTCCTCGATGATCGAGTCGCCGAAGTCGAAGAGCTGCCGGTCGAAACGGCTGCCCGGCGTGTAGTAACCCTCCATGCCGATGATCGGCTTGATTCCGGCGTCGGTGGCCTGACGGTGGAAGTCGTAGGCACCGAAGACGTTGCCATGATCGGTCATCGCGATCGCGGGCATGCCCATGCGTGTGGTCTCGGCGATCAGCTCCGGCAGCTTGGCCGCGCCGTCGAGCATGGAGTACTCGGTATGCACATGCAGGTGCACGAACTGATCCGAGTGACCCATCGCGGCCAAAAATCTCCTCATCGAATCGGGACCGAGAGGGGAAGGTGCTCGGTTCGGGGCGAACAGTGATTGTGGCGCTCTGCCTTTGTAGACCACGCGACCGACACTCAGTTCGCTGGGGGACGCTAGGAGTTCGCCTCTTACTGCAGCAGGCAGGCAACCTCGATCGCGGCGGTGCAACACCGCGAGCAGATCTCATACATCGCAGCCTCGCTAGGCCGAACCTGGCTCTCCGGACGGAGTCACAACTCAGCCGGGCGGCGGCACCGGTGGCAGGGCCTTGGCGAAGCCGTACTCGATCGAGTTCGAGGGGTCGTACAGCGCGCGCTGCCCGGTCCGCTGATAGCCGAGATCCTCGTAGAGCCGGTGCGCATCCAGGAAGCGGGTGTCGCTCCACAGCAACACCGTGTCCGCGCCGTACCCGCGGGCAGCCTCCTCCACCAGCTGGACCAGGCGGCGGCCCAGACCTCGCCTTCTGGCCGATGCTCTGACGTAGAGGTTCTTCAGTTCTGCCCGACCGTCAGCCTCCGGGGCCCAGCCGACACAGGCCGCCAGCGTCGCACCACCAGGCACCGAGAGGACCCAGAACTGCCCACCCTTGCCTGCGTACGAGCTGGCCGGCGTGGCCATCCAGGCATCTATTCCATCAGGGTCGAGTACGCACCCGTCGTACTCGGCGAAGCAGCCTCCGATCAGCGCGCGCACACCGGCTGCGTCGCTGTCGGCGACGGCGCGTAGAACACCCGGCCACGCCGCGGCGGACTGCTCGGTCATGGCCTCCGTCCGAAATCGATGGGTTGTGTGTCGCTGGGGCCGGGCTCGCCACTGTCGCCGGATGCTGCCCGCGAGTCGGAGCTGGCCGAGGCGGGAGGGGTCGGCCGGGTCCCCACCCCAGGCAAGACGTCGGGAGGGACACCCAGGAAGCGGAGGTCGATCAGGGCGTGCAACAGGACCGGCACCAGCAGGGATCCGGTATCGAGATAGACCGCAGCCAGAACCGAGCCGAGCAGGCCGGTGGTCAGGATTCCGGCCAGCCCCTGGTAGGCGTGTGCCAATCCGAAGGCCAGGCCAGCCAGCACGACCAGGGCCCACCACGGCAGCGCCGGGGCCAAGGCCGCCAACACGGCGATACCGAAGCCGCGGTAGACCACTTCCTCGGCGATCCCGGCGGTCAACGCCACCACGGAGAAAAGGCGACGTTCGGAGTCGGTACGCGGAAGTAAGGACCCCACGGAGCGCAACGTTGCCGATTCCGATTCGGTCTTCAGCAACACCCCGGTACGCAGTGCACGCACCGACAGCACCGTCACCGCGAGGACCACAACCACCACCAGGCCGGTGACGACGCCCACCCGATCCGGCAAGCGCAGCCCCAGTTCTGACCAGCCGACCCGCGCCGCCACCACTGAGACGGCGACGACGATGGCTACCAGGCCCCATTCGAGGAGGAGTAATCGCCCGTACAGCCAGCGTCGGGCCCCCGGGGCCACTCCCACCGCTGCCTCGAACCGCCGATGCAGAACCCACCCCACGAACGGCTCACCCAGGACGAGATATCCGCCGACCAACAGCGCGGCGAGGGTGGCGGGACCGAAATCGGCCAACGAATCCGGCAGCCAGCTCATCGCTGGTCCGCCGCCAGGATGTCCAGGGCAGCGGCCAGGTCGGGCGGGTACGGGCTGGTGAAGCTCACCGGTGCGCCCGTCGCCGGGTGCGCGAACTCCAGTCGTACGGCATGCAGCCACTGCCGGGACAGTCCGAGCCGCGCTGCCAACGTCGGGTCGGCACCGTAGATCGCATCCCCGACGCAGGGGTGACGCAGCGATGCCATGTGTACCCGGATCTGGTGCGTACGGCCGGTCTCCAGAATGATGTCGAGCAGGCTGGCCGCCGGAAACGCCTCGAGCGTCGAGTAGTGCGTCACCGAAGGGCGTCCTCCTGCGACGACCGCGAATCTCCAGTCATGCGTGGGATTGCGATCGATAGGTGCATCGATGGTGCCGGTGCTCGGGTCGGGATGGCCCTGGACCAGCGCGTGGTATCCCTTGTCAACGGTGCGCTCCTTGAAGGCACGCTTGAGTGCGGTGTAGGCCGACTCACTCCTGGCCAGGACCATCAGCCCGGTCGTCCCGGCGTCGAGGCGGTGCACGATGCCCTGCCGCTCATCGGCTCCGCTGCTGGCCATCACGTAGCCCATCGCGGCTACCCCGCTGGTGACGGTCGGCCCGGTCCACCCAGGGCTCGGGTGGGCGGCGACGCCGACCGGCTTGTCAATGACCAAGATCTCGTCGTCGACGTAGATGACGCTCAACCCGTCCACGGGCTCCGGCGGCGCCGGGGGGGCCTCCGGACCGGGCAGAGCTACCTCGAGCCAGGCCCCGGCCACGAGCCGGTCGCCCTTGCCGCGGACTCGCCCCTCCACGCTCACGTCTCCGGCATCGGCCAGATCGGCGGCCTTCGTCCGGGACAGGCCGAACAGCCGGGTCAGGGCCGCATCGACACGCAGACCGGCCAGCCCTTCCGGTACGGGCAGGCCACGGAGCTCAGTCACATTCGACAGTCTGCCGAACTCTGCTGACTTCTCGTGGGTGTGCGCTCATCTGGTTGAGGCTCAGTGGGTGCGAGCCCCGTCGAAGTCTCGACCTCGAAGAGCCATCACAATGCCGAGCAGGCCGCCGCTGACGATCGCCGAATCGGCGACGTTGAAGATCGGCCATACCTGGCCTGCGGGGTCCAGGATGCTGACGAAGTCCACCACGCCACCCCGAAAGACCCCGGGCGAGCGGAAGATTCGATCCATCAGATTCCCCAGCGCGCCGCCGACCACGAGGCCCAACGCCCAAGCCCACCCGGTGGAACGCAGCCGGGGCGCGATTTTCAAGATCACCACGATCACAACGGCCGCGACCAGGGTGAAGACGACGGTCATCCCCTGCGCGAGTCCGAACGCTGCCCCGGTGTTGCGCGCTTCGGTGAGATAGATCAGTCCTCCCAACAGCTTCAGGGGGGGTTGGTCGGACAGGGTTGCGACCACCACGAGCTTGCTCGCCAGGTCGAGGGCAAAGATGATCGCTCCCACCGTGAGCAGCAGGCCCAGGCGGCGCGGGCGATCAACGCCGTCCGGCTCAGCGTCCGGGGGCTCAGCGCCGTTCTTCACGTTGCTTGCAGGTCAGGCACATGGTGGCGCTGGGAAATGCCTGCAGCCGTGCCTTGGCGATCGGCTCACCGCAGCTCTCACATCGCCCGTAGCTGCCGTCGGCGATGCGGACCAGCGCGTGCTCGATCTGAGTGATCAGATCCAGGCGGTTGTTGGCAAGTGACATCTCATGTTCGCGCTCGAAGGTCTTGCTTCCGGCGTCGGCCTGATCATCGCCTGAGCTGTCACTCACCGTCTGCTGCAAGTCGTTCAGTGTTGCCATCGTCTCTGCGTACTCGCCACGCAGCTCCCCCAGCTCGGCCTCGAGGGTCTTGCCGACGGCGCTGAGTTCCCTGCGCGTCCAAAGGGAGACCGCCTTGCTCGCCGCAGTTGGCTTGCCTGGCGCGACCCTCTTCCTGGCCGTGGCCGCCTTCTCGGCGGGGGACGTCGACGGGGGCTTCTGTGCGGCCGGTGCCTTCTTGGCCGGTGCCTTCTTGGCCGGCGCCTTCTTGGCGGGTGCAGCCTTCTTGGCGGGTGCAGCCTTCTTCGCCGGTGCCTTCTTGGCCGGTGCCTTCTTGGCTGGTGCAGCCTTCTTCGTAGGTGCCTTCTTGGCTGGTGCAGCCTTCTTGGCTGGTGCAGCCTTCTTCGTAGGTGCCTTCTTCGCTGCGGCCACCCGGCACACTCCATCGCCTAATCGGTCACCCGACGCAGACGGTCAGCGGCGGGCATGTGGCGTGCCACCTTACGGTCGCAGTCTCAGCGGCACAACGCGGCGCACCGACCCACCGCGAGCTCGGGCTCACTCGGGAAGTCTGCCCCCGAGCTCACCGCGCCACCGCGCCAGCCGACCGGCCCGGCTGACGGCTCGAAGTCGGCTCATGGTGGCCTCGCGCGAGCCGATCGTAGTGACAACCAGAAGCTGATCACCGCTGGCGAGTCTGGTCGAGGCCTCGGGCACGAAGGAGCGGCCGTCCCGTACGAGCAGAGTCACTGCCGCGTCCGGCGGCAACCGGAGCTCGGAGACGTACACGCCGTGCAGCCGTGAGGCCGACGGAACCGTGAACTGCAGCAACTCGGCGTGCAGTTCCTCCAACGTGGAGGATTCAACATCTACCTCACGTTCAGCTAAGGTGCTTGCCAACCGCAGCCAGCGAGCCACGGTCGGCAGACTCGTGCCCTGGATGAGGGTGAAGACGACCACCAGGACGAAGACGGTGTCAAAGATGCGTTCCGCGTCAGGTACTGCCGCCGAGATCGGGATCGTGGCCCACACGATCGGTATCGCGCCGCGCAGCCCCGCCCAGGCGAGGAAGGCCTGTTCCCGCCAAGGAATCCGGAACCAGACGACCGAGAGGACAACCGAGACCGGGCGTGCCAGCAGCAGAAGGGCGAGGCCGATCACGATGGCCGGCCCCACAGCGTCGAGCAATCGACTCGGGCTTGCCAGCAGCCCGAGCAGGACGAATAGACCGATCTGAGCCAACCAGGCCAGGCCCTCGGCGAAACCCAGCGTGGCGGTCCGGTGCGGAAGCGCGGAGTTTCCGAGAACCAGGCCGCAGACGTAGACCGCCATGAATCCTGAGGAATGCGCAACGATGGCGCCGGCATATCCGGTCAGGCACAGCGCAACCGTGGCCAGCGGATACAACCCGGAGATCGGCAGGGCGCTGCGACGCAGCACCCACGCCCCAGCCATGCCGATCGCGATGCCGATCAACGCACCGGCGATGAGTTGGTAGCCGATCAACGCGATGAGCACCGCCAAGCCGCCAGATCCTGAGTTTGTCAGCGCCTCGGCCAGCGCGATGACCACCAGCACGACCGGAGCATCGTTGAAGCCGCTCTCCAGCTCCAGCGTTCGGGACACCCGGGTCGGCAGGCCGAGCCCACGCAGGGTGGCAAAGACGGCCGCGGCGTCGGTGGAGCTGACGACTGCGCCGAACAGCAGCGCGGTGGGGAGATCGGCGCCGAAGACCAGCATCACCACCCCTGCGGTGATGAACACGCTGACCGCCACACCAACCGTTGCGAGCAGGATGCCCGGCCCCAGGACCGCGCGCGCTGACGTCCAGCGCGTAGTGAGCCCGCCCTCGGCCAGGATGACCGCAAGCGCAGTGAGTCCGAGGACCTGGGTCAGCTCGGCGCTTTCGAACTCGATCCCCAGGCCGGATTCCCCGAGCACCAAGCCGAGACCGAGATAGAGCAGCAGACTGGGCAGGCCGATCCGGCTGGCCACTCGGACGGCCAGCACGGCCACCAAGACGACGACCGCCCCGACCAAAAGGACCGGCGCGAACTCCTCGGTACTCACGCAGGCCCGCCGCAGCTGGTCCAACTGGGTGCGGCCATACGACATTCTCGCCTACGCCGTACTCTTGGCAGGACAGGCATCGACCCGGCCATCACCGGCGAGCCTCCGGAAGAACGGGTCAGTCGTGAACAGACGTCGACCCCAGTAGAACCGGACGGGAGTGGCCCGTCATAGCCAGCACGACCAGAGCGGGTCCGCCGCGCCGAGAAGGCAACGTGGGCCAAGCAGGGTGGTACCGCGGGTGCGGTGGCCAAGCGGCCACAGCGTTCGTCCTTGCGCAGATCGAGCAGGCTTTTGTCGATTGAGCGCAAAGAGGAACGAGGCGAGAACCGAGATGTCCTACCCCCGGCATCGCACCAGTACCGGCGACCCCGTGGTGGTCACGCCGAGTCCGCAGCTGCCCGACCTGGAGCGAGACACCCTCGCCACCTGGGCAGCGGAGGCGACCTTCCCGGCCAGCGTCGAGGCCCGTGAGGGGGGGACCGACGGCAGCAACGAGTACGTCTTCTACGACGGCCCACCGTTCGCCAACGGACTGCCCCATTACGGCGCCCTGCTTACCGGCTACGTCAAGGACATCGTCCCGCGCTATCAGACGATGCGCGGGAGGCGGGTCGAGCGACGCTTCGGCTGGGACTGCCACGGGCTACCAGCCGAGGTGGAGGCCGAGAAGCAACTCGGGATATCCGGCAAACCGGAGATCGTCGAGATGGGTGTCGCGAAGTTCAACGACGTCTGCCGTTCCTCGGTCCTGCGCTACACCCAGGAGTGGGAGCGCTACGTCACCCGCCAGGCCCGGTGGGTGGACTTCGACAACGATTACAAGACCCTTGACCTGCCGTACATGGAAAGCGTCATGTGGGCATTCAAGACGCTCTACGACAAGGGCCTGATCTACAAGGGATTCCGGGTGCTGCCCTACTGCTGGCGGTGCGAGACCCCGCTGTCGGCGACCGAGACCCGGATGGACGACGTCTACCGCAGTCGGCAGGATCCGGCAGTCACCGTGGCCTTCACCCTCGACACCGGCGAGAAGCTGTGGGCATGGACGACGACCCCGTGGACACTGCCGTCCAACCTCGCGGTAGCCGTCGGCCCGGATCTCGAGTACGCGGTCTTCGCCGACGCCAGCGGGGCCCGGACCATCCTCGGCGTGGACCGGGTGGAGGCCTACGCCGCCGATCTCGAGGGCCAGCAGCGGCTGGACACGATCCGCGGTGCGGACCTGGTCGGCAAGCGGTACACCCCGTTGTTCGACTACCTCTCCGACACCGAGCGCTTCGGCACCGAGCGAGCTTTCACGATCCTGCCGGGCGACTTCGTCACCACTGAAGATGGCACCGGGGTCGTGCACCTGGCTCCCGCCTACGGCGAGGACGACCAGAACCTTTGTGCTGCCCACGGCATCCCGGTCGTGGTGACCGTGGACGAGCATGCCCGGTTCACCTCGGTCGTACCCGACCTCGACGGCCTGCAGGTCTTCGAGGCCAACACCCCGATCTCCCGGGCACTGCGCGAGGCAGGGACGCTGGTGCGACAGGGCAGCTACGAGCACCCGTACCCGCACTGCTGGCGATGTGAAACCCCACTGATCTACAAGGCGGTATCGAGTTGGTTCGTCGAGGTCACCAGGTTCCGGGACCGGATGGTCGAGCTCAACCAGCAAATCACCTGGGTTCCCGGCCACGTCCGCGACGGGTCGTTCGGAAAGTGGCTGGAAGGTGCTCGGGACTGGTCGATCAGCCGAAACAGATTCTGGGGCAGCCCAATTCCGGTGTGGATCTCCGATGACCCGACATATCCGAGGCTGGACGTGTACGGCTCGCTGGATGAGTTGGAGCGCGACTTCGGGGTCCGCCCGACTGATCTGCACCGCCCGTACGTGGACGATCTGACCAGACCCAACCCCGATGACCCGACCGGCACCTCGACGATGCGGCGCGTCCCAGAAGTGCTGGACTGCTGGTTCGAGTCCGGGTCCATGCCCTTCGCCCAGGTGCACTACCCGTTCGAGAATGCGAAGTGGTTCGAGCATCACTTCCCGGGCGATTTCATCGTCGAGTACCTTCCGCAGACCCGCGGCTGGTTCTACACCCTGCACGTCCTGGCGACGGCGCTGTTCGATCGGCCGGCATTTCGCAACTGCGTCGCGCACGGCATCGTCCTGGGCGAGGACGGGCGCAAGATGAGCAAGAGCCTGCGCAACTACCCCGACGTCTACGAGATGTACGACTCCTACGGCGCCGATGCGATGCGCTGGTCGTTGATGGCCTCACCGATCCTGCGCGGCGGCAACCTGCTGGTGACCGAGAGCCTGATCCGGGACTCCGTCCGCCAGGCGATCCATCCATTGTGGAACGCCTGGTATTTCTTCGGGCTGTACGCCAACGCCGAGTCATACCTTGCGAGCTGGCGGACGGATTCGGACAACGTTCTGGACCGCTACGTCGTGGCCAAGCTCAGCTCGACCATCGCGGCGGTGACCGCGGCGATGGACGGCTACGACATCTCCGGAGCCTGCGCGCAGGTGCGCGCGTTCCTCGATGCACTGACCAACTGGTACATCCGGCGCAGCCGGGATCGGTTCTGGGCTGGTGAGCACGACGCGTTGGACACCCTCTACACGGTCCTTGAGGTGACTTCACGGCTGGCCGCGCCACTGCTGCCCATGATCACCGAACAAGTCTGGCGAGGGCTGACCGGGGAGGCGTCAGTGCACCTGACCGACTGGCCATCTTCCGACGACCTGGGCGCCGACCACGACCTGGTCGAGGACATGGACGCCGTACGCTCGGTCTGCTCGGTTGCCCTTTCGATCCGCAAGGCGAACAGCGTGCGGGTACGCCAGCCGCTGCCGTCGCTGACGATCCAGTCCACCGATGCCGAGCGACTGCGCAGGTACGCCGAGGTGATCGCTGACGAGGTGAACGTCAAGGTGGTGCATCTCGAAGCGCTGTCCGCACAGTCGTTCAGCTTGCAGCCCAACGCCCGCGCCCTGGGGCCGCGGCTGGGCGCAAAAGTGCAGGAAGTTCTTCGCGCGGCCCGGGCCGGGCAGTTCACCGAGAATCCCGACGGAACGGTCACCTGCGCCGGCGCGATCCTCACCGGTGGCGAGTTCGAGCTGACCCCTGCGGTCGGGGACGCTACCGCAGACCGCTTCGAGAACGGACGAATGATCCATCTCGACCTTGCGCTCACCCCGGAGCTGGAGTCAGAGGGCTTGGCTCGCGACGTCATTCGCGGCATCCAGGAGTCTCGCCGCGAAGCCGGTTTGTCCATCTCGGACCGCATCCACCTGACCCTGCATGCAGGCTCCGCATCGGCAGGGGCGGCACTTCAGGCGCATCACGAGATGATCGCGGGGGAAACCCTTGCGACCGACCTGTCGATTCAGTCGCTTCCCCAGGGGGCACCATCGGTCGCCGGGGGGGTGGCATCGGCCGACGATGCTTGGTGGCACGGCATTGTGGATCTTGGAACGGCCGGCGTCGTGGAAATGGCCCTTCGCCGAGTAGCCGGACCGCCTAGTTGAACGAGGACTGGTCGGGCCTCGCGGTCAGTGCCCGCTGCGTGATCCCTGATCGCCCGAGGCCCCGCCGCTGGTCGTCCCAGGACTCGGACGGTTACTGGCGAACGGATTCTGGCCGGCGGCCACCGGCTGGCCAGAGCTGGCGCTGCCCTGCTGACCCGCTGTTCCGGGCCGCGCGGCAGG
>Ga0136618_10000597_pt1 | contig 12657 bp, 8 predicted proteins | sample AntDrymUQ3302106_2_FD_104805 | JGI IMG/M metagenome (GOLD analysis project Ga0136618, IMG submission 104805) | Polar desert sand microbial communities from Dry Valleys, Antarctica - metaG UQ330 (21.06) | ecosystem: Environmental > Terrestrial > Soil > Desert | place: Antarctica: Dry Valley... | reverse complement strand
GTGGCGGCCTTGCCGACCGCCGGCGTGTCGACCCCGGTCGTGCGCTCCATGATCGCGATGAGGTCTTCCTCGGACGGGAACGGCACGTCGATCTTGAAGAAGAACCGATCCAGCTGCGCCTCCGGCAGGGGATAGGTTCCTTCCATCTCGAGCGGGTTCTGGGTGGCGAGCACGAAGAAGGGCTCGGACAGCGTGTACTGCTGCTTGGCGACGGTCACGCGGTGCTCCTGCATCGCCTCGAGCAGCGCCGATTGCGTCTTCGGCGTTGCGCGATTGATCTCGTCGGCGAGGATGAGGTTGCCGAAGATCGGTCCCTGCTGGAAGCGGAAACGGCGTTCACCGCCCTCCTCGACGATGATGTTCGTCCCGATGATGTCGGCCGGCATCAGGTCCGGCGTGAACTGGATTCGCGAGAATCCAAGGTCGAGCGCATCCGCCATGGTTCGAACCAGCATCGTCTTGCCAAGGCCGGGCACGCCCTCCAGGAGCGCGTGCGATCCGGCGATCAGGCTGATCAGGGTCTGCCGCACGAGCTGCTGCTGTCCGACGATGAATCGGCCGACTTCGGCCTCGATGCGCAGCGCCATCTCGGCGAAGCGTTCCGGAGGGAGCTCAGGGCTGCTCGGCGCGGTCGGACTGGGCATCTGCTCGGTCATGGGTGGAAACTCACTCCGTGGGTTCGAGGCGGGAGAAGTAGTCGCGCACGAAGTCCTTCAACGTGATCGGCACCTGCTGCCGGTCGAGGGCTGACTGCGCGTAGTCATCGAAGAGATCAAAGACCGATGCGTACGGCACCACGCTGTCGTTGTCGAATCCGACACCAGAGCCACTGCCGGTCTTGTCGGTTCCGCCGTTGCCGCCGCCGCCGGCGATGAAGTCCGGATCGCCCGGGCGTCCGAATCGGTCGAAATCGGAGAGGACGTTGCCCTCGTCATCGGTCTCAGAGCCCTGGTTTCCGGAGCTCGGACCGTCGAAGCCTCCGGTGCGCAGCCCACCGCCGGGGATGCGCCGGACGGTGGTGCCGCCACCGCTGCCCGGCTGGTTTCCCGCCCCGGGCTGGTTTCCCGCCCCGGGCTGGTTACCAGCGCCCGGCTGGTTTCCCGCCCCGGGCTGGTTTCCCGCCCCGGGCTGGTTACCAGTGCCCGGCTGTCCGGACGACCCGGGTTGCCCCGACGATCCGGGCTGCCCCGATGCGCCCGGCTGCCCGGAACCGGCGGGCTGCGCGGACGAACCCGGCTGCCCCGATGCGCCGGGCTGCCCCGACGACCCGGGTTGCCCCGTGGAAGCGCCGGTGGGCTGACCAGCACGCGCGACCTGGCGAGCGCCCTCCTGGAGCGCGGACTGCGCTCGCGAGACGTCGCGTTGCACCTGCCGGTCGCGCTCGGCCTGTCGGAATGCATCGGCCGCGCGCTCGAGCGCCTCGGCGGCCGCCTGCTGGTTCTCCTCGCTTCCGGAACGCGCGGCCGCGTCGAGTGCATCGGCCGCTTCCGCCAGCGCGCTCGCCGCGGCCGGCTGCGATGCAGCGCCGGCCTGGGCCGCTTGGCGGAGTTCGGCTGCGCGTGCCGAAGCTTCCTCCGGCGTCAGCTCATCGGTCCGTTCGGCGAGCTCATCCAGGTCCTGTGCGGCATCCTCGGGCTTGCCCTCGGGATTGGCCTCTTCGTCTCCGGTTGCCGCCTGCGAGGTCGCTCGAGCGAGCTGGGTGAGGGCCGCATCGGCCTCGGCTGCCTGCGGATCCGTCATACGGGATACCTGCTCCTGCACAGAGCCGATGCGCGCGAGTGTCGCCTCGCGGTCGTCTCCCTGCTCGCGCAGCTGTCGGGCGAGCTCGCGAAGCTGGCGCTCGAGCTCCTCCCGGCGCGGATCGGGATTCTCGACGTTCTCCTCGCCGACCTCCTCGGCGACGTCCTCGACCCGCTCGGCCACCCGTTCGGCGGCTTCGCGCGCGGCCCGACGCTGGTCCAGGAGGTCATCCTGCGGATTCGGCCACGCCACCAGCAGCAGCGTCATGGCGATGCCGAGAGCGGTGACCATGAGCGGCCGTTTCGCCAGTCGTGGGCGGAAGGCTCGGCGCAGGTCAACCTCGTTCAGGCGCGCTCGGGCGTCGGCAAGCTGTCGCGCTTCGAGCGGATCGCGAGCCTCGTGGCTCGCCAGCTCAAGGGCGGTACCCAGCCGCTGTCGCATGTCGAGCTCCTCGTCGGCGCGGCGGGCGGCCTCGACCAGCGACGGGCGGCGGCGGAGTGCGTCGATACCCCATGCGAACACAGCCAACCCGCACACGCCAGCCTGGATCCATGGCGCGGCCTCGATTGGGAACGCGCGCGAGAGCAATTGGACCATTGCCACGGCATGCACCGCACCGGCCGCGATGAGCAGCCCGGAGCGCACGGCTCGACGCCACCAGAGCCGACGGCGAAGCTGACGGAGGCGCTTCAGCGCGTCTGTGCCGAGGCGCTCATTCACGATCTCGGCGATGCGGCGGTCGGTCATCGTTCCGACTCCTCGCTCAATTCGACGAAGGCGGGCGCGCTGTCGTCAGCGCCGTCGCCGCTCCGCACAGGGGCCGGCGCCGGTCCGATGGGTCGCTTGGGGCGTCGGAAGGCCCAGCGCATGCCGGGCGGAATGACGAGCCTCGTCGCCGCGAGGGTCAGCAACGCTGCGACGGCGACGAAGGTGAGCGCGATGCGCGGCCACCAATATCCGGATCCCGAATCGGCCACGTCGTCGACGGGATCGCCGAATTGGTCAATCGGCCGGCACACGTTGCCCTGGCATTCGACCTCGCCCCTGTTATCGGGTCCGTTCCCTCGCAGTTCCGCCAACATGCTGCTGATGCCGCCGAATCCGCCCGGCTCCGTGTTCGAGACGACGTCGAGCATGGCGATGCCGGGGTTCATGTACATCAGCAGTTCCGGAGCGCGTTTCTGCGGACCCGCTCCGAATCCGTTCTCGGTCTGGTTGGCGACCACGGTCCAGAAGATGAAGAGCATGCTCGTGCCGAGCGTCAACGCCAGCAGGGTGATGTACGTCAGAACGGTGGCCGCCTGGGTACGCTTGAGGAGGGCCGAATAGAAGAGGCCGATGGCACCGAGCACCAGCGCGGTTGCCAGCAGCACGAGCTGTTGACGGACGATGTCGTCGACTGATGCGCCGCCGTACATGAGCACGATCGCGGTGATCGGTATCGCGGCCACGATCATCAGCACGACGAAGGCGAGGGCGGCCGCCAGCTTCCCGATGACGATGGCGCTCGGACGCATGGGCGTGCTGATGAGCAGGTCCAGCGTCTGCTTCTCGCGCTCCAGGCTGATCTGGCCGGCCGTGAAGGCCGGGGCGATGAAGCAGATCAGGATCAGCTGGAAGATCGAGAGCAGCGTGAAGATCGACTGGCCGATGAGGGCCGATGCATTCGCCTGTCCTCCGAATCCGCCACCACCGAATCCGCCACCGGTGATCCCGCGCGCATTCGGCGCCACGATGACGTACACGCCGTAGGTGATCAGGGCCAGGATCGCCAGATAGACGGTGAGGACGATGAAGGCTCTCCGGCCACGCATTCGCGAGCGCAGTTCCTTGACCATGATCGTGACGACCGACGAGCCGAACTCGCGCGCAGCGGACGCGCGGGCCGGCCTGCCGAAGGCCGTGTCGGATGCCGTCATGCCGCAGCCTCCTCGTCCGTTTGACCGGTCACCTTCAGAAAGATCTCCTCCAGATCGCTCGTTGCCTGACTGAAGCCGACGACCCGGTGGCCGGCCCCCACCATCGCGCGGAGGAGATCGGCCTGGGCTTCGGGCGGCCCGTCGAACGACGCCTCGATGCGGACGGCGCCGTCGGAGCTACCTGTGCCTCCAAGGACGTCGGCGATGCGGGGATCGGTTCCAAGCCATTCGCGTGCGGCGGTCACGGCCACCTCGTCGCCGAGCAGATCCACCCGCAGGAGCGCGGTGGCGCGCAGAGAACGCTCGATCTCGTCGATGCTGCCCGACCGCAGGACGCGGCCGCGGTCGATGATTGCGACGCCCGTGCACATCTCGCCCAGCTCGGGAAGGATGTGGCTGCTGATCAGGATCGTCTTGCCCATGCTGCGCAGCTCGCGCAGGATCTCGCGCAGCTCGACGCGGGCACGCGGGTCGAGGCCCGAGGCAGGCTCATCCAGAATCAGCAGCGCCGGGTCGTGGACGAGGGTGTGCGCCAGGCAGAGCCGCTGGCGCATGCCGCGCGACATGGTCTCCACGTATCCGTCGCGCTTGTCGGTCAGCCCGACAATCTCGAGCAGCTCGTTGATCATCGGTCCGCGGCGGTTGGCCGAGACGCCGTAGCAGCGTGCGAAGAAGTCGAGATATTCCCAGACGCGCAGATCGTCGTAGACACCGTAGAAGTCGGGCATGTAGCCGATGCGGCGACGGACCTCGAGGGGGTCGCCGCCGACCGGGATGCCGGTCACGTACGCCTCGCCGGCCGACGGCGCGAGCAGCGTGGCGAGGATCTTCATGGTCGTCGTCTTGCCGGCGCCGTTCGGTCCCACCAGTCCGTAGATCTCGCCAGGTCCTATGAGCAGATCGACACCGGCGACCGCCAGGTGGTCGCCATACCGCTTGACGAGTCCGCGAGTCTCCACGACCGGTGTGCCGGTGATCATTCGGCGAGTACCCCGGTCGCCCTGGCGCTCACGAAGACGGTTGCCTGGCCGAAGTTCGGATCCTGCTCGACCCCGGTGACCCGCACTTCGATCCGGCCGGTGTCGCTCATCGCCGTGCCGGGATCATCGATCTCGAATGAGCTGCGATCGCTCAGGTCTCCGACGAGGGTCCACTCGCCGGACTCCGGGTTTCGCACTTCGAGCGTGACGCCTTCGGGCCAGAAGCCGCCGAAGCCTCCCTGGTCTCCGAAGACCATCGAAGGATCCGGTCCGACCAGGATGTCGAGCTCGGAAACCGCCATATCGGTCGCCTCGAGCGGCAGGGCGATGCTGAATGTCACCGACCCGTCGCCCAGCACCACCATGCCGGGTCCGCCGCTGCTCGTGTCGCCCTCAGTCGACAGGACGGCGACTCCCATCTGCGCCGCGCCGATCTCCACTTCTCCGGTGCCGAGCGTGGGACGGACGCTGATGACCTCGACCGATTGTGCATAGCGCTGGGCTTCGAGCTCGTCCACGCTGATCGGCAGCGGGCCCGGGTCGTCATGCCAGCCGATCACGTACGGGCCCCTCGAGGTCGACGAGGTCAATTCGGCCCCCGGCATGAACCCGGCGAAGCCGACGAGCGCGTCGATCACCTGGCGCCGCGCGAGGCTCTGTCGCTGCGCCGGATCCGCCTCGTCAAAGCCGCCAAAGCCATAGACCTGGTCCGATGCGGAGGAGCCGTTGAAGTTCGTCGTCTCGACGGTGAACTCGGTGCTTTCGCCCGGAGCCAGTTCCTCATCGACCAGGTCGCCGCCGCTGCTGCTCACGTAGGCGATGTCCTGGATCGACTCGGCGCCGAGGTTGGTCACCGTGCCGATCAGCTCACCGCCGTCGCCGCGCCACGTCACGCTCAGCACCGGCTCACGATCGATGATGGCGTCCGCGCGAACGGCCTCGAAGCCGAAGACACCGATGGCGAGGTCGCGCAGATGCGCCGGATCGCCCTGCTCGATCACGACGTCCGACGACGCCTGACGGCCGTCAAAGTTGATCGGCCGCATCTTCGCCAGCAGTGCATCGGCCTCGACGGTGAGGTCATAGGTCGCTCGATCGGGGGAGAAGATGCCGGCGTAACTCTCCACCGTGGCCGAGGTGCCAGCACCGCTGGACCGGATGAGCGAGATCTGGTTGATGATCACCTCACTGCCCTTCATCGAATTCCCGATCCCGAACGAGCAGGCGGAGAAGATGACGACAAGGAGGGGGGCGGTGATCCACGCGAGCTCGCGGCGATCCATGCGGCGCAGGATGATGTAGCTGATGGGGCCGATGAGGAGGATGTAGGCGACGATGACCACGAGGAGCAGCTCGGCCGGTGGAACTTCCAGTGACGGCAGGTTGCCGAGCGCTGAGCCCATCGCATTCTGAGCTTCTTCCGGTGGGAATCCGCCGAAGAATTGCTCGAGCGCCACGTTGGTGGGCAGGAGGCGCGCCCAGAGGCGCGGCGAGCCCTCCCAGCCGCGGTGGGCTTCGGTCGCGATATCGCTGCCGAGCAGGATCACGCGGCCACTGCCGACGGACCGCATCGATGCCAGGATCGTTTCGTCCTCGGCGCGGATGAGGGCGCGCGCGTCGTCGCGCAGCGCGCCGGACGAGATGGTGGCCTCTTCCACAGCCGCGTCGTCGGTGCCCGACCATGCCGCGAGCGCTGCCTGGGGCACGGCGTCGACCGCGGTCAGGCCCTCGAGAGGCAGGATCTCGGTGAAGCCCGATGTCCGGGACTGCCAATCAGGCCCGCCGATGATGACCAGCTGGCCGCCGTTCGCGACCCATCGCTCGATGCTGCGTCGCTGCGCCTCGCTGAGGGCGGAGCTGTCATCTGCCCACACGAGGGCGGAGATGCCCTCGAGCGGCTCGGACCGTTCCGGAATGTCGGCCAGGGTCAGCGCCAGGGGCGCCGGTAGGCCAATCTCGTCACCGACGCTCAGCTGCGGTCGGAGTGTCCCGGCGCCGTCCCCGACGACGGCAAACTGGCTTGATGTCTGTTCGAGGACGCGCGTCTCGACGACCGCCTTCACCGTGCCGTTCGGCTCCTCGTACTGGACGGTGATCTGCCGTTGAAACGCCTCCGGCTGGATGTAGAGCATGACCACCTTGCGCGCTCCGGCGGGCATCTCGACGAAGCGCTGCACGGCACCCGACTCGGTGGCGGCGGCCAAGGTTCCCTCGGTCGGTTCACCGTCGTTCGTCAGCGTGACCGAGATCGCCATCCAGCCGCCGACGGCATATCGCCCCCCGACGAGTGCCCGCGCATCGATCTGGATGGAGCTCGCAGCACGGACGGGCAGGGCGGGCAGGATGATCGCCACCACGAGCAGCACGAGGCCGGCAAGGGGCATGGCCCATCGGCCTGGCCCGTGGAAGGCGGTTCGGTCGGTCATCGTCCCCTCGGTGCGGTCGGGTCGCAGGTGGCGCTGGCCACCGGTAGACGCGCCGGGCCGCGCCGGAGTTGCACGGCTCGCTCGGTCGGTGGAGTGTACGGGAGCCAAAGCGACCGATGCTAGAGTGCGGTCCTGCGCATGGGTGCCTCCATCTCCTCAACCTCCAACGGTCGCCACGAGCTCGAGCGTCATCTCGAGGACCAGATGCGCGCCCAGGAGCGTCAGCTCGTGTGGGTTCGCCTCGGCATGGTGCTGGTCGCTGCCCTGTACCTGCTTCTGTTTGAGCGTGACCTCGAATCCCGTCCGGTCCTGTTCGTCCTGGCGGCGGTGATCGCCATATCGACGCTCGCCATCCCGTGGCTGTTGACCCGGTTTCCGGCGCGGGAGGTCGGCATCGTGAGCACGGCACTGGACATGGCGGCCGTTACCGTGGCCGTCTACGTCGCGGGCGGTCGGATCGACGCCTATCTCTTCTACGGCCTCGTGATCCTCGGGACGGCGCTGCGATTCGGGCTCGGTGCATCGGTCTGGTCCTCGATCGTGATGAGCGGCCTCTACGTGTCCGTCGTGCTGATCGGCCCGACCGAGGATGTCGTTCGCCAGATGCTTCCGACACGCGTTGCGTACCTCGTCGGCGTCGGCCTGGTTGCGGGCATCTTCAGCCGCATCGTCATCGAACGAGCGATGGACAACGCGCGCCTTCAGCAACGGCTGGCCGAGGATGAACGCGACCGTGAACGCGGGATCGAGCGAGAGCTGCTCAGCCGTCTGGGGCGAGACTTTACGGCATCGCTGGACCGCGAGACGACAACGCACACGATCGCCGGCGGCGCAGCGGCGTTGCTCGGTGACGCGACGCTCCTGCTGATCATCGGCGACGGTGACCGTCGAATCGCTCCCGTGGCGAGCGGTGGAAGCGACGAGGACCTGGCCGTCCGCTGGCATGACCATGTCGCACAGCGACAGCCTCGGGTGGGGGAGGGCATCATCGGTGGGGTCGCCGCCACGGTCGCGTCAATCGATGGGAATCGAGAGGGGAGCGCGGCGGGAGACCCGGATGGGCTGGTCGCCCTCGAGCTGGGGTGGGTCCTGGCCGTGCCCATCCTGGCCGGCGGGCGGCTGCTCGGCGTGCTGGCCAGTGCGGGTCGCGAGGGAGATACGGTGAGCGATCGGGTTCGGCGCATGGCCGAAGCCGTCGCCGATCGTGCCGGGCCGGCGCTCCAGAATGCCCAGCTCTGGTCCGACCTCCAGGAACGCATGGCCCGCGAGCAGGCCGCTCAGCGGATCAAGGACGATTTCCTCTCGATCGTCAGTCACGAGCTCCGGACCCCGCTGACCAGCATCCAGGGCTACTCGCAACTGCTCGAATCTCGCCTTCGGACCGATCGGTCCGGCGAGAGCAAGGAGATGGCCCACCTCCGCGTGATCCGTTCCCAGGTCGGGCGCATGCGGCGCCTGGTCGACGATCTCCTTGACGTGAGCCGCATCGATCGCCGTGGCGGTGTCAGCATCGAAACGATCGACTTCGACTTGGCGGAGGCGCTTCGCGACGCCGTGACGCGCGTGCGCGGCGAGCATCGCAAGCGTGATATTGCGCTGACCGCGCCCGACACACTCGGCGTTCATGCCGATCGCGACCGGATCGACCAGGTGCTCAGCAACCTGCTCGAGAACGCGGTCAAGTACTCGCCCGATGGTGGACCGGTCAACGTCTGCGCGGAGGGCCGCGGCGGGGATGTTGAGATTCGAGTGGCGGATACCGGTGTCGGAATTCCCGACGAGCACCGTGAGAACGTCTTCGAGCGCTTCTACCAGGCCGATGATGAGGCCGGTCGTCGCCGGTTTGGCGGGCTGGGATTGGGGCTCTACATCAGCCGCGCGATCATCGACGCGCACGGCGGTCGGATCTGGGTCGCCCCGAACCTCGAAGCGGGACGAGGCTCGGTGTTCGGCTTCCGCATTCCGCGGGTTGCCATGCCGCTGACGAGCGTTGGCATCGCCGCGACGGGGGAGCCTCCACCGTTCATGATGCGCAACCGCGACCAATGATGCGCGAACGACTGAACGAGCTCGCGGCGCGGCATGGGCTGGAGCTCGTTGGCGTGACCGATGCGGGACCATTGCCAGAAGCACGCGCTCGGATGGAGGAGAGCGTTGCCGCCGGACGGATGGCGCGCATGGACTGGATGGGCGGCGATCGGCCGCGCCTGGCGACGCACCCGAACGCGCAGGATCCGGCGGCGCGATCGGTGATCGTGGTGGCTGCGCCGTATGCCGGCGCGGACCGCGCTGCGTGGGACCCGCGGCCCGACGCGCTGCGCGAAGCGCTTGCGCCTCTGTTGGCCGGGTCGCCCGCTGAGCCGGCCGGTCGCATCGCGCGCTACGCGCTCGGCACCGATTACCACGGCGCGCTCCGAACCCGGCTGGCGGCCCTCGCCGAAGACCTGCGACGCGAGGGGCTCCCCGCGGGCGAGGTCGCCTACGTCGATGATCGGCCGCTCGCCGAGCGTGCGCTGGCGGCCCGCGCGGGGATAGGCTGGATCGGCAAGAACACCAACCTGCTGACGCATGCTCGGGCGGGGTCGTGGGTCTTCCTCGGCGCGCTGCTCACGTCCGCTGAAATTCCGGTCGACGAGCCAATCCGAACCACGTGTGGCTCGTGCACGCGGTGCCTGACCGGTTGTCCGACCGGCGCCATCGTTGCGCCGCAGACCATCGACGCGCGGCGCTGCATCAGCTACCTGACCATCGAGCACCCCGGCGTGCTCGATGCCTGGGAGGCGGAGGCCATCGGCGACTGGATCTTCGGCTGCGATGTCTGCCAGGAGGTGTGTCCGGTGAACGCCGACGCCGATGACACCGGCCCGCTGCTCGTCCCGTTGCTGCCGCTGATTGCGTGGCTCCTGCCGCTGGGGGGTCGCGCATTCGGACGTGCCGTGGCGTCCAGCGCGTTAACGCGGGCCGGGCGCCATCGGTTGCTGCGCAATGCCATCGCCGCACTGGGAAATGTCGCGGAACTGCCGGCGGGTGCGCTGGAGCTGCTCGAGCGCGCGCGCGCGGATCGGCGCCCGGAGGTCCGAGCTCAGGCCGCTCGCGTTCTCGGGTCGGCGCCCTGAAGGGAGTTCGGTCACTTGCCGCTGGGCGACTATCCTTGCCCTCGATGCCCCGTGTCGCGCCGTTCGCCGGCCTCCACTATTCCCTCGAGCGCTTCGGCGAGACCGCGGTCCCGGCTCGCGTCCATCTGACCGACGACGACGAAGCGCCACCGAGCCGCCTCGCGGACGTGAGCGATCTCGCCTGTCCCCCGTACGACGTCATCGGCGATGCGAAGCGCCACGAGCTCCTCGCCAGGCACGAGCGGAATGCGATCCGGCTCGAGTACAGCGCCGATGCTGATCCGCACGCCGCCGCGGCCGCCGCGCTTGCCTCGTGGATCGCGGACGGCACGCTTGAACGGCGGACCGAGCCGGCGGCCTACTACTACCGGCACTCGACGCCATCCGCGTCGGACGAGGCGTCCGTGGAGGGGATCGTCGTGCGCGTGCTCCTCGAGCCATGGGGCGATGGGATTCGGCCGCACGAGCACACGATGCCAGGCCCGAAGGCGGACCGCCTGGCGCTGCTTCGCGCGACGCGCACCCAGCTGAGCCCCATCCTGGCCGTCTACTTCGATCGGTCCGAGCGCTACCGCCATGTCATGAGTCGCGCTTGGAGCGACGAATGGCGAGCGCGTGACGACGACGGGCTGATCCATCAGCTGGCTCAGATCGAGCCCGACGATCGGCTGCTGAGCCACCTCGGGCGCCAGACCCTGTACATCGCCGATGGGCATCATCGGTATGAGACCGCTCTCGCCTATCAAGCCGAGGTACGCGCTGACCCTGGCTTCGCCGATGCCGCGCCGGGTGATATCGCCGCCGACTGGATCATGATGATGCTGGTGAACGCCGAGCACACGGAGCTCGAGATTCGGCCGACGCACCGGGTTCTGCTCGACGCTGATCCCGATGCACTCCGCGCGCTGGCGGGCGGAGACGATGCGCTGTTCACGTCCATCCCCCTCGCGCCCGAGGCGCTGGCCGCTGCGCTGGAGGAGCGGCGCTTCGCCGATGAACCGACATTCGGCCTGGTCCTCCCCGGTGGCGATGGGTACCTGCTGATCGGCGACCCCGATGGCCTGGACGATCGTCTGCGGCGAGAGCGGATGAGCAGCGCCGTCCAGGGCCTGGATCTGGCGGTGCTGCACGTGGCCGTGCTGGAGGACCGGCTCGGGATCTCCCCCGAGGATGTCGCCGCCGGCCAGCGCCTCGCCTACACTAGGGACGAGGTCGACGCACGTGGGCGCGTTGCGCGCGGTGACGCCGTCGCCGCGATCCTGGTGAGAGCTACGCGGCTCGATCAGCTCGCCGATGTCGCATCGGCGGGGGATGTGATGCCGCAGAAGTCGACCTATTTCTATCCCAAGCTGTTGACCGGCATGGTCTTCAACCCCCTGGAGGACTGACAAGCCACCGATGGTGCAGGCGATCAAGCGCGACGAAGTCTTCATCGAGCCCGAGGGCATCCATGTTGATACGCATCAGCCGGAGCGACGGTCCCGCAAGCCGCCGTTGCTGCTGGTCCATGGCGCGCTGACCGGCTCCTGGCTGTGGACCGAGATCGCCGCCTACCTGGCCGAGCGCGGCTGGGAGGCCCATGCGCTCAACCTACGGGGCCACTTCACCAGCGACGTCGCCGATCTCGACGAGGTCACCATGCGCGACTACGCCGATGACATCGGCGTCGCGTTGCGTCACATCGGGCGGCCGAGCGTTCTGGTCGGCTGGGGGATCGGCGCACTGGCGTCAATGCTGCATGCCGAGCGACATCCCGTGCTCGGACTGGTGTTATTGGCGCCATCGCCGCCTGCCGCAGCGCTGCCGCGACGTCCGGAGGAGCATGAGCTGCGCGCCGTGCCGGCGATCTACGATGCCGCGTGGTGGGGCTGGACCGGGTCGCGTGACGAGCTGCGCGAACGCATGCCGGACATGAGCGATGACGACCTCGAGAAGATGCGCGCGCTCCTCTCCGATGCCCACGAATCGGGTCGGGCTCGCCGGGAGCGGATGCAGGGGATACCGATCGATGCGGCACGCTTCGTCGACCTGCCCAGTCTCGTCATCGGGGCCGGGCTCGACGACGTCATTCATCCGACGGAGGCGCGACGGACCGCCGACCTGTTGGGCGCCAGCTACGAGTACTTCCCATCGGCGAGCCACTTCGGTCTGGCGATGGGCGAGCGCACATGGCCCGATGTTGCCGCCAGCGTGCTCGGTTGGCTGGAGGAGCATCGCCACGCCATGACGGCCGCGTCCTCCGCGGCAGCCGTGGCGCCGGTCGGCGTCCATCGCTGATCCGCTCGCGGTTGCATCGGCTCAGGGGCTTGGGTAGACTCGGCCGGTCCTCAGCGACCCGTGCCGCATTCGTCTAGAGGCCCAGGACACCGCCCTCTCAAGGCGGAGATCACCGGTTCGAATCCGGTATGCGGTACCAACCTTCAGCACCAAGCGCATTTGCGCGGAAATAGGCGCGATTCTGCCTGCTTCCCACGCG
>Ga0136618_10000596_pt1 | contig 12659 bp, 14 predicted proteins | sample AntDrymUQ3302106_2_FD_104805 | JGI IMG/M metagenome (GOLD analysis project Ga0136618, IMG submission 104805) | Polar desert sand microbial communities from Dry Valleys, Antarctica - metaG UQ330 (21.06) | ecosystem: Environmental > Terrestrial > Soil > Desert | place: Antarctica: Dry Valley... | reverse complement strand
GGGTCATAATCGAGGGACGTGAGTTCTCCCTCGGACATCGAAGGTCGCAGCAGCAAGGTCGCCACGGAGTCCAACGGCGCCTCCGGGGACAGCCGGAAGGACACGCTCAGCGTCACCGATAACCGCACCGGGCGGTCCTACGAGATCCCGATCACCGACGGCACCGTCCGCGCCCTGGACTTCCGCGCGATCCGGGTCGCTGAGGACGACTTCGGGCTGATGACCTACGACCCCGCGTTCATGAACACGGCGTCGTGCCGGTCGTCGATCACCTACCTCGACGGCACCAACGGGGTACTGGAGTACCGCGGATATCCGATCGAGCAGCTCGCCGAGCACTCGACGTACCTCGAGGTCGCCTACCTGCTGATCCATGGCGAGCTGCCGACCGCGACGCAGCTGGCGACCTGGCGCCACGAGATCACGACGCACACCTTCGTCCACGAGAACATCAAGGAGTTCCTCGGGGGCTTTCGCCACAACGCCCACCCGATGGGAATGCTGCTGGGCGCCACCGCCGCGCTGTCGACGTTCTATCCCGACGCCAACGACATCGACGACGCCGAGAACCGCGACATCCAGACGGTCCGGATGATCTCCAAGATGCCAACGCTCGCCGCGTTCGCCTACCGCCACGCGCAGGGCCAGCCTTACGTCTATCCGGACAACGACCTCACGTACTCGGGCAACTTCCTGAACATGATGTACAAGATGACCGAGCTGAAGTACGAGCCCGATCCGCGCCTGGAGCGGGCATTGGACATCCTCTTCATCCTGCACGCCGACCACGAGCAGAACTGCTCGACGAGCGCGGTGCGCTCGATCGGCTCGGCCAAGGTCGACCCCTACTCGGCGATCGCGGGCGGCATCGGCGCGCTGTACGGGCCGCTGCACGGGGGCGCCAACGAGGCCGTCCTGCGGATGCTGCGCAAGATCGAGCGCCGCGAGAACATCCCCGAGTTCGTCAAGGGCGTCAAGCGGGGCGAGGAGCGCCTGATGGGCTTCGGGCACCGCGTGTACAAGAACTACGACCCCCGCGCGCGGATCATCAAGGCGGCCGCCGAGGACGTCTTCGAGGTCACCGGGCGCAACCCGCTGCTGGACATCGCGGTCGAGCTCGAGCAGATCGCGCTGCAGGACGAGTACTTCATCGAGCGAAAGCTCTACCCGAACGTCGACTTCTACTCCGGCCTCATCTACCAGGCGATGCGCCTGCCGGTGGCGATGTTCCCGGTGATGTTCGCGATCGGGCGCACGAGTGGCTGGATCGCGCAATGGCGCGAGATGGTCGAGGACGCCGAGCAGAAGATCTCGCGGCCGCGCCAGATCTACACCGGCGAGCGCTCGCGCGACTACGTGCCGATCGACCAGCGCTGAGCACCCGCGTCAGCGGGCCGCATCCGGTCCGCGCCGCTGCGGCCAGGTCCGGTTCGTTTCGGGCCGGGGGTGTGTCGAATGGCTATCGGTATCCGAGAGTCATCCGACACACCCCTGCGGCGGCTGGGCGGACGGCCACTACGATCGGCGGCGTGCCGTACACCGTCACCATTCGCGTCGGCCCGAGGGTGACGCGCCGCCGTGTGCCGTCGCTGGCCGACGCGATTGACCTGCTGGAGATGGAGCTGCGAGCGCTCGGTCCCGACGCACGCCGTGAGACCGCGCGCGCATTCGCTCGCAGGATCGAACCGATCGCGCAGGTCTCCGCTCGCGGAGAGCTGAGCGGGCCGGGTCGCATGCGACCCAGCGTGCGCGCGGGGGCCGATGTCCGCGGGGACGGCTCGTTCGAGACCTACCGAGGCAAGCTGCAGCGCGAGGTGATCGAGCGCGAGCGCGGCGAGTCGGCGTTCGATGCGCTGCGGCGGGTGCTCGGCGAGGACGCTTGAGCTACCGCGACTACCTGCGCTGGGAGGGCGGCTGCTCGATCGTCCTGGGCGCGGCGCTGGCGCTCGTCGCGTTTCCCGGGCTCGTGCTCTCCTATCCGGGCGCGTGGTCGGCGCCGCTGTTCGTAGTGGCGGTCCTGGTGGCGCTGTCGGCCTACGCCGGGCTGCGCCGGGGCGTGCCCGTCGCGGCCGCCGGCCGCTGGCTCACCGAGCTGCCGTTGGCGACGGCGGCGCCGTCGCGCGAGCCGCTGGATGAGCGCGCGTTGCGCCGCCGGCTCGTCGTCGAGACGGCGATCTGGATCGTCGCGGTCTGCGGCTGGGTGCTGATCGGACGCTCCAGCGGCCTGTTGGTCTTCGGGACCGGGCTGGCGAGCGCCGCGTTCGGCGTCGTGCAGGCGTTCGCGGCGCGGGTGCGAGTCGCCGCAGTCGAGGCAGGCGACGGGAGGCGCTTCCTCGTCGCGCGCCGGCCGGGGCTGGGGACGCCGGAGCTGACGTGGCAGCCAGAGAACGCCTCACGCGAGTGACGCCGATGCCGGACACGGATCCCGTGCGTCCTTCACGTGGGATTGCAGCATCGGCTCAGCGCCCGGTGGGCTTGAAGGCGGCATCGTTCGCCGCTGGGACGGAGATGAACGATTGACCAGTCGTTGATCGGCACCGCGACGCATGCCCCGATTCGCATGAGATACGTGAACGATCGACCTTCCACGCGAGGCCGGTGATCCAGACGTCAATCGTTCATCCGCCTCCGGGCGCCAGCGGCGCTCCGTAGGGGCCGCGCCCCGTCAGACACGTCGCACCGCAGCGGGCGCCGAGCTCGATCGCGGCGTCGAGCATCAGGCCCGCGCCGAGACCGTAGGTCAGGCCCGCGGCGAAGGAGTCGCCGCAGCCGTAGGCGTCGACCGGCGGGCCGGGAAGCGGCGCCGCGCGCCAGTCGCCTCCGCCGGCCGCGGGAGGCAGCCACGGTGCCGCCATGCCGGGCTCGCCCAGCTCCCAGCGCCCGCCGTGCGACCCGTTCGTGCGCACCACGACGCGCGGGGGCGGGTCGAGCGTCCCGTCCTCGTAGGACTCGCTCGGGTCGTTGGCGCTGCCGACGAGCACATCGATGCGCACCCCCGCTGCGGCCAGCGGCTCCAGGGCGCGGGCGGTCGCGACGAGCACCTTCGCCGCGCGTGCCGCGCGGACGGCGCCCGCGTCGCCGCCCGTGAGGTAGACCGCGTCGAGCCGGCCCAGCGCGTCCCACGGCAGCGGGTCGGTGCGGACGGGGACGATGCGATCGCCGAGCACCGTGATCGTGCGTTCGGACAGGTCGTCGACGAACGTGAACGCTCGCCGCTGCGGGCCGGGACGCGACGCGGCATGCAGCGTGACGCCATAGTCCTCGCCCAGCTGGGATGCCGAGCGCTCACCCTCGGTCCCCGTCCCCAACGCCGTCAGGAGCACGGCCGAGCCGGCCAGCCGCCGCAGCTGCACCGCCGCGACCCCGCCGCCGCCGGCGGGCACCGAGAAGAACTCGCCGGCATGGACGATCTCGCCAGCCAGCGGCACGCGCGGCACGCGCGCGAACTCGACCCACTCGACGTGCCCGACGACGCCGACGCGGGTCACGGCAGAACACCCCCCGGCCCCGCCTCGCGCACCTGCGGGAACCGCTGGCTGAGGCCGCCGAAGGGGATTGGCCCGGCGACCTTGCAGCCGGGCCGGTTGGTCGGGCCATGCTCGCCGGAGTTGGCGCAGTCGAAGCTCGGCAGGATCTGCGCCTGCGGATCGGGGCTGGAGGTCGGCGGCAGGTAGGCGTTGCCGCGATTGGCCTTGGTGCGTGTCAGCGCCGGCAGGGTCTGCTCTCCGGCGACGATGACCTGTGGCAGCACGTGCCCGTTGCTCTTGCTGCCGGGCACGGTCGAGCGGATGCCGCCGAGCGTCGCCGGCGGGATCGCGAAGAAGTCCGAGATCTTCACCTGGTTGAGCTCTGAGAAGCTCAGGATCGGGTTGAGCGGGCGCAGGAACGGGCCGGTCGTCGCGAGCACCGGATCCAGGTCGCGCAACAGCGGCTCGGTATTCGTCGAGAACGTCCGCACGCGCGCGAGCGTGGACGTCGCCTCGTCGAGGAACGTCGGCAGGATCCGGATCGAGTTCGCCAGCGCGTCGCGGCGCTCGCCGAGCTCGCCGAACAGCTCGCTGTCGCGCCGGATGAGCGTCGCCAGCGCCGACTCGTCCTCGGTGATCTCCTCGAAGGTCTCGCCCGCGTTGGCCACGAGGTCGCGCAGCGCGCCGCGCCGGCGGTCGAGGACGTCGACGACGCTGCGGGCGTTCTCGGTAAAGCGCGGCAGGTTGCCCAGCGCGTCGCCGAGGTCGCGCCCGCGCCCCGCCGTCGCCGCCGCGAGGCTCGCCTGCCATCCGCGGAACGCCTGGCGCGTGGGCTTGTCGAAGATCTGCAGCAGCTCGTCGAATTCGACGGCCTGCTTGACCTGGTCCTCGGGCAGCGTGGCGCCCTCCTTCAGCCACTGCGCGTCCGCCGTGCCCGTTCCCAGCTCGACGTAGGTCTCGCCGAGCAGCGTCTTCTGGCGCAGGATCGCGCGGGCGTCGGAGCGCAGCGGGGCGTAGTGCCCGTCGAGCTCGATCGTCGCCAGCGTGCCGTTGCCGCCGGAGGCCAGCTGCTTGTCGACGACCTTGCCGATCGTCACGCCGGCGGTCCGCACGTCGGCGCGATTGGCGAGCGTCGACGCGTCGGTGAAGGCGACCTGCACGCGGTAGCCCTTGGGCTGGACACCGCGTCGCGGGCCTTCGGGTCGAAGGTGTCGAAGATCTGGTCGAGGTCGACCGCCGCCTCGGTGCTCTCGGTCTCCAGGCGGCCGCCGTCGGGGATGTCCGGCCGGTCGGCGCCGCCGAGCTGCAGGTCGACGTAGCGGTTGGCCACGCCCGACAGCGAAGCCTGGCGGACGATCGCCCGCGTGCCCTCGCGCAGCGGGTGGTAGCCGGCGGCGTCGATCGACAGCATCAGCTCGGCCTGGCCGTCGCCGGTGAGCCGCACGTCGCGCACCTTGCCGACCGGCTGGCCGCTGACCTTGACCTCGTTGCCCTTGACGACCTGGCTGGCCGAGACGAAGCGCGCCGCGACCGTGTAGTCGCTGCCCGACAGGCGGGCGGCGATCGCGACCACGATGATCGCAGCCCCTCCCAGGATCCGCCCTCGAACCATCGACACTAGAGGACCAATGTAGACCCCTCGGCGCGCAGCCAGCGCCGGTGCTCGCGGTACTCCGGGCAGTGGTCCGCCACGAGGCTCCAGAAGCGCGAGGTGTGATCCATCACGCGCAGGTGACAGGCCTCATGCCAGACGACGTAGTCGAGCACGGCCTCGGGCGCCAGCAGCAGCCGCCAGTTGAAGCTCATCGCGCCGCTTGATGAGCACGATCCCCAGCGCGTGCGCTGGTTGCGGATCGTCAGCGTCGTGTAGCTCGTCTGCAGGGCGGCGACCGCCGCGTCCAGACGCGGGGCGACCTCGTCGCGCGCCCTGCGGCGATACCAGCGCTCGGTCGCCGCGCCTGCCGCGACCGGGTCGGCCGGCACGAGCAGCTCGTCGCCGCACCGGTGCGCGCGCGTACGGCCGGCCTGCGGGCGCAGCGCGAGGTCGCGGCCGAGGTACGGGACGCTGTCTCCGCGCGCCGCGACGGCGTCGCGCGCGGCCTGCCCCGCCGCCAGCCGGGCGTCGATCCAAGGGCGCAGCTCGGCGACGGCCGCGGGGGCCGCGCCGGCCGGGCTGCGGCGCGGCAGCACGACCTCGACGCCGCGGTGCGGGTCGACGAGCACGCGCACGCGGCGGGCGCGGTCGGAGCGGCGGATGCTGTAGGAGAGGTCGTCTGACATGCGTAGGCGTTCGGGCGGCCATAATGGCGACCGGTCCAGTGCCCTCGATCGTCTCACTCCCGCCAGACGTCCGCTCACCCTTCGAGGTGTACGTCAACGGCGTGCGTCAGAAGGCGGGCGACGACTACGAGCTCGACGGTCGCCGCCTGGTCTTCGAGCGCGAGCTGAAGAAGGAGGGCAAGCTGGGCTTCTGGCGCTGGTTTCGCGGCGCGTTCGGCGTCGGGACCTATGCGCAGAACGACTCCGTCGACGTGAGCTTTGAGCGCAACGGGCGCCCGGCCCTCGTCGAAGGCCTCGACATCGAGCCCGCCCCCGAGTGACCTGCCCGCCGTCGTGAGCGCTCCCGCCGCCAGACGCGCGCCGACCGGCGCGGCCCCGCTGCTGGCGCTGGCGGTCGGGCTCGTCCTCGCCGACTCGTCGGTCGTCACGCTCGCCCTGCCCGCGATCCTGCGCGAGTTCGATGCGAGCGTCTCGGCGGTCGCGTGGGTGTTGATTGCCTTCAACCTTGCGCTCGCCGTCGCGGCGCTGCCCGGCGCGCGGCTCGCCCGCGGGCGGGGCCGGGCGGCGTTCCTCGCCTCCGGCATCGCGTTCGCCGTCGCGTCGCTGGCGTGTGCCGCGGCGCCCTCGCTCGGCGCGCTGATCGCCGCGCGCGCCGTGCAGGGCGTCGTCGCGGCGGTCGTGGTCGCCGCGGCGCTGGAGTTGCTGCTGGCCGGCACGGCGCGGGCGCGGGCGATCGGCCTGTGGGCGGCGGCGGGGGTGCTCGGCGGCGCAGTCGGCCCGGCGGCCGGCGGCCTGCTGACCGAGGCGTTCTCGTGGGAGGCGATGTTCGCCCTGCAGGCCCCGTTGGCGCTGATCGCGCTGCTTGGTTGTCGGGGAGCCTCGGCCGCTGTGCTGACTCATGGTCGTGCTGGGACCAAAAGTCAGCACAGCGGCCGGCCTGCGCTCGCGCCGATCGCCGCGCTCGCCCTGGTCTCCGCGGCGCTGGCGGCGGCGCTGTTCCTGCTCGTCGTGCTGCTCATCGAAGGGTGGGGACGCTCGCCCGGCGAGGCGGCGCTGATCGTCACGGCGTTGCCGCTGGCCGCGCTCGTCGCGGGGCGCTGGGCGCGCGAGTCGCGGCGGATGACCCTCGCGCTGCCCGGCTGCGTGTTGCTCGCCGGCGGGCTCACCGCGCTCGGACTGCTGCCCGACACGGGCGCCGGCTGGACGATCGTCCCACAGCTGGCGATCGGCGCGGGTCTGGGCCTCGCCCTCGGCGCGCTGATCGGCGTGACGGTCGACGGGGAAGGCGACCGCGAGCCAACCGGCCCCGCGGCGTGGACGATCGCCGCACGTCATGCGGGCATCGTCGTAGGGCTGCTGATCCTGACGCCGATCTTCACGAGCGACCTGGGTGACGCGCGCGAGCCGGCCGAGCGCGCCGGCTTGTCGGACGTGCTCGACGCGCCGATCGCGCTGGGGCCAAAGATCGCGATCGCGCGGGCGCTGGACGCCGAGCTCGCCGAGGTGTCCGACCAGCAGCTCCCCGACCTCGCCGCCGCTTTCGCGAAGGTGGATGTCCCGTCGGAGGAGCGCGCCGATGCCCAGCGGCTGCGCGCCAGCCTCGACGATGAGCTCGACGCCGCCGCGACGGAAGCCTTCAGCCGCTCGTTTCTCGCCGCCGCGCTGCTGGCCCTGCTGGCCGCCGCAGCGGTCGGGATCGCGCTGGCGCGGTCGCGCGAACCCGTGTCGGCCGCATCGAACGGCAACCGGCTCGCGCCCACTCCGTCGCTGAGCGTTACGCTGCCGGCGGCGGTCCTCGTCGCGACGCTGCTCGTTGCCGGATACGTGGCGCTCGGCGGTTCCTCCTACGGCCCGAGTGCCGTGGCCGATCCGTGTGCCAAGCGTATGCGGCCCGACGTCGACCCCAGCCAGCGGGTCGCGCTGGCAACCTTCGACGGCACGGCCTGCGAGCTCGGCACGTCCCGCGAGACCCTCGTGCTGGCCCTGCTGGATGGCAAGCCCCCGCCGGGCGTCTCCAACGACAGGCTCGTCGAGGCGATCGGCGAGGGCATCGACCGCGCCGAGCGCGAGGGCGAGCTCAGTGGCCTGGCCGCGGCCGGCCTGCGGCTCTCGGTGCAGGCCGGCGGCGTGCTGGGCATCGCCGATCTGCTGTTCGGCGGCTAGTCAGAGCTCCCACCGCTCCGCCATCCGGCGGACGATAGATTGGCCCCACGATGGGCAAGCGCAACCGAGCGGCGAGCCGGATCTCGGCCCCGACGACCGACTACCCCGACGCCGAGGGCAACGTCCTGACGCTGCGCGGGTCGATGTCGCCGCTGACACGGCGCAAGTACAACGCGACCCTGCACGACCAGCGCGTCAGCACCGATGACTCCTGGCAGCGCGCGGTCGAGTTCCTCTTCGAGCGCCTCGTCGAGCGCTGGACGATCTACGACGTGCCGACCGCGGGCCAGAAGGAGCTGCTCATGCGCTATCGCATCGCCACCTCACAGGAGCGCGCGTGGATCCGCGACGTGCTGCGCCGCCATCTCACCGAGCACTTCCCCGATCTGCAGGCGCCATGAGCACCGCCGATCTCGCCGCCGACATCCCGACGCGGCTGCTGCTGGGATCGGGCCCGAGCATCGTGCCCGAGCGCGTGCTCAAGGCGCTCGCCCAGCCGACGATCGGCCACATGGACCCCGCCTTCGCCACGATCATGGGCGAGACGATCGACCTGCTGCGCGAGGCCTTCCAGACCGAGAACCTCGCGACGCTGCCGATCTCGGGCACCGGCAGCGCGGGCATGGAGGCGCTGGTGGCGAACTTCGTCGATCCCGGCGATCGCGTGGTCTGCGGCGTCAACGGCCTGTTCGGCGAGCGCATGGCCGACGAGCTCGGGCGCGCGGGCGCGGAGGTCGTGCGCGTCGAGGCGCAGTGGGGGCGCGCGATCGAGCAGGAGCGCCTGATCGCCGCCGCTCGCGAGGGCCTGGACGTGATGGTCGTCGTGCACGGCGAGACCTCGACCGGCGTCGCGCAGCCGCTGGACGGCCTCGCCGACGCCTGCCACGAGCGCGACGCGCTGCTGATGATCGACTGCGTCACGTCGATCGGCGGCCACGAGCTGCGCATCGACGAGTCCGGCGTCGACGCGGCCTTCGCCGGCACGCAGAAGTGCCTGAACTGCCCGCCCGGACTGGCGCCGTTCACCGCCGGCGAGCGCGCGATCGCGAAGCTCGAGAGCCGCGATCGGCCAGGGCCCTCGTGGTACTTCGATCTGTCGCTCGTGCTCGGCTACTGGAGCCCCGAGCAGTCCGGCGGCGGCGCGCGCGCCTATCACCACACGGCGCCGATCAACCTCATCTACGCGCTGCGCGAGGCGCTGCGGATCGCCGTCGGCGACGAGTGGCTGCCCTCCGCCTGGGAGCGCCATCGTCGCGCGCACCACGCGCTGCGCGATGCGCTCGCCGTGCTCGGCTGCGAGCGCCTGGCGCCCGACGGCGAGCAGCTTCACCCGCTACTGGCCGTCTCCCCGCCGCAGGGCGCCGACGAGGCCGCGGTGCGCGGCGCGCTGCTGCTCGATCACGGGATCGAGATCTCCGGCGGGCTCGGACCGCTGGCGGGCAGGCTGTGGCGGATCGGCGTGATGGGCGCCGGCGCCCACCGCGAGCCCCAGGAGCGGCTCGTCGGCGCGCTCTGCGAGCTGCTGGACGCCGATCCCGGCGAGCCGCTGGACGCGCTGCGTGAGGGCTGGCGCGCATGACCGCGTGAGCCTCGACCCCGCGCGCTTCGCCGACCTACTGGCCGGCTACTGCCTCGACGTGCAGCCGGGCAACGAGGTGCTCGTGCGCTCGACGACGCTCGCCGAGCCGCTGCTGCTCGAATGCCAGCGCGCGATCCTCGCGCGCGAGGGGTGGCCGGTGCTGCGCGTGGAGCTGCCCGGCGCGACGGCCGGCTTCTATCGCAACGCGAGCGATCGCCATCTCGACGGCTTCTCCGAGGTCTCCTACGCCGAGGCCAAGAAGGCCCATGCGCAGCTCGGCATCCAGGCGCCCGAGAACACGCGCGCGCTGACGGGCATCGACCCCGAGCGTCTCGCGCGGGCGTCACTCGCGCGGCGCCCGATCCGCGAGCAGACGATGCGCAAGCGCTGGTGCTCGACGCTGTGGCCGACGCAGGCCTCAGCCCAGCAGGCGGGCATGGGCCTGGAGGACTTCGAGGCCTTCGTCGCGCGGGCGCTGTTTCTCGACCAGCCCGATCCCGAGCGCTCGTGGGGTGAGCTGCGCGCCTTCCAGGCGACGCTGATCGAGCGCCTGCGCGGCGCCCGCGAGCTGCGCATCGAGGCGGCTGGCACGGACGTCACGCTGAGCGTCAAGGGCCGCACGTGGGTGAACTCCGACGGCAGGCGCAACATGCCCTCGGGCGAGGTCTTCACCGGCCCGCACGAGTCCAGCGCCAGCGGCATCGTGCGCTTCGACGTGCCCTCGTCGCCGGCCGGCGTCGACGTCTGGGGCGTGGTCCTCGAGTTCGCCGACGGCCTCGTCGTCGGCGCGAGCGCCCAGCATGGCGAGGACTACCTGCAGCGCGCGCTGGAGACCGACGCGGGCGCCCGGCGCCTGGGCGAGATCGGCATCGGGACAAACTTCGGCATCGACCGCGCGATCGGCGCGACGCTGTTCGACGAGAAGATCGGCGGCACCATCCACCTCGCGCTCGGGCGCTCCTACCCCGAGACCGGCGGCAAGAACGAGTCGGCGCTGCACTGGGACCTGATCTGCGACCTGCGCCCCGGTGGCCGGCTGACCGCCGACGGCGAGACGGTCATGCAGGACGGTCGGTTCGTCGTCTGATCGGGCCTACTTCTGGGCGTCAGACTCCTCGTTGCGGGGGGTCATCAGCAGCCTCACAGATAGGTCGCGCTGTTCAGCTCGGCGATCGGCTGTCGACACAGCGTAGGATTGCACGTTGACTTGTCGTCATGCCGACCATCGGTGTCCGTGATCTACAGTGCAACCCAGGCCGGGTGCTCGACGAGCTCCAGCGCAGTGGCCGCCCTGCCTTCGTGACCCGCCACGGCCAGCCCGCCGTGGTGCTGCTGCCTATCGACGCCGCCGCACTTGAGGACTACGTGCTGGCCAACGCGCCCGAGTACGTCGCGAGCATGCAGGAAGCCGACGAGGCCGGCGCCGCAGGCCGGGCTCGCTCGGCGGCCGATGTGATCGCAGAGATCGAAGCCGAGGATCCCGCCAAGCGCGCGTGAGCACCGACGGGTCGGCCGTCTACGTCGAGTTGAGCCGGGCAGCGAGCGTGACCTGCGCCGACTCAGCGCGGCGGACCATCGACGACTGGCTGCGGCGCTGATGCACACGCTCGGTATCGAGCCGATGCCCGCCGATGCCGATGACAAGGCGTTGGCCGACCGTTCTCCTTGGCGGCGACTGCGGGTCGGCGAGTCGCGTCTGCTCTACCGGCCGATGAGCGCCGACGAGTTGCCCACCGACGAACGGCATGGACGGCGCGTCGCCCGGATCGTCCATCGCGGCCAGCTCGAACGAGCGGTCAGCACCCTGCCGTGACTGTGCACGAGCGGATCGGCTTGCGCGAACTGCGTTGGTGACCGGCTGGCCCCTGGATGGGTGTGCTTCCTGCGGCCGCCACCGCAAGGCTGAGGTTCCGGCTCTCGGCTCCTTGCGCACAGCGGCCAGCGAGAAGATCGGCTGCGGGAGCGCGCGACGCCAGCGATCAGCCCGACCTCGAGCGCGACCAGCGCTAGGAAGCCCAACGCTGAACGGTCGAGCTCGTCGACGACGCGCCCGTCGTCCGCGACGAGCTGGCAGGCGACGCCGGGCGGCCACAGCGACAGCGCCTGCGAGCCTGCACGGTCGAGCTCTCCTCGCGTGTGAAGCGGTCGCTGCAGCTGTCCTCGCCACGCAGCGACGCCAGCCCCGCCGTGCCGACGAGCGCCGCCATCGAGAGCACCAGCACGAGCAGTCCGCGGCGAGCTTCATCGCCGACACGCTACGCGCGCGTCCGGCCGGTCACTCCCGAGCCTCCGGCTGTTTCGAGCGGGTGAAATCTCGGGCCGCCGCGGCCGCGCGCAGTACCGTGAGGACCCTTGAACCGACGCACGAAGATCGTGGCCACCATCGGCCCCACCTCTCGGGATCCCGAGACCCTCGTGCGGATGGTCGACGCCGGGATGGATGTCGCGCGGCTGAACTTCTCCCACGGCACCGTCGAGGAGCACGCCGAGACCGCCCGCCGGGTGCGCGAGGCCGCCGGCCGTGCCGGTCGCGCCGTGGCGATCCTGCAGGATCTTCCGGGGCCGAAGATGCGCATCGGACCGCTTCAGGACGACATCGTCGAGCTCAAGCCCGGCGACCATGTCACGTTCGTGTGCGGCGACAATGGCGTCGGCACCGCCAAGCGGATGTCGGTCGGACGTCCCGAGCTGTGCGCGGCGATGAGCACCGGAGACGTCATGTACCTCGCCGACGGCGCGGTCCGCCTGCGCGTCAGCTCGATCGACGAGAACAGCTTGGAGCTCGTTGCCGATGTCGAGGTCGGCGGCAGCGTCGCCTCGCGCCAAGGCCTCAACGTCCCCGGCCCGCTGGAGCAGATCGCCTCCGTGCCCGAGCAGGACCTCGCGCATCTCGTGGCCGGCGAGAAGATCGGCGTCGACATGGTCGCGCTGTCGTTCGTGCGCGGCCCGCAGGACATCGAGCTCGTTCGCCAACACACCCGCCTGCCGCTCGTCGCCAAGATCGAGAAGCCGCAGGCCGTCGAAGCCGCGGAGGACATCATCCGCGCCGCAGACTGCGTCATGGTCGCGCGCGGGGACCTCGGCATCGAGCTGCGCATCGAGCGCGTGCCGATCGTCCAGAAGGAGCTGCTGCGGATCGCGGGCCGGCTGGCGCGGCCGTCGATCACGGC